>Ga0197143_1000073_pt1 | contig 105233 bp, 78 predicted proteins | sample GBS70_MetaG_FD_148603 | JGI IMG/M metagenome (GOLD analysis project Ga0197143, IMG submission 148603) | Sediment microbial communities from Great Boiling Springs, Gerlach, Nevada, United States - GBS 70_MetaG | ecosystem: Environmental > Aquatic > Thermal springs > Hot (42-90C) > Sediment... | reverse complement strand
GCGTATTGGTGCTGCTAAGAGTGCATCAAGCGAACGAAGGAAATCGTTCAATTTCGCCTTTGAGAGCGTGAGCTTGCTACCAACTTCAATATTGCCCATAAATCACGCCCCCTATGAGTGAGTTGCGTTTCGCTCATTTTGCACGCTCTAACCTCGCTACAACTGCGGGATAAACTGGTGCACCAGTTTGCTCATCCACACTCTCTTGCCCAACTACATGCCGAAGCTGTGGGAAGAACATCTCGGGCAAGATGGCAATGCCAGATGGTATCGCTTCCTTGAATATTGATGTGACACGAGCGTTCCCAAGCGATGTAGTAAGGATGGCTGGCATCCCATCCCTCAACCCAATGGAGCTACCTACAGCCGAGTTGACGAAAACATGAGGTGTAAAGCGAAGCTTAAACTCTCGCTGAAGTGTTGATGAGTGTAACGCAAGCAAATCTGCATGCCATGGCAAGTAATAACGCTCAGTGATGAGAAGGAAGGGAAATTCCTCAGAAGTGCTCGGGAGTGTAGGAGGTCTTATCTCGCCGTGTGCGTATGGTGGTATGGTTATGGATGTCTCACGGAGCAAGTATGTCTTAGCATTAGCCGTCTCCAATCTGATGTCGCTGTATTCTGGGACGAGGCGCTTGAGCTCATTATCAATTTCGGCACAGCTTGAATAGCGCATCGTGTATCCAAGTCCCGTTGCTATATCGCATAACACTTGCCACTCATCCTTCGCATCACCTTTTGGTTCACGGACGCTTGCCAGTCTGCACACCCTCCCTTCCATGTTCACATATGTGCCATTAACTTCGCCCCAAATAGCCCTTGGGAACACACAATGTGCAATGTCGGTTAACGGTGAGCGATATGCAGTTATCACGACAAACAGCTCAAGGTTACTCAAAGCATTTTTTAAGCGTTCATGGTCTGGATAATCGGTGAGCATGTCATCGCCTATGACGATGAGCGCGCTAATCTCCTTTCTCTCAGCCTTCATGAGCATCTGGTTGAAGTTCATACCCTTGTTTCGTGGAAGCTTATCAACGCCCCAAATTGAGCATGCCCTTTGAACTGCGTCTGCATCTGTTATCCACTTAAAACCGGGGAGCAAATCTGGTGCTACACCCATGCGCAAAGCACCAGCTGTGTTGCATCTTTCAAGCATTGGCAGGATGCGACACCATTCAGCACCTATGCCCTTAAGCACCCTTAAAAGTCTTAGGAGTTCGTTCATGCATTGAGGCGAACGCATGTGGATTAGTGATGCCGTGTCGTAAATTGCAACTACTCGTCTGCTACTGCTAAGCAAATCAGCAGCAGCCATTATTTGCTCATCGCTTAAGCCAGTTATGGAACGCACCTGTTCGTTGCTGAAAGGCATTGGTATGCTTCCATCAAGCGCTCTTGATAATGCCCTAAGGAGAAACTCCTCAGAAAAAGGCTTAGGTGAGAGATACAAAGAAGCATACGGGGCGAAATCCGATTGCCATGTATCAATTAGAAGCAGCTGTTTGTCGTCTTCCACGATTGCTTTGAATATGCGAGCTGTAACTTGAGGGTAGCGATCTGATTCTCCAATACCGATGCAGAGTAAAACATCAGCCTCTGCCAAATCTTCAAATGAACAAAGCACCGATGCACCCTCTTGAGATGAGAGCAATTGGAAAAGTGTTTGCGCAACCCTTGAGCGCCCCGGAAAGTCAACATTGTTAGTGCAAATGACTGCCCTCGCAAATTTCGTCACTACATAGGAACTCTCGTTCGTAGCTGTCGCAGAACCTATAATGCCAACCCTCTCTGGCGGACGTCCCCTTAATTTATCAACGACGAAAGAAACAGCATCCTCATAGCTTCCCTGCTCACCTTTAATCAGTGGGTGTAGTATTCTTTCGGTGTCGCGCAACGGCTGATAGATATGCCAACCGCGTATGCAAAGCCTGCCCTCGCTAACGACATCCTTATCACTTGGTATTGTCCCGATGACGTCACCGTTCTCGTGCAAGAGATACAAACCACACCCACAACCACAAAAACCACAAGTCGTCCTCCCACTGACCATCATGTCTTCCTCCTGAATCCGATATTATCATGGTGAGTGGATGCATTTTGCATACGGTGTGTGCAACGCTGTTGCCATAATAAACCATGTATAGCAGAATACGCTTGAAGAGGTGATATCAATGGAAAGGCAAAATGAGCAAGCAGGAAAGAACACAGGAATGCAACACACCCCACAAAAGGGTATAACACTGCAAGACGTAAAGCGGTGGACACTAATAGGACTGATTGTCCTGCTTGTTATTTTGGTGATGAGCTTTTTGATAACAAATTGGGAAGTCGCTGAGATAACACTTCTTCCTTTCACACAACCAATCCACACACCGATCGGCATCGCTCTCATCATCTCGTTTGCGTTGGGTTGGGTTATCGGTGCTGGGAGTATGCTTTTGCGTCACAGGCGAACTTAAAATGCCTCCGTTAGCCCTTCATAACTTTTGGTATTGTGAACCAAAATGTGCTCCCCTTCTGCGGTTCACTTTGGACACCCATCTCACCACCCATAGCCTCAACCAATTTCTTCATCAGGTAAAGCCCTATTCCAGTGCCTGTTATTTTACGCCTCGGATCTACAACACGCTCAAGGCGTTGGAAGATTCTTTCTTGCTGTTCCTTAGTCATTCCAATGCCCTGATCTATCACAGAGATGCGTAACAAATCTTCATCCTCCTCAACCTTTATAACCACATCGCCGCCGTTCGGTGAATACTTGATGGCATTGTCCACCAGATTTAAGACGACTTGGTAAACTTTGTCCGCATCAATTGTAAACTCCTCACGGCTTACATGCCATTGCAATTTGAGGTTGTGCTTATCCGTCAAGCGTTGCATTCTCTCAATGAGTTGTAACAGCATCGTCTTCAGGTTAATATCCTGCACCCTGAGTGTCACTGGCTTCCCAGCCTCAAGTTTAGCTATGTCAAGCATGTTGTTTATCATCCTCGTGAGCCTCTCTGCCTCATCAGCGATGGCACTTAGCGAATCCCGCAAGAATGAGCTGTCAACCTCCTCAGGAGGCATTTGCAAGATAGTGAGCGCATAGCCTTTAATGACCGTCAAGGGCGTCTTCATTTCATGTGCAACATCATCTGCAGCAGCTTCCCTTGCCCTCAGTAGTGTCGCAAGTTCGCGCACTTGCAACTCTGAAAGGATTGCCCTCCTGCCGACGGCAATGCCACCAAGCAACGATAGCAACAATATGCCCAACGGGTGAACACGAAACGGTTTGATAGAACTCGCCACAGCTACACCAAAGTCAAGCCAATAAAGTGCTACAACTGCTATTGAGCCTATAAGCATAAGCCTTAGCTCACCCTTCATCGTATCTTCAGTAACTTCAGGTGATATCCATGGCTGTGGGGTGACACCACCTGAACCTTCAACACTTATCGCTTTTTCCCTTCTCAACTTGCGCATGAGCATCCACGCAGGTGTAAGCCAAAGCATGAAGCTAAAAAGCATGGATGTGTATAGCGGTCCTGGACGAACCTGTAGTGCACCAATACCAGTTGGGCTCAGGAAAGCGGGCGTGAAAGTGAGCAAGGCAAATGTTGCACATGTTAAGTAAACAAGCCGAACGATAGACACAGAGTAAGGTTGATTGAGGAAGAGCACAACAAAGTGAGCAAACAGCCCTGCCGTTAAGAAATGAAGGGCATGCTCACATCTGAACCAAAACAGCATTTCGTATGTTTCTTTGCCAGCAGTTGACATGAATGAACAGAAGGCGGTCGCACCAAGCACCATGCAAAGAAGCGAAAATACAAGGTATATAACACGCCTCGTTACAGCAAGATGGAGCGAAAGCATGAATATACCAACTTGGATGCTGAAGATGGAGCTGATGATGGAAAGCAAATTTGCAAGCTGCATTTTCATGCTCGCCCCCAAAATTGAAATTTTGCGGTTCCGCTAACATTGTAGCGCCCTGCAAAAGCGAAAATAATCCTGCAAAAAGAATCCCACCTACGCAGGCTTAGGCTTTTAATCATGCATGCACGCGTGGTAAAATAAAAATTGCCGAAACTATCTAACACATCTTGAACGGTGTCGTAAGAGGTGAAACATGATGGCATCGTATCGTGTTGGTCTCCAGCTTAACAGTGGTCAACTCCTTCAAAAAACTCATGAGGAGGTGAAGTGTGAATGGTGGCAACGCTTCGCAAGGTTAAGGTTGTAGAGAATCACTGCAAGATCTGCGGGAAACCAATCTATGGTCTGCCAATCAAAATCCACAACCTGATATGCAAGGAATGCTACGGCATTGAACACTACCGCTACAACCGCCAGATAGAGAGCGAAGAGGAAATAACCATACCGCATGAACCATACTTCTCAATACCTGCAAAACGCGTAGCTTAATCCACCTCTTGTGCGCTATGTTGCTGTGCCTCCCTCAAAATATCAACTGCATGGCTTGTCCCAATTCTATCAGCACCAGCATCAAGCAATTCAAGTGTCTGATGCAGTGTCCTTATACCACCAGCTGCCTTTATCCTCATCTTGTTTCCCACAACCCTTCTCATCAGGCGCACATCATCAACGGTCGCTCCTTTCGGTCCAAAGCCTGTTGATGTTTTAACGAAGTCAGCACCAGAAGCCATCGCAAGTTCACATGCCCTTCTTATCTCGTCTTCACTCAAGTAGCCAGTTTCAAGTATCACCTTTATTAGCGGGGCTTTGGAACCTACGTTTTCGCTGGCTTCCCTCGCAGCCTCCACTACAGCCTTGATGTCATCAATCACAGCTTCATCATTACCAGACTTTAGCATTCCGATGTTAATGACCATATCAATCTCTGATGCACCATCGTGAATCGCTTTCTTTGTCTCAAACGCTTTAACGGAACTTTCGTTGCCACCGAGTGGGAAACCCACAACAGTCCCAACAGCCACACTTCCCTCATAGAGCAACTTGGATGCGAACTTGACCCAACACGGCAAAACAAAAACACAAGCAAAACCCCACCTCACAGCCTCCATGCAACCTCTTTCAATTTCTTCTTGCCTAAGCGTTGGATGAAGCATTGACATGTCTATAACGCTTGCCAACTGCTTGACCAAACTCATCTCACCTATGCCCTCCTTTGCCTTTTAGTTCCTCTCGCTGCTTCCTTCAGCGATGCGACAAACTGACGCAGCTTATGCCATGCCTTTTCATCATCGCTTGAATATAGCCATTCATGCATTCGCCTAACTACGGCGCTACCTATGACGACAGCATCAGCATCGGTCTGCGACAGCACAGCTCTAACATGCTCTGGCTTTGATATACCAAAACCGACTGCAATTGGTTTTTCAGTCTCCCGTCGTATGCGTTGGACAAGCTCTCTCAAATCTTTAGGTAACTCTTCCCTCTCGCCAGTTATGCCTGTGCGTGAGACGCAATAGATGAAGCCAGTTGAAACAGTTGCTACAGTTTTGATGCGCTCATCGGTGCTCGTTGGAGCAAGCAAGAAGATCGTCTCAATTGAATTTTTGTTAGCTGCGTGAAGCCAATCGGTTGCTTCTTCTGGTGGTAAGTCAGTGATGAGCACACCATCAACACCAGCTGAAGAACACTCGCGTGCGAAGCGCTCAAGCCCGTATTGAAGAACAGGGTTAAAGTAGGTCATGAAGATTAAAGGCACATCGGTATATGCTCGTATCTCGTTTACAGCTGAAAGAAGCGATTCAATTGTTGTCCCAGACTTGAGTGCCCTCTCAGAAGAAGCCTGTATAACAGGACCATCGGCGATTGGATCAGAAAACGGTATGCCAACCTCAATGGCATCAACGCCAGCTTCGGCAAGTTCAACAACGGCTCTTATCGTCACTTCAACAGTTGGGTCACCACCAGTGACGAAGACAACAACACCACCATCGCCATTTTCGCGCAAGCACTCAAAACAATGATGCAACCTCATTATCCTCACCTCAATGCCTCATGATTAATGAGGGGTGTAGTGCTTAATTATGACCTGCCCTTGTGTGGCAATCAAAGGAGTGTTTTTTAAGTGTAGCAACAAGGCGTGCAAGTTGCTCACCCGTGCTCGTTAGCAAAGCTTCTACCTCTTTCATTGCTTTCTCAAGTGGCATTGGGCGATTGACTATGCTGAACATAGCATCAATACCGTGAGAATGAACTGAATCAGCACCATCACCTATTGAACCAGTTATAGCTATCACTGGCTTGCCATACTGTTTGGCGAGCTTCGCCACACCGATCGGTGTTTTGCCGAACACCGTTTGAGCATCAATCTGCCCTTCGCCCGTGATGACTATATCGGCAGAGGCAATCTTTTCATCGAGCTTGACAAGCTCAAAGACTATCTCCGTCCCCTTCCTCAACTTCGCTTTGAGAAACGCCATCAAACCAGCCCCAAGACCACCAGCTGCACCAGAACCGGGAACATGCTCAACATCAATCCCAAGTTGCTGTCTAACTACTTCCGCGAAGTGACGCAAGTTGCTATCAAGCTTCGGGAGCATCTCTGGCGTTGCTCCTTTCTGTGGTGCGTAGACATACGATGCACCCCTTTCACCGGTCAGCGGGTTGTCAACATCACATGCGACGATGAACTCAGCCTCGGTTGCCCTTTTGTCAAGCCCGCTCATGTCAATGCGCCTAAGTCTTCCAAGCTCACCACCACCAAAGCCTATTTGCTTACCATGCTCATCAAGCAGTTTGACTCCAAGCGCTTGAGCCATCCCAGCACCTGCATCGTTAGTTGCGCTCCCGCCAATGCCGATGATTATTTTTCGGCAACCATGCTCAAGTGCTGCTTTTATGAGTTCACCAGTGCCATATGTAGTTGTCACCCAAGGGTTCCTCTTCTCTGGTGGTATGAGTGTTAAACCACTTGCTGCAGCCATCTCAATTACAGCAGTTTGACCATCGCCAAGTATGCCGAATGTTGCTTCAATCTTTTCACCAATGGGATTTGTAACTGTTGCTGTTACAAGCCTCCCACCGGTTGCATCCACAAGCGCTTGAACAGTCCCCTCACCACCATCAGCTACTGGCACAACCTCAACATGCGCATCTGGCACCGCCCGCAATATGCCTGATTTTATTGCCTCGCCAACTTGCTTTGATGAAGCGCTCCCCTTGAACGAATCACAGGCTATGAGGAAGCGTATCATCCTTCTCACTCCCCGTGCTCACTTTGATTCGTCTTAGCAACACAAGAGAAGAGCATAAAACAGCTACGGCAGCAATTACATTCAAAGTGCCGATGATGAAGCAAGTCCTTCTCAATCCGAATGAAGGGAGTAACACCACAGGTGTTATGAGCGCTCCAATGGATGCCCCCAAATGATCAGCTCTGTCAACCTTACCAGCTGAATGCGTCAAAGCTTGTTCATCATAAGTATGCATAGCCACATAGTATACACCGACAGCAGCCGGAAGAGCCATACCTGTTAGCAAACCTGAAATCGCAAGCAGAAGGAAAAAGGAGAGAAGCAACGGTATGTCATGCAATTTGGAAACGGATGCGAGTATGCTCGGTATCAAGAAAGAGAAGAGCGCAACCGATAGTGATATGATGCTCAATATGATGCTTGCATGCCATCCCTTGTTCATCCTTTTTTGAAGCTGCCCCATAAGCATGCTCCCTACAGCAAGCCCGAACATGAACGTCGCAACGAGTGCTCCAACCATCTGATATAGCGAACTGTGAAGGCTTTGGAACGCGACAAGCAACAGGAGCTCTAAACCCATTGCAGCCAGCCCAGCAAACGATGCAGCAAGCAATGACGAACGCTTTACAGTGCCTTCAAGATACCTACCAAACGAAAGAGCTACTTGCGCTATGAGCAAATCGCCAGCAAATAAAACAGCGATGAATAAAAGGAGGGCAAGGAGCAAGCGTCTACCATAATCTTTCAACCATGCATCAACTTTTGCCATCACCTGTGGATGCGACTTGTGAAGCCAAAGGCGCAAGTAGTAAAAGTAGCTTACTGGATGAAGGTCGCTATTCAGCAGTTTGCTCTTTGCGTCGAGCTTTTCGCTCAAGCGAACCATCTCAGCATGAAACCACTGTGAGCGAAGCGGTGGGAAATAGGTTAACAGGATTTGAGGCGGCATTGTAACAACGGAAATAGTGTGCCTTATCTTCTGTTGTGCAGGGTTTGCGATATGCATTACACGACTCATCAGTTCTTCTGGTGACTCAGTGACTACACCTTGCCTTGTTGCTGCAAACATGAATGTAGTCTCGCCAACCGACACTGCTATATGCCTGAACGATGCTTTAAGGGTATGGTAAATGCTCCCGACATAGCTTGCGAGCGCTTCACCAAAGTATGATTCAGAACCAGTTATGTGCAATGCGAATACTCCATCCTCTTTCAACTTCTTTTTCACAAGCTCAAAGAACTCAACCGTGTAGTAACGGTTAAGCTGGGCAGTTGATGGGTCGCCGAGGTGAAGGAATATGAGGTCGTAATGTTTCTTCGTCTCTCTAACAAAGCGCCTGCCATCTGCGTGCAAGAGCTTGATCCTGCCTGTGCGCAACGCCTCCTTATCAGGTGGTGATAGGAAAGGCATCATTGCATCAATCAGCAACGGATCTGTTTGAACATAGTCTACATGTTTGATGCCAGCCTTTAAAAGTTGCGAGAGAAGCCCTTCAAGACCGTTGCCGATCACGAGCACATTTGAGGGCTTTTTTGCTTCGGCTACAAGCAACATGGCTAACGATGCGTTTGTATACTCGTCTGGGAAACTCGTTACGAAATGTCCATCGCAAAAGAGGCTATATTGGTCAAGGCGTTTTCCAATGGCTATGTTCTGATATGGTGAATCAAAGTTAAGCAAAAGTTCATTTCCAGTTCCGAAGGAGTTCCAACGCAACGTAACAGTCGCTCGCTCAAACTTCGAAGCGAACACCAGTTGAAGCACAGCTGGCATCAGAGCGATAACACATAGCAGTGACCTGAAGGAGCTGTTTGCAAACGCACACCATAGCAAGCTCGCTGACGCCAAACAAAGCATAAGCGAAACCATAGATATCAAAAGGCAAGGGTGAAGCATACGCACAAGCAGGAATGTGAACATACATCCGCCAATGAAGCTTCCGACAGCTTCAACCATGTAGATTAAAGCGACGGGGCGTGGTGTAACCCTTTTAGCCTCGCGGTAGAGGCGAACTCCCAACGGAAATGTAAAACCAACAGCAGTGCTGAATGGGGAGAGCACAAATAGCATATGAAGAGCCATAGGCAAAGGCGGTGGAAATTCACCATGCGGTGTCCGTAAAAGAAAGTGGGTTGAGCGGATGAGCAAGACTTGTATCGGCAAAAGGCACGCCACAGCTATAAGCCATAAGGAGAAGGAGACAACGGCATTCCTTACCCGTGGGGCAATGTGTGCACCGATCTCCGCACCGATTGCTACCCAAAGCAACCATGAAGAAAAGAGCAAACCAAGCGATAGCTCAGTCCCATAAACAACAACGAGGAACTCACGCACAAGCAACGATTGAACAACCATTGAACAAAAGCCAAGTATCCCATAAAGCGAAAGGCAATGAATGTGTCCAACGCCTCTGGAACTGCCCATCAGTCCTCATCCTCAGTGTCAAGCTTTGAATGTGCAAGGTGCACTCCCGCAAGCAAAAGAGCCGTGATAAACTTACCAATGGTTTTGACCTGTGCAAATGTAACTGAAACAGCCATAGAAGCTAAACTGCCATATCACAAATGATGCCTTAATGGCGCCAAGTATGGTTCGGGAGGTGAGAGAAAATGGCGGAGCATCAAAAGCGTGCTCCAAGGGCTAAAAAGCCACCCATTGAGACGCTTGAAGAAAGGCTTGAAGTAACTCGTAACATTATCCTGAGGTGCATGGTCGGATTGCTCGGCAGAGAGGCAGTTGAGCATCTTGTAAACGCAAAGAAAGAGCTATTGCTCGCTGTTCGCTCCGTTATTGATGCACGCATCCAACACCTTGATGAAGCAACACAACGCCTTAAGAAGATTGAGGTTGAGGGCGAGGAGGCATGAGGCAATAACACAAATAAAACTGCTGTTGATACAAGGCACACCAAAAGTTAACAAATCACACTGCACCTCTTCGCGTAGCTCTCATAAGACGCTTATTGCATCGCAATGGACACAAAAGCATTTGATGGCATGGAGGTGGATGAACGATGCCAGCGAGACCGAGCAAACTCGTCTTAATCGGTTTGGATGCACCGATAGCTCCAAGGGTTTACAAGTTTGCGATAGATGGTGAGCTTCCGAACATAAAGCACTTGATTGAAAATGGAGTTTACTTCAACAATTGTCTCGTGCCGTTCCCAACCATAACACCACCTAATTGGACAACGATAGTTACTGGTGCAACAGTTGGGACACATGGGATAACTTGCTTCAACTTGCACAAACCCGGAGAACCACTTGATAAGATTGTGCAGGCATTTGACTCGCGTGATGTTAAAGCCGAGTTCATATGGAACGCTGCGGAGAGGGTTGGCAAGAGAACAATATTGCTCAACTACCCAACGACATGGCCTCCGACTTTCAAAGATGGCATACAACTTGGTGGTATGGGGCTATGCTTGAACGAATGGCTAATAGGTGTTCCACCTTGGGCAACTCCAATGACATTGTGCAACGAGCAAATTTTCTGCACTGAAGAACTTCCACAGGCAACTAATGTTACTGTGCGTAAGGCAAGTGGCTGGTCAAATGTTGACCTGCAAGGAAATGAACTTGAGGTTGAACTACCATTGCAATATCGTTCTGCAAAGCTCTCAGTCAAACCCAAAAGCTACTATGCTCTGGTGAGGAAAGGAAGAAGCGGTGGATATGAAACGGTCACCATCGCAAAGCGTAAGGATGGAAATTCAATCATGGCTGAGTTGAGGGTTGGGCAATGGAGCGATGTTTTAAGAGATGAATTTGAAACTGAGGAAGGAGTTATGGAAGCTGTCTTCAGGTGTAAACTTATCTCTCTATCACACGATGCTTCTGAGTTTGCTCTTTACTTCACCAGTTTATGTGCGCTTGATGGCTGGGACTACCCTCAAGGGATAGCGAGGAAAATAAAGTCAAGTAACGGTTTACCGCTGCCACGCAACGGGTTCAACGCCCTCATGCTTGGTTGGATAGACGCAACAACATTTGTTGAAATAGTGGATATGCAACACACATGGTATGCCGATGCTGCGGAACAGCTCTTCAAAGACGAGAAATGGGATTTGTTCTTCATGCAAGCCCACTGCCCTGACTTTGCATACCATGCTTTTGCCACTCAGCTTGATCCTTTAACATGCCCAGATGAAAATGTAAGAAAGGAATTTGAAGCATGTGAAATCGGCTTCTACAAGAGTATTGATGCGATGATAGGGCGCATTGTTAGTGCTGCTGGCGAAGATGTGCTCACGGTAATAGTTTCAGATCATGGTGCGAAGGCTACCACAAATCCATTTGATGTAGCCAGCGTCCTTGAAGCTGCTGGATTGCTCAAGTATGCTGATAAGGAAAGGAGGATTGTTGATTGGAGCGCTACAAAAGCGTTCCCGCAACGGGCAGCTTACATCTATGTGAACTTGAAAGGTAGAGATCCAAACGGCATAGTGGAACCAGAGGAGTATGAGGATGTTAGGGATAAAGTGATTGAGGCGCTGTATAACTACACGGACAAAAGGACTGGAAAGAAACCAGTGACGCTTGCACTCAAAAGAGAGGATGCACGCATAATCGGATTGCATGGTGAACTTGTTGGCGATGTGGTTTACGCTATAAGCCCGTTCTTTATGGGACAGCATGGACCACATCTGCCAACAGCTGAGTTTGGAATTGGCTCAATGAAAGGGTTGCTTATAATGAGCGGACCGGGGATAAGAAAGGGCATCACATTAGAACGAACAGTTTGGCTTATGGATATCGTTCCAACGGTGTGTTACCTGATGGAGCTGCCGATACCAGCACAATGTGAGGGCGCAATCATTTACCAAGCACTTGAAGACCCAGACATGCACATACACGAAAAACAGAAACTGCAACGCAACTATGAGCGCTTAAAAAAGGCTTTTGAAGCCAACATATCTTTGACTCACACCTATGCTCAAGAACCAGAGCTTTAGCTGGTTTAGCATTGACACGCGAGTCGTTGTGACAGCCTTTTCTTCACCGTTCTAAGCGATGCCTTTTCTTACCGTCCTCAACAAAATCGCAAAGTCAATTCACGCAAATCTTTAACCTGCCCACGCAACATAATTGCTTGGGCTATAATGTCGCCTATAGCAAGGAGGCGGTAGCGATGAAACTTGCGGCGATGGTTTTAGTGCTGTTGGGGGTGACAAAAATGTCCTTGGGACAAGAAGCTATGGTGCGAGAAAGACCTCAGCAAGGGCAGTTAAGTATGTCAAGCCCCTCAAGTCCATTTGCATTCGTTGAAGAGGTGGGTAAGTGGGTTCAATTGATTTTCAAGGGCAAACCTCTCTGGCAATACAACTATGGTGTCATTGCTCCTTCAGGCGCTGAATCTAAAGCAACAAGTGGTTTCCTTCACCCCATTTGGAGTCCCAATGGTGCCATCGTCACTGACTGGGGACCTAAAGATCACTACCATCACCGTGGCATCTTCTTCGCTTTCCCCAACACCAGATGGAGCAACTTAGCCCCTAATTTTTGGGACATCTCTATGGGGCGCATCCGATTTGAATCTTTCGAGCGATTGGAACTTAGCCCTAATAAGGCAGTTATGGTTGTCTACCACCTCTGGGATGCTAAAAAGGATGATGAATGGGTGTCCATCGTTAGGGAGCAGTGGACAATTACCACTTACGCTCCAAGAAACGATGAACCTGACCACTTGATTTTTGACCTAACGATGGAACTTGTTAATGTTACTGACGAACCGTTGAAGGTTGAGGAATCTCGCTACGGTGGTTTAGGCTACCGTGGTGCACGCTCTTGGCTTGATAGAAGTAAGCGCGAGGTTTTGACATCGGAAGGGAAAACACTCGTTGACGCAGACGCAACTGATGCTCGTTGGATCTTGCAGGGTGGTTTTGTAGATGGGCAATGGGCTGGCTTGACTATCATGGACCATCCAAGCAATTTCGCTTTCCCAAACAGATTGAGGGTTAACCCAGACTGCCCTTATGTCGGCTTCTGCCCGATGCGGAAGACGAGTTTTGTAATGCGCCCTAAGGAACCGATGCGCTTCTGCTACCGCATAATCGTCCATGCATCAAAGCCCACACAACAGCTGTTGGAACAGATGTGGCACGAGTTCCAAAAGCCAACGAACCAATAGCTTAAGCATTGACTTGCTTCGTTGGATAATGTGTGGAGGAATACAGCTCATCGCCCTTAGTCCTTAATCTATACAAAGCTTCAAGTTTGTTTCCACGGCGTAGCCAGCTATGCAACAATGTAATTGGCTCGCTAACAACCGAGCATTCAATCTTTGGTTGTGATTTTTAGCGAGGTGAATCAATATGATGTGGTTGTGTGCCCTTTCACTTCTGGCGATAGCGAACAACCTTACAAACATAGCTCTTAATCGCCCTTACACAATGCAGCCACAACCAAATTACAGGTATTGCACAGACCCAGATGACCGAACACAGCTGACCGATGGACAATATGCTAAGGGTGGACGCTTTTGGACACAAAAGGAAACCGTCGGATGGCAGAATGCCAGCCCAGTGATAATCACTGTTGACCTTGGCAGGGATGCACCAATAAAAGGAGTCTCATTCAACACTGCAGCAGGGACTGCTGGTGTCCAATTTCCGGCTGTCATATGGGTGCTCGTGAGCATTGATGGTAAACAATGGTATGAAGTGGGCGACCTTATAACGGTTAGCAATGCTCAAAACGGACCACCGCCAACTCAAGGGTATGCGGTGCACAAGTTTTGGACAGACAAGTTTAAGACTCACGGGCGGTATGTCTCATTCGTTGTGATACCGCAAGGTCCGTTCTGCTTCGTTGATGAAGTTGAAGTTTACGAGGGCAACAAAGATTGGCTGAAAGAACCAATGGTTGGAAATGCATACACAGACCCAAAAACTTTCGCACAGCATAAGGAGATTGAAAGGTGTGCGCTCAGGCGATTTCATTCAGACATAGAGAAGCTGAGGCAATTGATTGACCAAGCAAGTGTTAGCAATAAGGCAAACCTATTGGAGCAGTTGGAGAGGCTGAGAAAGGCAATCCCGACTTCCTTTTCGGTTGATGAGCCTAAGGCTTTCAAAGCCATACTCCCACTAAACGAATGGCACAAGGAGTTGTTTCGCATCCAAGCAAGGCTTTGGTCAAGTGTTGGTGTGCCAGAGTTCGTCGCATTTGTGGCACGCTCGCCATATGACCCACTACCTTACTTGACAGCCAACCCCGTCCAAAATGAGCTCCAAAAAGATGCGAAACTGATAATGTTGAAAGGTGAAGTGCGTCATGTTGCGATCAACATAGTGAATGCACGCCAACGCTCAATAAAGGTGATGGCGGAAGTTGAAGGGCTAAAAGGCATAGACACAAAAATACACCACACAGTTTGGACTGACACAAGGGAAGGTGTTCCGATAGCAGCAGCTCTGCCAGAAGGAAGCGAAACGAGTGTTGAGAGCGGGATGATTGGGCAGATATGGTTAACGCTCTCTCCAAGGAGGGACATACCAAGCGGTGATGTGAGAGGGCGCCTAAGGCTTAAAACAGACGCTGGTGATAGGTTGGATGTTGAGCTCACTGTAACCATACTACCGTTTAGTTTGCCTGAGCGCCAATCACTTCATGTTGGTGGCTGGGACTACACGGATGTGGAAGAACGCTATGGTGTCAACCCTAAAAACCGTGATGCATTCATTTCGCATATTCGTGAGCGCTTCGTTGACATACCATGGGCAAGCCGGTTCGTAATGCCTTCGGGCAAGTTCGACGAAACAGGACGCATGATTGAGCCACCTGAGGTGGCTAATTTTGACCGCTGGCTTGAGCGCTGGAAGGGCGCAAGTAGATTCTATGTGTTTCTTTCGGTTGGGAATTCATTTGAGGGCTCAAAGGTTGGCACAGAAGAGTTTGAGCGCAAGGTGGGTGAATGGATCAAGTTCTGGTGGGAGCACGCAAAGAAGCGTGGCTTGAAAGAAGGGCAGTTTGGTGTTTTGCTTGTTGACGAACCACATACTCCAGAGCAAGACGAGCTTACGATAGCGTGGGCTAAAGCGATTAAAAGAGCTGCGCCAGAGGTTGTCATTTGGGTTGATCCAACATGGCGAGAGCCGAGCAAGATGAACGAGCGTTTGCCAGAGGCTGTTGATGTGATGTGCCCAAACCGCATCATATGGATGCGCAATCAAAAGGAACATGATTTGTTCTATCTTGGGTGGCGTGATAAAGGGAAACGCCTCGCATCTTACTCATGCAGTGGTCCGAGTAAGTTGCTTGATCCGTATGCTTACTATCGCCTTCAGGCATGGCATTGCTTCCGCATAGGTGCTGATGAGATGTTCTTTTGGGCTTTTGGTGATAACGCATTTAACTCGTGTTGGAACGCATACCTTGACCAACGCAACTGCTATACGCCTCTCTTCCTTGCACCAGATTCAGTGACAGCAGCAAAACACATGGAAGCAATAAGGGATGGCGTGCAAGATTATGAGATCTTAAAGATGCTTAAAGAAGCGCTTGACAGATACAAAAGAAAATCTCGTGACGAAACGATAGCGATAGCTGAGGCTTTGCTAACCGATGGAGTAAACAAAGTCCTTGAGCCAATCGGTGAGAAGGAAATTTTCTGGGCGGTGGAAAAAGACAGGACAATCGCTGACAGGGTTAGAGAAACAGCGTTGATGTTGCTTGCAAAGCTTAGCAGTTTGTGAAAAGCTAATCTACCACCATGCATCATACATCGGCTTTTGAACGATGAGACCGTAAACACTCCACGCACACGCTACCAATCCCTCGCCGAGTATCAATCCAATGAAAAACGGCATCAGCGATAACGCTGTATACGAGCCAGCGTATTTCATCAAAAGCCATTTGACAGATGAGCCGATAAGCAAGCAAAGCCAGTAGAAGTCAATGGCATAGCTCATCCCGAGCAAATACCCAAGCGGGTGAAGAGCCCACCATGGCATCCTGTGGTAAAGCGAGTTGAGGAGCAATGTAAATGCAAAGCCAAAGAATGTAGCGTAGCGCGATGGTATGTTAGGTTGTGATGGTGTTCCAACCCAAGATGCGAGCCGAGTGAATGTATCCATCCCAACCCATACAACTTCGCCAACAACTTTCGTTGCACCGTGCCAGTAAAAAAGTTTTGGGTAAAGCAGAAAGCATACGACGACAGTTAAAAACGCCATCAGCACTATGAACGGACAAAGCTGTGAGAGTGGTAAGTAGATGAATTCGCTGATGCGCATTGCTTCAATGATGACGGGCATAGGATGGTTTCTGTTCAGGCGGTTGAACCAGAAAAAGAGAGCAAGCACGGTCAAGTGGCGTGGATGAAATGAACGACTGCCAAGCCAGAAGAGCATCAAGTCTTGAGGGTTCGCAAACAGAAGTGAGTGAGATGGTGGACCAGCTTCAGCGCGAAGCCTTGAAACAGCTACGGCAATTGTAAAGTGAAGTGCCCAAAAAGCAATGGCGACTGAGACTGAAAAACCTGCTAAGGTTGAGATGATGAGGCAGAGGAGAAACGAAACGATGAAGAGTAGTGCAGCGACGCGAGGGCTAAAACTACAGCGATGTGATTGATGCCTTTTATAAACAGCCCAAGATGGCATAAACGAAGCTTTAAGTGAATGCCGTGCACGCCAGAGAGCCATCACAGCGATTGCGAGAGCAGCGCCGGATGCTTGCTCATTCTCATACGGGAATCGAGGCAAGCGCATTAAGCCGACCATAGCCCCAAACAACCTCTGAAGCTTTCGGACAAGATAAAAGAACCACGCCGATGTGCACACATCAAGTGGCATCAGATAGGCATAGCCAATGATGAAAGGGTAAAGTGCAAGTGGTGTTGAGCCGAGTGCATTCCAAGGTGGTTCTGTGACGAAGTGCATTAAGTCTCTGTCCCTCGCCCTCACTTTTATGAATGGGATAGCTGGATAAAGGTGATGCAGGTGGTTTACCATGTCCACGAATGCCGCGATGGCGAATCCGAGGAAGAACGCGTTTGAGCGCCATTGCAATTGCCCAGTGGCTATTTCAATTGGCATTCTGATTATCGGGAATGAAAGCCTTTCACTGTGTGCCCAACGACAGTAAAGTAGGAGCGAGAGCGAAAGATAAGCTAAAAACATGCACACAAGTAATGCTGTCCAAGCTATTGCTGGCATCACCCAATAGCTTTCGTAACCCGACCCGTAAAACCTTCCACCACCGGTATAAAAGTGCCAGATAGCTCTTTTGTCCGTTATGGCAAGCCAGCTCGGTATGTATTGGAAGAACAATTCCTGCCATCTGTTTGCTGGGCTTTCAAACCAAGCTGGTGCAGGTATGACGCCCATCAAGCTAAGCATCTGATCATGCCCAATGAAAACACTTTGGACAGTCAAACCGATGTGAACAAGCAAAAGCTCGGATGCATTCATTGCGAGCCTCTTGTTAAGTGAGTGAAGGAGATGATTGAGCAACACCAAGGCGATGAGCAAGACGAGTGCGTTCATTGGTAACGATAGCGTTGTCATGTGCAGTGCATGCCACAAACCTTCTGTAACGCCAATCCAATATGCATTCAATGGGAGGAGTAAAATAGCCAATACTACCCCCCGAAGGAAGCGAGTAACGGTAAGGCGCTCTTCTGAAAGCTGTAATAGCACACCTTGCCAACCTGTTCCCTTTGGTAGTATGGACAGATAGGTAAACACCTCTCCCTCGTAAGAGATGGCGATACATCAAACTTAGTAGACAACCCACGAGAATGAGATCAAAACCAGTTGCAAAAGAACCTCACAAAGCACTCTCACAAACCTGCGTGAGGGAACACAAAAGCTTGACCAATTAAAATTTTGTGCCCAAAGCAATGTGAGTGTAATCCAGAAAGGGAAAAAGGAATTGCTTTTACTCAGCAGCGAATAGCGCTTGTAGAATTAACTTACGGTTTCGACTTCTCCTGGGGCTCTGTCTTAGAGGGTGTTTTTTGTTCCTCTTGCTGTTTGGGCTTCTCCTCGCTCGCCTTCGCTTCTTCTTCCTCCTTAACCATGATCAAAGCCCTTGCGCCGGGTGCAACGATTATTTCGTCTTCCTTTCTCTGATCGTTTGCGAGTAGTATCGTTACACTTGTGCACTCAAACACATGTCCCTCCTCCAAATCGTTCACCATGACTTTTCCTTCGGCTAAGAGCTTGTCCTCACGATGCCAATATGTGACCACAGAAGCACTGCCAGCATACTGCCCGTGCCTGAATTTCAAATTGCCTTTAGCTACAGCACGACGCTCACGATAAAAATACTCAAGCTGTTCGCAATCAATCACAGTCGGCTTTCGCCTTATCCTTTCTCTCAACGGGAGTTCTTCCTCACTGCCTTGCTGGCTCTTGGAGCCGTTTTTTGCGCTTGCGTTTTGTGAGTTTGCTTTCAGCTTTGATTCAAGGTGCACCTTGCCCACAAGTAGCAATCTGCGTTCTCTCCTAAACAACTCAGCCTTAGGTGCGGTGAGTATTATATCTGGGTCTTCATAGCGCACCATACCGTCAGCTATAAGGTATTCCTTGCTCTCATCGTATGTGAAACGCTTCACAGCAATTGTGTATTCCTCACCTTCCTCACGCACTGTCACATCTGCGCCATAAACTTTCCTACCAACACGTTTCAATGGCTGTGTCAGCGATTCAAAAATTATCCTTCGTTCCTCCTTCTCAACCTTTGCCTTCTTCTCCTTCTGCTCAGCTGGGGCTACGTTCCCAAGACCTATGAGCTGGGTGATCGCTTCAACAGTTATTGGCTTGACTTCCAACCCTTCTGCAAATGGATGAAAACATAAGACCAACCTCACAGGTGGGTGAGCGATATACTCACCACTCGTGATGCTAATATCAAGTTGGCGACAATAAAACTGTGCATAATCTGTGCATGCATAAACACCGTTAAGCAACTTTAGCAAAGAGCGCCTTGCCTCGTAGGTAACGCCCATAGCAACAAAGCGAAGCGCTTTTGACTCACCGATGACTTTGCTCGGTATCTTAAGGAGACCATCAAAATCGCGCCAATGCAGTCTCTCCATCCTCATTTGCAATCCAGTGTTCAAAAGCACACTGACATCGCCCCAAACTTCAATGTCGTTCGTAAGCATGTTCCAAACAGCCTTCTTAGCGCTTATGCTAAGGAGTTGCTTACCCAACAGGTAATAAACAGCTTCCTTCAGCCCATCAATTTCTGCAAGCGTCCTTTGCTTGTTAATTTGCACGCTGTCAATCACAAGGTGCCATACTGTCTTTCCCTTGCTTCGTATCTTCAAGCCTCGTATGCGCTCAAACTTGGCTGCCAAGTCTGGAGGGGGCTCTGGGGGCTTTCGGTTTTCGTGCGATTGCCTCAAAATATGCGCACGCCATACAACACCACAAATGGAGATGATACCAGCTAAACATAAGATGCCAAAAAAGCACCACCACAATTTTGAGCGCCAAAGATTCACGCACTACTCACCTCATTCTGAGAAGACAGGTGGAGGCGGTGGTGCCAAAGGACCAGCAGTCAGCGTTACATCAACTGGCGCGTTATAGCCCTCAACCGGTTTCACATATGCAACTGCTTCGTTATAGCCAGTAGCGGAAATCTTCAGCGTTATATCAACACCAACAGGCAAGTAAAGCTCCCACTCTCCGTCTTTATTGCTCCTTGTCCTCCCAAGCAAGTCGCCTTGCAAGTTATAAGCCTCAACTGTGGCACCGCTTACGGGTTGTCCAGCTTGATTGCGCACAGTGCCAGTCACCTTCACAGACTTCTGTCCCGGAACAATCGGTATCGTCTCCTTCCCACCACCTCCGCAAGATGTAAGGAGGGAAGAGACATACAAAGCGCAGATTACATAAGCGCAAACATATATGAGCGATGTGTGTTTGCGATGCCTCTTCATCTTCTCGCCCCCATTGCTTTGAGATTACAAGCGAAAAGGACATAACCTTACAACGGCTGTAGCTCAAAGTTCACATCCGCAATCACAACGCCCCCATATGGAAGCGTAACATCTCTTTCCTGTGTCCTATAGCCATTAAGTTTGACGCGCACTTTGTATTCCCCCGGCAGAACAAAGAAGCCATATCGTCCATTTGCATCTGTATAAGTTATAGCAACAATGGAGTTTGTCCCTGCATCAATAAGCTCAACAACCGCTTCTTTCGCAGGTTGACCACCAGCAACAGTGACTACTCCACCGATAGTGAACGGCAAAGATGGCAACGCCCCTTTAGGCATGATGTAAAAGACCAACTCTTCACCCCTTATCATCACCTTCCCTTCGTATGTTTCGTAGCTTGGATGTGAGATGGATACGCTTTGCTCACCAGACGGAACTTTGCTAAGCTCAAACTTGCCCTCCGAATCTGTCGTAGCTTCCTTTTTAGCGATGCTCACCTTAGCCCCACTTACAGGTGATGAATTTTCAGCGTCCAACACATAACCAACAACTGAGATTGGTTGACCAAGCCTCAAAAGCACAACTTCTATTTGCCTCACCTGATCAGTAACGATTGGGCTGCTTAATACCTGTTTGATGAAGTTCGGATGCTCAACCTCTATTTTGGCTTCCCCGGGGCTTATGCCACTTAGAATAAAACTGCCATCATTAGCTGTCCACCCGTAGATGGATGTGTAATTAGCAGTCACAGTCACTTTAGCGTTTCCAACACCTTCATTAGTATCGCTTGCGATTACCCTCCCCTCAATCGTTCCAGAGCCTTCATATGGCGACAGCTCAAACGGGCTCTTAAATTCGTAAGGGCTAATAAGCGGTTGTGGCACACGCCACTTTTGAGCCAATGTCTTAAAGCCATGCTTTGAGATTGTGATCGGCAATTCACCTGCACCAGCGGGGACAGCAATATCAAGCTTAAATTTACCGTCACTCCCGCTCTCTGTCTTAAAGCCATTGATTATGATGCATGCACCTTCAACTGGTCCATTTGTCTCCTCATTCACTACTTCACCAATGACGCGCAGATAGACCCGCCCTGAAATACCTCCACCACACCCAAATAGCACGCAAGAGAGCAGAGTAGCAACAGCGATAGGGATATGCTTTTTATAGTTTCGTCCATCAAGCAGGGCTTTTCACCCCTTGCTCATTTGATTGAGCCTCGTGTTTCATCTACCATTTGATTTTGCTCGCACTGGCGGTATGATTAGCCAAACACCAACTGGCTGTAACGAACGCACCCAGAAGCCACTCCAAGGCTCAATTGTTGTCGCCCTTTTGTATCCTTCCTCTTGTGTCCAAATCCAAACATTTGGATCAATGTAGCCCATCTGACTCGCTGTCTGCAAACTCAACGGTTCTCCATCTTTGTATACGACCATAAAATCATTGACGCTGATCGGGAACGGGAATGGATTTGCCAACTGGTTAAACCCACCGAGCAAGGGTATCTCAAAGGGCTCATCTGCCGGTGTTGGTGTTCCTTGAACGGTTACCTTGTAATCGCTATCAAGCAACAGCCAATACCCAACTCCCGGATGCATCGGTGTTGAGATGTTCGGATAAACTTCATACCTACTTACACCGACCAAGTTTGGTTGCCAGTGAGCCAAGAGTAGCTTCTCCTTAGGTATGCCGAGTATATCAGCTTCATCTGTCTTAATCGGAATGACCGGGACACCGAACAAGTGCCAGCCTCGCTTGAAAACTTTTTCAACAGTTACAACAGAAGCCCTACCATTAAGCATAAGCACATAGAACCCGAAACACATGTTCCTGTGTTCGGTCATTGTGATCCCACCAAGTGGCATATGCTCAATCGTGAACTTGCGCAACCCATTTAGGTCAACCCCACTTGTTATAGCGAAGACACCACGAGAGACATTCACGCTTTCACTAACGCCATCACCTTTGACGACGACCTGCCCGCTGTCTGCGCCTACGAGCCCACCGAATATCGGGTTCTCTTTGTTTATCTCTCCTCTCACATTGTATGGGAAGTAAACGACTGTGCGCATACCTTCAACTGCTATGTCTATCCTGATCAAGTTTGGACCACCTATGTTGAAGAACTGCGGTGCAATGAAGCCATCGCCAAAGAATATCTCAGCTTCATTGCCCTCCTCCGCATACAGGTCATCGCTCATATCATTGCTGTATATGAGCTGTGCGAGCGCATTAAGCGGTATCTCATTTCCATCTGGTGTTGTGCGGTAATAGCATATGGCAATGAGAACGCCTATCTCAAGTGGCACATTGAAGACATAAAGCTTGAAGCCACTGCGCACGCTCGTATCCAAAACCCATTGGCGACGATACCAATCGTAAAAATCCATGCCTTCAACCTGCTTGACTATTCGGCTTGCGATGTATTTCAAAGCTGGCACATTGCCAGAAAGTGGTGTGCTTGCCCGCTCGTTATATCTGCTGTAGTAGGTCTCATTGAACTTCCTGAAGAAACCTTCATCCTCAACAGCTACTTTGAGCCAAGCTGCAGCGCTCATACCATAGCGCCAAAAAGCCATCGTCTGGTAGCCTGATGGCGGAATGAATAACGGATTTCCAAGCGGTGGTTGATTAAGCAAATCATAAAGCGGCATGAGGAAAAGCGGATCGCCATCCATCGGGTCGCTTGGGTCAAACTTTGGCAAAAGCTTCTTTGTAGCTATTATGGCTGCTGCCCTCGCCATCCCTTCCTCCCACGCAGGGTAAGAAAGGACAAGCGGTCCGCGAAAGGCATGTAAAACATGATGGACGAGGTTGAAGTAGTCAAAGTTTCTACCCTCAAAATTGCTGATGCGTATTTCATCCGTTGATGGCGAATAAACACCACCATCAAGCGCATCAAGGGTCGTATCAAGGATGATTTTGACCTTCCTTGTTGAACCTGGTGGTGTTGAAACTGGATTTCCATAAACTTCAATCAAAGTTGGCATCGCAGAGTTGAGCCAGTTGCGAAGCGATTCAGCTACTTCCTTTCGGAAGCCTATAAATTCAAACTCAACCTTCCCAGTGCCAAAGACTCTTTTCGCTCGTGCTGGCGCACTCAGGGATGATGTGGTGAGGATGCGTTTACTCCTCGGTTCAACTGCAACAGCCAACATGTCAATGCCTATACGCTTACCACGCCAAAAGCCATATCTGCGAAGGAAATGAACAACCCGCGGGCGAGTCCTTCTCAAGCGCCATTCAGCATCTCTTATCGCATATTGAGTGCGCCACCGAAGTTGATTAGCGTTGCGCACACCACTGCTATCAACCGCTATAACCCCTGCTATGCCTCTTACACGAGTCTCAAAAGGTGTGTTGTCCAGAACTTCATATGTGCTTTGAGCAGACACGAGGCTACAAAGCAAAATATAGACCCCTATGACCACACCGCATAACCTTGATGACGTTGAACGCATGTCATTGCCTCTCCTTTCGTCACTGCACGACGAACTGCCTTAGCTCACTGTAGCTAAACGCCGTTGCTACCTTAGGGATGTCCGAGTTAGAAGCAATCACCATCCAGTAATAAGTTTTGCCACGCAGTAGCTGTGGACCATCGTAAGTAATTTTCGTCCCCTTAAGCGGGATTACCGTTTCCCACTGTGGGTCAACAGCACCCGTTGGGAACTCGCTAAATAGCTGCACCCAATACGCGGTAGCACCATCTACAGGATGCCACTCAAACGAGATTTGCTCCCCTTCACTCACCTTGATAATGGCTTGGTTGGGTGGTGATTTCAAGCGCGCTTCGCCAATTGGCTCAAGCGATACAGGATCACTCATGTCGCTCTCGCTATTCAGCGTTGATAACAAAGTGATAGCGTAGCGCACCGGCTTAGACGGCGTATGCTCATCGGAGACATCAACTAATATTGGGAGTGCCACCCCATAAATCGTTGCTATCCGTTTGAAACCACCAACTTCAGCGAAACTGCGATAAACAACATAACCTATCACATCTTCCCTGCTAACGGGCTTCCACCACAAGTCTGCCTCAATGATGAAACCTTTTCTTGGCATGCGTGTATGTTTGCCTTGTTGGCGCGATGCTGTTAAAACTTTGATCAACTCACCCAGACGGTGAAGCCTCAGGAAAGAGATGAAGGCATTTCTGCTCCCATCGTTTAAGCCTCTGCTAACGGTTGCTGGATATGTAAGCATTGTTCCAGAGGGTGGTTCTGGTTTGGGCAAAGGCGCAAGCTCTTTCGATGCTTCTTCAAGGATGAAGTCCAATTGAACTGTTTTTCCCTTCTCAACATAGACCTCTCGGCGTGAACACAAGTAACCCGGCGCCAATGCCTCAACAATCCTTGATCCCTCAAGGACATTGGTTAAACGATATCGCCCAGAAGAATCTGTTACATCGGATGAAGCTGAGAGCAAACCAACGAGTGTAAACACATGTGCACCTTCAATTGGCACCCCTGCTCTATTGGTCACTTTGCCTTGGATGCTACCTACAATGCCCTCTGGAAAGACTGTCACATCCGCATTGAATGTCCTTCTACCACTAACAACGACGATGTTGCTACGCTCGCCAACGAAAGTTCCAGAGGATGTCTCGGCAGTCGCACGAATGGTATACTTTCCCGGAGCGATGTTGCGAAAAAGAAATGTCCCAAATAGAGTCGTCCTTGCTGTAGCCACAACTTGCTCGCCAAGCATGAGCTTAACATCAGCATCAAGCATTGTGTCGCCGTTAACATTGTATACAACGCCAGATATTGATCCCTTCGTTGGCTCATCAAAAACAGCGTGTAACTCAACAACGCCGTCTGGCTTCACATCCACAAAGTCAAACAGCTCCAAAGTTCCATGTTGAAGCTTGATTGCATGTCTTGTTGGTGAAAGCCCGGTTAACTCCGCAGGAGTCCTCATGCCAGTTGGCTTGCCATCAAGAAATACTTCTGCCCCCTCTGGCTCGGATGTGATGATAAGTTTGCCAGTAGTTTGAGCTTGCAGGCAGCTTGTAAGCCTTGCATCAACGCGAACGATTGAATCTGGCATCAACATCACAAACATATTCCAATCATGATAACCCTCTAACTTGAGCGTTATCAAGTGGACGCTACCTTCTGTTGGCACATTTTCAATAGCTACCTTTGTTGGACCACTACCTGTGGCAGCTGAGTAAGCACCGCTATCTTTGCCGTCTATGAATATCTTTGCGCCAGGAGGGCTTGATGTAACTGCTATTGTTGGTGTTGGCTTGGTTATCGTATTGTTACCGAGTGTTGTCTTACCGCCACCGCACCCGTAGAGGAAAACCAGAGTGGATAAAACGAGGGCAATCACATTAGAAGTTGCCACGAAGTTGGAAACTAATGATCGTTGCCTTGTAATCGCTGTTAGTGCCAGCCAAATCTTTCCTGTCAATGCGCTCCATATTGATGTCAAGCCAGAGTTGCTCAAATATGCGATAGCCAACCGCGATGCGGAAAGAATTCTGCCCATAGCCGCCCATCCCTTTGTTTCGGGCATGCACAAATGTGCCCATCAAATCAAATCTTTCACTGAGCCTATAGCCAACATTAAGCGTTGCGCTTGAGAATTTGTTCTTGAACTTGCCCTCGCTTGAGAGCTGTTGCGATGTCACGCTACTCAATGTATCCAACGAAAGCGACATGTTGAGCTTTCTGCCTGCATATTGCATACCCAACCCATATATGCTCGTAAACGCATCGCTATTCGGGTTGAAGAACGAATTCTTCTGGCGCGATAAGTGCCCCATGAGCGTCACCTTAGAACTGAGTTGATATGCGAGCTGAGCACTGTAATCCGTGTTCTTGTAATCGGCGATGAAACTTGAGCCGTGAGTGAGCTGATATGACCATTGGCATGTGAGGCTCAATCGGCTGCTTGGCTGCCAATCAAGCAATGCGGTAGTTATGATAGATTTGTTGTTTGAGGTAGCATTACTTGTTGCGTTCGTCATGCCAGATTCAACTTGACGTAAGCGCCATCCAACATCGTCCCATGATGAACTCATTGTAGGTGCACTATAACCAATCGGTGCTACTCCACCAAGCCCAACTATAGGGCGCTGTGAAGCTCCAAGCGTCCCATAACCACCAAGGCTGATTGGAGCTGTGTAGCCACCATATCCAAATCCATATGGGTTGGTGATGTATGGCAAGCCACTGTATGTGCCTGAAGCACCACCTGTTATGAATGAACCAAAACCAGTGCTGCTTGAACCTACGAGTATGTTATGCGTGAGAGAAAACTGCATAGAACGCCACGGTTGAAAACGCATCCCGAACAGCAGGTTAGAGACGCTACTTGACTGGTTTACGCTTGACGACCTGTTTGATGAGTAATCTACGCTTAACGAAAGCTTCTCAGACGGCTCAAAAGCGCCCGTAAACCTTAAGGCTCTCGTCTTCACGCGAGCTGTATTAAGCAAGCTACCAATAGATTGCGAATTATCTTCGTAGGCTGCGTTAACGCTCCAGCGTTCCTTTCGGTATGATATGAGTGCGGAAACATTGGCGTAGCCACTTTTGCTGTCCCCACCAAAGCTGAAGCGCTGATACGCAAGGCGTATTGCGGGCGCATCCGGTTTCTCGTATGAGATAGCAGCGTAAAATCGGTTACTGCTGGTAGACGAATGCCCACTGCTGTAAGCGCCCCTCAGATACGAGCTACTTGCGTTCACCCATTGCGATGTCAAAGACAAGTGTTCAGTAAAACGGTGTGTCAGGTTTACTTCAATCCCAGATTCGTTCTGGTAAAAGTCAGCGTTTTCAATCCTTGAGAAGCCGGGTGTGACTTTAAGCAAACGCAACGAAAGCTGACTCCTTGCCACGCCACTTGGTGTGTAAATGCTCCCTCTATCAAACCCAATGCCAAATGGTGAAGGCTCATTCAGCGACCTCCTAAAAGAAGCCGATGGCATTCGTGGTGTAGTTAATTTCCCCGCCTCACCTTGCTGTATGTCTCTTCTCCATCGCTCACCTTGAGTTACTTTCGTTATGGTTTCTTTCAAGCCTTCATCTTCTGGAAGTTGCATTGGTGAGTCAGCTACATCCGCCACTTCATCGGCTTTGGGTTTATCTGCATCTCCTTTTGGTCTCGTCTTGCTCTGCCCAAGCCTTCCAAATGAAAGCTGTGATGATATTTCAATTGCAGTGCCATCCCTTGTCGGTCCATTGCTGAATGCCCATTGCAAATTCGCGCTCCCGATGCTTCCAAGCTTTATGTCAGCATCAATTCCGATAACGCTGTGTTGCCCGATGATAGCACCGTGTGATATGCGCTGTTCGTATTCAACAGCAATGATAGCCCCTGCTGGAACTGGTCTCACAAATGTTATCAAGCCGCTGATGTAGTTGATGATGTAGTCTTTGCCTTTCACCTGCAGTATGCCATTGACCGTTACTGTTTCGCTTCCTTCAACTATTGGGCGCTGGCTCAGTTGGAACGGTCCGACAGTGTTTGCACCAACAAACTCTTCCCTCAGTTTGCGAGATGTTTCACTAACCTGTCTTTGTGCAGCCCCTTGCGTCAGAAACGAGAACCCAATGCGCATACCGTTGCTATTGCGCCAGTTCAGCCTTGCACCCCAAAATCGCCCAATGCCTTCACCCGGCTGTGCAGCTTCGTATGTGACCACGATTGTTGAAGTTGATGGGATAATAGTTGCACCGAGAAATGTGATAGTCCCAACATCGTAATCAATCTGGTAATCTTCACCACGCCTCATAAGGCGCATATCTACGAACACTTGTTCACTGCCCTCAACTATCGGGCTACTGCTCAGGAAGAACGGTCCAGAAGTGTTGTTGCCCTGTATGACATCCCTTTTGACCTGTGATTTCCCCTCGGCAGTGACTATGACCAGCTCATTACCAGAAGTTGAGCCTTGTCCAATGCCATAAACTTTTTCGGCTTTGCCATCAAGCGAGTAGCGGAGCTCAATGCCTCTCGTCCATCGGCTCAGCGAAGCGAAGCGATTGCCTGAGAACGAGAGGCTCATGTCACCGTAGCGCAAAAGGAAGTTGCCCATCGGGTATTCAACAACGAATGTGTTTGACCTCGGATTATACGATGGCGTATTGAACTGTGCCCTAACACGCAACTTCCCGATAAGCTGTCCTTCGGCGATGACAGAAGTGTAGTGGTAAAGCGACTTCGCTACGCCGTAGTTCTCTTGAACGAAGGCAGCTCTTCCAGAACTGCTTTTGGCTTCAACATCTTGGATGTTGTATGAGAGGAAAGCTGTGCCACGAACTTGCAACTTCTGTAGCAAACCGAGTGTAGTCTTAGTTTGTTTGTTTTTACGCTCGCTTGCTTTATCGGTATCCAAACGGTTCGGTGGAACTACAATGCGACCACTTGCTAACTGTCCATCCTTTATCGTCGGCAACGGTTGTGATTTGATTATCCTACTTGGTTGGCTTTCAAAGTTTTCAATCCTTCTGAGCCTTACTGCTCCATCGTCCACTGGTGTGCTTTCAACCTGAGCCTCATCACCTAAACACAGAGCACCACTTGCACACCAAAACAATGCGATGAGAAGGAGTGTAACGGACCACCGAAACTTCTTTGTGAAAACATCCATCCCGTTTATACACCGCCATTGAAACAACAAATTTGCTCACCCAATAAACATAAGCCTATCCATTACCAAGCTCACTTCTTCCCCACCACTACAAGAAACCTTGGCGACCAAGATGCTGCTATTGTCTTTTTCCCCTCTTTCGTCATGAGCAAAGCCCGCGCTTTTATCGCTGGCATGTCAGCGGTCGGAATGCATTCAAGCTCAACTTCTATTTCCTGTGCTTTTTGTTTCCCATCCACCAACAGCATCTCCTTTTCAGCGAGCGTTAGGGTATATTTTCCGAGGCGTGTGCTACCCATCAATTCAACCTTAAGCAAAGCACTGTCAACCGACTCAATTGAGCAACGTAGCCTCAACTTAACTTTTGTCTTTTCGCCAGCGATGAGCTCAGCTCCAAATTGCGGTTCTGCACCAATAAACGTAACTTCGTCCCTGACGACACCCACCAAGTATACGACAGTGTCAGCAGCGGATGCCGAAGTCTCATGCCCAGCAAATAAAGCAGCCACAAGCCATACGCGCTCACCTACACCCTCTGGTATGACAACTTGTCTCCCAAACGGAACAACATGTTCACCAGCCATCGCCGATATCCTGCTGATAGTTCCTTCCACTAACCTTTTCCCAGCCTCGTCAACAAGGAAGATGTAGATTGTGCCCCACCTTGAATTTCGGAGTTCATACTCAATGCTTCCTCTTATGAAGATTGGCTTGCCATACTCAATCCTTGAGCCATCTGGTGGCGATACTTCAATGAAGCGGATTGTATCTGGCTCATACTTTGGGTCTCGCACGAGCGTCAAGTCAACACCGCTTGTGACCTTGCCATCGCTCACCGAGACATTCGTGCGCACAGCTTTCCGATAACCTTGTGATGATGCTACCACTGTGTAAACCCCGCTTGGTAGCTTTGAAAGCTCATAATACCCCTTCTCATTTGTCAACGCTGCACGCCATAACCCTTCAACATAAACCAAAGCCCCGCCAATGGGTGTTCCATCCTCGTCAACCACAGTGCCACATATTCGCCCTGTGCCGATGAGCAGAGCTGTTGGCTTTCGCTTTTTCTCCTTACACCCAAAGGTTGACAGCACAGCCATAATGAAAACGACTGTCAGAAGTAGCCTTAGCACGACAGCCCTCACCAAAGCACCCCCCATTAAACATCAAAAACGACTTGTGCTTTCCAACCCTCTCCACATTTCTCAACTTGGAGTCCGTGATATGTTACAGCTTTTATGTAGCCATGCAATTCGGCTTCCGTTTCGTGAAGCGGTTCACCGAAAGCCTTCGCCTTCAACCACACATTCTTTATGCCACGTTCGTCGGTTGACTCGCCTAACGCCTCAATTTCCAAGCCACTAAACACAATCCCTTGCGCATCGTGCTTAAACAGAAGTTCACGCAGTAAAGCTACGAGTAGCGTTTCATAATCATTTGCACTAACTTCAACCACCACCGATAGCTTCGGCTTAACCTTTTCAGTATCGGCTAAGATGCTGAACATACCGACAGCTGCGTTCTCAAACAACTCCTTTAGCGAATCACCATACGCAACTATGCCGCTATCAGCGGTATGCTCAAGTAATTCAAACCTTTTCTTCTGCGCCATCGCTACCGCCCTCATGTGAGCGTGAATTGTTACCGCCAACGACGAGAGCTGTATTAGCAACCTTATCATCGCTATCCAAGCGCATCAACCTTATGCCTTGAGCAGCTCTACCGCTGATCGGTATTGATTTCACCCGTTGCCTTATCAATATCCCCTTTGATGTGATGAGGAGCACCTCATCATCCTCACGCACTATGTGGAGCGATACAAGCCTGCCGTTCCTTTCGCTCACCTTTATGCCGATCACGCCTTTACCGCCCCTACCAATCCTTTTAACCTGTTGTAGTTTCGTTCGCTTTCCAAAACCGTTCTCAGTGACAAGCAACATCTCGTTTGCGTCCTTATCAATTATGTCCATCGCCACAACATAATCGTGTGGGCGCAGTTTAATACCTCTTACACCTCCAGCCTGCCTCCCCATCGGACGCACTTCTTCCTCGGAGAAGCGAATGATCATGCCACCTGCTGTTGCGAGTATGATCTCACGAGAACCGTCAGTCCAGCGCACCCAGCAGAGCTCATCACCCTTATCAAGTTTTATTGCTTGCACACCTCGTGATAGCCTCGTCTGGAATTGGTCAAGTGGAGTTTTCTTGACCAAGCCCATCTTCGTGCACATGAACAGGTAACCACCTACCTCAAACTTCGCTATAGGAACTGTTGCCACAACCCTCTCATCGTCATCAAGCTGTATCAAATTGACTATGGGCGTCCCGCGAGCCTGCCTTGAAGCTACCGGGACTTCGTGCGCCTTCAGCTGATAACACTTGCCTTTGTTCGTGAAAAAGAGGATTGTGTGATGAGTTGTCGCAACGAATATGTGGGAGACTGTGTCTTCCTCTTTCTTGGTCAATGCGAGCACGCCTTTACCGCCACGCCTTTGGACCCTGTATGTGCTTAGTGGCACTCGCTTTATGTATCCATCCCTTGTTATAGTGATGACAAGGTCTTGCAGGTCAATTAAGTCCTCAATTGAAGCCTTGCTTGGCTCCTCTGGGACGAGCACCGTCCTCCGTGGATCTTTGAATGTGTTCTTTACACTCTTAAGCTCTTCCTTTATGACCTCCATCAGCTGTCTTGGGTGACGAAGCAAACTGCGCAGGTATTCAATTTGCTTGATCAGTTCGCGATACTCATCCTTTAGTGCTTGCTGATCAAGCCTTGTCAAGCGCCCGAGTGGCATATCAAGGACTGCATTCGCCTGCTGCTCGCTCAGCCTGAACCGCTTCATTAACCTCTGGCGTGCGTCATCTCTATCCTCGGACTTTCGTATCAACCTTATAGCTTCATCAATGTTTTGTGCTACTGTCCTCAAGCCCTCAACTATGTGAGCTCTTGCCTCTGCCCTTCTCAGCTCAAATTCCGTGCGCCTCCTAACAACTTGTTTCCTGTGCTCAAGGAAGTGGAGAAGCATTTCCTTCAATGAGAGTATCTTCGGCTGGTTATCAACGAGGGCAAGCATTATGATCCCATAGCTTGTCCTCAGGCTTGTGTGCTTGTAAAGCTTGTTAAGTATGACTTTGGCATTGGCATCCCTGCGCAACTCAATGACTATACGCATTCCTGTTTTGTCGGTTTCGTCGTTCACATTCACTACACCTTCAAGTTTTTTGTCTCTGACAAGGTTCGCTATCTGGACGATCAACGCTTCTTTGCTCACCTGATACGGTAGCTCTGTTATGACTATGCCTGTTCTTCCCCCTTCAAGCGTTTCAATTGATGCTCGCCCTTGAATTGTGATCATCCCTTTGCCTGTGGCATAAGCTTCCTTTAAGCCTTTTGCACCAAGCACTATGCCCCCCGTAGGGAAGTCTGGACCCGGAAGAACATTCATTATCTCCTCAAGCGATGCATCTGGGTTGTCTATGAGCAAAATAAGCGCATCAATAACCTCTCCAAGGTTGTGAGGTGGGATGTTTGTAGCCATTGCGACAGCGATTCCAGTCGCACCGTTGATTAGCAAGTTGGGTATCTTTGACGGTAGCACCACTGGCTCAAGATACTTCTCATCGTAGTTTGGTCGTAAGTCAACCGTCTCCTTGTCTATGTCCTCAAGCATCGCCATTGCTATAGGCGAGAGCCTGCATTCTGTGTATCTCATCGCTGCAGGTGGGTCACCATCTATGCTCCCGAAGTTGCCATGCCCGTCAATTAGCGGGTAGCGCGTATTAAAGTCCTGCGCCATGCGAACAAGTGCATCGTAGATAGGAGCATCACCATGTGGGTGATATTTCTTCATCACCTCTCCAACAACGGCTGCACATTTCTCTCTCGGTCTATCTGGGAACATGCGCTGTTCATACATCGCATAAAGTATGCGCCTTTGGACTGGCTTTAAGCCGTCCCTAACGTCAGGCAGAGCACGGCTGACTATAACGCTCATCGCATAGCGAATGTAGGATGTGCGCATCTCGTCAATTATGCTTACTGGGATAATTTCACGAGCTATTGATACCGACAAAGGTATTCACCCCCTCAAAAAAGTGGCTGGCACAACAACCCTTTGAGGGTTGTGCTTTTTCACTTCATTGCCTTACAGCATTTTTCACTTGCGTTGCCCGAAAACCCCTTTAAGCTTCTCAAGGAAAGATTTATCTGCGCCTTTTGGGTGAACATTCATACTCGCAGCTAACTCAAGGAGCAATTTGCGTTGCTGCTGTGTCAAATGCTTCGGGACTTCAACCTTTACACTCACATAGAGGTCACCTTTACCCTTCCCGCTCAATGTTGGCATGCCTTTCTGCGGTATGCGAAACACTTCTCCCGGTTGCGTCCCGGGAGGTATGATCAGCTCAACATCGCCATCAAGTGTTTGTATGTTAATCACATCACCTAAAGCAGCTTGAGGGAATGTGATTTTTACATCCGTGTAAAGGTCTTTTCCTTTCCTCGTGAAGCGCTCATGTGGCAACAGGCGAATACGAATGTATAAATCACCGTGAGAACCTCCATGCTTCCCGGCATTGCCCCTCCCTGGTAGACGCAATTCGCTCCCTTCATCAACTCCGGGCGGTATCTCAACGGTAATTTTTTGGACTTCTTCCCTCCTCCCGGCACCACCACAGTGCTTGCAAATGTCCTCAATCGCTCTACCGGTGCCACCGCATGTTGGACATGGAATAGTCGTTATTGACCTGACGAAACCACCAAAGCTTGTTTGCGAATATGTGACCCTACCACTCCCACCACATTCTCTGCATGTGCGCATGCTTCCCCTCGTTGCGCCTGTGCCACCACAATAAGTGCATGTCACAAGCAAAGGCACTTCTATCTCCTTTGAAGCACCATGATAGGCTTCTTCAAGTGTCACTGGAAGCTCAATTGAGACATCCTCACCTCTTTCTGTCCTACGCTCATACCTCGTCCTTCTCGTCCCGACACCAAAGAAGGCATCAAATATATCAAACAACTCGCTAAATGGGTCATACGCACTAAAGTCGCTCCAAGATGGGACACCCGTCGTCTGCACATCCACTCGCCCATATAAGTCATATATCCGACGCTTCTCTGGGTCGCTTAACACTTGGTAAGCTTCGGCGATTTCTTTGAAGCGTTCCTCAGCCTCCTTACGCCTATGTGGGTTTAGGTCAGGGTGCCACTCCTTTGCTAAACGCTTGAAGGCACGCTTAATTTCCTCTTGAGTGGCATTGCGTGGAACGCCAAGTATCGCATAGTAGTCTTTGTAATCCGAGGACGGCATCTTTATTCAACCCCCGTAAAGGTTTTGTAAGCTCTTACTCAACCGCTCCCTCAGAATGCTCATTCTCACCCTTGTCCTTCTGCTCATCTGACCCTTGCTCAACACGGACTGGCGAAACTGCAACCTTCACCCTCGCCGGACGCAGCACAATATCATCCATCATATAGCCACGCTGAACCTCCTCAATGATTGTCCCATCCTCAAACTCCTCTGTCTCAATTCTCTCAACGGCTTCATGGAGGGTTGGATCAAACCGCTCATTCAAGCTCGGTATTGCTCTCACTCCCAACTTTTGAAGCGCGCTCACAAACCGCTTATGCACAAGCTCAACGCCTTCCTTAATCGCGTCCAAGTCCGAAGCTTTACCCTCTTTCATGGCTTCAATTGAACGCTCAAGGTCATCAAGCACGTATAAAAGCTCAACGAGCGTTTGCTTTTTCCCCTCACGGAAAGCGAAAGCCCTCTCTGACATCACTCTGCGACGCAGGTTTTGGTATTCAGCGACCACGCGCAACCACTTATCACGCAACTCCTCATTCTCACGCCTAAGTTCTTCAATATGCTTTTGCAATGTCTCAAGTTCTGCCTGCACCTCAGAAACTTCTACCTCGCTTAACTCAGCTCCTTCGCCACAAGCTTCCTCACCAACAACCTTGGTTGGCTCATCCGTATGTTGCTCAACTTCCTTCTCAGCTACTTCGCTATTAGATGCCTCCTCAAAGATCTCTCCTACACCGTTTTTCGTTCCATTATCACTCATCGCGATAACCCTCCCTGCTCAAATTATGCCATCATAGGGAAAGTGAGTGGGTAAGGAAGAGCGGTAAAGCCGTTACCAAATTACATTGTAGCAACGTTTCATGGGAGGGGAGATGAAAAATGAGCCATCAAACCGTTTTCAAAAGCCTGTCGGTTGCCTTAATGCTTTCCCTGCTCGGGCTTGCACAGGCATTGAAGGTGTGCGGGAGTGTTTATGAAGATGTTAACAGAAACGGCTTGAGAGATGATGGCGAGCCAGCTTTAACAGGAGTGCTCGTCTCGGATGGTAAGCAAGTTAGCACCACTAATGCTAATGGGATGTATGAGCTTATCATCTCGGAACAAAGGAAATTCGTCTACATCACACAACCAAGTGGCTATAAGGCAGTTGATGGTTGGTTCAAGAGGATTAAAGGGACGAAGAATGAAAAAGTCATCCAAGTTGACTTCCCGCTTGTAAAGGATGAACAAAAGCTCCCATTCCTGTTTGCACATATAACAGATGTGCACATTGCAAGCCCAGCAACTGCTGTAACGCTCTCCCAACTCATAAGGCGGCTTAGTGAAGCGAAACTCGAGCTTTCTTTCATTGCTGTAACAGGCGACCTTGTGGCTCTGGGAGATAATGTCGCACAAAGCGTAGCAAAGCAATGGTTTGAATTATACAAGGGCGCATGGGATGGCATAAAAGTGCCTGTTTACCACATCATTGGAAACCATGATGTGGTTTGCGTCAACTTCAAGGGCGATGTTGACACATTCTCGGAAGAATATGCAAAGGGCATGTTTGAAACTTTCCTCAATCCCACATACTTTGGCTTTGAGTATGCTGGAATCCATTTTATCGCTCTTGACCTCCACCCAGTCAGAGACAGAAGCTTAGCTATAGGGCTTGAACAGACGGAGATGGAATGGCTCAGGCAATATGCAGGGCACTTGAAGGCTGGAACAAAAGTCATCCTCTTAACGCATGCACCGTTAACTCAGCTGCCGACAATACAAGCGTTGTGGTTGCTCGGTGTATTTGGACACTGCCGATTGCTCGCTGTTCTATCTGGGCATGAGCATCGCAACTACTGCATCAACTTTGGGGCTTGGAAGCAGTTTATAAGCGGTGCCCTTTCAGGAAGTTGGTGGACAGGTCCAAACCCCGACGGGTATCCTCAAGGGTTTTCAATAGTCCGAGTTGATGAGAACAGTGTGAACTCATACTACACCCAAGCCCTGCTCAAACTTTCTCCAATGCCGATTGATCCGCCAGTGACCGTCTCTTATGGTGGTTTCTCTTTGATTCCGACATACTCTGGAATTCAGAAGCTGTCTGTCCAAACAGTCAGATTGCATGCTGACGCGAAAACTGTTTTAGCAAGGCTTGGAATAGGTAAATGGGTTGAGCTGAGAAAGGTAAGGGATGAAGACTGCGTATCGCTTTGGGAGGGTGAGATAGACACTACACAGCTTTCGGATGGAATGAAAGTGCTCTCACTCAAAGCAATCTGTGAAGGTTGGGGGGAACAAGCCAACTACCGCGTTTTTGTTTACAATCAAAAGACGCCATACAAGGCAACTGAAGATGCAGAGTTGCGACTTGAGCTTTCCGAACTGGATGCCCCTGTGAAGGTTTTCGTCAACGAGAAGGAAGTGTCACAGATTGCACCAGAACCTAATAAGAGGGCGATCGCCACATCGCTACGCATCCCAAAGGACATGTTAGTGTGGAAGGTCACCAAAGTGCGCATAGAGCCACAAAGCGTTGACAGAACTCAAGTTGATGACTTCGTCGTCCGTTCAGTATCACTTAACTACAAAGGCGCTAAACTGACTGATGAACGCATATATGGCACAGTCACTGCTGGAGACGATGTCGTAGGTAGGGAAAAAGAGGTAGTGCTCATGTTTGAATTACCATGAACACTGTGCCATGATTTTGGCAAACGAAAGGCAGTTTCAAAAATTGATTCACAGCTGGCAGTGATGGAAGATGGAATTGGTAGATAGATTGAGACTGCTTTCGGTTGAAGCATGTGTTGAAGTTGCTGACCCATTAGAAGAACCTCAAAAGCTGACCGAAGTTTCTCCTGCATCAAGCGAACTGATCATAAGGAGGCTCATTGAGTCAATTTATGTGGCGAGAGCACCATCAATGAAAGGGACTAAACAAGTTCCGTTGCTTAAAACATTGCTAACAAACGCTTGCAAAAACGACTGTCGCTACTGTGGCACAAGCTGTCTCGTTGATAAAAGGGTGGTCAGCCTTGAACCAGAAGAGCTTGCGTCGGCTTTCATTGAGATGGCGAAAAGAGGCATCGTCAAAGGTTTGTTCCTAAGTTCGGCTATCCGTGAGAACGCTGACGCAACGATGGAAAGGTTGATAGAGACAGCATACATACTGCGCAAGAGATTCGGCTACAAAGGCTACCTGCACCTCAAGGTGATGCCCGGGGCAAGCGAAGAAGCGATAAAGCAAGCTGCAAAACTCGCTGACAGGCTCTCATGCAACCTTGAAGCACCAAACGAAAACAGGCTTAAAGAAATAGCGCCAAGCAAAAACTTTAACGAGATCTGGGAAACAATAAAGCGCATAGGCGAATGCGCTAAAGAAGGGTTGCTCAAGTGCGGTTATACAACTCAACTTGTGGTAGGTGCAGCCGGGGAATCGGACAGGGAAATACTTAGCACAACTTGGGAGCTATACAAAAAACACAATTTGCATCGTGCTTACTACAGTGGCTTCGTGCCAATAGCTGGCACACCAATGGAAGCATGTAAGCCAACACCAAGCGAAAGGCAAATTCGGCTATACCAAGCTGATTGGCTGTTACGCTTCTACGGGTTTGAACTTGACGAACTCATCTTTGACAGCGCTGGCAACTTGCTATCTGGCATCAATCCAAAGATTGCATGGGCAATATCACACCCAGAATTCTTCCCAGTTGAGATAAACACAGCACCGATGGAAGTATTGCTCAGGGTTCCGGGCATAGGACCAATCACTGCTCAACGAATTATAAAAGTGCGCGCCACCTGCAAGATTGAATCAATTGAGCAACTCAAGAAAATCGGTGTGGCAGTGGGAAGCTGTGCGCCATTCATACTGCTCAACGGAAGACGCCCAAAACACTATGTGCCTTCACTACCATTTGAGCAGGGGCAGTGAAACTTGCTCAAAAACAGTTCCAAGTTGAGTTTGGAAAGCCCCTTTGATGCGTGCGCAAACTCCATTGCGTTATCTCTAAGCTCACGCCATCCGTCAATGCATTCTACCAGTCGTTCTTTTACTGCATCCGATGAGACTCCTTCCCAAGGGATGCAAAATCGGCTTGCCCAACCCTTCATGAACGCCTCAACCTTCGGATCATAACTTATGGCTATGGACGGTATACCTAACATGCACGCCAGTATGAGCGAATGCAACCTTGAGCCAATAAGCAAGTGGACACTCTTCATCGCTTCCCACAGTTCTTCAATTGATCTTGGTGCGACAACTTCCACCTTCATTTGCTTTAAGAGCAAAGATAGCTTTTCGCTAACCTCTATATCGTCCCTTGAAAAGCTTATACAACGCACGGCACTGATGCGATGCTTAAGCTGGAGTATTCCATCAGCTACGTGTGCCAAAACTTCATCCACGCCCCTCCATGGGCGCATTGCCACAGCAAGCCATAAATTTTCCTGCGGTGGTTTTGCCTCATACGGTGGTGTCAGAATGAAGGCAAGGTCAGCAGTCAAAAAAGCTTTATCGTGAACTGCACATAGTTTTTTAGCAAGCTCTAATGAGACTTCATCACGAAATGTGATAAGAAGACAACGGCGCAAAGCTAATGCTGCTAAATGCCTACTTATGCGCCTTCTAAGTGGACCGAGACCCTGAGCGAGCAATACAGGTGCAACACCAAGAGACCTTGAAAGCACAATCAACCCAACATAATATGCCAATGAGCGAAAACTCGTTGCATCTTGAAGCAAGCTCCCACCACACCCAACAACCACATCAGCTTTGCGCATAAACTCAACTATGCTTGCGATGTTGAACTTGTTGATGGCTGCAATTGAATGCATCTGTCTCGTCTCATCTGGCGAACCACTGATAGCACAAGCTGAGAACTTTACCCTATCACGCAATCCATACAAGAACGCATGAAGCATCATCTCATCGCCCAAGTTGCCGTGCCCAAAATAACCAATGAGCAATATGCGCAACTCCTTACTGGTGGCTTTCATGCTTAGCCTGTTTTCCACCCTGCTTTTGTCCTCGTTAGCATGAAGCTGATTAGCGAGAGCACAAAGATACCAATAAGCCACCCAAGCCAAAGACCATGCACAGTCCTAAGGAATGATACGTAAAGCGGTGTATGGATGTGCGTGAATGTGTTAAACATTGACAGCTGTCCTATGAAGCCAACGAGCACCAAAGGTAAACTGAAGCGCTTCTCTTTCATCGTCATCAACCAAAATCCGACCAGCAATGCTGGGTGACCTAAGAAGGCTTCTTTAAACCTTGGGCGAACTATCAAAAACTTTTCAAGCAACTCGCGTAACTTCAATTCCCACGCTGGAACAGCTTCTGGTGCGATGTTGCCAGTGCGTATTATCCAGTATGCACAGAAGATGAAAACGAGGAGCGTGACCATTGCATGCCACCAAAGGACAGGCGAAGAAAAGATATCGCAAATCTTCTTCACCGAGCATTTGAAGCGCTCATTAACCTTAGCACAACTTGAGCTATCCCATTCCATCCAACCACTGATGAGAAGCACCGCGAAAATCAACATTGGTAGAAGCTGAGAAATCTTTACACCACGAAACTGCATTGTGCCAACCATGAAACGCCTATCACAAAGGAAGCCGATCACAAGCATGGCACCAAGTAGTGTGATAGCGGAGCATATAGCAAACGATGCTGTGGCTGAAAAAGCACGATTTGCAAAGCCGTCGTCTCTTTTGTCTTCCGTATGAGCACGGTAAATATCCTGCACAACTGTGCATACTGCAAGCGTTGGGAAGGTTAATGCAGTTAGCAAGGAACAAATGGAAACCCCAAGCGCATCGCTGAGAACAATAATCGCACTTGAGCAGGTGGCAACCAGCAGGAAAACGAACACGCTTACTGAGAGGCTCACCTGCAAGATAGTGAGGAGAAACAAAGCAACTGCTGCAGCCATCGCGAGTGCCGAGGCAACTCGGACACAGTTGCGCATCAGCTTGCTTTCCAAAGGTTGCTCAAAATGCTGTGGGATGCCTACCTCAAAACCATACCTGCAAATAGCCTGCTTCATTTTGCTGATAAGTTTTTCCACGCCCTTCAACGGATTATCCGAGGCATATGTTGGGATGCGCAAGTAGCATATGCGCACATTCCTCTCTCTAATAGCCCTTGCGAACCTTGAAATGATCTCTTCAGGCGAGCGCGTAGCGAGCTCTTGCCTTGCTATGCTGTGCGTCCTTATAACAGCGCCGTCAAGCGCGTTTGCAAGCTCTTGTTCACCACGTTGCTTTGCAAACTCAATGACGCTCACAGTCAGACCAAGCCTTTTCATTGCTTTTGCAACATCGCGTATCCTTTCCCTATAGCCAAGCACTTCCTCACCATCAAACAGTAAAATTCGCGCCCCATATGAGAGCGACTGCTTTAGAGCGTAGTTAAGCCAAGAGTCACTCAACGATTGTGTGTTTGAAAGACGAGAGATTATGCTGAGACCAGCATTTTTTACAGCTGAAGCAAGCTTCGGATTAAGTCCGAAACCTTCACAGCCAGCATGAAGCAAACCGTCATCAACGAAGATGACAAACATCCCCTCCCATACGAACACTTTCGCTTCCTTACCCGTCTTAGCCTTAAGCGCGTTTTGGAAAGCTCTAAGGAACGCATAGTCACTTGAGGCAATTGCCAAGTCAGAACCAGATTTCAAATGTTTGCTCAAGTAAGCTTTTGGCAGGATAAAAAGGTCACCATTTGCGATTGCATCGCTAATCCGCATCTCCGAGAGAGCAACGGCGCTTGCACCAGCGCGCTTGAAAGAACGAAGCAACTCTTCAAACTTCACTCCAGATAGTGCTGAAAGATGCAACAGCTCCTCACAGTCAAGCACTATGGCAACATTTCGGTTAGACACTTCAACAGCATATCGCCTCACACAAGCAAACAGTGAAGCAACAACACCAAACACTATAACGAACCACAAGAAGACGCTTACAGCATTTCTCGCTTTGCTATCGTTCATTGCTCCCCACCACGATTTGATATTCACTCTTCGTTGCACACCTCAATGCTGATTACAGCGCCCTTCACTTCAAGCTCAAGCACTCCTTTAGAACTTGCTACAACAACGCCTTTGATCAACCTCTCCTTCCTTTCGAGCGATGCGCTCGGGTCAACAACTGCCAAAGCAACGATGTGGCGCGAATTCGGCTTTATTTCATATTTGCCAGAGAAGATTGAAAGGCGAAAGGAGTTCGCCTTCCTCGCACTCAGGACAAACCTACCACCTTCATAGCCTATGGTGGCATCACTTCCATAAAGCTTCATGGCAATGCCTTTTTCATCATACCTGCTGACGAGCACAACGAACCTTTCGTTACAACTTGCCAGTATGGGAAGGCTTTTCACGAAGGCTAACTCAAGCGGTTGTATGAACTTGTGGACGACAATGCTTTGTGACCGACTCCCATGAGGATACTCAACACAAGCGTTTAGGAATGAGCCACCATTAACAGCATCTGCTTTAACCTTGACAACAGCGAGTTTTGTTTCGTCCGAGAGGTTTAAGAGAGCGACACCTTTTTCAAAGAGAGCTACTTTCACCTCGTCATCAAGCAAGCTACGCGCCGAAAGCAGTTCAACTTCGGAGTGCGCCGAGAGCAAGTCGCTATGGAACATAGCGAAATCGTTTGAATGCGGTTGCCAGTTAGCCCAAAGGAGCGTTGGCGCATAAACCGCAAACCCTTTCCCGAAACTATTTATGCAAATTGCTACAGCTTCACTTGAGAGCCTTCTTGTGCGCCTTGGATGGCGCATCATCAACGCATACGGTTTTGCACCGATGAAGTGAAGAACAGCAGCTACGGTGCGAAACGGCAATTCGTCACCACCGAGCAGGTAGCCCTCATAAAGTGATGGGAAGAGCGGGTGGCGATATAGCACGCTCGCGCTTAAAGCAACCTCTGGAGCGACGATCAACGTTCTTGCTCCAGCAACACCGAAGAGCTTCGCAAGATCAGCTGGCATAAGCTTGAAAATGTGACCAGCTGGCGAAAGGCTTACACCGATGTCGGAGAGGAGCACACCACCATTTGCAACAAAACTCAAAAGCCATTGCGAGAAAAGAACAAATGCATCATCTTTTGAACCAAGTTGCGTGAGCGACGTTGGTTGCTTCGGCATACCAAAGCCATATAGCTCTTCGCCGAATTCACCGATGACATAAGGCGAGAACAATATGGGCGTTGGTAGGAATATGCATGAATAACTTTGCGGGGCGATTTGTGGGAGCGAATCCAATGTGAGGCAATCAATGAGACCGTAGCGCATTCCAAGTTTAAAGGCGTTCAAGAGAGAATTCGGCTCGCCAAGGATAAGGCGATAAGGCTTGCCGAAAGTTTCACCATTAGGCGTCGCAAAACCATAAAGTGGGACATCGTCACGGATATAACCTTCAGCAAACGGCATGTAAAGGATGGCTGAATGCGTTATTGGAGTTGCACACATTATGCCACAATCGTTTATCTGTTTGAGTAGCTCCGAAATAGAGCCTCGCAACTCAGGATCATTTTTAAATGGCTCCCACGCAGTAAACCCAATACCGCAAGCACCGTTGAAGACAGCTGCTTGAACCCAGTTTATGAGTTGCTTCAAGGAGACCTTCTTCTTACCAATGCTTGATGCAACAACTGACAGGACAAGTTTTGTATTTCCCATCCTGCCTATCGCAACTGCGTGGGCGTTGTGCAGTTCCAAATCTGGTTCGCACACAGATGGCAAGGGCGCAACCGTGACACCGTCATAAACTGCTGGGACGCTCGCTATACTGCGGTAGGTTGAAAGCAAGCCAGTGATTATCGGGCGAGCATCGTCGCTATTACGTATGACTTCACACCACAGCTGTAATAGCCAGCGAAGTGAACACCACCTGTAAATGGAAGCGGAGAGAGATGAGTGCCCATAAAGTGTCGGCGATTGAAGGTCGTCAATGTTCATCACAAGCTGTTGTGTCAATTGGTTTAAGTTGGTTATTGGGATACCAAAAGCACGAGAGAGTGTTTCAACATCCCCATAGGTATCCAACAAGTATGTTCTGAACCCTTCGTCGTCGTAGCCATTGTTTAATGCAGCCAACTCGTCTGGGAAGCTTGTTGTCGCCCACGCAATTATGTTGCGGTGTTTTCCGAGCCTTTCGATGACGAACGGAACCCAAGAACGGACAAATGAGATATAACGCTCATCGTATATTGACATGCGGATGCCCTTTGGTGGGATTGCATTGATGCAAACGATTGCGAAGAGCCCTTTACTGTGGGCAGCTTTAAGCAAGCTATCCGCCTTCTCTACCTGCTCACTTGCATTCTCGCCCCAATACACATCAACCCAAACTGTGTTAAAGCCAGCCTCAACATACTCTTCCAAATTCTCATCTGAACCAAGCCCGCACGCAAAGAAAAGAGGCGTTGGTTTACCGTCAATTGTTATCATCGGCTTGCCATTGCGCTCCAAGCCCACTTGCAAGCCAGATGCTACATCAGCATAAAGCACCGTAGCCACAACTACATACGCAAGGAGAAAACACACCGCACAACGGCAAATAAACACATTTAGCCTACCCATAAAAAGCTTTCCTCCGAGCATCGCTAATGTGGTATCGCTTTATCTCAAAAGTTTTCTGTCCGAGCAACCCTTCAAGGAGTGCAACTGCACCACGCTTGTCTAAAGGCTGGTTATTATTTGCACAGGATGGTGATTGAACACATGAAGGGCATCCATCCTTGCACTGACAGCTTTTAATCATCTCCGCTGTTCTTGCGATGAATTCCTCAAGCTGTTCAAATGCAGCCTCGCTAAACCCTGCGCCACCGGGATAGCCGTCGTAGATGAAGATGGTAGCCTGATGAGTTTGTGCATTATGCAAATACGAGACACCACCTATGTCTTTTCGGTCACAAGGTGTCACCAATGGCATAAGGGCTATTAAGGCATGCTCCGCTGCATGTAGTGACCCACCCATATCAAAGCCTCTTTCGTTAAGCTTCATAAGCAACCGTCCGTCTAATGTAATCCAGAGGGCTACCGTTTCATATCTGGTTTCTGGCAGGTTAAGTCTACTAACCTCAAGCACTTGCTCTGTGTGCATCTTTAAGCGCTTGTATCCTAAGACCCTCTGCGATATGGTGACCTCGCCAAGGTATGCCTTCATCAGCCCTCTCCTTATTTCCTTGGAGTGCTTAACTATGCTCACATCAGCTTGCTCCAAAGTGACTGTGTATTCATCACCATCAAACGGGACTGCGAGGGCAACACGGTTTTTTATATCAAGCGAGGTAATTCGGTAGGCTTCGCCAGCATGCAAATAAATTGCGCCTTCGTGGATCGTTGTGAACGCTCTAACTTCATCAACGATGCCTATGAGCGAGTAGCCCTTGGTCACATCTCGTATCTCGTAATTGCAACCTGTAATTGACCTTATGCTGATAGAGTCATGTGGGCGTTCCTTGCCAACCCAAAGATACCAAACCTTTGTTTCCCCTTCGGTCATGCTCTCGGTTTTCCGCAGATGCCTTTCACGCTCTAAGAGGGTTTCAAGGAGAGCATAACCTTTTAAGCCAAAATGCTTGTTATCGCTTTCACTCACTGGGTGCTCATACGCTGCACACAATAGATGCGAAGCAAGTATGTAAGGGTTGGTTGCGCTGATAAGCACATCCTCAGCGCCCTTGCTGAAGAGGTATTGCGGATGGTTGACGATGTATTGGTCAACTGGGTTTCCAGTTGCAACAAAGAATGCAATGCCTTCTTCCACTCTGCCTGCTCTACCCGCCTGCTGCATCGTGCTTGCTATGCTACCTGGGTAACCAACGATTATGGCAGCACTCAAGTGACCGATATCAATCCCCAGCTCAAGCGCTGTCGTAGCTATAACTGCCATTAGCTCACCATCAAACAGCTTCCGCTCAATCGCTCTCCTTTCATGTGGCAGGTAGCCAGCACGGTAGGAGATAACCTTATTGCATAAGCTCGGGTTATGCTTCGCCAACTCCTCCCTCACATAGCGCAGGAGTAGCTCAGCTGTAGCTCTTGATTGGACAAACACTATCGTTCTAATGCCTCTTTCCATCATGAAGATGAGGAGGCGAGCTGCCTCCACGCTTGCTCTAACCCTAACACCGTTTGCCAGCACTGGTGGTTCCCATAAGACGAATGTCTTTCCCGGAAACGGTGCTGTGTCATCTGAGATGACAGTGCACTCAACACCGAGCAAGTTGCGTGAAAACTCATGTGGGTTGCCTATAGTGGCTGATGTGCATATGAACTGGGGTTTAGAGCCATAAAGCTCACACAACCTCCTTAAGCGCCTTATAATTGATGCCATATGCATCCCAAAAATGCCACTGTAGACATGTAGCTCGTCAAGGACGACGAACTTGAGATTGCTTATGAATTTACGCCACAAGTGATGGTTCGGCAATATGGCACAGTGAAGCATATCAGGGTTCGTGAAAATGAGTCTGCAGTTTTCCCTTATGTGCCTTCGGTGGCTGAGCGGTGTGTCACCATCATAAGTTTGTGCTGTGATAAGAAAACCAAGCCCAAGCTCACATAGTTTCCTCAACTGATCTTGAGCGAGTGCCTTTGTAGGAAAGATGTAGAATGCAGTTGCATTCCTGTCTGAGAGGAGCTTGCTCAAGACAGGTATGTTGTAACAAAGCGTCTTCCCAGAAGCTGTCGTGGTCGCAACAATCACATGCTCACCCATGTTGATTGCATCAATAGCTTGAGCCTGATGGCGATATAGCTTCTCAATGCCTATACGCTTCAACGCTTCAATGACAGTCGGGTAAATAGGTGAGGAGGGCACAGCGTATTGTGCCTCCCTTCTGCCAAGCAATTCAACGTGCTTTATTTGGTTGCGATACCACCTTTGCTGGCGGATCTCTTTTAGCAGCTGTTCCCATGAAGACGCATTCATCAGCGCTCCACCCAGAAAACAAGGATGATGCTGAGGATGTAAAGGAACAAGATAGGCAACGCAAGTAGGAGCATGTTAAGGGGGTCTATTGTTGGTGTGACTATTGCGCTCACGCCCAAGATTGCGATGGTGGCATGACGCCATTTGCTTATCAATGTCTTTGATGTGACCAGACCCATCTTGGCGAGCATCATGAAGACAAGTGGCATTTGGAATATGAAGCCCATTGCAAGTGCTATCTTAGCAACGGACCAAACATAAAGCCTGACGAAGTTGAGCACCTGTGCATCCTTTGGGAGAAAACGGAGCATGAACAGGGCTGCAATTGGTATGAGGACATAAGCTGTCACTATGCCACCAATGAAGAGGACTATTGAGAACGGCATCAAGATCCTTGCGAAGCGTTTCTCATGTGGCAAGAGCCCGGGCCATATGAAAGCGACAACCTCATACAGTATCAATGGCGCCATTATGGCAACCCCAGCCACTACCGAAAGCTGAAGCCTAAAAAGCAATGGCTCAAAGATTGATGTGAAAACAAGTGGCATAGAATACTTCTCCATCGCTGGCTTTATCGGCTTGACTATTATCTCCCAGATGCGTTCATACTGATACCACCCTATAACGCACCCAATAGCTGCGTAGATGAAACAGCGTATGAGGCGCGCCCTCAGCTCCGCCAAATGCTCAATGAATGTCATCTCCTTCATCGGGTTGGGTGGTGGGCGACGCCTGCGACGCTTTTTGGTTTTCGTTTGCTTCAGCTGTGCTTCTTGGTCAGCAACATCAATAGATTCGTTAGATTCGTTATGCACTCCACTACCTGTCACTTCTGATGCAGTGTTGCTATCACCGCTTGAACTGTTTTGGCTATCAAACCTTTCTTCAAAAGCGTCCTTGCAATCCATCACCTAACACCCACATGGCAAAATGTGGACACAGCCACCAAGGTGTAACTAACCCCTATCAACCCTTTGGTGGGAAGAGTAGCTTCTGCACATCTGGTTTGTGGAAGTTTTCCATCGTCACAACAGTTGAACCAGTATCAATGCGCTTTGTTTCAATCTTCTCGCCTTTGATTGCCTTCACAGCCATCTTTACGCCCAAGTAACCCATCTTAAACGGGTTCTGGACGATGAGGGCTTGTATTGTCCCAGACTTCAATGCTTCAATTTCAGTTGGCGCTGCATCAAAGGCAACAAGCTTAACCTTGCCTTTAAGACCCCTTTGCTCAAGCACTCTCGCACAACCTATCGCACCAGGTTCGTTTGCAGCGAATATGCCTTTTATGTTCGGGTGGGCTGTGAGCATGTTCTCTGTAACTTGCATGCCTATTGTGGCATCGCTTTGAGAATAGAGGACGCTCACAAGCTTTATCTTCGGATACTTCTTCAATCCTTCCTTAAAGCCTTGCTCACGCTGATTTGATGTTGCAGCACCTTTTATGAACGGTATCAAGCCAACTTCACCCTCATAGCCTATAAGCTTTGCGAGAACATCGGCAGCTTTCCTTGCAGCTTTAATGTTATCAGTGGCTATGAAACAAAGCGATATATCTGGATTCAAACCCGAATCAATAGTGATCACAGGTATGCCAGCGTTAAGAGCCTTCTTGACTGTTGGCACCAAAGCCTTCTCATCACATGCAGCCATCACTATAGCATCAACACGCTGTGTTATCAGGTTCTCAATGATTGACTTTTGAACCTCAATCTGGGTCTCATCAGCAGGACCGCGCCATATCACCTTAGCACCCTCTTCCTTAGCTGCTGCCTCCGCACCAGCTTTTACAGCCAGCCAAAAATCAAACGCTACACCCTTTGGCACGACTGCTATCCTGTAACCTTCCACCTTCGCAGGTTTGCTTCCCAGACCTTGCTTCCCACCGCTTCTGCACCCAACTGCCAGCATTATCCCGAAGAGAACAACGCAAACAGGAAGCAGATGATACCACCGTATAAGCCTCGTTACATTGCGCATTGCAACCACCCCTTGGTTGCCAACCAAGATTTACAACGCCCTTTGTTTCCCTTTGCCGCTTAGGATTTATATCGCACAAGAGTAGGTTGTAAAGCATGCTGACACTTAAAGGCTTGCCTTATGTGAGGTTGTTTGGATCACGATTGCGATAGAGCTGTAATGCTCACTGACGCTGCCACTTGCTTCGCTACTTCATAGAGCGCGATAGCTACCTGTGAGTGTGGTTCTGCTACAACTATTGGTTTTCCAATGTCACTGCCAACTGAGAGTTCGGGTGAAAACGGTATTGAGCCAAGATAGCGTATCTTTCGCTTCGCACATTCATCCTCAACGCTCTTGCGTGGAAACATCTCGGTGCGATGACCGCAGTTTGGGCAGACAAAATAACTCATGTTCTCAACGATACCGAGGATGGGTGTCTTTGTCTTTTCAAACATAGAGATGCTCTTCAAAGCATCATAAAGCGCTACATCTTGAGGTGTTGTGACGATGACGGCGCCTGCAAGTTCAATAAGCTGCGTTAGGCTTATCTGCACATCGCCTGTCCCCGGCGGTAAGTCAACAAACAAGTAATCAAGTTCACCCCACTCAACTTCGCATAGCAATTGCTCAACCGCCTTGTGAAGCATCGGTCCACGCCATATCACTGGTGTATCTGGGTCTATGAAAAAGCCGATTGACATGACCCTTATCCCCCAACTGCTCAAAGGCATCAACTTACCACCAACTATTTTAGGTTGACCCTGAACACCGAGCATCCTTGGCACATTCGGTCCGTATATGTCACCATCAAGCAAACCAACTTTTGCGCCCATCTGTGACAAGGCTACAGCAATATTAACTGCTACAGTTGTCTTACCGACCCCTCCTTTACCGCTCCCGACGGCAATGATGTTTTTGACCAACGGCATGGATGCCTTTGAACGAACCTGCTGTGGGACTCTTGCAGTCACATCCACTTCAACTTTTTCTACCCATTCCAAAGACTCAACAGCTTGCCTTGCAGCAGTAACGAGATATTCGCGCAACGGGCATGCTGGCGTCGTTAACTCAAGTGTGAACTTAACGAAACCACCATCAATATGCACATCCTTAACCATGCCAGCACTAACGATATCGCGCCTCAACTCTGGGTCTACGACCTTACTGAGAGCTGTAAGAACTTGCTCACGAAGTGCTTCATACGACATAGAACTAAATCACCCATTCGCATCCCGATTGTGCGCTCAAAGCAAAACTCATCATAGCGCACGCAAAAGGAAATTGTGTTAACTTGGCTATTAGCAGCCAATGGTGGAAGCCGATGCTATGGCATCGGGAGTGATGTTGAATTGAATTCATCGCTTGCTACTGTTGACGCTGTTATACTCGCTGGCGGTGTTGGTGATAAGGTTGCGCAGTCGGAAAAACTCGTTTCAAAGGTTGTTGCGACAGTGTGCGGAAAGCCAATAATTATGAGGGTCATTAAAGCTTTGCTCAACGCTACATTAGTGCGCAACATCTTGATCGTGACACCGCATGAGCTACACCATCTTGTTCGCCAAGATGCTCAATGTGAGCGCCTTACGCTAATTGCTGATACTGGCTCGTTGTGGGGAAACATAAAAAGCGCCCTTTCACAATTGCACCACCCAACCGAGCATATCCTTTTCGTAGCTGGTGACATGCCCTTCATTCGTGGCGATTTGATTGACTTGTTCGTTAGGGAAGGACTATCAAGCGGTGCTGACATAGTCTATCCGATAGTCCCTATGGTTGCTTTTGAAGAAGCCTTCGGGAAGTGCAGGCGCACTATCGGCAGGTTGAGAGATGGCGCATACACAGGTGGCAATTGCATGCTTGTAAGGTGGCAAGTGCTTGATAGGGTTGAGAGGATGGCTCAGGAAGCAATAGCAGCAAGAAAGTCGTTATGGAGACTTGCTAAGATGCTCGGCTTGAAAATACTACTCAAGCTACCTTTCGGATTGCTCACCGTGGACGAGCTGAGGATGAAAGCTGAACAACTGCTTCAATGCAGTGTTTTTGTGTTTGTGACGGATGCTGCCGAATTAGCCTTTGATGTGGATGAGCCAGAGCAACTTGAACACGCAAGGAGAATCTGCTCCTCTGAACAAAGCTAAAAACTCACACATTAAACTTGCTCATTGCCTTCTCCAAACCCTCCACAAGACAAGCTAAAACAGCTTCTGTAGCCCTCGCGATTGCTTCCCTTATAAGTTCTTCCTCGTGAGCATCAAATGGCGATAAGACGAAGCTAACCATGTCAATGCCTTGCTTTGGTGCTCCAATACCCACGCGCAACCTTGAGATAGCCTCAGTTCCTAAAGCATCAATAACTGACTTAAGCCCTTTATGCCCACCATGACTGCCAGACGGACGTATCCGTATCTTCCCAAGCGGCAAGTTGGCATCATCAAGCACGATGAGGAGATGATCAAGGGGCAAGCTTAAGTGATGCACAATGCACTTAACAGCTTCGCCACTCAAGTTCATGAATGTGAGTGGCTTTGCGAGCATGAGATACCTATTGCAATGCTCTGCCATTGCTACGAGCGCACAACATAACTTCTTGCGGAAGCGCACTTTAAGCCTTTTCGCAATCTCATCAACCACCATGAAACCAACATTGTGCCTTGTGTTTTCGTATTCTCTTCCGGGGTTGCCAAGCCCGACCACAACAATATCAGGCATCCGCTTAGCACTCGCAGGAAAAAAGAACCTTATCCAACTACGCATCATGGCAACTCCTTAACAGCCAAATCGCTCAACTTTGATTAAAGGCTCAACTCTCATATGCGTGGAAGTCAACCGAGAGGAGTTGTAAGCTCAATGGGTCAACTTGAAACTCCTTCACGAGCGTCTTGAGGAGTAGCTCGCCATCTTTTGTTTTCAGCCTCAAGATTGCCTCAGCACCGATTTTCGGCAACCCGCCAAATGCCCGTTTGATGTCCACTGCCTTTATCTTTATCGGGATTGAATTGATTGAAGGACCGTAAACGACAGCCGTAACATAGCCTTGCTTCCTAAGCCTCCTTGCCCGCCTCTTTCCAATCTCCTCCTCGGAGCGTGGTTCTGCCACAAGTTCTATCTGCTTTGTTTGTTCAGCACTTCCTTTTTCTGTGCTACCCATAGTTTCAACCCCCTCAGAGGTTTTTCATATCAGCTCCCCTTCCAACCTTGCATGAGCAAGATCTCACTTAAGGAACGGTTTTCGTGTATCCTGATGATGGCTTCCGCTAACAGCTCCGCCACCGAGAGTATAGTTAGCTTCGCTATTTGCTTCTCCTTTGGAACTGGTATGGTGTCAGTTACGACGACCTCAACGATTGGAGATTCTAAGAGCCGTTGCACTGCTGACCCCGAAAGGAGAGCATGTGTGCAACATGCGTATATTTCTCTTGCCCCATGCTCAACAAGTGCATTAGCTGCAGCAGTAATTGACCCAGCCGTATCTATCATATCGTCAACGAGTATTGCCGTCTTGCCTTTGATATTGCCTATGACTGTGAGCACCTCACACTCCTGCGCCTCTGGGCGACGTTTTGCTACAATGGCTAACCCTGCATTTATAGCATGCGCAAAAATCGTAGCTCGCTCAACGCCACCAACATCAGGAGAAACAACTACAACATTGTTACCAGTCAACCCTTTCTCACGAACGTAGTTTGCAAGTATTGGACCTGCTGGCAAGTTGTCCACAGGTATGTTAAAGAAGCCCTGTATTTGACCTGCATGCAAGTCTATCGCGAAAGCCCTATCAGCACCTGCAGTTATAAGGAGGTCTGCAACCAACCTTGCTGATATAGGTTCTCTTGGGCGTGCCTTCCTGTCTTGGCGTGCATACCCATAGTATGGCATGACTGCGACTATGCGCCCTGCTGATGCGCGCTTAAACGCATCAATCATGATGAGTAACTCCATAAGGTTCTCGTTCACTGGTGGACATGTTGGCTGAATGACGAACACATCAGCACCTCTGACATTCTCCAGTATGCGAACTCTGACCTCTCCATCGGCAAACCTCCCAACGAGTATCTCACCAAGTTGCACACCAATGTTTTCAGCCACAGCTTCAGCAAGCTGTGGGTTAGCATTACCGGTAAAGATCTTCAATGGCATCTCAGGCATCCTGAGCCACCCCCATATGCAACACCACAGAGAATTAGCAGAGATAAAATGGCACTAAAAAGTTGTGACACGGTCAATAAAACAAAAATGGCTGGGGCGCCAGGACTCGAACCTGGAAACTCCGGATCCAAAGTCCGGCGTGTTGCCAGTTACACCACGCCCCAGCAAGTCCATAATCATAATTTTAACGCCACCCATGCGAAGTTTAAAAGCTACTCCAGAAAAAATTAAAAAAGCCCAAGCTGAGTGCCGCTATGACTACCCTCCTCAATCCCAAGAATGTAATATGCTTTCTTCGTTGCCACACGCCCTTGCGGAGTCCTCCTTACCAAACCGATCTTAAGCAAGTATGGCTCAACCATGTCTTCAAGTGTTGCTGCATCCTCTTGAAGCAGTGCGCTCAAAGCCTCAATACCAACAGGTCCACCGTTGTATTCGCGTATGAGGACTTCAAGATATCTCCTATCAAGCGAATCCAAACCATGCTCATCAATCCCTTCCATCCGTAACGCCTCATCAGCAACTCGTCTTGTTATCCTGCCGTCGCCTTTCACCTCGGCATAATCTCTGACACGCCTTAACAACCTGTTCGCTATCCTTGGTGTCCCGCGAGAGCGCTTTGCTATTTCTTCGGCACCGAAGTGGTCTATTGGGATTCCAAGGAGACGTGCTGAACGCTTAACTATTTCGGTTAGTTCCTCAACGCTATAGAAGTCAAGGCGAATGCATATCCCGAAGCGTTCCCTCAACGGTCTTGATATGCTTCCAGCTCTCGTTGTAGCGCCTATAAGTGTGAAAGCTTGAAGCTTAAACTCCGGTGGCTTAACTCCAACCCTCTTTGATATCGGAAAACTCACAATGAACCTATCCATGACGCTGTAAAGGAACTCTTCAACACCTCTTGGGAGCCGGTGTATCTCATCAATGAAGAGGACATCACCATAGCGCAAGTTCAATAGGTAGCCCATGATGTCGCCAGCCCTTTCAAGAGCAGAGCCAGAACAAACATGGATATCAACGCCAAGCTCATTTGCAACGATGTGCGCAAACGTTGTTTTACCGAGCCCCGGCGGTCCGTAGAGGAGTAAGTGCTCAAGTGGTTCTGAACGCATCTTCGCAGCTTCAATGCCTATCCTGAGCCTTTCAACAGCTTCCCTTTGACCAATGCATTCATCAAGTGTTTTCGGTCTGAGAGACCATATTATGCTCTCGTCTTCGTGATCCAGTTCTGCTGGCGTAAGCAACCTCTTCCTCGCCATACGCATTCATCCCATGCCGTTAATTTTACTGCCCCTTAAGTTCATATACAACTCTTATGAGTTCTTCGGCATTGCTTACATCTGGGCGATGCTCAAGTGCTTTCTTAAGCATCTGCTGTGCCTCTTTACGCTTGTAGCCAAGTTGTATCATCACTTCAAGCGCCTCATCAAGAATGGCTTTCACATCACGCTCCATAACTGCTTCGCCTTTATGCTCACCCTTCATGAAGAACTTAGCCATCCTACCTTGAAGCGTTGCGATGATGTCTCTTGCACGCCTTTTACCAACGCCGGGCAAACTGGCAAGGTAATTAACATTGCCCTGCTCAATGGCTGATGCGATGGTAGTCATCGGAACACAGTATAGGTTTAAAGCTGCCCTTGGTCCAAGCCGAGGCACAAGAAGCAAGCATTCAAAGAACTCGCGCTGCACCTCATCTTCAAAACCAATCAAAAATGGCACCACTCTTGATTGCTCAATTTGAAAGAAGCACAGTGTCACAAACTCCACAACCTCGCCCTTTCCCTTACCCTCAATTGACTTAGCCACAGCTGATGGCAAGAGCAACTCATACCCAACGCCGGAAACATCAAGTAAGACTTTGTTATCACGTTTCTCTAAGATGCGTCCCCTTAACTTACCTATCACAGCTTCTCATCCCTTCAACACATGGTTGTGATGAGCACTCAAACAGTTTGAAAGGACGTAGCACAGAGCCAAAGAAAGCGCATCCATAGCATGTTCATCGTGTTCGTATGTAGAGTCATCAGCATCGCGAGGAATACCAACTATCGCTTTTGATGCTATGTGCAGTTTCTCTTTTGATGCTTTACCATTGCCCAAGAGCGTGTGTTTTACCTGTGTGAAAGTGTATTCAACGATTGGCGTTTCAAACTCAGCTATTGCTGTAATTACGGCTCCCCTTGCTTGCCCAAGCATTATCGCTGAATGACCCCATCTGCAAAACAGCTTTTCAAGCACAACCACGTTTGGCTTTAACTCCTTGATCATCTCTCTAACATCGTTAAAGAGTTCTCTCAAGCGCTCTGGCAAAGGCTTCTTTGATGAACTTGTGATCACACCCGTTTCCAAAAGCCTCACCAACTTGCCGTCAGCTTCAATGACAGCATAGCCTGTTGCGCGCAGTCCCGGGTCAATGCCGACAACCTTGATTGTGTTATAAGACGACAGTCGTTTTTTATCCTTGCTACTTGCCTTCCGCATCATTTTGTGCCCCGCTAACCCTCAGCGTATAAAGCACCGCCTGCTATAGGTGGATAGATACTCACAACATCGTTATCATTCAACCTTCTTGAACGCTCAGCAAGCTCATCGTTTACCGCAACAATACATCTGATATCACTCATGCCGAGCACGGAAAGTAAATCGCTTACTGTCGCCCCGTCGTGTAACTCCAAATTAGCCCTCTGCCCAACAGCGCCATTTGGTAGATAACTCTTGAGAGCACCGTAGAGCCTTACTTCAATCCTCATTTTGACAGCTTCACCACTACGCCCTTGAGTATGTTCCAAAAGCCCCAATTGTTTCCTGGACAGACTTCAAAGAGAGTCAATGACGCAACCCATGCTATGGGTTTTAACCCGTAGTTGATGACGAAGCACCTGAGCGCCGACTTTAGTCGGCGTAAATCTAAAAAATGTTTGCCATCGCCACTGGCTAAAGCCAGTAGCATGCATAGCTTTAAAACGTTCTCCTACGTTCCATAAGCTTTTTAGCTGCTAATTGCACAGCTTCAATTATCTTCACATACCCAGTGCAACGGCACAAGTTGCCGCTAATACCTCTCCTTATCTCATCAACGCTTGGATTCTCATTCTCGTCAAGGAGCGATTTAACAGTCAGAATCATACCCGGAGCGCAAAAACCACACTGCACAGCACCACAATCAATGAAGGCTTGCTGTATCGGATGAAGCTCGTCTCCCTCCATCAAACCCTCAATCGTTGTTACTTCCCTCCCATCAACGCTTACAGCAAGGATAAGACAAGATGGGACAACCTTCCCATCAACTAAAACTGAACACACACCACAATCGCCGGTCCCACAGCCCTCCTTGACGCCTGTCAAGTGAAGACGATATCGTAACACATCAACGAGTCGTTCATATGGCTTGACGAATAATTCATGCTCCACACCATTAACTTTCAGCCTTATCTTCATCATCTCTACCTGCTCACTCTTTCTCTTCACAGCATGCTCTTTTCCATCGCCCTTTGCAGTGCTATCCTGAGAGCACGCTTCGTTAATACAGCAGCCATAAGCCGTCTGTATTGTGCTGAAGCCCTGTGATCAGTTATTGGCTTAACTTCATCCATCACCGAATCTGCTGCCTTCTCAATCAATCTTTCAATTGCTTCTTTTACACTCGCACCAACAAGATACCTCTCAACCGATTTTGAAAGTATCACAGTCGGTGCAACAGACCCAAGAGCTACTTTTACCTCCTCAACCCTTTGCAATGTTCCGTTCAATGTGACCCTTGCAGCCACATTCGCTATTGATATGTCCATAGCACCACGCACACCCAACTTTATAAACGCAGTTCCTGTATTCGGTTTTGGCAAAGGCAAATAAATGCCTACAAGCACATCGGTTTCTTCAAGTCTCGTCTCACCCGGACCTTTAAAGAATTCGGTAATAGGTATGATGCGCCTGCCTTTTACACCAGCGATGTGCAGTTGTGCATCTGAGACCATAAGCGCTGGTATCATATCACCAGCCGGTGATGCAGTGCATATGTTTCCGCCGATCGTCGCAAGGTTGCGTATCTGCATTGAACCAACATTACCCGCAGCCTCAGCTACATGAATGAACAATCTCCTTATGAGGCTGTTCCTCTCTATCTCGCCTAACCTAACACATGCGCCTACAAAGATACCCTCTTGCTTCTCTTCAATCGCAGTTAAATCCCTAATCTTGTTCAGCTCAATTATGCAGGTGGGAGTTATGCGTCTTTGCCTCATAAACACGAGCAAGTCAGTGCCACCAGCAAGCAATTTCGCAGCCCTGCCAAACTTTATCAGGAGCCTAATAACCTCTTCAAGCGTTGTCGGAACATAATACTCAAATTCCTCCATTCCTTCCCACCGCCCATCTTGGTGAGTTAGAATGCTTGGGTAAGTCCTTAATTCTCTTCCGTCCCCTTCATCCCTTCAAGGAACTCGGTTAGCGTATCTATTTTGCTGAGCAGCTCGCTCATGCGAGACAATTCCTCATCAGTGATCCCACCAAGCTTACCAGCTTGCTGGCTCGCTTCACCAATCACCTTCTCCTCAGCTCGGCTCTTGCTTTCCTCATGCACTTGTGGAGTTGCTTTCTCAATATGTTTCAACCTATGTTCAACTTCCCTTGACAGCTCCGGGGCTATCTCAAGTGCTTTCTTATACTCTTCCTTTGCTTCATCCAGCCTCCCAAGTGTCTCGTAAACTATCCCTATCCAAAAATGCAATTGCGCATCCATTGGTGTCATTCCAGTTTGAGATATGCCCGAACGGAATGCGCCAACAGCCCTTTCACACAGACTCTCAAACCTTGCTCTATCCGTTATCACTGCCCTTTGCATCCCCGGTTCTATCTCCACATACTCTTGCAACGCTTGTCTATAAATGTTGAAGCCAAGTGCGAAGTAAACGAGAGGGTGATCACAACCCGCTTCAATAGCCTTATCAAGCGCTTCAATCACACCCTCTGTATGCCCAAGTTGATAAAGGCATTCAGCCCTCATCAACTGCAGCACGATTGTCTCGGTGTTATCTTGCGGATACATTCTATCAAGCCTCTGAAGGAGCTTCGTCAAAGCGTTCCTCATCTCAACACCGAGCACCAAAAGAAGGTTCATGTTTGATGTTTCTCTCAAGTTGCGCATTGCTTTGTGGCGCCATGATTCATATTCAAGCATTGCTTGAAATGCCTTTAACCACTTAAGCCCATACGGGGCAAGCGCATCAATGTAACTCAGGATGAAATTGTAGTAGCTGTAAAGGAAATCGGAGATGGAAAAAACCTCTTTTAGCTCCTCAAGCTTCTTCCTCAGATGGTTCATTCTCTCATACCATTCATCGCTCATATTAAACCCCTCTTCTGCGCTCATCGCTGGCTCACCTGCCAGCCGAACAGCGATTAATTCTACCCATTATAAATTTTGTAGCCACTGGCACTGCACCTATACGAAAAAACTTCTTACCAAATCACGCACCCGTCACGACTTTGAAATAGTGCTCAAAGAAACGGTTGGCATCAACATCAACAGCTATCATGTGCCTTCCTTTCTCATCAGCATTGAAAAGCGTTTCGCCAAGGGAGGCTTCCTCCTTCAGATTAACTTCTATTCGTCCACGCTCGTATTTGCATATTTCTGGCTCAAATATTACTGAGGCTGCAAGTGGGTCATGGAACACAACCCTATCAGTGTGGCGGAACCATACCGATGCCATATCCGAAATCAAATCCATAAGAGGTGTCCCACGAAAACGCTCTTTGAATTCATGTGAGCTCATAGCACAACGCATCGTCACATCTAACCCGATGGCGAGAACATTTTTGACGGGTGAGTTGAAAACGATAGCGGTTGCATGCGGATCAACCATAGCATTCCATTCACGCTTCCCTTTGCCCATCCGATAGACACCGCACATCAGCACAAGCCGATCTAACAAAGTCGGTATCTCTGGATCAAGGGCGAAGAGCAAGCCTATATTTGTTAACGGTCCAACCGTTAACAGCGTTATCTCATTTGGGTGCGACCTTATCACCTCACGAAGGAACTGGACTGCACTGAACTTCTCAAACTCACTTTCGTGCTTCCACCTTTTTAAAACCTCAGCCTGCTGTGCTTTTTCTTGGCGCTGCTCAACAAGAAAAGGCTTTGGTGAACCGGGCTTAATTTGTATATCGCTTTTGCCTGCCGCAATGCATATAGCGCTTGCAAGCATAGCCCTTTTCTCTGCTTCACCAGTTACTGTTGTAATGCCGAGCAACTGGCACCTCGGTTGCATCAGCAAGTATGCCAAACATAACGCATCATCAATGTCAGAACCTATATCAGTGTCAAGCAAGACTTTAACCTTACCGGTGTTGTCCTCAGCCATAACAACTTCACCTCTTGCCCTCAACTTGTGACGCTCTCAATTCATGCCTGCTCAGGCGCTTCCTGAGCTTGCTCACGGAAAAGGAAAACGAAAGCGATAGCACAAAAAACGGTTATGATGCCCGGCACAAGGAACACTATGGTGTAGTTTGTGACATTGTCAAAGGTGCATATGTCTTTTAGCCAACCCGCAAACCAGCTTCCGATGAGCAAACCTATGCCGAGCACAGCCGTGTTGATTAGCGATTGAGCTGACGCCCTTATGTCTGAAGGTGCCACCATGTCAGTGTAGATGAAAGCGACCACAAAAAAGAAGACATAGCAAAACCCATGGAGCGCCAATGCAGCTATTGCGAGCCAAACCAACTGTGGCGCTGTCTCGTAAAATGCCCATGCAATGGAGAAGATGAAATAGCGTATAGGCCACGCAGTAAGCCCGATGAGAAACGAGTTTCTTATACCCCACCTTGGCAACCCATAAGGGAGCATGAAAACCATGACAAATATTTCAGCTATCTGAGCTATGGTCATGTAAGCCGGTAGCGTCTCACTTGTTATCCCGCCAACCTTCCCTTGCCATTGCGATAGGAATGGGAATGTGAGCACATAATAGAGCTGAAGTTCGGTTGCAACTATGAATGCTATGATGAAAAAAGTCAGGTAGCTTCTGTTGCGCAGGAGCACAAGTGCCCTCCTAAAGGCAAGTGGGTCAGGTGCTTCTTTTGCTGGCGGAGTATGTGGCAAGGTTAAAGATACAATGCACATGATGACCGATATAATCCCACCCAGTATGAACACATCTATAACTTCAACACCGCTTTGAAGCTTCCATCCTTCTGTCCCAAAGAAATTGCGCATCAGTGAGAGCACCCAGCCAGAAACTATCCATCCAATCGTTCCCCAAACTCGTATTGGACCAAATTCCCTTTGCGGGTCATCAAGGTTGCGCAGGGCGATTGCATTCGTGAGAGCAAGAGTTGGAGCATACACCATCGCACAGATGAACATGAGTGAAAGCAGCACATTGAAGCTACGCTGGAAAGCCATTATGAACATAAGGATGCCACCGAAGAGATGAAATATGCTTAGAGCAATTTGCGCTGGAAGCCACCTGTCTGCGACCTGTCCAGCCGTGAATGGCACAAGGAGGTTAGCGAGCGGAAGCATGCTGTAAATCATCCCTATCTGCCAACCCAAAAAACCAAAGTGCTTCTCAAGGTAACCAGAGAGAGCTGGGAACCACGCCCCCCAAACTGCATACTGGATAAACATCATGAGGCTCAACTTCGGTTTTGAGAAGGCAAGCTTTAATGCCGTCAGCAGCTCCTGAGCCAAGCCCTCACCACCATCGTTCTTTAGCACCATCCTCACCACCTCTTTTGAGATTTGTTTATGCAACGAAACCCGACAACTCATGCACCAAACGGATAAAATTGAGCATGATGCGTAAAAGTATATTACGCCAAAAATATGATGCATGCTATAGCGCATAGTGTCAAAAGGAGGCGAGTTGAATATGACACGCTACATATTCAGCTACGATGTTGAGCATCCAGAGCTTTGCATAAAAGCGCTGAGAGTGTTGGTTGAGATACATCGTCAATACGAAGTTCCAGCAACCTTTTTCATAGTTGGCAAGCTCATTGAGTCGCATGCCGAAGAGCTTACAAAGCTACTCCGCGACGATGAGCTGTTTGACATCCAGTCGCACACCTACTCACACAAACTTCTCAAGGATAACGAAATGCATGGCAAAGGCGTCGGGATTGAAGAGATGCGCTACGAGTTGGAGATGGGTAAGCGCTTGATTGAAGAAGCGTTTGGTGTTGAATGTATTGGTTTTAGGACGCCATGTGGGTTTTACAAAGGCTTTCAAGGCGATAGCGGGAGGTTAAGTGTTATATGGGAATGTGGTTTCAAATTCGTAAGCAGTGATGCACGCGGACCTGCAGATTCAATCCCTTCTGGCTTGCAACAGGCATACTGGTATGATGTTGAAGGCTTCCCGAATCTGCTTGAGCTTCCGGCACACGGTTGGCACGACAATGTTTTGAAGGATCCAGATGGCACCTTGCAACCTCGCCTTATGCTACCATATCCGATGCTCTTACCTTGGGGAATACCAACGCGCCCACCAAGAACGCCAGAAGAAGAATTTGAAGTGCAAAAGGTCTGGATTGAGAAGGCACTCGCTTATGAACTTGACTATATCTCGCTTGTTTATCATCCACACTCAATTTATCGTATGAGTGAGGATTGTCGCATAATTCGGCTTTTGATAGAGCATGTGCGCTCGCTCGGGATGCCAACAACAACCTATGCACAACTGTATCGTTACTATGCCGACAAAAGGGGATCTGTCCCCGGCAGGAAAAAATGGGATTGGGAATTGGAGATGAGCAAAGTAGTATTTTCTGTGAGCCACTAAATCACATAAGGGTGTGCTTTCAAGCATGAGCAGAAAAAGCAAACTGCTCTCTGTAATTGAGCTTGCAAGACCAAACCAGTGGGCGAAGAATGGGCTTCTGTTTGCTGGATACATCTTCGCAGGGAGATTGAAGATTAGCATGCCAGAAGCCCTAATTGAGCTGGCTGCAACGATTATAGCTTTTATCTGCTTCTGCTTCCTGTCATCGTTTGCATATGCAGTGAACGATATAAAAGATATGAAGCGGGATGCCAATCACCCTCTAAAGCGTGGGCGTCCTTTACCATCGGGGCGGATAAAACCAAGCGAGGCACTCTTTTTTTCATTGCTTTGCTTAACATGTGGGATCATCCTCGCCGTCATCGTCAGCGCTATGATGCATACACCTCTTTTCCTCACCGCAGCTATATCGTATCCTATCTGGGCGCTCGCCTATTCAATGCTACTTAAGGAGATAGTTATCATTGATGTGCTTGCGGTAGCTTTAGGGTTTGTGCTTCGCGTTGTTGCGGGCTGTCTCGCTATAGGCGTAAACATATCGCCTTGGCTACTACTATGCACGCTTTTGCTTGCTCTCTTCATAGCCCTATGCAAGAGAAGACATGAACTGCTACTCTTGGGGGAGACGGCACACAATTTCAGGAATGTGCTACCAAAGTATACACCCGCAATGCTTGACCAAATGATAGCTGCAACTGCTGCAGCGACCATCATGGCATATTCGCTCTATACATTTACAGCACCGCATATCCTGCTTGGGAACTCAGATTCACCGCTGCTTATGCTCACCATACCCTACGTTATCTACGGCACATTTAGATACATGCACCTTGCATACAGCAGTGATGTGGCTGGTGCACCAGAAAAGATGCTACAGGATATACCATTGATGCTGACAGTGCTGTTGTGGATGCTTACGATAATAGCTTTGAGCTTTCTTACAGGTAAGTAGTGGCTTCCGTCAAGCAAAACCTGCAAAGGGAGGGGAAAGGAGAATGCCTGAGGTTGGACATGAACTCTCAGAACAGCTCACCGTCATCGTCGTTCCACATACACATTGGGATAGGGCTTGGTATCTCACATTTGAGCAGTTTCGCATACGCTTGGTGAGGCTAATGAACAAGCTCATTGAGCTTCTCAAATCAAATGAGCGTTTCAAGTGCTTTGTTCTTGATGGGCAGACAGTCGTCATTGAAGACTACCTTGAAATATGCCCAGAGCGAGAGGCTGAAATAAAGGAACTGGTTAGCTCAGGAAGGCTTTTGATTGGTCCTTGGTATGTGTTACCTGATGAGTTTCTCGTAAGCGCCGAGGCGCTTGTGCGCAACTTAATGCTCGGGCACAAGATAGCAAGCAGGATGGGAGGAGTGATGAAAGTTGGCTACATACCAGACCCGTTTGGACACATAGCACAGCTTCCGCAGATACTTCGTGGCTTTGGGATTGACTCCGCAATATTTATGAGAGGAGTTGGAGATGAAGGTGAAGAATTAGGGAGCGAGTTTTTGTGGGAAGGTATGGACGGCAAATCGGAGGTGCTTGCTGTCCATCAGATTGGCGGATACTGCAACGCTGTTCACCTTGGTTACGTGCGCACCGAAGATGGCTTCCGTGTTGATTGCGAGGCTGGGTTGAGGCGAACGATTGAGCTCGTGGAACGATTGCGCAAATATGCAACTACAACTGTGCTGTTGTTCAACAACGGTTGCGACCATGTTGAACCACAACCTGAACTGCCTGACATAGTTGATTACATCAACCAACACTGGAATGAAGGGAAACTCATAATCGGTAGCTTCTACGATTACCTAAAACTTGTGCGTGAGCGCTGCACCCAATTGAAAAGATACAGGGGTGAGTTCAGAGGGAGCCGTTATCAATACTTGCTTTCTGGTGTGCTTTCTTCTCGCATGCCAATTAAGCAAGCAAATGAAAATGCACAGCTACTCCTTGAGAGATATGTTGAGCCAGTTTGTGCTATTTCGTGGCTCACATGTAAGCGACCTTATCCTTCGGGACATATTTGGTATGCGTGGCGCACTCTTATGAAGAACCATCCTCATGATGACATATGTGGCTGTAGCATTGACCAAGTCCACAGAGAGGATATGCACCGCTACTCACTTGTAGAGCAGGTCGGTAGAACTTTGTTGAACGATGCGCTCTTAGAATTGTGCTCGCATATTGATGCACGCTCAGTTATGCCACAAGGATGCGAAAAAGCCTTCGTCGTCTTCAACACACTCCCTTGGAAACGCACCGAGTTAATAAGTGTGAAGCTACCAAAGGATGCAAAGGGGGCTTTCGTAGATGCGAATGGGAAGGTGCTTGCTGCTTCACGCTTTAAAGTGGGCGATGAAGCTGAATGGTTAGTTAAAGTGGACGAGATACCACCGTTTGGATACACGACTGTTTACTTCGTGCGAGGTAGCACAGGGAAGAGAGCAATCAGCGACATCAACGTTGGTTCAAACTTTATTGAAAACGAATACTACCGCGTAAGTGTTAACAGGAATGGAACGCTTGAAATACTATCAAAGGCTGACGGTAAGGTATACAGCGGTCTTTTGCTTTTTGAGGATGCTGAGGATGCAGGCGATGAATACGACTATTCGCCAATTGAGGAGACGCATGTTGTAACAACGGAGAACGAGGTTGCGAAAGTTAGAGTAAGGTCCATCGGAGCTGTAGCTGCCGAGATGCTCATAAGAGTGGATTGGCGTCTGCCATGCCAGCTCCGAGAGGATAGGAAAGCTCGTTCAACAAGAACTTGCCTCCTTCCGATAACGACAACCGTCAGACTTCACTCTGGCTCTCCAAGGATTGACTTTACGACGCAGGTTGACAACAGGATAAAAGACCACAGGCTAAGGGTTGTCTTTCCAACGGGGATAAACTCTGACTATGTCACAGTTGAAGGTCACTTCTGCATTCTTAAGCGACCACTTAAGATGCCATCTGGTGAAGGGTGGGCACAAAAACCGTCGCCAACAAATCACCAAGGTAAGTTCATTGAGCTCACTGATGGAAAGAGTGCCTTTGCACTCATCAACCACGGGTTGCCGGAATACGAGGTAAGGAAGACGGAGAACGGTTGCGTGATCTACCTTACGCTACTTAGGTGCGTTGGCTGGCTCTCTCGTGGTGATCTACTCACTCGCCCCGGGCATGCAGGTCCAGCAATACAGACACCAGAGGCACAGTGCCTTGGGACTCACACATTCCGTTACGCTGTGATAACGCACTCGGGCAACTGGTTAGATTCGCTTGTTCAAAGGTATGCCCACGAGCACAGTGTATATGTGCTGGTGAGTGAATGGAAAGGGAGAGGAGAAACGAGGCTACCACATTCAATGAGTTTCTTATCAGTTGAACCACCATGCGGTTTTGTAACAGCCATGAAGAAGTGTGAATGGCGTGATTCATTCATTGTGCGCTTCTACAACTCGGATGAGAAACCACAGGTTATAACGATACGCCCATTCCAAAAGCCGAAAGAGGCATGGCTCACCAACCTGAATGAGGAAAGAGTTGAAGGTGGTAAGCTCAGCATAAACGAGGATGGCAGTATACCCATTGAGTGTGCTCCATACGAGATTAAAACGGTTGAGCTTGTCTTTTAATGACAGCACAAACTGAGCCTTCGCTCTAAAGGAAGCTTTCTTTGAAAGTGAGGTGTAATACCATCTTGCCCTGCAGTGTTGAGGATGATGATTTTCGTTGCAAGCCGAACATCTCACTGAAGCGCAATGAGAAAACAGGCGTTGTTAGGGCTGCCATTATAACGAGCTCTCTTGTTGGTCTTTCACGGATCACAGGTGTTATACGAGACATAGGCAGGACAACACTGTTTGGGCGTGATTGGCGCACAGATGCCTATGTTAGCGCCTTCAGCTTGCCAGATTTGGTTTATCTGCTTGCTTCTGGGGGAGCCCTGTTATCTGGCTTTATACCCGTCTTCTCGTCCTACCTCGCAAGGGGCGAAGACGAGAAAGCGATAAAGACATTCAATGTCCTGATGACATACATAGCCATGTTTTTGACCATCGTCATAATCGCTTGCGAGTTCCTTGCACCAACAATTGTTGTGCTACTTTTTCCGGGGATGGTTTCCGACGAGAAAAAGTTGACGCTGACCATAACGCTCGTGCGCATACTCCTTCCAGCCCAATTCTTCTTTGCGCTTGGGGCATTGTTCTCTGGTGCACTCATGTCACTCGGTTGTTTCGCTGAGCCACCAATTCAATCAATCCTCTACAACATCGGGATACTCCTTGGTGGCATAATCGGTGCTTCGGTTGGCTCAAACTGGCGTGGTGGTGGTGTTGAAGGCATGGCAATAGGAGCTTTGGTTGGTGCTGCAATCGGGACAACTGGCGTCCAATGGGTGAGGCTTTGGAGACTTGGGATGAACTTCATGCCGTGTTTTGATTGGCGTGACGAAGGCGCAAGGGAGGTTATAAGACTCATCCTGCCCGTCATGTTAAGCCTTTCGGTGACTTACATTAACTCAACGATTTTGCCGCGCAGTTTCAGCTCTGTCTTACCACACGGAGCTGCAACATCGGTTGAGATGGCAAACAGAGTCATGCAACTTCCAGTTGCGCTTTTTGGTGCAAGCATAGGTATCGCGCTCTTCCCAACGTTATCAACCCTTGCTGCAAAGGAAGATATTGAAAGACTGCGTGAGCAAGCCATCGCTGGCTTGAAAGCGATAATACTGCTTGCAACTCTTTCTGCAACTTTGATTGGCGTCCTGAGGAGTGAAATAATAACCCTTCTCTTCCAATACGGGCGTTGGACTGCGTTTGATACGCAAGCAACAGCGCTCGCCCTCCTCTTTTACAGCATCGGTGTTCCAGCGATGTCATGCCAGAATGTGTTAGCAAGGGTATTCTATGCGCTTCACGATACGAGGACACCAGTGCTTGTAGCGCTTTGTAGCTTTGCCATCGCGATAACTATAAGCAGGATACTCGTCCATTCACAGCTCCAACATGGAGGGTTAGCTTTGGCATCGTCAGTATCGGCTTGGTTTAACATGCTCATGTTGCTTTTGCTTATGAGCAGGCGCATTGGCTCAGTTAAATGGGATGAGCTGGGACGCTTTTGTTTATGGGTTGCAGTTAGCGCAATCGCTGCAGGATTTTGCGCACACATGTGCGCAATGCTTTTTCACAAGCAAATGGATTTAAGTTTATGGTGGCGCATGTTAGCTGTGTTCATACCGTCATTCCTTGGCACAGGCGCTTTTTTGCTCGTGGCATTCGTAGGGCGCTTGGAAGAGGTAGAGGTTATGAGAAGGAAATTGTATGAGCTGATACGAAGGAAGCAAAGATAGTTAAGTTCACTGCAAGCCCAATCCCTTGTAATAGCCTGTGTAAAAACTTATGACGATAGCTCCGATAATAACTGCAGCCACAAGGAGCATGAGCACACCGATGGCAATGGCACATTGGCGCAATCCAACAAAAGCCTCCTGCTCATATCTGTTTGCGAGGTTCTGTAGGAGTTCATCAAGCCTGCCAGTTGTTTCAGCGGTTGAGAGCATCTGCATTGTTGTTGGTTGGATTGCCACACTGCCTTTTAACGAAACCATGAGAGCCTCGCTCATCCTTTTACCTTCTCTTGCAAGCTTTGAGGCATGCATGCAGGACGCTTCAAGGAGTCTGCTTCCGGAAGCTTTGCCAGCAAGCTCAAGCGAACGCCCAGCATCAATGCCAGCAGATTGAAGCAAAGACAATGCCCTTAGGAACCTTGCCTCAACAATCCTTCTCCTTATGTTCCCAACCAGTGGGGAAAAGGAAAAGACAGCTTCAGCGAGCAAACGCACTTGTGGCAGAGATATTAAACCCCTTATGGCGAAATAGCACAAAGCGATGATAAGCGCATACCGTGAAATCCCTTTGATGAACTTCCACACGAATTCACCTGTGGAAACTTTTCCAGTCAACCATGATATGAGCAATGGCACCCCGCAAACGTATAGGAGCAAGAAAACAAAAAGAAGCTTCGGATAAAATGTCTCACGCTTCAACTCAAGCGAGTGTTCATGTTCACGCTCATAATAATCGGCGAGCAAAGCAAACACATGATCCAATCTACCGCTCTCTTCACCGGCTTCCGTTAAGCTCAAAACGAACTGTGGGAAGATGTGCCGATAGCGCCGAAACAAATCCGATAGCGAAATGCCACGGACCGCGATTTGCTTCCCTTCCATAGCTACCTTTTTCAACGAGCGATGTGGAGCTGAAGTTGAAAGCATATCCAAAGCCTCGTAAGATGTCATGCCAGCTGAGAGGGCTGTTGATAAGCTTCTGAAGAAAATAGCGTAATGATTTGCCTTCGGGCGAAATATATTGAACGCCTCGTTCGCCCAAGAGATAACCGAAGCCATTGGGTGTTCCTTTTGCTCGCTAAGCTCAATGATTAAAAGACCTTTCTCTTTGAGCATCTTTAAAGCTTCTTCGCGAGAAGACGCCAACTCAACACCAAACTGTATCTTCCCGTTTGCACCTCTTGCCTTGTATCTAAACACTGGCACAACCTGTTCACCTCACTGTAAGGCTCAAAAAACCATTTAAGTGCGATATTAAATTTCGGATGTCACCCACTCTGTTGGCTTGAAACGCAGCACGACCCTCTGGAGGTTTGATAACCTCTTTGCGACTTCACAGACATTCTCACCGCTTGGGAGCGTGAGTTTTGGTGCTATCTCACATAGCGGGATGACTACAAAAGCCCTCTCACAAAGCCTTGGATGAGGTAACTCAAGCTGTTGGGTCTTAAGCCTCAACTCATCATAGATGAGCAAGTCAAGATCAATCGTTCTTGGAGCCTTTAACCCTTTCCCCTCCCTACCAAGCCTTGCCTCAATATTTTGCATCAACCTGAACAGTTCAAAGGGCGAGAGGTGCGTTTCAACCTCAACGACTGCATTCAAGAACCACATTTGAGGCGTTGACACTTCAACTGGCTCAGTCTCATAAACCGATGACACTGCTGTTATACGCAACCCCTCGCAATCTGAAAGCATCTTGACAGCCCTTTTAAGGTAATGCAACCTCGGTTCTATGTTGCTTCCAAGAGATATGAACGCCTTCACTACATCGCGGTTTGATCCTTTAAAGCCAACACAAAAAGGATTGCACATCATTTTTCTCTTCTCCTTAACACGCTCACCTCAACATAATCAGCAACACCACCTATTGGTGGGCTATGTTTCCTAACGCTCACCTCAACTTCTTGCACCATGTTGAAGGAAGCCATAATTTTCTCGGCTATTTTCGTTGCGAGTGTCTCAAGGAGCTTACACTTCTCGTTCACAACAACATCGCGCACAACTTTGTATACCGACACGTAATTAACCGTGTGACGCAAATTATCACTGCACCCAGCGTTCCTAAGGTCAAGAGCAAGCGATACATCCACACTCATGTGCCGTCCTTCCTTCCTCTCATGGGCAGTGAAGCCATGATACCCATAAAATTGCATCCCTTTGATAAGGATGCGATCTGCGAAACTGCGCTCCTCTACCCCTTGAGGTTTGGGCGCACAATCAATAGATGCGTTCGTCGGCTTCCTCCTCACTTCTGCCTTTTGCCTCTTCTTCCAGTGCTGCTTCAAGCTCATCTGTCAAATCCTCCCCCAGTTCAGAGCCAAGCTCCTTACCCATTCGCTTAATGAACTTTCGTATTGCTCTTGTATCCGTCTCATCTATGTCGCCCAATGATTCAGCCATGCCCTCAATTATTTCGTCCTCGCCCCTTAACCGTCTTGTCCTTGAGATGAGCTTCTTCAAGCTGGTGCCACCACATCTTGGGCACTTAGGGCTCACATTGTCAGCTACAACCCCATAAAGAAAGGTAAAACGCTTCCCACAACCTTCGCATTTATACTCGTAAAGTGGCATCAGTTACATCACCCCTCTACTCCTTGTGCTGCACCAGAAATAAATCATAGCAACCATGGATGGGTGATAAAATCTCTTCGCGCATCGGCGGGCTAAGTGTTATACTTTTTAATGCAAACGAATACAGCGATCAAAATGTGAACCATCCACACTGGTCTTTGAAGTGGAGGTATAGATAGATTGGAAGACGGTCCTCCCATTGTGGTTCTTATTAAACTCCTGTTGGGGTTGGTTGCGCTCAGCATTGGTGCTTTCTTTTCAGCTGCTGAGGTTGGACTGCTTGGTGTAGGCAGGATTCAGATTCGGAAGCTGGCGAGCGCTGGCAACAAGAGGGCACTGCTCATACAAAGATTGTTTTTAGACCCGCTAAAGCTCATAGCAACATTGATCATCGCTATAACTACTCACCTTTATATCGCTGAAGCCTTTGCAACACATGCAGCACTTGATTTGGCTGGCGAAAGAAAAGAACTCATCCAGCCGATTATAGTCGTAGGCTTTGCCCTGTTTGCGCTTCTTGTAGCCGACCTTGCTCCAGCTATTTATGGAGTTTCAAACCCACAAAGGATAGCTCTACTTGCAGCGATCCCGGTTAAGGTAGCTCATTTGATCTTGTCACCACTTATCGCAGTCGTCACGAGCATCTCGCGCATACTTTTGCGTATTTTGAGGAGCGACCCACACGCGCATTACCCACTCATAACAGAGCCAGAGCTCTTAGCGTTGATAAAGATGGCTGAAGAACAAGGGACGATAACAGGCGAAGAAAGAAGAATGCTCTGGAGCGCAATTGAATTTTCTGATGTGACAGTGAGCGAGATCATGGTTAGAAGGCGAGATATGGTTTGTGTGCCAGCTGATATGAGGCTTGAAGATGCTGTTAGGAAGATGGTTGAGTGTGGGCATAGCCGATTACCAGTGTATAGTGGAGAGCTTGATAACATCATAGGGATACTGCACGCAAAGGATGCACTCTTAGCATGGCATTCTGGCAAACTTGACATGCCAATTGAATCAATCTGCAGAGAAGCTCTCTTCGTCGCAGAAACACAACGAGCTTATACTGTCCTTGAAACAATGCAGAGGACAAGAAAGAGCATGGCTATAGCCCTTGATGAGGAAGGAAATGTGGCTGGCTTGGTGACGGTTGAAGACTTGATTGAGGTTATATTCGGCGAGATACACGATGAATGGGATGTGGTTCAAAAGTTTGTTCAAAGGTTAGACGATGGTAGCTACCTCGTTGAAGCAAGGCTTAGCTTGAGGGAAATTGAGAAGCTACTTGACGTTGAGCTTCCAGAAGAGGAATACGATACACTCGCAGAGCTTGTCTATGAACTGCTTGAACGCATACCAAAGGTTGGCGATAGCCTGACTGTGGGAGATGTAAAACTTGAAGTCGTTGAGATGGAAGGAAAACGAATAAAGTGGTTGAAGCTCAAGCGCTTGAATGAACTTAGAGACGAAAACTGAACAAGAAAAATTGAACAGTAGGGGACGGATATGAAAAGCATTTTGATTGCTGGCGAAATCATCATCCTGATCGGTGGGCTAAGCTTAATTTTCCTCTTCTCACTCTTTGAGGCAGCTTTAATCGCATCAAGCAGGACAAGACTACAAGCGTTGCTAAGCCAGCGCACAGGCGCTGACCAAGTGGCTTACTTTGATTGGGCGCAGTCAAGACAGTATATTGCGTCATTCGTCATCGGATGCAATGTCTCAATCCTTTTGACCTCGGCACTAACTACACACCTGCTCGTAGTGCTGGCGTATAAAAAACCACTGATACAAATGATAGGGACACTCGCAATGATAACTTTTATCCTCAGCGTTTGCGAGATAACACCAAAGACATACAGCATGCAGCATGCTGAGAGCGTTATTATCCGTTGGCATCGTTTGATAAAATTACTTGGCGATATACTTGTGCCGCTGACATCAGCCCTAAGCTCAACAGCGAAGGCACTACTACACCTCTTGGGATACAAAGAACCTCACGAACGCTTAAAGCTTACCGACGAGGAAATAATGACGTTGCTTGAAATAAGCGTTGAGGAGGACGTCCTACAAGAACGTGAGTATAACATAGCCTCTGGGATAATGCGCTTAGATAGGATACTCGTGAAAGAAGTCATGGTGCCACGACCAGATATAGTCGCATTAAGCTCGGACTGCCAGATAGAAGAGGTTGTGAATTTGATAATCAAAACAGGACACTCACGCATCCCTATATACGAAACAAGCATAGACAACGTAATCGGCATCGTATATGCATACGACATCTTGAAGTGCTGGAGCGAGAAAGGCAGATGCGCTGAACTGAAGGAAATAATGCGCACACCTTTGTTCGTCCCAGAAACGAAAAACCTGAAAGAGCTGCTGAACGAGATGCGTTCAGCACAAGTCCATATAGCGATTGTCATTGACGAGTATGGAAGCACTGCAGGTTTGATCACACTTGAGGATATAGCTGAGCAGGTTGTAGGTGAGTTGGTTGATGAGCATGATAAAGAAACGCCTCACATACAGCAGCTTGATGATGGAAGCTACATTGTGGACGCAACGCTGAACAGATATGAACTCAAAGAGAAACTCAAAATAGAGTTGCCAGATGGCAAGTTTGACACTCTTGGCGGATTCATCTTTTATGTGCTCGGACGCATACCGAAGGTGGGCGAAAGCATCAAAATTGAAGGTGCAAAACTTATAGTTGAAGAAGTGAAACACCGCAGGGTCACGAAAGTGCGCTTGGTAGTGGATAAAACTAAAGGTGGTGAAAAGGCTTGAGGGTTTTGAGGCGTTACTTTTTAACCGGTCTCGCAATATTGCTTCCGATGGTGATAACCATTTTTGTATTGGCTTACATCACCCAGCTCATCTACAAGCCACTTGCACCAATAGTGGACAAATGGGTTGGGGATATCTTCCATGCGCCAATACCTGGTGTTGGTCTTTTCTTCTCCCTCCTCTTAGTCATTGGGATAGTAATTGCGATTGGATTTGTTGGCTCAACCATAGTTGGACGGAGGTTCATAAAGTGGTGGGATTTGCTGTTAGCTCAGTTGCCAATAGTTCGTGTGGTCTATTCCCCAGCTCGTCAAGTAGTTCACCTCCTCACACAACCGAAGATGAAACAACCCGGAAAACCAGTGCTTGTCTTCTTACCAAATGCAGGCATCTACATGGTTGGCTTCTTAACGGGCTCAGTTGGCAATAAGATCAAGGAAGCGCTCGGGAGAGATGCAGTTACTGTCTTCTTACCGAGCACACCAACACCTTTAACTGGCTTTACACTCATAGTCCCAGAGGAAAACATAGTGCAAATTGATATCTCGCTTGAAGAAGCACTCAAATTCATTGTCTCAGGAGGGGTCTTAAAGCCTGATATGGAGGCAGAGGAAGAGATATTGATGCTCCCTAAGGAAGAACATGCAGAAGAGAGGTTATCACGCCACAGTGGTGGAGGTGTGGATGATGATAGCTTCAAACATTGAGAGGGCGCTTGAAAGGCTCATTGAAAGAACAGGAGGTATATTGCCACTGCGACCAACATTCGTGCGTCGGTTCTACATGGATGGTGGGAGATTAGGGCTCGGTAAAAAACCGGGCGAAACATTTCAACCTCAATCTGGGCTTTGGATGCCAGAACGTTGGATCGCCTCAACAGTTGAAGCAACTAACCCACACCCAATCAAAGGCGAAGGGCTGAGCATCATAGCTGTAAAGGATGTCAATATCACACTAAGGGAAGCACTCAAAATGTATGGTCAGCTTTTGCTTGGTAGCGAGCGCAACCATGCACACAATAGCGATTTCCTCGTGCTGGTGAAAATCCTTGATCCATATCAACCGATTGTCTTCCATTTCCACGCCGATGATGATGCTGTGAGAGGTCATCCGGAATATTTTCCTGGGCATCGTTTCGGCAAAGACGAGGCTTATTATTTCCCAGAAGCACCAAAAGGCAATGTCCCATACACACACGTTGGGCTCCGCAAAGGCGTTGGAATTGAGGAATTAAAGCGGGCAATTAAAAAGGGAAGAGATTATTTGCTTGAACTATCGCCATACTTCTACCAACGCTATGGTGAAGGATTTTTTGTGCCAGCTGGCGTGCCACACCGACCCGGAACTGCGCTCACAATTGAAGTCCAACAGCCTTCCGATGTTTACACTTTGCTTGAGACAAAAAGCAATGGCAAAAAGTTGAGCAAAGAGCAAGTCCATCCGGGCTTCCCAGACTTGGAGAGTGCGCTTCAATTCATTAACATGGAACTTGCAACCCAAGAAGACCTGATTGAAAGATGTCGCCTAATACCAACACCTTGTGAGGGTGGTAAGAGGAGCGGTGGTGAGGAGAGCTGGATTGTGCCACCAACATTGACAAAGAAGTTCAGCGCCAAAAGGCTCATCATCACCTCAAAGTTTGAAAGCATAGAGGAATCACCATACGCTTTGCTAATATGGCGAGGTGTAGGGAAACTTAACGGCAGAAGGATAAAGCGCGGAGACGAGTTTTTCGTCTCATATCTCGCAGCTACAAAGCCTCACATCTTTGAAAACACAGCAACAGAACCACTTGAAGTGTTTAAGTTCTTCCCTCCACAGTTGTAACCTTAACGCCTCATTGGTAAGCCGTCAGGCGTCGTTTTTCGTGTCGCTTGTAATGTTGATGAGGCTCGCCCAGTAGCTCAAGTCGATGAGGATGCACTCCAACTTTTTCCCCGCAATGCTACACTTTGTGATGCCTGTTATACCCTTCATATTGACTAACTGGTGGACATGTTTAAGCTCTACTGCGACCACATCAACAAGCCTATCAACAGCGAATGCAAAGTGTTTCCCATCAGCGTTAGCCACGATGAGCTTCTCTTTAGCATCAAACGGTTTCCGTTCAAACCCGAGAAGCCTACGCAGGTCAACGACTGGTATTTGTCCACCATGCCATTCAATCATTCCCTCAATTGGATATGGCATGTTTGGCAGGCGCAAGAGCTCGCATTGTGATATAACCTCAGCAACTTGTTCAACAGGTGCTGCGAAAAATTTCCCAGAGAGCTCAAAGACGAGTAAGTGTATGAGCGCCTCATGTGTTGGCTCATAACGCTTGATGCCAACTTCCCTTCGCATGCTTGATGGCACATGCTTGAAAGATGTTGCCAACAGCCTATGCACATCAATGACGGTTGCCAAACTACCATCGCCAAGCTCAGCTACACCCATTAGCACCTCAATCCTATTGAGTGGTTCGGGCAACGGCTTTATAACCACATCATGAAAACCTAATGGCTCGTTTGTGACGAGGCAGGCGCTAATGCCATGTGCTTCGATAAGCATTAAGAACTCCTTTTGCTCTTGCTCGTCGTTCACACCCACAAACAAATCACTCAAGCGTATCATTGGAAGCAACCTTCCATCATCAAACTGGTAGGCTTTAACACCGCTAACTTGCCTAACACATTCTTTCCGCATCTTCATAACCATCCTTACCATCTCCATCGGGATTGCGCAAATAGCCTTCCCAACTTTCGTGAGGAACACACTGAGTATTGAGACGGTGACTGGCAAACGCATTCTGAATACAGTCCCAACACCCTCTTCAGTTTCCATTTCAAGTGCGCCACCTATCTTCTCAATCAAGCTCTTAACAACATCTAACCCGATTCCCCTTCCTGAGACACGCGTAACATGAGCCGATGTTGAGAAGCCCGGCTGACAAATGAGCTCAAGAAGCTCTGTGTGCGATAGCCCTTCTATGTTGTGAGCCAACCCAAGCTCTGCAGCCCTTTTAGCCACTTTCGCAAGGTCAATCCCTCTACCGTCATCTCCCACTTCAACAACTATCTTCCCTCCTTCACGCCATGCCTTTAACCAAACACTGCCAACCCTTTCCTTTCCAACCCTTTCCCTCTCCTCAGGCAACTCAATACCATGATCAATAGCGTTCCTGAGCAAATGCATCAAAGGTTCGGCAATAGCTTCAACGACACTCCTATCAGCCTCAATATCACCGCCATCAATCGTGAGCCTCACAAGCTTTCCCGTTTCTTTCGCTAAGTCTCTCACCAACCTTGGTGCCCTCATGAAAACAACATTAAGTGGCACCATACGAGCCTCAAATACGCTCTCGCGCAGCTCATCAAGGCGACGGCAGAAGAAACGGTTTGTCCTTTCAAGCTCTTCCAGCACCTTATCGCCCTTCAAAACTTCTTTCAGCAACTTCTCAATAGTGCTGTAGCGCGAGCGTATTACAATCAGCTCGCCAACCAAGCTAAGTAACTTATCAAGCTTGTGCACATCAACTCGCATTGTGCCCATTACTGTTTCTCTTCTTACATGAAGCGGTGGTATTACTGCCAGTTCGCCAGCTTTGGTTTGGTCAGTGGCAAGCACTACACTTTCCTCTACAGGCTTCAGTTGCGTAACTGATGGCTTGAAAAGGCACTTCACATCAGCGTTTATCCCTTCCACGGCTTTAACGATTTCATCTTCGCTGAGCGAGCTGGCAAGCAAGAATGAGCATGTTATGTCATGCCCTCCAATAACGGGTGGTGTGTGAATGACAGAGATGATCTCCCCAACTTTTGCTAATACTTGCTTGCATGTCTCAACAACTGATTCAACATTCCGAACCATCGCTGGGACGCTCACTTCATAAATTCCAATCCCTTCTCTAACGCACTTTGCTAAGGTGGCTTCCTCGCCTTCCGTCAGGACAGCCTTTATGCGCTGTGGAAGCTCAATGCAAGGTTGGGCTTCCGATTCACCAAGTGGATGACAAAAGATGCCTCGCAACCTCTCTGAGACTTCCCGTGCGAGCGCTTCATCCAACTCTTCGCCATTCTTAACTTGCAAGAGCAAAAGTTCAATGGTATCAATGCACTGAAGCAGGAGGTCAAGCGTTTCCTGCGATAACGTTACTTCGCCACTGCGTAGGGCATCAAAGATGCTCTCCATCTCATGTGCTAACTCCTCAATCGCACCCAAGCCCACAAGCCCAGAAGAACCCTTCAGCGTATGAGCACACCTGAAGAGCTCATTCAAAGTATCTGTTTTCACGGTGCCAGAAACCCTTTCCCTCTCAACCTCCATGATTAGCTGTTCCATCCTCACTAAAAGTCCCTCAGCCTCATCAATGTAGTCACCAAGCAATTGAGTGAGGTCAAGTTCATCCATTCACTTTCACCTGCCCAAAACTACGGACGCCCACCTAAGTTCCTTCTAACAACGCTTCATAATCCACTTCATACTTCTCGCAAAGTGATTTCATCACCTTCAAAACCTGTTCTTTCATGTTTGAGAGCAACTCTTTCCTTTTGTTCTCGTCAACCTCACCTTCCGCGAGCATATCAATGAAGTCGCTGACAAATGTGAGCGGTTGGATAAGTTCATCAACTGTCTCCCTGTAGTGCCCCATTGGTGCGCCCATTAGGACTCCAGTCAAGCCCGTAAACTTCGTTCCAACTTTGAGTCCCCTCTCAGTGACGATGAGACGACGTAAATCGGTTTGATGAATACCACCGCGAAGTTTCAACACGCTTATAACTTTTGCCACCTCACTTTCAACTTCCGTAAACCCGATGTAAATAACGGTATCGGCAATGAATGAGAAGCCTATCTCCGAAATGCTTGTTATCCCTGTGACCTGCTTCAGCTCATAAGTCATGAGTGTTGTGACGCCCCTCTCCTCCATCAACTTAACGATGGAGTATGCAAGGTCGTGAGCTACCTCCTCACTTTCAACGAGGCTTAAGAGGTCAGAGATGCTGTCTATGACGAGCCTCTTTATGCGGAGTTCCTCACACCACTTGACTAAATTGAAGATAACTTCCTCTGGGCTGAAGTTCATCGGGAGCAAGTGCTCAACCCTTAAAAGCCTCTGCTTGATGTATTTTGGAGTGTTTGGGTCAATCGTATTCATAGTCTGAATTACTCTCCAAGGGCTTTCTTGGAATGTGAGCAACAGACCCCTTTCCCTCATACAAGCGCCACTAAGCAAAAAGTGCAACGAGAGCATGGTTTTCCCAGCACCAGATGGTCCAGCTATGAGCGTCGTAGTGTTCCTAACATATCCACCCATTAAGATTTCGTCCAACCCTGCAACGCCACTTGGAACCCGTTCAACTGCATTTCGTAGCCCTCTGACCGTGAGTTCTCTTTGTTTTGGGCGAGGGCATGGGAAGACACGCAAGCCAGATTCGGTTATCCTGTATGGGTGGCGACCATCAATGTAGCTTTGTCCCCTCGCCTTCCTCACCTCAAGCCATCTTCTGGCACCAGCTGTGCCTGGTAGCGATACGTAGTTCAACCTGATAACAGTGTCAACTACATACTCCTCAAAGTCAATCACTGTTGGCTCATGTGTTGTAACTTCCTTCGTTAAGAGCGCTGTGAAGCCAAGGAGCTTAAGCCCATTAACGAGGGTGTGCACAAGCTCACGCAGCAAAATCAAATTATCTGTGATGCGGTGCAAATGCGTCACGCTATCAACGACAATGCGCTTTGCACCAATTTCATCGCGTATCTTCTCGAGCATGCCATCAGTTGAACGAAGCATTCGCTCAAGGACAGGTGGCGATGTGCAAACAACACGCAATTTCCCATCCTCCTCAAGTCGCTTCAAATCCCATCCGAAAGAAAGGGCATCACGATATAGCTGATCTGGGAATTGCTCAAATGTTATGACTATACCGCCTTCATCAAACTGGGTAATGCCATTGACAACGAATTGTAGCCCAAGCGTTGTTTTACCGCTTCCCGGTGGTCCTTCAACGAGCACCGAACTGCCTTTCAACACTCCACCTTGAAATATCTCATCCAAGCCGGGTATCCCAGTAGCTACTTTCTCGCTCATACTGAACAACCCTCGCTGTGCAGTGGGTTGAAAGAAGCGTTGCGCAAAACAACCATTTAGCGAAACATCCCAATTGGCAATTTTAACAACTGCGCCCCAATGTGATAGCAGAAACAAGATGGAGATCCCTCATTAAAATTATCACTAAGTGGAGCTGTAGCGCTTGCCTCTTCATGCAAGCTAAAAACCTTACCAACGATTCAGAGGTGAAGGAGATGGAAAACAAAGTCGTGTATGAACATGCTCTCCCATCAGGGCACCTTCTGCAACTTGTGCATGGTGACATAACGGAAGAGCGCGTGGATGCCATAGTGAACGCTGCGAACTGTTATTTGAAGCATGGTGGAGGTGTCGCTGGGGCAATAGTTAGGAAAGGTGGAAAGATCATCCAAGAGGAGAGCGATAAGATAGGCTACGTGCCTGTCGGTGAAGTGGCGATGACAACGGCTGGCGCTCTCAACGCGAAAGCTATCATACACGCAGTTGGTCCTCAATGGGGCGAAGGCGATGAGGATGAAAAACTGAGAAGGGCAGTCTACAACAGCTTGAAGCTCGCCAACGAGAAGGGCTTCGTTAGCATAGCTATCCCTGCAATAAGCGCTGGCATATTCGGTTTCCCAAAGGATAGGTGTGCAATGGTCATGCTTCAAACAATACTTGACTTTTGCTCTGAACATCCGCACGGCAACCCTCAAACAATTCGCATAACCATAATTGATGAGCAAACATTGAAGCCCTTTATGAACGAATTCATCAAGCGGTTTGGCGAGGAAGGAAAGAGGGTTTAGTGTTAGGATGGTTAATGGCAAGTGTGAAAGCGCTTAACTTATCTTCTCCTTCACGAGCTTGAGCGCTCCTTCAGCAGCAGCGTTCATGAGGCGTAATTCGGAGCTGATAGCCACAAACTTAAACCCCTGAGATATTCGTTCTATCGCTTCGCTCACATCAACACAATGTATGCCAGCTGGTTTACCAAGAGCAGTTGCTGTGTGCAAAACATGCTCAACAGCTTCAACCCAACGGCTCTCCTGACGGAAATTTGTATGTAACAGCCCAAGCGATGCAGCCAAGTCATTGGGACCGATGAAACAGCCATCAACTCCATCTACGCTCAGTATTTCCCTTGCCCTCTCAACAGCGATGAAATGCTCAATCTGGACTATGAGGCATATTTCCTCGTTGGCTTTCTTGAAGTAGTCGTGACCATGAAGGCTTTGTGCGAGGGCACCACCAGCAGACCTCACCCCCTTCGGTGGAAAGAAAGTGGCTCTAACTGCAGAAGCTGCCTCATCAGCACTGCACACCATCGGCACAACTATACCAAGCGCACCCGCATCCAAAGCCCTCTTTATCAAAGCTGGATCGTTCCACGCTACTCGCACGAAAGGTATGCACTCTGTTAAGCATATAGCCTGTATACAGTTGAGCATGGCTTCGTATCCAATCTGCCCGTGCTCTGTGTCTATGACCAACCAATCAAAACCACAACGAGCCATCATAAGTGAAGCAGTCGGTGAGCCAAGCGAAATCCACGAACCGATTGTCACTTCCCCGCGCTTAAGCTTTTCCTTGACGATGTTGTGCCTCACAGCAAAATCATCCTCCACGCTCACCCTACGATCGTGTTCACGCAGTGCCGAAGGAAAAACGACAGCTTCACTGCTTCATGCTTGAGCGCAATTCCATGAGTATTTTGATACGCTCACGCAGCTTCTTGATTTGTTCCTCAAGCCTATCCCTTCTCTCCCTCTCCGATTCAATCAAATCACGGGGAGCATTCTTAATGAACTGCTCGTTCAAAAGGCGCTTCCTTACCCTCTCAAGCTCCGCTTCGGTTTTTTCAATCTCTTTGTTCAACCTCTCAAGCTCCCTTTCAGCATCTACAAGCCCGCTCAACGGTATGCAGACTTCAATGCCTTCCTTGCTAACCGAAGCAGCAAGCCTTGGGCGTTCCTCCGAGAAACTGCACACCTTGCTTTCCTTCAACCTCGCAAGCGAGCTTATCCACCACATGTTCTGCTCTATAGCCTGACGTAACCCATCATGCGAGACAAAGATAAATGCATCACAAAGCACATTTAGAAAGCCCATCTCGGATTTAATGCTCCTTGTAGCAGAAACGAGCCACATCAGCTCGCTCATGAGGCTTTCAGCTTCTTCATCAATCGCTTCCAAATCCGGCTTCGGGAAAGATGCCACCATTATGCTTTCACCATCGTGTGGCAAATGTTGCCATAACTCTTCAGTGATGAACGGCATGAACGGATGAAGCAACCTGAGCGATGACTCAAGCACATAGCACAACACAATTTGCGTTATTCTCCTACGCTCACCACCAGAGGAGAGGGAGCACTTGCTCGCTTCAACATACCAATCACAAAACTCATCCCAGAAGAAGTCGTAAACTGCTTTAGCAGCTTTATCGAATTCGCACTGCTCAAGCGAATCATTAACAGCAATTATTGTGCGCTGAAGCCTGCTGATTATCCACCTATCTGGCAATGTGAGAAGATGACGGACATCGCTGAACTCAAAGCGAGTTGGAAGCTCATTAAACTCATCTTCATCAATGTTCATCAAGACAAAGCGTGCAGCGTTCCACACCTTGTTTGCGAAATCTTTAGCCATGTCTAAGCGCTCTTCACTGAACCTTATGTCCTGACCGAGCTCGCATTGTATTATCAACCCGAAGCGCAAAGCATCCGCACCGTAACGCTCAATCAGGTCAATCGGGTCTATTCCAGTGCCGAGCGATTTGCTCATGCGCTTCCCTTCGCTTGTGAGTATTGTCGGGTGAACATAAACGGTTCTAAAAGGTATGTCGCCAACGAACTTTAGCCCTGTCATTATCATCCTTGCGACCCAAAGGTAAAGGATGTCCCTTGCTGTTATCATTAAATCCGTCGGATAAAACACTTCAAGCTCCTTCGTCCTTTCAGGCCAACCCAATGTAGCATGAGGCCATATTGCTGAGCTAAACCATGTATCAAGCACATCGGTTTCCTGAAGGATGTCCTTGCTACCACACCTTGGGCATGCTTCTGGTTGTTCAAGTGAGGCAAACCAAACAGCATCTGCATCGGCTTTAACCCGTATTTCACCAGTTGGCAAGCGCACTTCACGCACTTTTTGACCGTTACAGTTAATGCAATACCAAGCTGGTATACGATGTCCCCACCATATCTGCCTTGAGATGCACCAATCCTTAATCCCTTCAAGCCATTCAATGCTCATCCTTGCAAAGCGCTCTGGCACATACTTTATCCTACCACTGCGTATCACCTCTATAGCGAGCTCGGCAAGCGGTTTCATGCGCACAAACCATTGCACCGAAAGCAACGGCTCTATGGCAGTCCCACAACGATAGCATAAGGCAAGTGGCACTTCGTATTCCTCTGTTTTGACGAGCAAGCCAAGCTTGTCAAGCTCGTTTACGACAGCATCCCTGCATTCGTATCTATCCATTGAAGCGAACTTGCCTGCGCTTTGTGTCATCCTCCCATACTCATCAATGACGATGACCTTCTCCAAGCCATGCCTCTCACCTATCTCAAAGTCAGTCATATCGTGAGCTGGTGTCACCTTTACAACTCCAGTCCCAAATTCGGGATCAACAGCTTCATCGGCTACTATTGGGATTATGCGGTCCATCAATGGCAGGACAACCATTGAGCCAATAAGGTGCTTGTAGCGTTCATCGTTTGGGTGAACGGCAACGGCAGTATCACCAAGCATTGTTTCAGGGCGAGTTGTTGCCACAACGACACCATAGCTGCCGTCAACAGCTGGATAGCGTATGAACCAAAGCTTTGAAAGCCTGCTTTGATGCTCAACCTCAAGGTCGCTTAATGCTGTTAAGCATCTCGGACACCAGTTGATCACCCTGTGCCCACGATAAATCAACCCTTCATTTGCTAACTGAACAAATGTTACCAAGACTGCCCTCGCGTAGCCCTCATCCATGGTGAAGCGTTCCCTGCGCCAATCATATGAGCAACCGAGCATCCTTAACTGGCGTAATATCAACCCGCCATATTGCTCTTTCCACTCCCAAACACGCTCAAGGAACTTATCACGCCCAAGCTCATGCCTCGTTTTGCCTTCCTTGGCAAGTTCCTTCTCAACAACAACTTGTGTTGCTATCCCTGCATGGTCTGTTCCCGGCAGACAAAGAACGTTTTTCCCGAGCATCCGCTGCCACCTGACCACAATGTCATGAATCGTATGGTTAAGAGCGTGACCCATATGCAACGAGCCAGTAACATTTGGTGGAGGTATCGTGATGCAATATGAGGGACGTTCATCGTTTGCGTCAGCATAAAAGTATCCTTGGCTCTCCCAATACCTATACCACTTCTCTTCAATCCCCTTAGGGCTGTATGCCTTTGGTAAAACCAACTTTGGCATCGTAGAAGGTCGCACCTCCATAAAGCCTCAGGACATATCGTTTAGGACATGCTGTCTTCAAAAGTTCATTGCTAACATTATGCTACACTATCAAGCTCAACAGTGAGCACACCTTGCTTTGGGAATGAAAGGTTCTTAACCACATTCGTGGCTCTGTGTTGTATGCTTCTCTTTATCATTGTCGGTGCAAAATAAGCCACCATGCTATAGGCTTTAGCTCATAGCTGCTGGCGCACCTGAAAAACAAACTACGCTACAGACTTCGCTCCATAGTTGATGGCGTAATCGCAAACAATCTGTGCTACAGGATTAACTATTGGCTGAAGCCAGTAGCATGAAGAATTTTAAAAAGCGCTCCTTGGAGATTAGATCTGCGAACAAGATTGAATGCATAATGAAAGGAGGCTCCAAATAGGTTACCGATGAGAGGTGTTAGCCATGACTGCGAAGGCACAACGCCCTGATGCAAAGTTAAAGAAGCAAGAACCTTTGAAGGTTGTTGAAAAGGAAGAAGCTGTCTCATCAATAACTCATTCACTGCTCAGGGCTGCAAAAGCTGCAGCTAAGGATGCAAACGTATCGTTTATGCTTGTTTGTGCTGGCTCGCCAGAACTCATATCAATTGTTGAAGGAGCTATAGATGTAAGCAATTGCATACTCGCAGCAGATGAGGATTTGCTCACCGATGATATAAGGAGCAAGTTTGCAAAATTTGTAGACCTCCCCAGCATTAACCTAACGAGGCTTGGACAAATTAAAGTTGCGGTGCTTCTTGCTCTGGCTAAAGGCTTGATTGATGCTGATGATACGCTCATTTGCTTGACTGGGCAACCAAAATCACTGCACTTAGACACGCTCATGCTTATCTCGGTCAAAGATGAGTTTGAGCTGTTCACACCAGGGATTGAGCTCCTTGGTGAAGATATCAAGCCAGAGGTATTTGAACAGCTCGTTGAAATAGCGATACAGCTTGCAGTTGAAGGGCGCGAGGGAAGACCTGTTGGGACTATGTTCGTCATCGGAGATTACGAGAATGTGAAAGGATATGTGACACAGCTTGTGCTTAACCCATTTGCTGGGTATGATGAAAGCATTAGGAATGTGCTCAACCCACAGCTTACGGAGACGATAAAGGAGTTCAGTTCAATTGATGGTGCGTTCATTGTGAGAGGCGACGGCGTGATTGAGTCTGCCGGCGCTTACATCCAACCTGGTGTGCTAAAGGTAGAAGTCCCGATGGGGTTGGGAGCAAGACATGTAGCAGCTGCGAGCATAACGGCTGTAACAAAAGCTACCGCAATAACTGTCTCTGCATCAACTGGGACGGTGCGAATATTCAAAGGTGGGAGGATAGTGATGGAGATTGAACGCCCAAGGGTGTAAGCCTCCAACATGAAAACAGGGCGCCAAAACACTCAGTGGCTCGGAGAGGGTTGGCAGGTAGCTTTGATGATTACTTGCGCCTTAATTCTTGTAACCGTTTCAGTCACATCACCCATTGATAGGGATTCGCAGTTTGACATTTATGTGGCTTTCAACACGCTTCTATGTTTGGTGTTGCCATTAGCTTTCGCTAAAGCGTGTGGGTGGAATTGGAGTGATGTCGGATTCCAAGTAGGGAATGGAAGATGCGCCCTTGTATGGATAGCTATTGCAACAATCTTCATGCTCCCACTACTCATAGCATGTGCCCACATGGAACAGTTCCAAGCATATTACCCATTCTACACCCCTGCTAAGGAGAGCTTGCCAGCATTCATAAAGTTTGCTCTCGGTATGACGATTTACTTCTTTGGGTGGGAGTTCTTGTTTCGTGGCTTCATGCTTTTCGTGATGAAACGCAGATTCGGTGCTTTGGCGATACTGATCCAAGCAATCCCATTTTGGTTAGCCCATGTTGGCAAACCGCAAATTGAATTCATATCGGCATTGCCCGGGGGCGTGATGGCAGGCGTTATAGCATGGCAATGCAATTCATTCATACCTGTGTTTGCGATCCATGCCATAATGAATGTTCTTCTGAACGCCTTCGTCATCGCCTTCGGGAGGTGAAATGTATTTGGCAAGTGAAGGTTTTTCCAAAGCGCCCCAATTGCGCTAACATACACTTTGGCTAAGCTGTTGCTATGATCGGAGGTGCAGAAGCATGATTTATGAATACCAGTGTCTTGATTGCCGTGCTGTTACAGAACTTGAATGTAGCATCTCGGAGAGAGATAAGTATGAGAAGGAGTTAGTGTGTGCTTCCTGTGGTGGCAGAAACTTGAAGCGCATATTCAACGCCTTCATACCGCGCAAGGGTAGCTCAAGCGCATGTTCATCTTGCACGATGACCTCACCAAGCGCATGTAGTTCATGCCCTGCCTCAAAGTGAACTGCAAAATATGCTGTGTAGCATCCTGCGAGCTGGACGAATGGAAACTGCGTTCCTCAAATCCAATCGCGTCTCTGTAAATGCATTTGCGCTTTTGGATGAACCGCATAACCCGAGTTTAAGCAATGCTGTTGCACTGTAAATCCAAAATGGGATTGGCACTTGATACATACTTTCAACAGGGTGGTCATGGTGAGAAGATACTCAAACCTTTGCGAGCGCGTAGGTGAAACGCTTATTGCTGTCATCTCACTCATGAGCATATTGTTCATGGTGCTCATAGTGCTATTTATTCTGAAGGAAGGTCTTGCTGTGCTTTTCAATCCTGCTGTGAAGTCTGAGGCGAGTTTGAGAGAACTGTTCCTCAAAACAGTCTGGCAACCAATATCAGAGCCTCCAAAATACTCGCTGTTACCACTCATCGTCGGGACGCTCAAAATAAACTTTGTGAGCCTGCTCATAGCATTGCCACTCGGCATGCTCTCTGCTCTCTTCGTTTCCGAGAAGGCATCAGATAAACTTCGCGAGTTCATCAAGCCTACCATAGAACTGCTTGCTGGCATACCATCCGTTGTGATAGGCTTCTTTTGCCTCACAAAAGTGGCATCGTGGTTGGCACACGCCTACCAGTATACATGGCTTCAAGAGATGTTTACGCCAACAAGGTTAAATGCCTTAGTTGGTGGCATAGGGATATCAATAGCAGTGGTGCCAATAACATTCACACTCTGCGAGGAAGCCATACACAATGTTCCAGAGAGCTATCGCATAGCGAGCATGGCGCTTGGAGCTACAAGGTGGCAAACAGCACTGCACGTAGTTATTCCAACTGCAGCACCAGGGTTGCTTGCTGCTACACTCCTAAGCTTTGGTAGGGCATGGGGAGAAACAATGATAGCACTCATGGCAACAGGCAATGCGCCCATCCTCGATTGGAACATCTTTCATTCGGTAAGAACGCTATCAGCCACAGTCGCTGCAGAAATACCAGAGACAGTCGTCGGAAGCTCACATTATCATGTGCTCTTCTTCATCGGCTCTATTTTGCTAATTGTCAGCTTCGTGGTTAACTGGCTTTCGCAGTTGGCTATCTCAAGCCTGCAAAGAAAGTTTGCTGGTGAATGAGATGAAGCTGTCCAGAAGAGCCAACGGATTAAAGCATGTTGAAATATGTGATTTGATGCTTACATGTCTAAGCCTTGCTTCCACTTTGATCATCCTAATGATGCTGTTCGTGATCTTCGCTGATCTTTTCATCGGTGGCTACAAGAAGATCACATGGGAGTTTTTGACACAGCCACCAAAGCAGGGCGCGATGGGTGGCGGAATCTTCCCAGCTATATTTGGGACTTTTGTTTTGGTCATCCTTATGACACTCATGGTTATGCCTACTGGCGTTTTAACCGCCATTTACCTCCACGAGTATGCACCAAGAGAGGCGATGTTAACAAAGCTAATAAGAGCTTCAATTTCAAACCTTGCTGGCATCCCGTCAATCATCTATGGTATGTTTGGGCTTGCATTCTTTGTGCTGTTTGTCGGTAAGAAGATTGATGCGCTTATTGGCGCTGAACTTCTTTTTGGTCAGCCTTGCCTACTTTGGGCTGCTGCCACTCTTTCCATCTTGACACTGCCAGTAGTTATCACAGTGACTGAGGAAGCTTTGTCTTCAATACCTGAGGAAGCGCGCCTCGCAAGTTATGCACTTGGTGCAACGAAGTGGCAAACTGTCTGGCGTGTTGTTGTCCCAAAGGCTATGGGTGGGATACTCACGGGAGCCATTTTGGCTATAAGCAGGGGAGCTGGTGAGGTAGCGCCTTTGCTTTTCACCGGTGTAGCTTACTATCTGCCTCGCTTGTCAATCTCACCTTCAAGCCAGTTCATGCACCTTGGCTATCACATCTATGTCATGGCAACACAATCGCCAGATGTGGAAGCAACGCTCCCATTGCAATATGCAACAGCGCTTATCCTTTTGTTCTTAACATTCGTTCTAAATTTGCTTGCCATCCTGATAAGGGCGAGGCTCAAGATTAGCAGACCGAAGGTTGTTTGATAGATTTGTTAGTGAGGTGAAGCAGTAGGATGAAAAGACGCGTTGTCTTCATATGTGAAAGGAATTCATGTAGGAGCCAAATGGCTGAAGCGTTCTTTAGGGAAGCATGTGGTGACATGTTTGAAGTGGCAAGTGCTGGGTTAAACCCTTCAAGTCAGCTTGACCAGAACGCTGTCCAAGTCATGAAGGAAAAAGGCATTGACATAAGCAAGCAATGCCCCAAAGGGTTAAGCGATGTGAACATAACAGGAAGCGATGTAGTTGTAACGGTCGGGCTTGATATGGACACCGATTCGCTCACCAACATCCCATACAGAGTTGAATGGGATATACCAGACCCAACTGGCTCTCCAATCGAAGTTTACAGAAGGACAAGGGATTTAATTGAGGCACGCGTTGAGGAACTGCTAAGGCAGTTAAGCAAAGAGGCAAAAGCCAAATTCAGGATAAGGAATCTATGGCTTTACTATGGTGAGCGCCCGGCTCTTAAGAACATCAACCTTGACATACCAGAAAAATGCATCTTCGCATTCATAGGACCTTCTGGATGTGGCAAGAGCTCGTTTCTACGCTGCCTTAACAGGATGAACGATTTCATCCCAAACGCTGTTGTTAAAGGTGAGGTGTTCCTTGACGATGTCAACATCTATGACAGAGCCATGAATGTGGTTGAGTTGAGAAGGAAGGTCGGGATGGTTTTCCAGAAGCCAAACCCTTTCCCTATGTCCATCTTTGACAATGTAGCATATGGTCCGAGAATACATGGCGTAAAGGAAAAGAGACAGTTAACGGAAATAGTTGAGAGAGCACTTAGGGAAGCTGCACTCTGGGAGGAAGTAAAGGATAAGTTGCACCAATCAGCATTTACGCTTTCTGGTGGGCAACAGCAGCGTCTATGCATTGCGAGGGCATTGGCAGTTGAGCCAGAAGTGCTGCTTCTTGATGAGCCTTGTTCAGCGCTTGATCCAGCCTCAACACTCCGTATTGAGGAGCTAATGCTTGAGCTGAAGAAAAAACTGACCATCGTCCTTGTGACACACAACATGTTTCAAGCCTCAAGGGTGGCAGACCTAACAGGCTTCATACTTGATGGCGAACTGATCGAGGTTGGTCCAACAAGCCAAGTGTTTGAAAACCCCAAAGACGAAAGAACTGACTCATTCATACGAGGGCGCTTCGGGTAAGCAAGGATCTGCGCATTCACCTATGAAGCTCCTTCTAAATTTGTCAGCTGTGAATCTGCGCGGTGCTAACTCGCTATCCCCGTAGACTTGGAAAACGACTGGATCTCACAACTGCATTGTGTCCATCGCTGACAGTGTTGATGCTTTGGCAATGGGTGATCATTCTAAAATCGTAACTGTTGCCTCCTCAGAGACAACCCTATGTATCACCCCCGTTTTGCCACCACCCTAAATCTCGTAAATCGCATTTTGTATCAACTGCAGTTGCTCATGCGTTCCGAGTTCGTATACGTAACCTTTAGCTGGAAGCGCAATAACTACTTCGCCAGCATCAATCATCATCTTGACAGCGTCGGTGAACTCATACTCACCACGCGCTGATCGCTTAACCTTCCTCAGATACTTGAAGATACCGCTGTAAATCACGAACAAGCCAGATTGGTTCCACCCTGCTTTCTTCACAGGTGGCTTTTCGACTATCCCAACCACCCTTTCACCATCAATTGTTACATCTGCGCCCGAGGAAACATCGTCGAGCCAATTCACGAGCATGCACATTTGACAGCCACCAGCTTCAAACCTCTCCCATAGAGCGTTATAGTTCTCAGGAGCTGTGAGCACATCGCCCCAAGAGAGCATAAATGGTTCTTCACCAACGAAGTCCTCAGCAAGCTGAAGAGCCTTTGCAGTTCCCTCGGGACGCCATTGAAACGCGTAGAATATGCGCATACCGAACGCTTCTTCACCGTAGCGCTCAACGATCATTTCACCAAGGTGCCCAACAACGATCAAGACCTGACGACACCCACACTCGCTAAACCTTAAAAGCAACCTTGATAGCCAAGGTAAGCCACCAACTTCTATGAGAACTTTGGGCACTTTCTCAGTTATGGGTAAAAGCCTCTTACCCTTCCCAGCTGCGAGTATTACTCCTTTGCGACTCATGTTGCATCATCGCCAAAGCTTTCCTTGCAACCTTGAGAGCAACTTCAAGCTGTCTCCTTCTGTCCGCACCTTCGTCAAGTTTAACCTTCAAAGCCTCAGCCAATGCTGTGCCAATCCAAGGTCCTGCTGGTATTCCAGCACCGATTATATCGCTCCCAGATATATCTGGACGCTCATGTCTGTATCTTTCAAGGTAGGCAAACAATTGTTCTTTTGCCATCTCGTAAGAGGCGCCAAACGAGACAGCCTTAGCAAGCGCATAAATGATTGCCTCCGTGCCGAAGTGATCCAAGATCTCCTTTAGAGTGCTTGGTGGAAGTTTTACTCTCGTCCTCTCCAAAACATCGCCAAGCGAAGAGAGCTGAAGAAAAACTTGAAGGTGCTTTGAGCTAATAGAATATCGCTTGCACACCCTTTCAATATCCTCGTTTGTTGCGCCGTCAAGTAAAGGCATGAAATAGAGCAACCAACGCTCATAACTAACATTTGAGTTCTCTAAACGCTTTTCAACAGACATGATGGAGCTAAGAGCTGAACGCTGTTCATGGGAACGGAAGCCAAACGAGCTATCAATCCAACGCAACATGCCCAATTCTTCCATCCTCAGTATGTGAGGCTCTGGGTTCTCCTCAGAGCAAATTCTTATCCACTCGTGTTTTATCCTGTCTGGCGTCAAGAGTGAGAGCATGCCACTTTCAATTGCTTCTTTCAAGAGGCGCATTGTATTGCTCTCAATGGAAAATGAGAAGCGTTGCTCAAACCTAACTGCCCTGAATGCTCTTGTTGGGTCGTCTATGAAACTGCGTTCGTGCAAAACGCGTATAAGCCCATTTTCAAGGTCAGCCATGCCTCCACAAACATCAAGCAGTTCGCCAAAGCGCCTCTTTGAGATGTCAATCGCCATCGCATTGATTGAGAAGTCACGCCTGTGAAGGTCTTCCTCAGCCGTTGCTGGCTCAACTTCTGGCAACGCTGCAGGGTGCTTATATCGCTCTTTACGGCATGTAGCTATGTCAATGCGAGTCCCATCAGGCATATAAAGCACAGCAGTCATAAACTGCTCATGTGAAATCAGCTTTGCACCAAAGAGCTCTGATAACGCCTTTGCTAAATAAATCCCTTCCCCCTCAACCATTACGTCAAGCTCATAATTGCGCCTTCCAAGCAATAGGTCTCGCACAAACCCACCAACAACGAAGATCCTCCACCCTTTTCTCTCAACCACATCGCCTATCGTGATAATGCGCTCAACAAGCCAACTTGGGAGACGCTCATAGATCAGCTTGCTTAAGTTCAAATCTGTTTCACCTTTTAATGCGACCTCAGGCATAGCATGAAGTAATCGCTCATGAGCTGTTAAATCAATTCCGAGGCTAAAGCCCTCTCTTGAGTCTGCTTACAGGCAATTCAAAGTGTTGGTCGACGATAGATGGAACGCTTCCCACTCCTCAACTCCTCAATGAGAGCATCGTATCCTTCCCTATCAATTGGCAACTCAACTGGCTGGCGAAGCACCGTTGACATTATGATTGCGTTGACAAGCTCAACTGACTTTACTCCCTCTTCACCACTTACAAGAGGTTTCCTCCCTTCAACTATTGAGCTTATGAAGTCTTTGACCAGCTCTGCATGTCCCCAGCTTTCCTGTGCTGGTTGAACATCTTGCCATTTAACCTCTGGTGGCTTGCCCCATGCTTCCTCGCAAGAGCTTATGAAATCAAGTATAGAGGCTTCGGTTTTAGCAAACCTTATGTTGCCATCGTAGATGATGCAACCTCTTTCGCCACTGACTTCAAACCTTGTTAGGCTCGGGTGATTAACGAGCGATGCTTGGAAGAGCATCTGCGCACCATTCTCGTAGACAAAAATGGCGCTCACCAGATCTTCCGTTTCTATCTTGTGAGCAAATGTTTCAGCCCACCCCATAACGTATTTCGGCATTCCAATCCACCATTGGCAAACATCAAGATCATGCACCGCTTGATTTATCAACACCCCTCCTCCCTCACCCCACCAAGTCCCCCTCCACGCTCCAGAATCGTAATAGGCTTGCGTGCGCAAACCGCATGTCTCGTAAAGAGCACGAGATATTTCGCCCAGCTCAGGAATGAGTTCCTTGACGAGCTTGTCCTTTGGATTTGTTCGTCTTTGGAAGCCAACGGCTATCTCCTTCCCAACTTCGTTTGCAACTGAAACCATCTCCTCGGCTTCCCTCACGGTTATAGCGAGTGGCTTCTCACAGAAGACATGCTTGTTGGAACGCAACGCAGCTATCACTTGCTCGTGATGCAGGAAATGCGGTGTGCATATAAAAACGGCATCCATATCTTCGGTGATGAACTTCTCAAAGTCTGTGAAGAGCTTCTTGACCTGAAACTCCTCGCCAACCTTCTTTAGCACTTCCTCATTTATGTCACATATGGCTACAACTTCAACCTCTTCCATAGCTTTCAAGTTTCCAAGATGAACCCTTCCCATCCCCAATCCGACCACGCCAACTCGCACCTTCTCTGGTTGCATTTCCTCTACCCCCTTTAGGTTCTATGTTTTGTCTTACGATGCTGTATAGCTCTCTGCGATTTTCTTCCACCTTTCGATGAATGGTTTGAGGTGATGTGGGAACTCACCCTGCCTTATGATGACTTTACACGGTTGCCTCTCTCTCGCCACTTTCTCCATAACCTCAACCCAATCTCTCGGTATAAGTTCTAACACCTCTTGGACGAGCTGCGGTATGCGTTCTGGGAACTGAAGCATTGCTTGGTATATTTGGTTCAACCTTGAGCTTTCCCAACGCCTCAGCAATTTGAAGCCACGTGCCCTCAAAGCTAATGTGTAAATGCTGTCCAAGCATGCAGCCTTTATGCTTCTCAGCACACCACTGCCTCGTCTCAACTCATATATGAGCGTGTTCCAATTTGGTAGTGCTGAGCGCACTATATGCCCGATTGAATAGAAACGCTTCATCGCTTCTATAGCGCACCTTTGCACTTCATATAGGTTCATTTTACTTGTAGCGATACGAGCATAGTGCCCGTTCGTGAACAGCCAGTTAAGCAATTCATACGGTGGCTTAAATGGTCTGAAAGCGTTTTCCCATTGTCTCTTCGTCTCGTAGTCCTGAGAGCCCGGAAGCTCAACGAGACATGTGATCTGTATAGTTTCAATGCCCATCCGCTTAGCCCACTCAACAGTCCTCATGATGCTTTCTCTTGAGTCCCCGGGCAATCCGCAAATGAACATGCCGTGAATCTTTATCCCGTGAGCATGCAAGGTTCTTATTGCTTCTTCCATATCCTTGAGTGACTGAGCTTTTTCAGATGCTCTAAGCGATTCCTCACTTAGGCTTTCAAATCCTATACACCACCACTCACAGCCAGACTCCTTCATCAGCTTGACTAACTGCAACCTCTTTGCTGCAGCAACCTCAGCTTGGCATGTCCATTTGATTGGTAGCTTGCGCCTTTTTATCTCTTCGCACACGCCTTCAGCCCATGCCCTCACCGCTGGGAAGTTATCGGCTGAGAAGAAAATCCAAGTGGTTCGTCCTTTGTCTCTACCTTGAACTTTCAATGCATTCTCAATTGCATCAACTACTTTGTTTGGCTCAATGTATCTGTTGCCACGTCCATCCCTTGGCCAAACAGCGCACCATGTGCATTTCCTTGGGCAACCATACATCCCGTGGATTGATATCACATGCCCCTTCTTGACACCCAAAACCTTTTCCCACTTCGGCAACGGCAGGTTGTTCAACTCTTCCTTCGTCATCAGCTTCTGTGGAGGGTTGTGAATCTTCTCGCTACCAGAGCGATATGAGAGCCCAAGGATCCCTTCGGGACTCCTTTTCCCTTCAAACATTTCAAGCAACTCAACGAGGGTTTTATAACCCTCACCACGCACAACATATGGGACATAATCAAGCGCCTCAGTTGTTGGTGCGAGCGTCTCTTCCGTCATAAGGGCATGCGCAAAATGAAAACCACCAGCAACGACTGGCATGCCTAAGTCCGAAAGCTGTTTCCCAAGTATCAAGCCATGAGTGGCAGTGCAACTCAACACAGATATGCATGCAAGGTCAAACTTGCTCGCTATGTCATGGACATCAATTGGCACTCCCTCACCACAGTAAACGACTGTGTCATAGCCGAGCGAATCAAGCAGTCCAGCCATTTGAGGTCCAGCGCGAGGTATAACCCAACCTTTGAACACATGTTGGTCATCGTAACCGTAAGGAAAGCGGGCTGGCTCAATCCACGCTATCCGTTTGATACGCCTACCCATTGCCAATCACTCCAACCAAGTTTAGCTATCCCATCCCTTCAGGTCAAATGTAGCAATTAAGGTTGAAGATGTAAAATGTGAGTTTGGCTTTTGTAACCTTTACAAGCGAAGCTACTTAAATGGAGGACTTGCACACCATGAGTGTTTTCGGCGTGAGGTTGGAAAAGCATATTGATGAGGAGATTGAGGTAAGGAAGTTCTCAATGCTTCTTTCATGGCTTCTCATACCGCCAATTGTGATGTGGATACACCATGCTGAGATAAGGCTTGGTGGACTAAGAGGGCACACTGCACTTGCGAACACAGCTTTACCAGTAGGTCCTTTCTTTGCGCTGTGCCTCTTGGTAATGGTGAGCTGGATCTTTGGGCGCATAAAGCAACTTCGCTTAAGGCAAGGTGAGCTTATACTCATTTACACAACGCTAACATCAACCACAGTTATAGCTTCCTCGGGTGGAATGCATTTTCTTGTTCCAGCTCTAACAGCCCCAATTTACTACGCATCGCCAATGAACAACTGGGAAGAACTTTTCTTTGGATTCATACCTAAATGGTTTGCGCCTCAGGACAAGGAGGTCATAAGGCTCTTTTATGTTGGCAATGCACCTGTGCCGATTGGGCAATGGTTGTTGCCGCTGCTTTTATGGAGTGCCTTCACAATCGCGATAATGCTTTTCACACTCTCGCTTTGCATGCTCCTTAAGAAGCAGTGGGTGGAGCGTGAGAGGCTAACATTCCCAACTGTTGTTTTGCCTGTTGAGATGACAAAGAGAGGTTTTGAGTTATTGCGCAATCGCCTTTTATGGCTTGGCTTTATCATTGCTTTCTCACTTGGCACATGGAACACGCTTAGCATGAACTTCCCATCATTGCCGATGATTGATGTTAGGGGCACAACACTTGACATAGGCAGGTATCTAACTGACAGACCTTGGAACGCGATTGGCTCAATGCCCATGACCTTCTACCCGTTCATCATCGGTGTAGGTTACTTGCTTAGCTTGGAAGTGACGTTCAGTTGTTTCTTCTTCTACTTCGTCACGAAGCTTGAGCAAGTCTTCTGCGAAGCTATCGGCATATCACAGCTCGGGCGCGGTGGTATAAGCCGATACCCATACATAGCTCATCAAGGCGCAGGTGCATTCTTGGCGATAGCCTTCCTGAACTTCTGGGTTGGTAGGGCTCATCTCATGCAAATCATAAGGATGATTAAAGGTGGTGTAAAGGGTGACGAGGTGGCAGAACGCAAAAACTACATCATCGCTTTGATCATGCTCTTATGTTCCTTTGCCTACCTTATCGCCTTTGCAGGTGCAGCTGGAATGAGGATCCCGTTTGCTGCCCTCCTCTTTGCCCTCTCGTTCACATACATGCTTTCAGCAACTCGCCTAAGAGCCGAGGCTGGCAATGCATGGCTCTTTGGTCCTTATGCCGACCCATATACCCTTGTGACGACAACACTCGGAAGCGCTGTCCTAACACCGCGTGAGCTCACGGTCATGGCGTATTTCCGCAACATAGCAAGCTTTGACCTCCGTTGCTTACCGATGCCACACCAAATGGATGCATTGAAGATGGCTGACATGATTGGGTTGCCAACCAAAAAGCTACTTAAGAGCATAATCACTGGGACTGTTCTGTGTGTCCCGATAGCTTTCTATGGTGCGCTTTCCGTCTGGTATAAACTTGGCGCTGCTTCAAAGGCTGATGTGTGGCGAGTTTATATGGGGCGAGAGCCCTTTATAATGCTTGAGAGTTTCTTGAGGCAGCCAGTCTTGCCAGACATAAGAGAAACCATAGCTGTAGCTATAGGCTTTGCTGTAACATGCATTTTAACCTTTCTCAGAGCACACATGATAACCTTACCGCTTCACCCGTTTGGGTATGCTGTCGCTAACACTGCAACAATGCATAAGGTGTGGTTACCATTCATGATAGCGTGGGCATTTAAGGGGTTGCTCCTAAGGTATGTAGGTGCTGGTGTTTACAGGCAGTTGATGCCTTTCTTTTTGGGTTTGATACTCGGTGACTTTATACACGGTGGTTTGTGGACACTCGTTGGTTGCTTTGTGCCTAACATGCGTGTTTACCCAATGAACTGGTGATCAATTGACGGGGCACATAAAAACAGCATTGACGCTACACTTTTAGTTGATGCTGAGTCGCTCAAAACCAAGTGAGAGGTGATAGCCTGTGAGACACTTTGACCGTGTAGCTTTGTTTTTATCACTCATCGGTTTCATAGCGATAGCGCTCCAACTTACGGGGTGCGGTGAAAGCCTTGAGGAGAAAAGGCAAAAAGTCGCTTTGGCAATTGAGGAGCTGAAAGCGAACCCTGAAAACTTCAACCAAATTTATGAGACCAAGTTGAAAGACTATGCTGATGTGGCAGTTGAACCTGTAGGGAAGCTTCTTAAAGACAAAGATGCAAGGGTTAGGTATGCAGCTGCTGTAATGCTTGGTAACTTTGCCAAGTCTGGAGGTGTTGTTTACCTACGCGAAGCGAGGAAGGATGAAGATCCAAAGGTAAGGGCAGCTGTAGCTGAGGCTTTGGGGAAGATAAAAGGTGGTGAAGCAACAAGAACACTCATTGAGATGGTTAAGGATGAAAACACAGAGGTGCAAATTGCAGCAATAAAGGCAATGGGTGGTTTGGACGACGAAGATGCGGTGCCAGTGTTAGTTGAGTTCCTTGGGGATAAGAGGAAAGAGGTAAGGGATAGCGCGGTTGAAGCATTAAAAGGGCTTGGTGCAAAGGCGCTTAGGGCAGTCCTTGAGAAGGTTGAAAGAGCTGAAGGGGTAGCTAAGGATGAAGCAAAGCGCGCTCTAAAACTTATCTGCGAGCGCTTCAGAGCAGCGTTAGACCCACAAAGCGCAGAAGGGAAGGACAGGCTTGTCAGGAGAGACATGTGCCGCTACCTGGGACAGCTCAAGTATAAGCCTGCTACACTCGCTTTGATTGACCGTCTTTCGGATACAGACCCAGAGGTTAGAGCTGCAGCTGCTGAAGCACTCGGGAAAATAGGTGCAAAGGCTGCAATACAAGCCCTTGAGAACCGCATGAATGATAGCGCAGAGGAAAGCAAAGTGAGAGTTAGCGCAGCTGTAGCACTCGGAAAGATGGGAAACAAAAAAGCAATTGAGTTTCTCATCAACATGCTAACAGATCAAGACGAGGTCGTTAGGGTTAGAGCTGCACGCGCTCTCTCAGAGGTTGGAATGCCATCTGTTAATTTGCTTCTTGAGGCACTCAAATCAAAAGAGGCGCAAAAGAGGTGGGGTGCTGCAAAAGCTCTTGGGGAAATAGGTTGCAAAGAAGCAGTAGATGAATTGGCTAAGGCAACGAAGGATGATAACGAGGATGTGCGTATAGCTGCCGTAGTCTCGCTCGGAAGGATCAAGGACAAGAGAGCAATCCGAACACTCATAGAAGCACTTGACGATAAGTCGGAAAGGGTTAGGTGGCATGCTTTCAATGCACTGCAGATGTTTGGTGAGAGTGCCTCGCATGTGGCTGTGGAGGCTTTGGCTCGCGTTGGAACACCCACTGCAAAGGAATACCTAATAAGGCTCATTGGGACTTGGAAGACAAAGTGGGCTGTTGGAAAGCTATTGCCATACCTCAAAGAGCGTTCGGAAAATGTCCGCAAGGCTGCTATATGGGCAATCGGTGAAATGGGAGCACAAGGAGTTGCGGGCGCCTTACTAAAGTGCCTTGAGACGGAAAAAAGTGTGGATGTAAAGTGCGAAGCTGTAATGGCTCTCGCAAAGTTGCGTTACAAACCAGCAAGAAAAACATTGTTGAAAACATTCGTGATTACAGATGATCCATCGCTTAAAGCTGTATGCTCAGACGCTATAGCAGCAATTGATGAACGCTCATACTCGGATGCGGAGTTGCTGAGGGAAGCAATAAAAAGCATTGATGAAAAGGATGTGCAAGAGAAGGCAGCTGCACAGTTGAAGCGTGTTGAGCGTGTCTCAGTTAGCAGGTTACAAGGTGGCACATAGCAATGAATAATTGGCTTGAGCTTTATGTGCGCAATTTCATCTTGCTCCTCTTCATCGCTGTTGCGTGTTATACGGATTGCCGATATAGCAAGGTGCCAAACTGGCTTACATTCCCTTCCATGTTGATAGGCATTCTTACAAACTTTGCTCTTGAAGGCACTAAAGGTTTGGTGAGTTCTCTCATCGGGGTTGCTGTTGGTTTTGGTATTTTCTTTTTGCCATTTGCCATAGGGTGGTTCAAAGGTGGTGATGTAAAGTTTTGCATGGCAGTTGGAGCAATCAAAGGTAGCAGTGCCATGTTTTGGCAATCATATCCGTTTTGGGCTTTCCTGTATGGTGCTGCAATTGGTGGTATCGTGGCAATAGTTACTTTGATTTGGCGGAGGCTCGGTCTAAAGCCATTCAAACGCTTGTTGTTATACTTACACTTGCGCTACATCATGGGCGCACAAGTTGAATATGAACCAGAAAGCGATACGCGCTTTCCGTATGTGGTAAACTTATCAATGGGTTGCATCATTGCTCTAATTTTTGAATTCTGTTTTGGAACTCCCAACCCGTTGCTTTAAACTGGGGAGTGATTTTGCATGCCGAGAATGCTGCGGATCTCAATTCTGCTTGGGATTGTGTTCGTGATCTTTTTTGTTGGGCGCTTCGTCTTGGGCAAGCGCAGGACACCACCTCAAAAGCCAAAGGTTGAGTTTGCAAAAGTTGTAGTAGCCTCAGTTGATATACCTGCGCACACAGTTATAACTGGTGCAATGCTTCGGGAGGAGAGAAGACCCCCAAACGATGTTCCGTATGGCGCCTTCAGCAGGATTGATGATGTTATAAACCGCGTGGCGAAAGTGGACATATTTGCTGGCACACCCGTTCTTAGGACGGATGTTACACAGCCTATCTCACAAGAAGGTTTAGGCGCGCTTATACCTGAAGGTTATGTGGCAATCGCTCTTCCAATAGACAATGAGGCACTTTACAGGATGCTGAGGACAGGTGACCATGTTAAGATCATCGCTTCCTTTGGTGGTTTACTGTCGCAGACAATCGTTGAGGATGCAGTTGTTTTAGGTGTTGACACGCAAGTGGCAAATGTTGAGCTTGCTGTGCGCGGTCAACAAGCACAACAAGCTGGAGGGCAAGCCGGAGGGCAGGCTGGACAGCAAGGAACACAACCAACACCTGTTAGAACGCTTATCCTTCTCGTTAGCCCAGAGGAGGCTGAAAAGATAGCACTTGTCAGCGCGCAAACAGGTGTCAATATTGAGTTCTCACTTCTATCAGCTCGCCCACCAATACCAGCTCCAAAACCACAACAGCCACCTAAGCGCCCAACAATGGCAAGGGAAATACACCCAGCAGTTGAAAGGATTGCAGCAAAAGGTGCTGGCATACCGATTGAGGAAATTGACAAGGTGCTTGGAATAAGACCACCCACAACACAGCTACCACCTCCGCAATTACCACCGGTTGACCCTGCGCAAGTTGCAGCAACAGTTCACAGCAAATTGCTTGCCGAACTTGCGCCACAAGTCCAAAGCACAAGGGAAGAACAAGAAAGATTGCGACATGAAATACAGTTGATACGTAGGGCGCTCTCAAAGCCTGCCGTGGATGCGCACCTCAAACAAATGATGAGCGAAATCAGCGAACAGTTAAAGGAGTTGGAGAAACGCATTGAGGAGGTAAAGAGCACACAACAAGCGCAAGCAACACAGCAACAAGTTGCAACAGAGAGGGTGACTTTCTTCCTCGGTGACCAAATGATGCAAATACCTGTTGGGCAATCAACGGAGGTGCTTCAAAAGCGCCCATAGGGAGAGTGAGCGAATTATCGGGGGTAGGTAGACATGCACAGACATAGTTGCGGTGGGAAGAGTTATTGGCTTCTGTCTATTCTGCTGTTCATGTTGATGTCAAAAGCCTATTGCAATGATGCTGTTATTGAGATACCGCTACAAATGAGCGTTGGCGAACTCATCAAGCTATCGCTTGGTAGCGATTTTGAATTCTCCGTCACCGATCCATCCATTGTGCTTGTAAGGAAGGTTGAGAACTCCATTTTGATTGAGGCGAAGCGTCCCGGTCAAGCGAAAGTGTTTGTGGAGACAAAAGGGAAACGCTATTGCTTTACCACAACAGTATCAGCGAAGACTGAAGAGAGAACTGCAAGAGGCGAAGAGAAACCAGTCATCACAGCCATTGCGCCAATCGCTGAACATGTCCAGAAGGCGATAGGTTTGCCCACAGTTCAAGTGCGTATGGAAGCTGGCAGGCTCATACTTGAGGGAACGGTTTCAAGCGAGGTTGAAAAGGAACGCGCCGAAAGAATAGCACTTCAGTTCTCACCAAAGGGTGTAGTAAACAACTTGGTCGTAACACCAGCAAAGGAAACATTGCCACCACAAGAATACATTAGTGTAAGTGCACTCGCAAACCCAATAGTGATGACGGCACCAGGCGAAGGGAAAAAGATTGAGGTTGAATTGTCAATAGGCATGAGCATGGTCATTGAGGCATCAAAGGGGACAATTGAGCAAGTTGCTGTTGGGAACCCAGAGTTAGTAGGTATCATGGCACCATCCAAGCTTGAGTTGCTCGTTGTCGGCAAGAAGGAAGGGCAAACGAACATCATCGTTTGGGAGAAAGTGAAAGTGGATGAGAAGGAGAGAACACTTTGGACGAACTTCTGGTTGCGGATTGTTGCACCACCAGAAAAGAAGCCACCAGAAGTTGTCAAGCCAAAACCTACAGTTGAAGAGATAAGGCACAGGATTGAAGAAGCAATCGGCATACCGACTATCATTGTCTCCGTGTATCCGCATGACGATGGTTTCATAGCTGTGTTGCGTGGCGAAGTTGATACTGATGTTGAAGCGACCTTTGCTGAGCAAGTGGCATCACTATGGGCAACAAAAGTGATAAAGCATATCAAAGTGAAGCGTGTCCCAGAACCAATCCCTCCGGAAGTTGAGAAAGCAAAGCGCATTCAGAGCATGATAGGTGTGCCAAATGTTGAGGTGAGAATCGTTGATGACAAGATAATGCTCACTGGGAAAGTCAAACGAAAGGAAGACAAGGAAAAGGCTGAGGAGGTCGCAAAGCTTTTCGGGACAGTGATCAACCAGATTGAGGTTGAGAAGCCAAAGACTGTTCAGCAAGTATTCGTTGAGGTGAAGGTTCTTGAAGTCTCAAAGACAGCGCTTGACAAACTTGGTGTGCAAACTGGTGAGCAAATAACGGTTGGTGTTGCAGGTGGAGCTGTTGGAATAGGTGGGATTCAATTTGAGGCTGGTCAAATCACATTTGGTGAAGTGCCCGAAACAGTTGTTGGGGCAACTGGCGTTGCTGTGCCAGGTCCTTTCACAAGATTATCACCGATTGCCATACGCTTGAACATGCTCATTGAGAAAGGTCTTGCAAGATTGCTTGCACGCCCTCAACAGTTTGTCCTTGAAGGAACTGATGCCACATTCCTTGTTGGTGGCATGGTCCCAATACCCATAGCAGCACTCGTTACAGGTGCTGCAGCAGGTGCACTTGGTGGCGTTCAATTTGCACCTTTTGGAATAACTCTTACACTGCACCCGAAGGCAACTGATGCAGGAGAGATATTTGTGCACTACCGTGTTGAATCATCTGCTCCAGATTACTCATTAGCCACAACGATTTATGGTGCAAGAGTGCCCGGCTTTAGGGTGAGGCGCCACGAGGATAGAGTCCTCTTAAGGGATGGTGACACACTCGTCATATCTGGTCTCATACAGGAGGAGGATAGACAGCTTTGGAGGCGCTTCCCACTCCTCTCATCAATACCAGTGATAGGCGAACTGTTTAAGAGCCGTGAGTTCCAGCGCTCTCAATCGGAACTGGTTATAACGATGACCGTGCGCTTGTTTGACGAGCTGGTTAGTGAAGAAGCTTTGCAAATGTATGAAGAGGTTTTGAAGCTACCACCGCTTCCTACCCCTGCTATGCCAACATTTGGAATAGGTGGAATGGGAGTTGGTGGCGTATTTGGGGCTGGCAGGTAAATGAAACTCCGCTCATAATATCATAGTGGATTGAGCCGCCAGAAGTAGTGAGAGCAGGAGGGTGACCACAGTATGCCATCTGTTATTGTTGCTGATAGTGTAACCGAATCGCGTGAGAATATAAAAGCTCTTTTGAGGACAGATCCAACGATTGAAATTGTGGGTGAGGCAAGGGATGGTGAGGAAGCAATCCAACTTGCACGCGCACTTTCACCAGATGTGCTGATAGTTGATGCAAACATAACTGGCATAGACGTGATTGAGATCACGGAAAGGCTTTCACCAAACATTGGCATCGTCGTTATATCGCTACACGATGACAAGCTACTCATGAGGCAGTTGATGCGTTCTGGTGCGAGTGACTTTTTGCTCAAGCCCGTCTCGAGAGATGAATTGCTTGACTCAGTGAGGGCAGCTGCACTACGAGTTCAGCGCTACAGAGCCACAATATCAGGCGGTGAGACACACCTTGGTCAAATTGTTGCTATCTATAGCCCGAAAGGTGGCTGCGGTAAAACTGTCATAGCTTGCAACTTGGCAGTTGCTCTCGCAAAACATCACATTGGTCCAGTTTGCCTCGTGGACTTAAACCTGCAGTATGGCAATGTTGACATGGTTTTGAACCTGACGCCACAACACACCATTGCGAGCCTCGCACAAAGACAAAGCGAACTTGAGCTTGAAGTGCTTGAAAGACACTTAACACCTCATGAGGAATCAGGCTTAAAGGTTCTTGTTGCGCCTTCTACACCGCAATATGCTGAGACTGTCACTGTCTACCTTGTTGAGCAAGTTTTATCACTATTGCGCAAGGGCTTTGATTACATAATAGTTGATTTGCCGACCGTCCTTGAAGACTATTCAATGGTAGCACTTGACAGTGCTGAATACATTATCCTCATCACTGAACCCGATGTGCTCGCAATACACAACACAAGGGTAGCTCTTGAGATATTGCGCCAGCTTTATTCTCCAGAGCGTGTAAAGGTTGTTCTGAACCGCTCAAACAGCAGTATGCAAATAACACCAGAGAGAGTTGAAGAAGTTTTAGGGTGCTCGTTGCTTGCACGGATACCAAGCGATGGGCGCACTGTTGTAAGCTCGGTTAACAACGGGATACCGTTTGTGCTTAGCCACCCTCAAACTGAAATATCGCGCTCAATAATACAGCTCGCTTACACAATAATGGGCAAGGAAAGACCATTCGGTGAGCCAATACAAGTGGCACAAGAACAAAAGCGCATCCCAATAATTGGTCCTATAATTGATTTCATCCTTGGACCACGCTGATAAAGCTCGGTGTTAAACTTCAATGCAGTGTAAGCGCTTCACAGATTGAGAGGAGTGGTCTTGCAAGTATGCTCCAATGACGGTAATGCATAGCAGTTGCCTCAGGGGCAGACTTAACGCACCTAAATCCGATCAAAGGTGAGCGTCCCCATGGGTAATGAGTGCCCCTAAATGTGCAACGCAACGAAGATGGGTAGTTAGCCCAAGAGCCACCTCTGTGCACCTTCAACTTCTCGCCATAGAAGGGATCGTAGACAGTTCCAGTTTTAGCACCCGGATACGGCTTATACCAATCTGATGTCCACTCAGCCACATTCCCAACCATGTCATAGCACCCGTAAGGGCTCACACCTTGAGGGTAGCTCCCTACAGGCTTCAACCCCCTATGACCACCGTTGCAAAACTTGTATGGGTTATTTTTGTCATCAGTGAATTCGTTCCCCCAAGGATACATCCTGCCGTCCGTGCCCCTTGCTGCCTTCTCCCATTCAGCCTCGGTTGGCAATCTTTTTCCTGCCCACTTGCAATATGCGACAGCATCATACCAATTCACATTATTGACTGGGAATTTGTCCTGTCCTTCTGGATACCGCCCATTCTGCCAATGAGGAGGTGGCGGATAACCAGTGGCATCACAAAAACGCTTATACTCTTCATTCGTGACTTCGTAGATGTCAATGTAGAATGCTGGCACATAAACCTTATGAGCTGGGAATTCATCAGCATAAGGACCAGCCTGACCACCGATGTAGTTTACGCCCATTATGAACTCGCCAGCTGGCACAAGAACCATATTCTGTGGCGCGCCTTCACCTGTCTTTGATTGCGATTGCAAAATAAACACTGCAACAAAACATGCTACATGAAGTAGGATGAAAGTGCCTCCCACCACTAATGTTAGTGGACGCCTCATCTGCTTCACACCCTCCTACCGATGATGCTGATTAGGCATCTTGAAGTAGCTGTTGGTCTTGGAGGCTTCGTTAAAGTTAGAAACAAAGAGACAACACAGAAGTTGCGCTATGGAGCTGGAGCGGGGATTCGAACCCCGGACCTGAGCATTACGAATGCCCCGCTCTGCCGCTGAGCTACTCCAGCTCCAAAATTTGAATTTTAGCATCAACCAATGTGGCTTTGTAGTGTTTGAATGGCGTTGTAATTTCTTTGTTGCTATTTGTCCTGCTTTGAATCAACTGCAGTCCCTATCTCAACAGTTCCATCCTGTGGATTCCATGTGACGGGGAGCTCAAAAATGTGCTCAAACAGGCGCACAGGAACCATCGTGCGATTCAGCAATAGAAACGGTGCAGGCTTCACTTCTATAGGCTCTTCGTTTACAACAACAAATGGGTTCTCTATTGTTAGGTGCACTCGCTTATCATTCCACCTTGCGATAACTCTCTTTTCACTGCCAATCCAATTAACGAAGCCTCCAGCAAACTCCATTATTGAGCGAAACGGTGTTATAGCCCTATTAAGCAAGAGGAACGGCTGAACATCAGCATTAACAACTTTCCCACCATACCTAACGGATATCGGCAAACGCGGTATCACAAGCCTTTGACCCACGCACAGCTTTATTGGCTTATCAAGCTTGTTTGCTTTCATGAGCTCTTGAAGTGACAAACCAAACTTTCGTGCTAACCCACAAAGCGTATCACCCCGCTGGACAGTATATGTGAAGCTCGTCTTCCTCCTAACAATCACAACCGCGGGGCGACGCCCCATAGCATACCTTGGAACACTTGGAAGCACAACCGATGAAGTGAACTGCGATGGCGCACGAACATTAACAGACCTTGAGCGCTTCGTCGAAGCTAAGACAACAGAGACAGCCCTAACTCGCCCAACTTGCCCCCACATGCCAGCTGGAAGAACAATGGATGGCTTTTGCTCAACGAATCTTTCACTGACCTTGACTGCCTTAGGAATGGCACTTGTTGTAATCATGGAAATGCTACTTTTGCTTACCAATGCCATAGCACTCGCAACTGGCATAACTGCCTTTGGTGCTTCATATGAGTGCTTCTGTGGGCTTATCCTCGTTATCCTGCTTTGCACAGCAGGCTGAGCAGAGGCGGTTTCAAACCTGCCCACATATGCTACCTCGTCAGCTCTTGGCAATGTTGGTCTTGGCTCAACAGATGGATGTGGAAGGACAACTTCGGGCTTCAATAATGTTGGCAAAGGAACCACAGCAGTTGAAGTGCGCTTGACTTCGGATTGCGTTACTTCTTGCCACCTAACAGTGTAAGCACCAATTGGTAGCTCAACTGGAGCAAGTTGAATAACCGTTGGTGTTATCTCCTTAACCATCCTCAATGGAACGCTCCCACGCCCACTGATTGAACTCTCTACGTGCACAACCCTCTCTTGGGAAACAATCGGACGCTGAACATGCGTTGGTGTAACTACGCTTGGTTGCACACCCGCGATAGCTCTCTCAATCTCTTCACCCTTGCCAACCTCTGCCTTCAATGGAAGGCTCTTTACAAGGGCTTTTGAAACAGTCGCTAATTCACGCTCAACAGCTTTCGGTAAGGCTATACGAGCTTGAACTTCAAGCGGTGTTGATAAATGTAGATGCTTTGCCAACTTGGCACGCACCATCGTTAACTCAACTTCATGCTCTAAAATTGGTGTTTCAACCTCAGGTCCACCTCTAACGCGTGGCGCAATCAATGCAACTGCCGGCTCAACTCGCCTCGGAAAAACACCAACCCCTCCCCTCACAACATCGCTTGATGCCACACCTCCCTTCACACCATAAACACCAACTTCAGGTCCACCTCTAACGCGTGGCGCAATCAACGCAACTGCCGGCTCAACTCGCCTCGGAAAAACGCCAACCCCTCCCCTCACAACACCGCTTGATGCCACACCTCCCTTCACACCATAAACACCAACTTCAGGTCCACCTCTAACGCGTGGCGCAATCAACGCAACTGCCGGCTCAACTCGCCTCGGAAAAACGCCAGAACTTACTCTCATGCGTTCAACCATGCTTGAAATCATCTCTCTCAAGCCTTCACTGAGTGCGATTCTTGGTG
>Ga0197143_1000072_pt1 | contig 105287 bp, 93 predicted proteins | sample GBS70_MetaG_FD_148603 | JGI IMG/M metagenome (GOLD analysis project Ga0197143, IMG submission 148603) | Sediment microbial communities from Great Boiling Springs, Gerlach, Nevada, United States - GBS 70_MetaG | ecosystem: Environmental > Aquatic > Thermal springs > Hot (42-90C) > Sediment... | reverse complement strand
ATTTTTGTCCCCCTCCCGATATAAACTTTCCCTTTTAAAATCGCACCTTTTGAGATTTTTACTGTTTTTTCAATTTTTTCTTTCAAAAAATTATCAAAAAGATATTTTCTCAAATGAAATAAATGCCAAGGATACTTGAGGAAGGCCGGCGTTTCTTCTTCTGATTTTTTCAACAAAGCAACCTTTATCTCTCTTTTTTTCATATATTGTGAGAGGGCGTCTTCAAAATCGTAAGAATGTTTTTTCACTCTTTGATAATATTGAAAATACTCTGGCTCCAAATAATAAATTCCAACTACCTTAATATCTGAGGGTTCTTGTCCTTTTTTTGGTTTTTCAACAATTCTTAAAATTCTATCTTTTTTTAGTTTCATCATTCCAAAAAGCCAGGGGGTTTTTGTCTTTTGTCCTGCCAAAACCGGTTTTTTCTCTTTTTTTATTTTCTTTATCATCTCTGTCAAAATCTCTTTTGAATTTAAAACATCCGCATTTAACACAAAAAAATTCCCTTTTAAGAGACTTCTCGCTTGCCAAAGAGCGTTCCCTGTGGAAATGGGTTTTGGCTGAATTACGTATTTGATTTTGAGTTTTTTAAAATTAAATTTTTTGAGTTCTCTTTCAACATCCATTTTTGAAGATTGAACCACAATTACTTCCTTTATTCCTGCTTCCTCTATTCCTTTTAAATTCCAAAAAATTATTGGCCTCCCCATTAAATAAAAAAGAGATTTGTGACAATAATTTAGAGGCCAAAACCTTGAACTTTCTCCAGCTGCCAAAACTACTGCTTTATCCATTGTTTTAAAATTTTTGAAAATTTTTCTTTTAAAAATTGAAGCTTTTTTTCTGTTTTTGCTTCAACATAAAGGCGAATTTTGGGAGAGGTATTTGAGGCTCTAATTAAAATCCAGCCAAAATCAAAAATTACTTTTACTCCATCTAAGGTATTTACTTTTTTGTATTCTTTTTTAAATTTTTCACTCAAAGCCTTTACTACTTGAAACTTTCTTTCATCTGGACAAGGAATAACAATTTCCTCAAAAGGATAGATTTTAATTTCATCAACTATTTCAGAAAGTTTCTTTTTCTCTTTTATTAAAATCTCAGCAACCCTCAAAGGAATTAAAGCTGCATCATCAAAAAGAAAATATTGTGGTATGACAATATGATTTGACTCTTCAACTCCCAGAACTGCTCTATGCTTTTTCACCCCTGAGATCACAAAGGTATGGCCAACTGGCGTTTCAATGATTTTTGCTCCAAATTTTGTTAATTCTTCATCAATTGCCATTGAACAAGAAACGGTTCTAATAACTTTTTTATTTCTTGACTCTCTTAAAATGTCCTTCCCTAAAATAATCCCAACTTGGTTGCCTGACAAATATCTTCCTTTATCATCAATGATCACCCCTCGGTCTCCGTCTCCATCAAAAGCCACTCCAAAATCGGCTCTCTCTGAAATTACCTTTTCTCTTAAAATTTTGGTTGCTTCAAAAGTGGGTTCTGAATCTCTGTTTGGAAAATTAGGATCTGGCTTACAAAAAAGTTCAACAGTTTCAAAACCAAGTTTTTTAAAAACTCGAGGAGCAATTAATGAGGTTGCTCCGTTTCCGCAATCTAAAACAACCTTTAACCTCCCTTTTCTCAAAAACTGAAATTTTTGAAAAAGAGTCTCGAGATATTCTCTTTTGAAGTTAACGTTTTTAAATTTTGGCTTTTTGAAGGTAATTTCTTTTTCTTCAATTTTTAAAACCTCATTTTTTATTTTTTCAATATATTTTGAAGGAACAGGCTCTCCATCTCCGTAGCTTATTTTCAAACCATTCCATTCTTTTGGTAAATGAGAAGCAGTAACAAAAAGAGTTTTGTGAACTCCTAATTTAAAACCAGAAAAAAAACAAAGCCCAAAAGAAGATCTTCCGCAAAAAAACACCTTTGAACCACGAGCTACTAATCCTTCAATCAAGGCCATTGCTAACTTTTTTCCAGAGCTTCTAATGTCGTGGCCTACTAAAAACTCTTTATCTTTTTCTCCTATCACAAATCCAATCTTTCTAAAAACCTCTTCGTTAATGTCTTTTTTATAAACTCCGCGAATATCGTAAGCCCTAAAAATCAAGGGATTGACAGCCATAATCTTATTTTAACAAAACCTTTAAAATTTTAAACTTTAAAATTTTAGCGAAAAAGGTACAGAAAAACAAAAGGTCAAAATTGAAGTTAGCTCTAGTTTTTATTTTATAATTAAAATAGAATGCACATTATAATCAGGATAAGAGAGAGAATATACCCTACAACAAATATTGAATGTTTTGTCGTAGAAACATTAGACCAAAGGAAATATTATGTTGTAATAAGACAACCAGATATTATCTCAAGAAGGGAAAACGTCTATGAGGAGATATTGAAAGTCTTAGGGTTCAGGTATTTATATAAAGCCGAGATTTTTTATAACGAAAGAGTTTTTAAAACAGATTTCGACAGAGTAATAAAAATATTAAAGAACGACGGTCCTTTAATGGTAGATTTATCTATCACCACTTTTCGGTATATTGACATATCAAAGAAAGAAAATGAAGATAATAAAGACTTTAAAGCTTTAGCGATTGGTGAAATTTCTATAAGTAAATTAACTACCTCAAGAGAAATGCTTTTCTCTATTTTTTTATTTTGTGCCGAGGGTGGGACTCGAACCCACAAGGGAAAACCCCACAAGGTCCTAAGCCTTGCGCGTTTACCAATTTCGCCACCTCGGCTTAAATTTAATTTAATAAATTTTTTGGATGTTTTCCAATAAAAAATAACACCTCAAAGGGTGTTAAAATAAAAAATTATTTAGGAAAAATAAGTACAAATTTTGTCTTCTTTATAATCTCCTTCTCCTTTGTCTGCTTGTCTCCATTCTATAAAGCCAACCTCAATCTTTTTCTTTTTGGGATTAATTCGCGACCGAAAAATTAGCTTGATCCAAAACGACTTTTCATTTAAACCAGTGGACGTTGTTATTACCTCCTCCAACACCCATTCCTCCCCTTTCTTATCTTTATTCTTACTTTTGGTCATCTAATTTCAATTTAAAAAAAATCAGAATTTTGTCAATAATGATTTTGGTTCCTTTTAGATGTGGGATAGAAAAAATCTTTTTTATTTTTGGGGGTATTTAAAAAAAACAAAGCTTAACTTATAATATCAAATATGGCTGAAAAACTTTTAATTGAAGGCGGTATTCCTTTAGCTGGAGAGGTTGAAATTCAAGGATACAAAAACTCGGCAGGAGCAGTTTTGGCTGCAAGTTTATTGAGTAAAGAACCATCAGTTATTGACAATATACCAAAATGCCTCGATATCTTAAATGAGATTGAAATTTTAAAAAAAATTGGGGTAGAAGCAATTTGGCTGAACGAAAAAAAATTAAAAATCATTCCAAAGGATATTGACGCTGAAAAAATTCCTCCTGAGTTGTTTGAAAAAATGAGAATTTCAGTTTTACTAATTCCTCCTCTCTTGCACCGATTTAAAAAAATAAAGGTTCCCCATCCAGGAGGAGACAAAATTGGCCTAAGACCCATTACTGCTCATTTGGAAGCCTTTGAAGACTTTGGAATAAGGGTAGAAGAAAAGGGAGGATTTTATCATTTTGAGATGCCAAAAAAATTAAAAGGAAAAAGGGTTGTATTAAAGGAATTTTCGGTAACTACGACTGAAAATGTAATGATGCTTGCAGCAGTAGCTGAGGGAAAAACAAAAATTGAAATCGCAGCAGCTGAACCGCAAGTTCAAGATTTGGGAAAATTTTTAGAAAAGATGGGTGTGAAAATTAAAGGCTTGGGAACGCATACAATTGAAATCGAAGGAAAACAAAAATTAGAAGGAGCTAAATATAAGATTTCTCCAGATTTAATAGAGGCTGTCACTTTTTTTGTTGCTTTTGCAATCACTGAAGGCGAGGGGAAAATTAAAAATGTAAATACTGACCATTTGACGATTTTTTTAAGGAAAATGAAAGAGATTGGAGTAAATTTTGAATTAAAAAACAGTGAAATTTTAATAAAAAGATCAAAAAATTTAAGAGCGACAAAAATTCAGGTTTTACCCTATCCTGGGTTTTTAACTGATTTTCAACCAATGACCGCCGTTTTACTCACTCAAGCTCAAGGAAAATCTTTAATTCACGAACCTCTTTATGAAAACAGATTTCAATATTTACACGAATTAAGAAAAATGGGGGCTGATATTGAAATTACAGATCCTCACAGAGCTTTGATTTTCGGTAAAAGTAAATTAATAGGTACTACCTTAAACTCAACGGATATTAGGGCTGGAGCATCTTTGGTTTTGGCAGCTCTAATAGGAAGAGGGGTATCAACAATTGAAAACGTAAAACAAATTGACAGGGGTTATGAAAAATTAGATGAAAAATTAAAAAGTCTTGGAGCTAAAATTGAGAGGATTTAAAAAACTCTTCTTCAAAGGTAGATTTTTTGGTTTTGTAAAAAATTCCGATTGGTATTTTGTTTCCGTTTTTGTAATCCCATTCTTTAATTTTTTCTAAAGCTTTTTCTTTAGATTCCACATTTTCGCTTTCAAACATATAAGTTCTCTCTTTATAAATTGGTGTCATATCAAAAAAGGTAATACAAGGTTGGAGTATTTCAACAAAAGCAAATCCTTTGTGCAAAATTGCTTCCTTCATTACCTTCTTCATATGGTCAAAATGACCAGTAAAGGCCCTTGCAATAAACGTAGCGCCGGCTGATAAAACAATTTCTAAGGGATTAAATGGCTCATCAATAGAACCTTCTGGAGTAGAACTTCCTTTGAAACCCTTTGGAGAAGTACCCGTATATTGGCAAATGGTCAAAGCAAATGTTCTGTTATCATGAACAAAAACTTTAATGTCAGCATTTCTCTTGGCAGCAAAAATTAAATGTTCAATACCTTCATTATAAGTATCGCCATCACCTACGAAACACACCACATTCAATTTAGGGTTAGCTAATTTTATCCCCTGAGCGGTGGCTATAGCTCTACCATGCAATCCATAAAAACTATTCAAATTCAAATAATCAAAAATTTTGCCGTGGCATCCAATGCCAGCTACAACCACAAAATTTTTTGAGCTAAAACCCTCGTTCTCCAATTGAGATAAAACATCATCAAAACACTTCCAAATTAAAAAATCTGGACAAGCTGGACACCACGTAGGCTTACAATATGTTTTATATTTCATAATTTTTAAATTTTTCTCTTAATTCCTCAAAAATAAATGGCCTTCCAGTATATTTTAAAATAGGTTGCGCTTTAATATCAAACATTTTCAAGTAAGTTGACAATTGTCCTGTTGAATTGAGTTCGAGAGTATAAATTTTTTCTACACCTGCGAGAGCCTCTTTCATTTTATTTTCTGGAAATGGAGACAAGAAATAAGGGAATATAACCTTAAAACCAAATTCTTCCGCTATCTCTAAAGCAACTCCTTTACAGATGCCAAGGGGAATTAAAGCAACATTTGATTTTAAATTTCCATAAATTTTCACTGTTTCTAATGTTTCCATTTCTTTTTTTAACGTCTCAAATTTTTTTCTTCTTTTTTCATGCATTTTAGAACAAATAATTTCGTCTTCTGTCGTGATTCCTTTTTCGTCGTGTTCGTAAGAATTCACTTTAACAATATATTCAGAACCTGGAAAGGCTAGGTAGGAAATGCCATCCTCGGTGATTTTATATCTTAAATACTCTTCATTCGCTTGAAAAATCTTCGCTTCTTCTTTTTTTAATTTATTAAACATTGTTTTATAAACCGGGAAGGTATTTTCTGCAATATCTTTATCTGTTAACAAAATTACAGGCAATTGATATTTCCACGCCAAATTCAAACCCAAATTTGCCAAATAAAGACAATCTTCTGCGTCTCCTGGATGTAAAATTACTTTTTGTATGTCTCCATGCCCTGCTCCAAAAACAAAAAACAAATCACCCTGGAGATTATAAGTTGGCATTCCGGTTGAAGGACCTGCTCGTTGACCTTCCACTATTAAAATAGGTATCTCTGCCTGAAGCGCCAAGCTGATAGCCTCTACCATTAATGCAAAACCTCCCCCAGAACTTCCCACAGCGCTTCTTTTGCCAGCAAAAGCGCTACCCAAAGCCATATTAATGACGCTAATTTCGCTTTCTGGTTGAAATACATTAACCTTCAGTTCATTTTTCCTTTGAGAAAAGAAATTTAAAAGAGAGGTAAGAGGTGTCATTGGATAAGCAAAATAAAATTCTAAACCTGCAATTGCCAAACCAAAGCCTGTAGCTTCATTACCTGTAAGCAAAATTGAGTTATTTTCTCTTAACCTTAAAACTTCAATTTTCTTTTCAACTTCATCGTAAACTCTTTTGGCTATTTTTAAATTTAAATCTATACCTCGCTTTATCCTTTCTTTTAAAACCTGCTCCAAAATATCAAAAGGAACTCCTAAAACCTTTACCAAAGCAGAAATTAAAGTAACGTTAACCATCTGAGGAATTCCTCCTTCTTCTTTTACAATTTTATCGCTCAAAACCTGAATACCTTTCTCTCCTTTAACTCTGTCTCCATTAAAAATGATTAAATCTCCATTGCTTAACCTTGATTTGTGCAGAGAAATTGTATTTTTATCTAAACCAATTAAAACATCTATTTTTTCTTTTCTTGATATTTTCTTTTCATTACACACTCTGATTTCTGAAAAATTATGCCCTCCCCTAATTAAGGATTGATAATCTTCGTAGACATAAACAAAATAACCAAGTTTATTAAAAATGTTAGCTATTAAATTACCTGCTAATCTTGTTCCTTGTCCAGCTTCTCCTCCAATTAAAATTGTGAAGTCATTTAACTTTAACATTTTTTATTCCACAGTAACGCTTTTTGCTAAATTCCTTGGTTTATCAACATCATAACCTAATAAGGTTGCCATATAATACGCAAATAGATGCAAAGGAATTACAGAAAGCATTGGGGTTAACATCTCTAAAGTTTTTGGTATATAAATAACGTCATCGACAAGCTTTTTAATATCTTCGTTATATTCTGTTGCAATTGCTATCACTGGACCCCCTCTTGCTTTTATTTCTTGAATGTTTGAAATCATCTTATCATAAACTGAATCTGATGGGCAAATAGCAAGAGTAGGAACTGTCTTATCAATTAATGCTAAGGGACCGTGTTTTAATTCACCCCCAGCGTAAGCTTGAGCAAACAAATAGGCAATTTCCTTTAATTTTAAAGCACCTTCCAAAGCTACTGGAAAATTATATTTTCTTCCAATAAAAAAGAAGTTTTTAAATTCTTTATATTTTTTTGCCAATTTCTCAATTTCTGGCGCTGTCTTTAAAACCTGTCTTACCAAATTTGGAATCTTTGAAAGTTCCTGAACTATTCTTTTTCCCATTACAAAACCCATTTCCCTTTGTCTTCCCAAAAATATGGTTATTAATAACAAAACAGAAATTTGCCCTAAAAATGATTTTGTCGCAGCCACTGCTATTTCAGGACCGCATCTAATATAAATTCCAGCGTCTGTCTCCCGTGCTTGAGAAGAACCAACAACGTTGGTAATACCCAAACACAAAATTCCCTTCTTTTTAGCTTCTCGTAAAGCACCTAACGTATCTGCTGTTTCACCAGATTGAGAAATAAAAATAGCAGCCGTTTCCTCGTTAAAAATATTTTTTTGATATCTAAACTCTGACGCAATTTCTGCTGTCGTATCAATACCAGCATATTCCCTTAACATTATTTCTCCCACCTTTGCAGCATGGAATGAAGTTCCGCATCCTATTAAAAATAAACGTTTAACTTTACTTAAATGTCCTTTCACGCTCTCTAAACCTCCTAATTTCACCATTCCTTCCTCTACCATTAATCTACCTAAAATGGCATTCTCAATCGCTTGTGGTCCTTCAAAAATTTCTTTTAACATAAAGTGCGCATATCCACCCTTTTCAGCTTGCTGTGGTGTCCATTCAATGAATTGAATAGGTTTTTCTTTCAAAATAAAAAAATCATCTGGTTTTACTACCCCAATTTCTCCATCGTCTAATGGTATTACCTGTCTTGTTCTAATTAAAATAGCAGAAGGGTCAGAAGCGACTAAAAATTCATCTTTGTTTATTCCCAAAAGCAAAGGTGAAGAAAATTTTGCTGTTACAATTTTATTTGGGTCTTTCGTTGACATTACTGCGATCGCAAAAGCTCCTCTAATGTCTTTAATCATTTTTCTCACTGCTTCTTCTAAATTCCCATTAAAATATTTTTCAATTAGGTGGCACATTACTTCTGTATCTGTTTCACTACTAAATTTATGTCCTTCTTTTATAAGTTTTTCCTTTAGTTCTTTATAATTTTCAATAATTCCGTTGTGAACCAAAAAAATTTCCCTTTTACAATCAAAATGAGGATGAGCATTTTCAATATTAACACCCCCATGCGTTGCCCATCTAATGTGGCCTAAACCTTTCGTGCCCTCTATTATTAAACCTTCTACCTTCCTTTCTAAATTTTCCAGTTTTCCTATTTCTTTAATTAAATGCACTTCTTTATCATTAAAAATCACTATTCCTGACGAATCATACCCACGATAACTTTCCCTTCTTAATCCTTCTAATAAAATATGTAAGGCTTTTTTGTTTCCAATGTAGCCTATAATGCCGCACATAATTTTATACTATAACATTTTTCAATATAATTGTAAATCATACCACGATGTTAAATATCTTTTTTGGCACAAAAATAATTTTTTTAATTTCTTTTCCCTCGAGCCATTTTTTGATTTTTGGACTAGAGAGCACAATTTCTTTTATTTTTTCTTCAGAAGTATCAAAATTTATTTCAATCTTATCTCTCACCTTTCCGTTCACTTGCACAATTAAGGTGATTATCTCTTCTTTTATTAATTTCGAATCAAAAACTGGCCACGAACTCAAAAATATTGACTTTTTATTACCTAAACTCTGCCATATTTCTTCACAAATATGGGGAGCAAAGGGCGCTAAAAGTTTTAAAAAATTTTCAAAAATTTCTTTTTCAATCTTTTCTTCTTTTTCAAATTCATTTGTACAAATCATTAACTGAGAAATTGCCGTGTTAAACTTAAAGTTTTCAATATCTTTGGTAACCTTCTTTATCGTTTGATGCAAAATTCTTAAAATCTTTTTATTTTCTGTTTTTGCTTTTCTCTTTGCCACTTTATCTTTTAACATCCAAACTCTTTCTAAAAATCTTCTCGCCCCAACAACTCCTTTTTCTTGCCAGGAAATCTCTTGATCAAAAGGACCCATAAACATTTCATAAACTCTTAAAGAATCAGCCCCAAATTTTCTACAAACATCATCTGGATTGATAACGTTGCCATATCTTTTTGACATCTTTCTACGATCTGGCCCTAAAATTAAACCCACTGATGTTAACCTTAAAAATGGTTCTTTTGTGGAAACCATTCCAATATCATATAAGAATTTGTGCCAGAACCTGGCATAAATTAAATGGCGGGTGGCGTGTTCTGCACCCCCAACATATAAATCAACTGGCATCCAATATTTTTCCTTTTTCTTTGAAATTAATTCTTTTTTATTTTTAGGATCAATATACCTCAAATAATACCAGCAAGAACCTGCCCATTGGGGCATTGTGTTTATTTCTCTTTTGGCAGGACTTTTGCATTTTGGGCATTTTGTCTTTACCCATTTTTCAATCTTTGCTAAAGGAGATTCTCCGGTTCCAGTGGGTTCATAATGCTTGACTTTTGGAAGTTTTACCGGAAGGTCTTTTTCTGGAACGCAAACCCACCCAGGATTTAAAATTTCTCCTTTATTAAATTCTCCTTTTTTGTATTTCTTTTCCAAAATTCTCTTTTTACAATTTTCACAAAAAACCAAAGGAAATGGCTCTCCCCAATATCTTTGCCTTGCAAAAACCCAATCCCTGATTTTGTAATAAACTTTTTTTTGGCCGATTTTCTTTTCTTTTAACCATTGGGCCATTCTTTCTTTGGCTTCGTTGGATTTCAAGCCATTAAACTCTCCAGAATTTACCAAAATTCCCTCTCCCTCAAAACACTCTCCTTCTTTTTGACCTCCTTCGATTACTTTTCTAATTGACAAATTAAATTTTTTAGCAAATTCAAAATCCCTTTTGTCGTGAGCTGGAACTGACATTATAGAGCCTGTAGCATAGTCTGCCAAGACATATTCTGAAACAAAGATTGGAATTTTTTCTTTGTTGAATGGATTTTCAGCTAAAATTCCTTCAACCTTAATTCCAGTTTTCTCTTTTTCTCTTTCTTCTGACAATTTTGCCTCAACCTCTTTTTTGTACTTTTCAATCTCTTTCCAATTTTCGATTTTATCTTTTAGTTTTTCTAAAACTTTATTTTCTGGCGCTAAAACTACATAAGTCATTCCAAAAACGGTATCTATTCTGGTCGTAAAAACTCTAATTTTTTCTTTTAACTCTTCGTTTCCTTTGAAAATCTTCATTTCAAACTCAACCCCTTCAGATTTACCGATCCAATCCTTTTGCATTTTTATTATATGTTCTGGCCATCTCAAATATTTTAAATCCTCCAAAAGTCTATCGGCGTATTGTGTAATTTTTACAACCCACTGTCTTAATGACCTTTTATCAACTTTAGAACCACATCTTTCACACCTCCCCTTTTCTAAATCTTCATTTGCCAAGCCTGTCTTACACGAAGGGCACCAATTGATAGGCTCAAAACTCTCATAAACCAAACCTGCTTTAAAGAGTTGTAAAAATATCCATTGTGTCCATTTGTAATAGCTGGGGTCAGTAGTGTTAATTTCTCTGTTCCAATCGTAAGTAAATCCAATTTTTGAAAGTTGCTTTTTGAAGTTTTTAATATTTCTCTTCACCGCCACTTCAGGATGTATCTTATTTTTAATTGCAAAATTTTCAGCAGGCAACCCAAAAGCGTCCCAGCCCATTGGATGCAAAACGTTGAACCCTTGCATCATTTTCATTCTTGAAATTACATCGGTCGCAATATATCCTCTCAAATGTCCAACATGAAGCCCTGCTCCTGAAGGATAGGGAAACATGTCCAAACAATAAAATTTTGGTCTTTTAAAAACATCCCTAGTTTTGTAAAGATTTTTCTCTTCCCAAATTTTCTGCCATTTTCTCTCAATTTTAGAAGGATTATACCTCATACTTTAATATTCTAACAGAAAAAAAACGAAGGAAGCAAAAAGCTTCCATAGAAAATAAATAAAGTATTTTTTTAAAGGTACCTGTAAAGATCTACATAGGACTGTCCTTGAAACTAACTCTAACATTAACTAAACTGCTAAATTTCTCAGTAATGATACACTCTATTCTCGCCTTTTGCAGCCATTGTTTCTTCTTGGGCCATTTTAAGAGTAACTCCACTATCCCAGTCAGTGAATTTAACTTCAACATTCCTTCAATCGTTTCTCTTCTCGCCTTCTTGCTTTTATCCGGCCTTATAACCAGTCTCACACCGTACTCTTGATCTGCCTTTAAGATTAATAAAGTATTATTACCTTCCCAAGAGTCAAAGATCTTCTCATTATTCCGCTTTATGATCACTCTAATAACATTATCGAACGGCACCCTTACAGTAAGTTTGGTTATTTCAAATAAGCTGCCATTGTGGGTTATTCTTGGTCTCTTTTTCATTATTATCCCTTCCGGCAGGCTTTCCTACCGGCGAACTATCCACCAAAAGAATTTGATGAACAGGTCGCCGGCAGGAAACGAATTTTTTTTCATTTTTAAAGAGCTATAAAATTTTTTAGGGCCTCTTTTGGGGAGGCCCTTTTTGGTTTTACCTATTTTTGGAATTTATTTTACGAAAATTTATTTTTATTAAAAAAGGGCCTCCCAATGATAAAATCCAAGGCAACAATAAAGCATTTAATTGAGAGGCCGTATCTTTTGTTATTAGTATTTAAAATATCACTCATAATTTTTAATAATTTCATTTTAAACGCAGCCAAAATATCTTGTCAAGAGCTTTTTTAAATCTTCAACCATTTCTTTTGGTACAAAATGTTCCCATTTTTCATTATTTCTAATTTTTTGCCTTATTTTCGTGGCTGAAAGACTCTTAAAAAATAAAGGATGTGTTTTCACTTTCACTCCAATTTCTTCAAAGCTCTTTTTTGTCCAGGGATTTTTAGTATACACCACAACATCTTCCCTTTTAACCTTTAGTAAATTTAAAATATTTTTCGCCCACACCTTGTCGCTTTTTACATCTTTTGCTCCAAGTACTTTAAAATTTTTAATACCTCTGTTAATTAAAACCTTTTCAATCATTTCCTTTCTCTTTGAGAAAGGCAAAGGATTTTTTTGAGTAAAAAACTCGTTTGAACTGCCAATGACAATAAAGATAAAATTCTCTTTCTTTAGAATCCAGTCTATTGCCTTTAAGTGCCCTTTATGAAAAGGTTGAAAACGTCCTACAAAAACAGCTGCCATCAAATTTTTGGGAATAAAATCTCTTTCCTCAATGTAATTGTGTTATCTAATATCTTCTTTGAAGTACTCGGCAAAAAGGGATAAAGCATTTCTGAGATTTCTCTTTGAGAAAGTAACAAATCTAAAATCACCTTTTCATTGTTCCCTTCCCAAGGTTTTTTTTCTTGAATGAATTTGTCGCAAAAGGAAATAAAATCAAAAATATGCTTTATAGCAACATTAAATTGAAACTCTTCGACGGCTTTTTCCAAACCATTTTTCGCTCTTTTTAATTCTTTATTTAATTGAGTATTTTGAATCTTAGCTTTTAAATTTATTCTTTTAATCTTCAGTCTTTGACCCAACGTTATGATTCTCGACACTAAATTGCCTAATCCAAAAGCTAAATTTGAGTTATATCTGTGTTTAAATTTTTCAAAGGTAAAGTCTAAGTCTTCAAATGGTGAAGATTCTCTCAAAAGAAAATATCTCAAAGAATCTGCGCCATATTTTTCAATAATTTCTAAAGGATTTATAATATTTCCCAAACTCTTTGACATTTTTTGACCACCAACAGTAATAAATCCATGAACTAATATTTTTTGAGGAAGGGAAAGTCCTGCAGAAAAAAGCATTGCTGGCCAATAAACAGCGTGGAATTTCAAAATATCCTTCCCTATAATATGTAAATTTGCTGGCCAATATCTTTTGAACATTTTTTCATCCCTTCCATAACCTATTGCTGAAATATAATTTGTTAAAGCATCAAACCAAACATAAATTACTTGGGAACTATCATCAGGTACTGGAATTCCCCACCCTTTCATTCTTTCTTTGGGTCTAGAAATGCTAAAATCTTCCAAGCCAGATTTGATAAAATTTAAAATCTCATTTTTTCTTTCTGAAGGAAAAATTTGAATTTCGTCTCTTTCAATTATCTTTTCTAGATAATGTTGATATTTTGAAAGTCTAAAAAAATAATTCTCTTCAGCAATCATCTCTGGCTTTGTTAAATGATAAGGACACAAACCTTCTTTCAAGTCTTTTTCTTTTACAAAAGCTTCGCAGCCCAAACAGTAAAATCCAGTATAAGTTTTTTTGTAAATATCTCCTCTTTTTTTGCATTGAAGCCAAAGTTTCTTCACGCCAGACCAATGGATTTTTTTATTAGTGGTTCTAATAAAATAATCAAAGGAAACGTTGAATTTTTGCCAAAGCTTTTTAGCAAAGTTAGCGTTTAAATCTACAAACTTTTTTGTTGTCATTCCTTCTTTTTCAGCCGCCCACACGTTCTTTTGAGCGTTTTCATCAGTACCTGTTAAAAAGAAAACGTCTTTCCCTTTTTTACGATAATACCTTGCTAATACATCAGCCTGGACCTTTTCTAAAGAATGACCCAAATGCACTTTAGAGTTAACATAATCTATGGCTGTTGTGATATAAAATGTTTTTTTCATACTTTTCTATTTAGGTCTTTTGATACAATAACTACAAATTCCCCTTTTATTGGATGTTCTTTTATCTCATAAATTACCTGTTCAATATTACCCCGATAAATCGCTTCAAATTGTTTTGTTAATTCACGACAAACAACAAGTGTTAATTTTTTATTTATCATTTTTAACTCCTCCAACGTTTGAAGTATTCTATAGGGGGACTCATAAAATATTACATTATATTTCGCATCCACTATTTCTTTTAAAACCTCTTTTCTTTTTTTCTTTTTTGGCAAAAACCCCAAAAATAAAAACCTATCCATTGGAAAACCAGCAATGGAAGCACTACACGTTAAAGCAGATGGACCAGGAATTGGTATAATTTTTACATTATCCCCTAGCTTATTTATTACCTCTTTAATCAATTCATTGCCAGGGTCTGAAATACCAGGAGTTCCAGAATCTGAAACTAACGCAATATTTTTTCCTTCTTTCAATAAAGAAATTATATATTCAATTTTTTTAATGTTTGATTTTTGATGATAAATAAAGAGTGGTTTTTTAATTTGGTATTTATTAAGAAGCTTTTTTGTTACTCTAGTATCTTCGCATAAAATCAAATCTACTTCCTTTAATATTCTTAAAGCTCTCAGTGTAATATCTTCCAAATTACCAATAGGGGTAGCGACGATAAAAAGAGAAGACATACTACTAGATTTCTTTTTTAAACATTTCCTTTACTATTTCAATAACCATAGCAGTTAAAGGAATAGCAAAAATGGCTCCCCAAAAACCTAAAAGTTTCCCACCTATTAAAAGTGAAATTAATGTTAAAAAGGGGGAAATGCCAACGAATTTTTTTGTTAAAATGGGACCTAAAATATACCCATCTATTTGTTGAATTAGAGTAAAAGCCAAAACAGCAAATATTGCTTTTTCTAACGAAGAAATGACGGTAATTAAAAAAATTAAAAACCCGCCTATAATAGGACCTAAAATAGGAATAATGTTTAAAAAGCCAGCAACCAAACTTAAAGAAATTGAATAATCTACATCAAAAATTTTCAAAGAAATGAAGGTTAATATAAAAACAAAAATAGAGCTCAATATTCTACTTCCAAACCAAGCAGATACCCTTTTTTGACATATTCTAAAAATTTCCAAAAATCTTTCTTCGTGGGACCTTGGAGAAAAAAAATAAACAATTTTTTCTCCTATTCCTTTTTCAAGTGAAATAAATAAAGAAAGAAAGAAAATTGTCAATGTAGAAAAGATTCCTCCAAATATAGCAAAAAGGGCAGAAAAAATATTCTTGGAAGCATTCAATATCCAATTTTGAAATTTGTTTACCACATCCTCTCCATTTTCTACAATTAAAACACCAAAATCTCTCAAAATAGGGAGAATATTATCAAAATATGTTGGCACATCTTTAAGGAACTTTTGAAGCTCAACTAAAATATGAGATGAGATAAGAAAAACCAAAAAGCCAATCATAACAAAAAACGATAAATACATAATCAAAACTGAAACTAACCTTGGTATCTTTTTCTCCTCAAAAAAAAGAATGGCAGGTTCAAATAAAAAGGCAATAATAAAAGAAAACAAAGCCAAAATAAGAATGTCTTTTATCAAAAAAATTAAATAAACAAAAAATACAAAAAAACCAATTTTTAAAATAGTGCTCCAAGATAAATCTAACGTTTTAACATCGTTCATATTTTTAAAATGTCAGGATTAACCTTTTTGGGACCTATTAAAGCCAAATTCAAATTATTTGGCTGAAATATTTTCCTGGCTAACGTCTTAATATCTTTTAGAGAGACCTTATCTATTTCTTTTAAAATTTGATCTAAGGTTAAAATTCTTTTTTCTAATATCTCTTGGCTTGTAAAAAAAGATGATTTTGCATCCCAATACTCCAAGGCAATTGTCAATTTACCTTTAATACTGTCTTTAGCCTTTTTTAATTCGCTTTTTGTAATACCTTCGCTTTTAACCTTTTTGTACTCTTTCAAAATCTCTACAATACCTTTTTCTAAATTATCATTATTCAAACCAGCAGCAGTTACCAAAAATCCTACATCTGGATCAGAAAAAGACTCAGTAGCAATGTAATAAGCAAGCCCTAGTTTAGTCCTAATTTTTTCAAATAATCTAGAACTCATCATTCCTCCCAAAACGTGAGCTAAAATATCCTGGGCATATCTTTTCTTATCAAAAATATTAACGCCTCTTACTCCCAAACAAATATGCGTTTGATCGGTATTACGTTGTTCCCACAAAATTTCAGGCTTGTTCTGCTTTTCAACAACGGTCGCTTTTTCTCTTCCTTTGCCATTCTTTATTTTTGAAAAATATTTTTTTACTTTTTCAATAGCTTCTTTTTCATTAAAATTTCCAACTAAAGAAATAATTGTATTTTTAGCAATATATTGTTCCTCTCTATAATGAATTAAATCTTCTCTTTTAATATGACTCACTGTTTCTATTTCGCCAGCAATATCCCAACCAATAGGCTGATCGCCGTACAAAATCTTATACCACAAACTCTGAACATGCTCCATTGGATTATCTTTTCTCATTCTAATTTCCTCAATAATCACTCCTCTCTCTTTTTCAATATATTTCTCTGGCAAGATAGAGTTTAAAAAAATATCTGAAACCCAATCTAAAGCCAGATCAAAATGTTCTTTTGACACTTTCGCATAATAAGAGGTATATTCTTGAGATGTAAAAGCGTTATAAATCCCTCCTACTCTATCTAACGTTTCTGCAATTTCCAAGGAAGATGGTCTTTTTTTAGTCCCGTTAAAGTACATATGTTCTAAAAAATGAGAAATTCCTTTTTCTTCCTTTTTTTCATATTTCGAACCGGTAGCAACGAAAACTGACACTATCACTATATTAGTGTTTTTTGAAGGAATAGGAATAATCCTTAATCCATTTTTGAGAGTAATTTTTTTAATCATTAATAATTTTTTCTTGTAAGATTTTTACTAAATCTTCAATTTTTACCCTTTCTTGTTCCATAGTATCTCTGTCTCTAATTGTCGCTGTATTATCTTTTAATGTATCAAAATCTATCGTAATACAATAGGGGGTACCAATTTCATCTTGTCTTCTGTATCTTCTTCCAATTGAGCCTACCTCATCATATTGGCAAACAAAATGTTTTCTTAATATTTCGTAAACATCTCTTGCTTTTTTGACCAAATCCTCTTTGTTTTTTACCAAGGGAAGGATAGCAACCTTAATTGGCGCTAATTGTCTATTAAATTTAAGCACAATTTCAGTCTCTTTTTTTGATTGGGTCGTTTTCGTCCTCCCTCCTTTTACCTCCTCATAGGCATCAAAAAGTAAAGCCAAAAAGATTCTTTCAACGCCACAAGAGGGTTCTATCACATAGGGAATATAACTTTTCTTATCTTTTTCATCATAATACTCTAAATTCTTGAGAGATAATCTTTGATGTTGTTTTAAATCAAAGTCTGTTCTATTGGCAATCCCCTCAATCTCTCCCCATCCAAAGGGAAATTTATACTCAATATCCGCGCTGCTTTTTGCGTAATGAGCCAACTCTTCCTTTGTATGGAATCTTATTCTTAAGTTCTCTTTTCTTATTCCCAAAATCTCAACATACCATTTCATTCTTTCTTTTATCCAGTAATCAAACCATATTTCATCTTCTCCAGGTTTCACAAAAAACTCCAATTCCATCTGTTCAAACTCCCTCGTTCTAAAAAGAAAATTTTTTGGCGTTATTTCGTTTCTAAAAGATTTCCCAATTTGAGCTATACCAAAAGGAATTTTCTTTCTTTGAGTATCTAAGACATTTTTAAAGTTTGTGAAAATACCTTGAGCAGTCTCTGGTCTTAAATAAGTTATCGTACTCTCATCTTCTAATGGTCCCACAAACGTTTTTAACATGAGATTAAATTTACGAGAAGGGGTAAATGTACCACCACATTCAGGACATTTCATTTCCTCTACAAGCTTATCAATATTTTTATTCAAGGGTTCCCAAATGTTTAATTCTTCTAATAAATGGTCAACTCTAAATCTTTTGTGGCACGACTTGCATTCAGTTAAAAGATCGTAAAACCTTTCTAAATGCCCAGAGGCTTTCCACACGTTCGGATTTTGAATGATGGCTGAATCTAACCCCACTACATCATCTCTTTCTTGAACTATTTTTTTCCACCAAAGTCTTTTAATGTTATTTTTTAATTCTATGCCCAGTGGGCCAAAATCATAAATACCCTGAATTCCACCATAAATTTCAGAGGCACCAAAAACAAAACCTCTTCTTTTACAAAGGGACAGAATTTTTTCCATTAACTCTTCCATTTTTTTATTTTCTCTCCTAATTTATTCAACGATACCCATGAAAGGAGTCATCTCTGGATCGTTTAATAAAATAGTAGTAATGGGTGAGAATGTCGCTTCTATGATTCTTCCTGTCCATGAATCTTCGCCTGTCGCTTTCACCTCACCAATAATTTCTGGGGCATTCCCTATGTGTTCTTCTAATGGCGAAAATACTACTTGGAAAGCAATAATTACATACTCAGTATCAGTTAAATTTGATTTTCTTTTTTCCAATTCTCCAACTGACCATACAATTTCCCTTGAATTTGAATCAAAAGAAAATTTAGAAGACATTTCTTCAGGAAAGATATTCCCTGTTAAATTAACATAAGAAGGCAATTTTGCTTTCACCTTTACATCATTTACCTTTGCGTAATAATTTTTTACTTTCCACAAAATCGTATAAGTTGTGGTTGCTCCAACCTTTGGAGGAAGAGGTCCTGAATTTCCAAAAATCTCATCATGGTAAAAACCTTGCTGAACAACTTCAATTTTGGAAGAAATCTTGGTTATAAATTCCTCCTTTATTTGTGAAATAAACACCTTATTTTTTATCACAGGGGTAACAACATCTCCAATATCATCCTTTAATCTCACCCAAAATTCAACCTTCCCTTCATCCATGGGAGCTAAATATTGAAGCTTCGATATCCTCCTCCAGTCAAAAATTACTGAATTGTCTCCGGGCTTATAATCTCCTAAATCTGACCTTAATGTCCTTAAATCGAAAGCGTCTCCTTCTAATTTTGAAATTAAAAATAAATTTTTCATTTCTTCTTCGCCAACATTCTTAAAATAAATGGTATAACGAAGCCATTCACCAGGGGATGCCACATAGTTTGGATTATTATTAATTTCCTGTCTTAAAACGATAGAGGGTTTTATAATCTCAACTCCTTTTTCAATTTCCTTCAAAACTATAAATTTATTATCTCTCACAACCCCAATCCTTGACTTGAAAATTTCTACACCACCTATTTCTCCCCAAACCTTTCCTTGAATTTCAATTCGCCCTCCATCCGTTTTGTTTAAAAGCGGAATTTCCCATTCTGTTTGATCAAGAGATTTTGGTATTGAACTAATAAATTCAAAACCTGAAGGATAATCTACCTGAACCCTTAAATTCGTTAACAAAGTTTCCAGATTAGAGAAATAATCTAATTTAACATTAATGTTTCTACCTACCTCTACTTTTGAAGGCAAGTCAAATTCAAAGGTTAATGGCACAGATTTAATTTGTGAAACAAAAGAGGTAGAAACAGAATATCTTGCTTTTAAACCCTTTGGTCTAAAACTCATTGTCGCTTTAGCAATCTTCGTTTCTCCTTCTCTACCAAAAACAAATAACTTAAAAGAAAGGCTATTCTCTTCGCCAGGATAAATAGCTTCTCCAATCTTTTTAGAAGTAATGATTTCTCTTTTTAAAATTATATTTTCTTTTAAAGAATTCTCTGGTGGCTCAAAGATTAATTCTGGTTCTTCTAACCTAAAATTTCCATTATTTTTATATTTCACTACAAATTCAACCTCTTTACCTACCACTATTTCTCGTGGCGCTAAAATTTCAAGTTTTAAAACATCTTTTGAATAAATATTTTCCCTCAGCTTCACAACAAAAAATACAGCAAACAAAAGAATCACTATTAAAAAAATTCTAAATAAGCTCAGTTTCATAATTTAATAAAAAGGATAAATACAAATTCGAAATATATTTTAACTCACCAATTTCTTTTTTTCCTATTTTTAACCTTTGCAAGATGTGAAAATCTTTGCTATTAATAATTCTTAAAATTTTAATTAAATTTTGGCTTACCAAAAAACCAGACATTGTATTTTGAAAACAGTGAAAACACATTAATCCTCCCTCTTTTACATTAAAATAAATTTTTTGCGATCTTACCATTTTGTCGCATACACAACAAGAATAAAGATTGGGGCTGTAGCCTAAAAGAGAAGCCAAATTCCAGAAAAAATAATAATAACTCAAGTAATGAACCCTAAATGGCAAATTTACATCATTAAGTATTTTGAATTCGTTCAAAATCAAATTAAATATCATTATATCTTTTTCTTCTCTTATTATCAATTTATCCAATATCTCGCCAATATAATAAGAAAGGGAAAGCGCCCTTATGTTTTGTTTCAAATTCTTAAATCTTTCAATAGCAATAACACCAGTTAACCTTTTAAAAAACCTACCCTGCACAAACTCAAATTCTACAAGAGAAAAGAGATTAATCTGATATTTTAATTTTGAATTAATCTTTCGAATGCCCTTACCTAAAACTTCAACCTTCCCAAAATCTTTACTAAAAATTTTGAACAAAAAATCATATTCTCCATTCTCTTCTTTTTTAAAAACAAAACCTATGTCTCTAAATTTTGGCATCATAACTCATAAACCGAATGCCTCTTTAAAGTTATCTATGAATCTGCGTACTTTATCTTTAGAATTCCCAAGTTCATTTCTAATTTTATTTGCTATTTCTCTAATTTTTGGATCAACACTACTCCCTGGTCTCTGTAATTCATTAATAAGTGATTGAATCTTAGAAATTTCTCTTTTTTCAATAATTTCACCAAAAAGTGTTCTATCGCTGAGGATCTGAGCTATTTTTTCTCTCGTTTCCCTTTTTACTCCCCCTAACTTTACATACCACTCATCCTTTATTAATTCTCTAATAAATATATTACTCCTTTGATTTTCCAACTTTGATTTCTTTTCCTCTTTTCCAGATTGTGTATTTTTAAAATTTTGATCTTTTTGATGAGTATTTACCATTAGCTTTTTTAATTGACAAAATTAATTTTTCATTTTCAACCTTTATTTCTTTTGCGCTATCTAATTTATCTTCACTTTTTAAAATATCTAACAAAAGAGCCTCATTTAAAATTATTCTTTTGTATTTTTCTATAATCTTTGATATCTTTTCTGTTCCAAAATAACTAACCGTAATTTTATCTTTTGGCTTCAAATTCATCTCTTTTCTTATTTCTTGAATATTTCTAATGATCTCTCTTACAATTCCCTCTTCTTTTAGCTCTTCAGTAATGGTAGTATCTAATTTAAATTCATTCCCAAAGCTTATTTTCTTTACATTTACCTCCTCTTTTATTAATTCTAACAATTCTGGCTCTTTTTTTAAAAAGGAATCTTTAATCTTCAATTCCGGCAAAGGTTGTCTTACTTTTATTTTCACTCTTTGTCTTTCTGAAAGAGCTAAAGAGACAATCTCTCTAACTCTTTTCATTTTCTTTTCTAACTTTTTATCTATTAATGTCTCTTGAACCTTTGGCCAATTTTCAAGATGAATTGAGGTTGGAAACCTAAATTTTAAATTCAAAATATTTTGATAAATAGATTCTGACAAAAAAGGCAAAAATGGTGCTAAAATTCTTGAAAGATTAAAAAGAACAAATTTTAAGGTTTTGCTTGCTTCAATGAGTTCTTTTTTAGTGCTCGGCTTTTGAAATCTTTTTCTTGACCTCCTAATATACCAAAGCGATAAATCCTCAATGACAAAATTTTCTATAAGTCTCGCGCTACCTACTACATCGTAATGATCTAACCTTTCTGTTATCTCTTTAATGACGCTTTCTAATCTAGAAACAATCCATGTATCTAATACATTATTTGATTTAAAATTTAGACCTCTTACTTTTGCTCCGTAGATTTCAAAAAATATATAACAGTTCCATAAAATAAGTATAAATTTCTTTAAGCTATTTTCTATATCCTTTTCTGAAAAAAGTTTTGAATCGCCAGGCTGATTTATAGTAAAAAAGTACCAACGAACAGGCTCAATACCATATTTTTGAATGATATACCAAGGATCTACAACATTACCTTTCGATTTTGACATTTTTTCTCCTTTTTCATCTAAAAGATGGCCAAGAGAAATAACGTTTCTATAAGCTGGACCAAAACCCATTAAGGTGGATATTGCCAAAAGTGTATAAAACCAACCTCTCGTTTGGTCTATGCCTTCTGCAATATAGTCTGCTGGGAATAATTTTGGCGGTGTAATTTTTGATTTTGGTTTTGAAATTTCAGAAAATGGCCAATGATATTGAGCAAAGGGCATCGCTCCTGAATCAAACCACACATCAATGATATCTAAAACCCTTCTCATTTTCCCGTCGCATTTTGGACAAAAAAATTCTATCTCTTCAATATATGGTTTGTGAAAATTCAGATTTCCTTTTTTATCATAAGGTAAAAACTTAAATTCAATTTCCCGCAACTCCCCATTTTTTATTTTTCGTGGTTCAATCTCCTTCAAAAATTCTTCAACAGAATAACCTTTCATCATCCCTTCCAAAAGAGAAAGTGGTCTTTCGTGTCCCACTATTAAAATGGTCTTCCCCCTGTATTTTCTTTCAAATGACAAAAGAGCATTATAAATTCTCCTCTTTACCTGATTGTAGCTTTCTCCTCCAGCTGGAGCTTTAACAAATCTTTCTTCATATGATTTCCAAAAAGAATGATATTCTTTGAGCGTTTTCCCTTCAAAGATACCAAATTGAATTTCTCTTAATCTTTTATCAAAAATTAGCTTCACCCCCAACTCTTTTGCCACAATTTCTGCGCTTTCTTTTGTTCTTAATAGGTCAGAAGAAATTATTAAATCAATTTTTTCTCTTTTTAATTTTCGGGCAACCCTCTCAATTTGCCTTCTACCTTTCTCTGTTAAATGACAAGGTATTTTTTCAGGAAGAGTAGAGATCAAAATATCTTTTGTATTAGTTTCGGCTTCGCCATGTCTTAAAATGAAATACCTATTTTTAGAAAATTTTTGTTTTATCAAATCTTCTCTCGACCCAATAAACTCTTTAAAACCGCATTTTTCACATATCCAAATGGGTAAAGGAGTGCCCCAATATCTTTCTCGAGAAAGCGCCCAATCTTTTACCTCTTTTAACCATTCTCCAAACCTTCCTTCTTTTAAATGAGAGGGAATCCAATTTATTTTTCGGTTGTTTTTAATGAGATTCTCTTTAACAGCAGTTATTTTAATAAACCAACTTTTCTTTGCATAATACAAAAGATGGCTTTTACATCTCCAACAAAAAGGATAATCGTGTTCAAAAATCTCTTCTTTAAATAAAATCCCCCTTTCTTTTAAATCTTTAATTATTAAAGAACCTGCTTCTTTAACAAAAAGACTAGCAAATTTTTTAACCTCTAGTTTAAATTTTCCTTCCTCATCAACGTTCAAAATTATCGGAAACTGTGGCAAATTTTGAGCCTTGAGCTTTGAATTTTGAGTCTTTATCAATTCCATATCTTCTTCACCAAAAGCTGGAGCAATGTGCACCAATCCTGTTCCTTCCTCTAAAGAAACAAAATCTGCCCCCAAAACCTCCCAGATTTTTTCTTTTTCAAAATTTGGTTGATAAAAGTCAAAAACTGGCTGATATTTTAGACCAATTAAATCTTTTCCTTTTACTTCTTTTAAAATTTGTCCTTCAATATTCAAAACCTTTACTCTTTCTTTTGCCAAAATTAAAACCTCCCCCTCTTTTTCCAAAAGAGAATAATCAAAATTTGGGTTAACTGCTACGGCAACGTTTCCAGGTAATGTCCAGGGAGTAGTCGTCCAAACCAAAAGAAAACAATTTTTATATTCTGAATTTAAAACCCTAAATTTTACATAGATTGCCGGCTCTTTTATTTTTTTGTATCCTTGAGAAACCTCGTGATAAGACAAAATCGTTTGACAACGAGGACAATAAGGAGAAACCTTAAAATCTTGGTAAAGCAAACCCTTTTCATAAATTTTCTTTAACAAAAACCAAACAGATTCAATGTAATCTGGATCATAAGTAATGTAAGGATTTTTCAAATCCAACCAAAAACCGATTCTCTCAGTTAATCTTTCCCAATCTTTTTTATATTCCCAAACCGACTTTTTACATAAAGAATTGAATTTTTCTATTCCAAACTTTTCAATATCTTTTTTTGTCTTTGTCCCAATTTTCTTTTCTATCTCTAATTCAACTGGCAATCCATGAGTATCCCATCCTGCCTTTCTCAAAACCCTAAAACCTTTCATTGTTTTGTACCGACAAACAATATCCTTGAAAACTCGACTCAAAACGTGATGCAATCCAGGTTTTGCATTAGCAGTCGGAGGACCCTCATAAAAAACAAAATCCTTTTTATTTTTCCTTTTTTCTATCGATCTCTCAAAAATTTTATTTTTTTTCCAGAATTTCAAACACTTTTCTTCTAATTTCAAAAAGTTTTCTACCATAATTTTAATTTAATTTTAAGACGAAATCTTTTAAAATTGAATAAAATCTCTCTAAAGATTCAATATCTATCCATTCTTCTTCAGAATGAGCGCCACCTCCCTTTGGTCGTGTAACAATTACAGGAATTCCAACTTCTCCAAAGAATCTGGCATCAGAAGAACCATGAGAAAAGGTAGATTGGGGTTCTTTTTTTGTATTTTCTTTTAAAACCTTCATAAAAAGTTTTACATAATTGTTTTTTAAATCTAAACGGATGGGGCTTCCCGTTGCTAATTCTGTAATTTTTACTTTAAATCTTTTTTGTAAACTACCTAAGTAATTTTCAATTTTTACTTTTTCTTTCTCGTTTAAAAACCTGATATCCAAAAAAGCTCGAGAAAAACCAGAAACTTGATTTGTCAATTCTCCTCCCTCAATTTTTCCAATCGTCAAAGTCCTGTGCCAATGATGTTTTGTTTTACAAGGTTCTTTTGGAAAAAATTTACTAAAATCTCGCAAAAACTCTATTAGTCTTTCATTCGCCCCTTTTCCTTCCCACGGTCTTGAACCATGAGCAGGCTTACCTTTTATTTCTACCTTTAAATGCCAAACTCCCTTTGCCATTCTCTCAATCTTTAAATCACAACCCCCATCTGGCAGAAAAACTATCTTGCTTTTAAATCCTCTTTCGAGTAATTTCCTTGTACCAAAAAAACCTCCCGTTTCTTCATCAGAAGTAATCATTATTCCCAAATCTAAATTTTTCAAGCTATATTTTAGCTCTTGAACTAGCCTCAAATAACAAGCTATAGCAAATTTCATATCAAAAACCCCTCTTCCAAAAGCTTTTCTTTTTTTAATTTTCAATTTAAAAAGTCCTTCAGGCCCTGGTACAACGTCAACATGAGCAGCCAAAAAAATTTTGGGATTTCTTTTTTGGGTCAGGGCTATCAAAGAAGGATGCCCTGAAAATTCAAAATATTTTAAATTCAGAGGAAATCTTTTGAGGAAATTCTTAATCCAAAAAATTGCCCTCCTTCTTTCTTTAAAATCGTGGGGTAGAGATTTAAAAGAAACTAATTTTTCTAAAATTTGTAACATCCACTTAATTTTAACATAAATAAGCTCCGAATAAGGAGCTCAAAAAAAAATATTTATATTTAAGGTACTGCTCTAAGGAATCACAGGGATAAAAATCGCGTCGCTGGCTCCATGAATTGATAATGACGTACGGGCGTTCAAAAAGCCCCCGAGGATCTTCCATTGGGATGCTTTGATGTCAAAACCTGTGTAAACCCGGTATATGCCAAAGTAGTTGCTACCATTAACTCTCACTCTAAGCGGCCAATAGAATTTTTGTAGATATAAAGGCTTCCATTCACAAACCTCTCCTGTAATTGTTCTCATCTTAAAGGTCCCAAAATGTGTAGTTCCTAACCATTGTTTCGCTTCTTTTTTACCTTTGGCGAACAATACTATCCGCACTTTTTTGTTACCACTACCGTCACCTTTAAAAACTATTCCTGGCGATCCACTTCTAGCATATTCATTACTCAACTGTGCAAGCTTCTCTGGTGTTGGGTCATCCACCTCTTTCCATAACCAGCCACTCCCATAGCTCTTCATTTCTCTGTAAGTCACTGGCCAGACACTTTTTCTTCTAATCTTCTCTAATCCTCGGACAGCTTCAAGATCATTAATTCGCGGAGCTAGTAAATATTCATCATTTAGGCTTTGTGGGTCTAAAATATCCGTCCAAAGATAGTCGTCTCCGCCTTTTCTCCTCGGTGGGTAAATAAGTACTTTAGTCTTTTTGGGCCATCCCAGTCCAAATAACCTTTCTTTGAAACCTGAGCAGATCTTACTGCTTATACCAATTCCAGCCGGGCTCTCTTCCACTTCATACGGCATTATTTCTTCTTCGTCCAAACTAAAATCTACTCTTACCAAAAGTGAATGAACACCATGGTTTAACTCAGCATAGGTTTTCTCTTTTGGATATCGTGTCGCGGCTCTTTTGATAACCTCAACAATTTGCCCCTGTATCCACTCTGGAAGTCTTAGCTCGTTTTGTGGTCGTAAAACATTTACCTTCCAGTTAACCGACGCCCCTGGATTCCTGACGTACAACGTCTCTATTTCTCCTTCTAGTTCTAGATCCAATAATCTAACACCTCCCTTGTGGGAAACCAAAAGGCCTCCCCAGCTAGGAGGCTAACTCATAAAATAAATAAATTAAAAGTTAACCTCCTAGCCGCAGAGGCCCACAACACTTAAACAACTTTTGGCTTCTATTTTCCATACTATTTATATAATATTTTATCAAACCAAAAAACTTTGTCAAGAGATAGAATGCTAATTTCAATCACATTTTCTGAGGGGTCTGAATGCCCAAAAGAGAAAGGGAACTTTTGATAATTTGAGCAACTGCTTTTGTTAAAATGACCCTAAAATTCCTTACTCTTTCATTTTCTACTTTTAGAATCGGATATAAATCATAAAATAAATTGTATTTTTTTGCCAAATTAAAAACGAAATTGCAAATTAAATTGGGAGAAAATTTTTCGGCTGCCTCTTGAACTATTTCTGGAAATTTATAAATCTCTCTCAAAATTTCAATTTCTTCTTTTTTTAAATTTTTAATTTCAAATTCTTTAATTTGTACCTTCTGATTTTTCATTTTTTCCAAAACACTCTGACATCTCACAAATGTGTATTGCAAATAAGGAGCTGAATTTCCTTTTAAGTTTAAAATTTTTTCCCAATCGAAAATGATGTCTCTTGAAGGGTGCTGAGAAAGGTCGTTATACTTTACTGCTCCAATGCCAACAATTTTTGAAACTTCCTCTTTTTCTTTTTCTGTCAACCCTCTTGAGGTTTCAGATTTTTCAACAATTTCTTTTGCTCTCTCTATTGCTTCCTCTAAAACATCTTCTAAATGAACAGTTTCTCCTCGTCTTGTAGAAAACTTCCCTGTTTTTGTTCGATACAAACCATGGGAAACATGGATAAATCTCGTTTTTTTAGCCCATCCCAACATTTCAACAGCTTTGAAAAGTTGTTGAAAATGCAATTTTTGGTCAGCTCCTACTTCATAGATTATTAAATCAGGATTCCACCTATTTAACCTATACTTTATTGTTGCCAAATCTCTAGCAAAGTAAGTTGTCGTACCATCTGATTTTTGAACAATCACAGGTGGTAATCGATTCTCCGGAAATTCGATTATCAAAGCTCCTTGGCTTTCTTTTACTATATTTTTTCTTTTCAGTTCCTCAATAACCTTTCTTGCCATCAACTCATAAAAACTTTCGCCCAAAACCAAATCAAATTTCACGCCCAAGATATTATAAATTCTCTCAAATTCTTTTAAAGAAACTTTCACAATAACCTCCCACATCCTTTTCGCTTCTTTATCCCCTTCCTCTAATTTCTTAAACCAGCGCCTTCCCTCTTCTTCTAACTGAGGATTTTTTTCTAATTCCTTATGAAATTTAACATACATTTCCTCTAATTCTTTTATGGAATAACCTTCAATGTTTTTTTTACCCCATTTTTTTATTGAAAAAATTAACTTTCCAAATTGCGTACCCCAATCTCCAATGTGATTGTCTCCAATTGGTTTGTAGCCTAAAAATTTATAAATATTATAAAGTGATTGACCAATAATCGTAGACCTTAAATGACCAATACCAAATGGTTTTGCAATATTGGGTGAAGAATAATCTATAATGACAACCTTCCCTTTCCCCACGTTGTTTTTTCCATAATTGTCTTTTTCTTTTAAAATCTTCTTTAATTCTTTAAGTAAAAAATCTAGCGAAATAAAAAAGTTTATAAAACCTGGCGCTTTAACCTCAACATTACTAAACATCTTTTCTTTTTTAAGCGAGTTTACAAGAGAATAGGCTATTTCAAGAGGGCTTTTATTTAAATGTTTTGATAATAGCATGGCTACGTTGGTAGCATAATCTCCAAATTGTTCATTTTCTGGATGTTCAACCTTAAATTCTGGAATTTTCAGGTTAAAAAAAATAGCTTTGAGCGCATTTTTAATGATTTTCTTTATTTTATTTCTCATTAATTCAATTTTAATTAATTTTTGATAAAATTTAAAAATGAAAATTCTATCTCAAAATAAAAAAGCACATTTTAACTTTGAAATACTAGAAAAATTTGAGGCAGGTATTTCTCTTTTAGGTCAAGAAGTAAAATCGCTAAAAAAGTGGGGGGTAAATTTGGGAGGAGGTTATATAATAATAAAAAATAACGAAGCATTTTTAACAGGCATTGATATTCCTCCCTGGCAACAAAACAATATAGGTGGAAATTATAATACGAAAAGGGATAGGAAATTGTTGTTAAAAAAAGAGGAAATAAGATATTTAATCGGAAAGTCAAAACAAAAGGGGTTTTTCTTGGTACCATTGAAACTATATACAAAAGGTGGTAAAATAAAACTTGAATTCGCTGTTGCTAAAATTAAAAAGAAATTTCAAAAAAAGGAATTAATTAAAAAAAGGGAAATAGAAAGAGAAATTCAAAGAGCGTTGAAAGAATATTAAAATTTATAAAAAAAATTAAGGGGGATGTAATTTAGCTTCGACGGAAATGTATTTTTTACCAATGCGGGTAGAGTTTGCTAGAAACTCTTTAAACTTCTAGCTACAATTAATGCCAACGCAGAAAGAAAATTGGCATTAGCAACTGCCTAATGCCATCTGAATCGCTTCTCGCTAGGCAATTCAGATGTAATAACATTTAGCGAGAAATTGCACATTCTATCTCGTATAAACCTGTCTTTATAGTTGTCAGTTATTCTTAAACTGACTACACCCGTAGAGTTGGTAAAAAAATCATTTCCGGACGGGGGTGCAATTCCTCCCATCTCCACACGTGTAAAAAAATTGATAAAAAAAATTTACTTTGAAAGATAAATTTTTAATCAACAACCAAATAAAAGCAGAAAGGGTAAGGGTTATTGATGAGAAAGGAAGCAACCTAGGAGTTTTTTCTTTAAAAGACGCTCTTTCTATTGCTAAAGAGAGAAATCTAGATTTAATCCAAATTACAGAGAAGGCTGAAATTCCCGTATGTAAAATATTTGACTATGGAAAATTCATCTATCAAATGAAAAAGAAAGAAAAAAGAAAAGAAAAAGAACAACAGGAAATAAAAATAATAAGATTAGGGTTTAACATTTCAGAACATGATATGGAAACCAAAGCAAACCAAACCAAAGATTTTTTAGAAAAAAGAAAAAGGATACAAATTGAAATGATACTAAGGGGCAGAGAAAAATCATTAGAAAGTTTTGCCAAAGATAAAATAAAAAAATTCCTTGAAATTATAGCAAATAAAATACCCATAAAAATAGAACAAGAATTAAAAAAGGTTCCTAAAGGTTTTATAATGATAATTTCAAAAAAATGAAAACAAGAAAATCCATATTAAAAAGATTTAAAATAACAAAAACGGGAAAGATTTTAAGAAGGGCAACTGGACAAGATCACTATCGTTCAAAAAAATCATCCAATAAAAAAAGAAAAATGAGAAAATGGATTCCCTTATCAAAAGGTGAAGCAAAACTAATAAAAAAATATTTAAGTAGACCATAATAAATTAATATGGTAAGAGTAAAAAAAGGAAAAACAAGACACAAAAGGAGAGAAAGACTTTTAAAAAAGGTTAAAGGGTTTAGGTGGAAAAGAAAGTCAAAATATAGATTAGCAAAAGATGCGTTACATCATGCTTTAGAGCACGCTTATGTTGGAAGAAAAGAGAAAAAAAGAAGAATGAGAGGTTTGTGGCAAACTCAAATTGGTGCTGCACTGAAACCTTATGGAATTTCTTATAGTAAGTTCATCTCAAAGTTGAAAGAAAAGAAAATTGAACTAGACAGAAAAATTTTGGCAGAATTGGCAAAAAATCATCCACAAATTTTTGAAGAAATTGTAGCAAAAGCGAAAAGTTAAGGTTTAAGCTTCATTAAAAAATCATTTGCTTTTTTTAAAATTTCCTTGGCGTTATTAAATGTTAATCTCTCAATTCCCTCTTCAAATGGTAACCAATCGTAACCTATGTGTTCAAAAGAAATTTTAACGTCTTTTTCTTTTGTTTCAGCCACAAAAAAGGTAACAAATTTTAAAATGTTTTTTCCCTCAAATCTGAAGAAATATTTAATTGTTTCTTTAAAACCTGGCAAAATTTTAATATCTTTCAAACCCGTTTCCTCAAAAACTTCTCTTTTTACAGTATCTTCAATTTTCTCTCCTTTTTCAATATGCCCCTTTGGAAAATCCCAATAATCTTTCTCTGCTCTGTGAGAAGTCCCAGGATAGTGCAAAAGCAAATAATAAATTTTATTATTTTCTTTCCGAAACACCACTGCTCCGGCTGATTTTTCAATGGGCATATCCTTTAAAAAAGTTAATTAGTTTTTGTAACGGCCAGCAATTGATAATGTCTTCTTTCTCTGCCCAACCTCTTCTAGCTTGGGCAATTCCCAATTCAATGAATCTCATTTGATCTATATGGTGTGCATCGGTATTAATTACCATTTTTACTCCCATTTCTTTTGCTTTTTTGACGTTAATGTCGTTTAAATCTAATCTTTCAGGGTAGGAATTGATTTCTAAAATTGTTCTGGTTTCTTTTGCTACTTTTAAAATTTTATCAAAGTCAATTTCGTAACCTTCCCTTTTTTGAATTAACCTTCCAGTGGGATGGGAAATGATATCAACATGAGGATTTTTCATTGCCCGAATTATTCTCTCTGTCATTTCTTCTTTTGACATTTTAAATTTTGAATGAACGCCAGCAATCACAAAATCTTGCTCTTTCAAACATTCATCATCAATATCGATTTTTCCGTCTGGCAAAATGTTTGCTTCACAGCCCTTTAAAATTCGGAATTTCGTATTTTGCATTGCGTATTGCGCATTTAATTTATCAATTTCTTTATTTCTTTCTTTCAATTCTTTTTCATCCAACCCATGTTCGATTTTTAAAAATTTTGTATGGTCTGCAATTCCAACATATTCATATCCCATTTTGATTGCAAATTTTGCAATTTCTTCAATCGAATTTTTGCCGCCGTCCCAATTTGAGTGCACGTGTAAATCACCTTTAATGTCTTTGTAATCAATAATTTTTGGAATCTTGTGATTCAAAGCTGCTTCAATTTCTCCCCTATTTTCTCTTAATTCTGGCGGAATCCAATCCAAACCCAATTTTTGATAAATTTCTTCTTCTGATTCACCAGCAATCATTTTTGAACCTTTAAAAAGTCCGTATTCTGAAAGTTTGAAACCTTTTTCAAGGGCAATTTTTCTCAAAGCAATGTTGTGTTCTTTTGATCCGGTGAAATATTGAAGAGCTGCCCCATAAGACCCTTTTGGCAAAACTCTAATGTCCATATCAAAGCCTTCTTTCATCCTCACTGAAGCCTTTGTATTTCCCTTTCCCCAAACCTTCATCACGCCTGGCAAAGAAACAAAAAAATCCATAATTGGCTTTGGATTCTTGGAAATAACTAAAAAATCCACATCTCCTATTGTTTCTTTCATTCTCCTGATTGATCCGACCGCATCAATTCTTTCTACTTCTTTTAAACTCTTCAACTTTTTGTAAACTTCTTTTACTACTGGCAAAATCTCTCCCAACAAAAACCTTCCCTGTGACCTTTTTGCAAACTCAATTGCTTCTAAAATGTTATTTTCCGTTTTTTCCCCAAATCCATAGAGAGGAGCAATTTTGTGAGTTTTTGCTGCTTCTTCCAACTCTTTTAAATTGGTAATTTTTAGTTTTTCATACAAAACCTTCAATCGCTTTGGACCCAATCCCTCAATTCCCATTAGCTCTTCCAAATTTATTGGATATTTTTTCTTGTAATCTTCGTAATATTGAATCTTTCCTGTTTTTAAGTATTCCTCGATTTTTTTAGCAATACCCTCTCCTACTCCTGGAATTTTTCTTAATCCTTCAAATCCCTCTTTTTTGTAAATTTCCTCAATGTCTCTTTCCAATCCTTCCAAAGTCAAAGCTGCTTTTTCATAAGCAAAGGGTTTAAATTTCACATCTTCCATTTCTAAAAAATAAGCAATTTCATAAAAGATTTTAGCGATTTCTTTATTTTTCATAGAATTTAAAGCGGAGATTTTGGAATTGTAAAAACTTTGTCTTTGGGAATTAAATCTTTAGAGATTAAAAAAAGCAACAAAACAGAAATCATTCCCAAAATAAACACTGAAACAAAAAGGGGGACAAAACCAAAAAATTTAGCGATCGTTCCGCCTAAAATCCCCGCAATTCCAGCTCCAATTCCAACGGCAGAACTTTCCAAGCTCCAACTCAAAGCCTCTTTTCCTTTATCTACGTGTCTCACAAAAATTCCTCCCCAAGCTGGAATATTCATTGCCATACCGATGGCATTAACGATTTGCAAAAGATAAATGTGCCAAGGCAATGCAGCAAAAACATAACCCAAAGGAACCAAACTACTCAAAAATATTCCAAAAATCATAAAGTAAAAATCGTCTTTTTCGCCTTTAACGTTGTCCAAATATCTCCCAATTGGAATTTGAAGCAAAGATTTTACCAACCAATAAACTCCAACTGCCATTCCAGCCAACCTCACATCTCCACCCTCGATTTGTTGAGTAATAAAAATTGCCAAAATTGGAGAAATCAAACCCCAAGCAAAAAGCAAAATCAAATCAGAGAGAATTAAAATTTTAATTACTTTGTTAATTGAGACGAACATTAACCCTTAATTACTTTCACTAAAATTTCTCTTTCTCTTTCCCGATTGTCAAAATCAATGAAAACAATTTGTTGCCAAGTTCCCAAAACCAATTTTCCATTTTCAACTGGAACTGTTAAAAAAGGTTTAATCAAAGAAGACCTCAAATGGGAAAATCCATTGGCTTCTCCCCAAACATCGTCGTGATGATATTTTTTATCAGAAGGAACCAATTTTTCCATTAACTCTTTGAAATCTTTTAAAAGCCGAGGTTCGTTTTCAATCGTAGTAATGCCAACGGTCGAACCAGGACAGGATACAATACAAATTCCCTCTTTTACTCCAGATTTTCTCACTGCGTCTTCAACCATTGAAGTAATATCAATAATATCGCAAAAACCTTTAGTTAAAATAGTAAACCTCATTAATCGATTTTAATAAATTTGCTTTTATTTTCAAAAAATTTATTCATTCTTACAAAGTTCCAAAAGTTCTTTGGCGTTTCTTATTGCATAGCCATGGGCATCATTATTGAAATAGCAATAAACATTCAAGTTTTGTTTTTGCCATTTTTTTATTCTTTTGGCTAAATCTTTTAATTCCCTTTTTGTATATTTTGAACCAAACAAAATTTTTAAGCCGTGCATCCTTACATAAACAAAATCTACAGTAACCTCATATTTCTTTGGCTATTCTGGAGAGTCAACAACAACCAAAACGCAACCTTTTTCTTTCAAAAGATTATAAATTTCTTGAGTGTACCAAGATTCATTAAACCTCCTCATATTACCAAAAAAACAAATAAATTTCTCTTTAATAAAATTAATAAAAACGTTTACGTCAAATTAATACCATGGCAAGAAATGACGAATTGGAAACCTACAACGCCCACTTTAATCATAGAATTTCTTTTTCATTTCTTCCATTAAAGAAAGACAAATGTTATCATCGCAACTTTCAAAAGCCCATTCCCAAATAGGATGTGTAGAAAAACCCTTGTATTTTTTCTCATATAAGAGTCCTTGAAGTAAAACAGCCAAAATGTTCAATTGGCTTAGAAATTTTGCTTCAGGAGAACTCTTTACTCTATAATCCTCCCAGAGATTTAAAATTTCCTTTTTTATTTGAGGATCAAGTTTTCTCGTCAGTCGTTCTAATGATTTTTTTTCTTCTTTATAATCTTCCAAAAATATCCATTCCTTTTCTTTTTTTGATAATCTAATCATCTTTTTTAAAATTTTCTCTTTCTCATTTATATTCCGTGATAAAATCCGATCGTAGGGGGTAGTATCTCCGGTATAAACTGCCGACAATTCATGGCAAAGTACCATTTTAAAAAGTTTCTCTTGATTTAATTTAATTTTTTCTTTAGCAAAAAGCCATGTCATCAAAAATAATGTAAAAATATGGCCTGTTACTGTTTCTGAATTTTCTATTCCCCTTAATTTCCAATATAACCTTCCCATCCTTTTCAACCTTCCGATTTCTAAAATAAATTCTAAAATATTTTCCAATTCTTTTTTTAATGTCTTATTTATTTTTATTTCCAACCTTGAGTTATAGAACTTATTTTGAATTATTTTGTAAAAATTTTTTAATAAATCATCCACTATTATTTCGTCTGCCTCTTCCCACCACGGGGCGACAAAGGCATAATCTTTTTTATTTAACGATTCAAGGGCCTCTATCATTCCTTCCATTTTATCTACTTGAAAAAAGAAAAGACCCTCTTTGGTTAACTTTTTCTTATAGTTTAGCCAAAAATAAAAAATTTCATCCCGTAAATTAAGAGAAAGTGGTTTTAATAATTTCAAAAGTAATCTTTTTTCTTCTTTGAATTCTTTTTCATCTCTTTTTTTCTTCTCTCTTAAAGGAAGGCGAATCCATTTTTTTAAGAATTCTTTTCTTGCTTTTTCGTCTTCTGGTAACAAACCCCAAAATGGTGTTCTGTCTCCCCCATATACCTCTCCAAGGTCGTGTGAAAAAGCGGTTTTGATTAAATATTCAACATTCAAGTTATGCTTTATACCTAACAACCAACTTGTAATAGCTCCCCTGACAATATGGTCGGCTACAGAGGGCGGATCTTTAACCCCTAACAAAACCAAACCAGTCCTCGGTATCTCCTTTAATGTTTGAATTTCAATGAGAAATTCTAAATTTTCTCTCATAAAATAAAAAACTTGGCTCTTAATTAAGCATATCAGAAATTTAAGGAGAGCAAAAATATACCCTTGAATTAGTATTTTATTTTCTTAATTTTATATTTCACGTTAATAGGGGAGGTAATTACAATTTCATCGCCTACCTTTTTACCCAACAGCATTTTACCCACAGGAGATTCAATTGATATTTTTCCTTCGCTGGGGTTTGATTCGCACGTATCTACTAACATAAATTCATTTATGGCACCGTCTGTATCTTCAAGCGTAACGGTAGCTCCAATATTCACAATATTTCGACCTTCTTTTGCAGGCTTACCAATTAATACATAATTCCTTAAAATATTTTCTAATTCAAAAATTTTATTTTCTAAAAGTCCCACCTCTTCTTTAAACGCCAAATATTCATTGCTTATTTCTTCTGAATGAAAAATCTGAGGAATTTCTCCTTTTAATTTTAAGAACTTTAAATTCTTTAAAATTTCATATTCCTTTTTTAACCTTTGTAATCCTTCTTTTGTTAAATAAAATTTTCTTTCCATATTATTGATTAACCCCCCGTTTTCTTGGGGGGTTAGACTTACTTTTTACCTTTTATTTTTAATATTTATTCTTTTCTAACCCCCACCAACAACCTTTACATCCAAAACGAAAATGCATTTCTCCAAAAGAGAATTAATGACGGAAATTGGCATTTTTTGTTGAATTTTTGACACCATATACCTATTGTAAAAAACCAAAGAACGTTGTCAAGTCTTTTCGTTTAAATTAAAATGAAAACCTATGAGAGAATTTGCAAAAAGAACTAAAAATTTAGATATTTCCTTAATTAGATATATGAGAATTTTGGCAGAGAATGTTCCAAATTCTATTTCTTTGGGACAAGGAATACCTTATTTTGAATTGTACGGCGAAATTAAAGAAAAATTAACACAAGCACTCAAAACAAATAAAGAAATTAACAAATACACTCTTTCCAAGGGAATTTTTCCATTAAGAGAAGAAATTGCAAAGTCAATAAAAAAAGAAAAGGGCGCCATCGTGAAACCAGAAAGAGAAATATGTATTACGAGCGGAGTAATTACTGGGTTATTTTGCGCTCTTTATGCGTTAGTTGATAAAAACGATGAAGTAATCTTATTTGATCCAACATACGAAGCTTTTATAAAACAATCAAAATTGGTTGAAGGAAAAATACGGTTTGTACCTTTAATAGAAAAGAATGGTTGGCAAGTAGACTTTAAAAAATTGGAAAACGCTATTAGTAAAAAAACAAAAGCAATCATTTTTTGTAATCCTTCAAATCCCACCGGAAGTTTACTGAAAAAAGAAGAGTTAATAGAAATTGGAAAAATAGCTTTGAAAAATAACTTATTTGTTCTTGTCGATGAAACCTACGATTATATTGTCTATGACAATAATAATTATTTTAGCTTATTAAGTTTGGATAAATTAAGAAAGATATTGATTACCTTCGTGGGATTTTCTAAAAGGTATGCTTTAACAGGGTTTAGGGTAGGCTGTATAATAGCCAGAGAAAAATTATTAAGAAAAATAGAAAGGGTATTTGACCTTATCTCAATTTGCGCACCGACAATTTCTCAATACGCAGCGCTTTTTGCTTTAAAGAGCAATCAAGATTTTGTAGCAAAATACAAAAAAGAACTAACAGAGAATAGAGAATTGGTTTGTCAAAGATTGGATAAATTAAAAGACCTTTTCGAATATCAAAAACCAGCAGGAAGTTATTTTATATTTCCAAAATTCAAATTAAAAATGAAATCTGTTGAATTTAGCAAAAAACTACTTTTTGAAGCAAAGGTTGTCGCCATACCTGGGATAACGTTTGGACCTTCTGGGGAAAATCATATAAGAATTTCTTTTGGAGAAAAAAAAGAAAACATTCAAGAAGCATTTAATAGGATTGATAATTGGTGGAAAAATTATAAAGCAAAAAATAAAAAATTATGATTGAAATTGATGGGTCTTTTGGAGAGGGGGGAGGACAAATCTTGAGAACGGCTACTGCTTTGGCGGCAGTAAAAAAAATTCCTTGTCGTGTTTTTAATATCAGAAAAGGAAGAGAAAAACCAGGGCTTCAAACTCAACATCTTTTGGGATTGAGGGCCCTGGCTGAAATTTGCAATGGAAAATTAGAAGGAGATTTTCTGAATTCAACTGAAATTAAATTTTATCCTGGAGAAATTACGAAAGAAAAAATTACAATTAAAATTCCTACTGCAGGTTCAATCACTTTAATTTTGCAAGCTTTAATCCCAGTTTGTATTTTTGCCAAAGATCCAATTGAAATTTATTTTGATGGTGGGGCAACTGATACTTTCTTTTCGCCAACGATCGATTATTTTAGATACGTTTTTTTGAAAACATTAGAAAAAATGAAGGCAAAGGTTGAAATTAAAATTCTCAAACGAGGTTATTATCCTGAAGGAGGAGCGAAAGTAAAAGTTAAAATTTACCCTTCAACATTAAAACCAATAAATTTGATAGAGAAGGGAAACATTAAAAAAATTCTAATAATTTCTGGCGCATCTTTATCTTTAAAAAATAGAAAAGTAGCAGAAAGGCAAATGTTGGGAGCAAAGGAAATTTTGGGTAGGTTAGATTTCAAGGTAGAGAACGAAATAAATTATCACGAATCTCAATCGCCAGGTAGTTATATTTGTATTATTGCAGAATTTGAACATTGTCTCTTTGGCACAGATAATGTTGGAACATTGGGAAAGAGAGCAGAAGAGGTGGGAAAGGAAGCGGCACTCAATCTTATCCAAGAACAAAAAAGCGATGCTTGTGTCGACAAACATCTCGCTGACCATCTCATTCCTTATATGGCACTATCTCAAGGAAAATCTCAAATAAAGGTATCTCAAATTACAGAGCATTGCAAAACAAATATGAAAATAACAGAAAGATTTATAAAAGATGGAAAATTCAAAATAAAAGAGAACATTATCTCGTGGATAAAATAAAAATCGGTATTTGGTCGGTAATTAACTACCCTTTAATTTATTCTACTCAAGAGTCTTGCGCCCTCATATTTAAAGTAAAAATGCTTCACTATTTCGTTTGCTGCAAGATAGGCTAAAGCAAGAGAAATAACTATTAAAATTGTTTGAATGTTTGGAGCTATAAAGGAAAAGTAATCTTGACCAAATCGTGTAAAAGGAACAATAAAAGAAAAGATAAAAACAAAAATCGAGAGGAAAACCAAAATTGAACTTGGAGATTTTGCCAACAGAAAGAATTTTCTCGTTCTCACTGAAAAAATAATCGCCAATTCAGTTAAAACAGAGAGTAAAAACCAGTGGGTTTGAATTGATTTTTCCCCTTGTTCAAAGAAAATTCCAAAAAAGATGAAATCAAATAAGGAAGCAACTAAGGCCAAAAAGAAAATGTAAGGGAAAATTTGAGAAAATTTTTGATGTCTTGGTCTTTTTAATTCCTCTGGATCTAACGTATCAGTTGCCACTGCCACTAATGGCAAATCTGTTAACAAATTTAAAAACAAAATTTGGGTAGGTAGCATTGGCAAAAAAGGAAAAATAAGGGAAATGCCTGCTAGAGAATACATATTTCCAAAATTGGAAGAGAGAGTTGCTTTAATGTATTTTTGAATGTTAGAAAAAATATTTCTACCCATCTTTATCCCTTCGACTATCGTTTCTAAGTCATCCTTCAATAAAATAATATCTGAGACCTCTTTTGAAATCTCGGCTGCTCCTTTAACAACAATGGCTACGTTTGCTTCCTTCAAGGCTGGGGCGTCGTTAATACCTTCTCCTATAAACCCAACCTCGTAATTTTTTTGCAATGATTTTATAATCTTTAATTTCATCTCTGGTAAAACCCTAGCAAAAACATTATATTCCCTGCATTTCTCATCAAATTCTTTTTCAGAAATATTATCTAAATCTTTTCCTAAAATAACCTCATCAGGACTTTTTATTAACCCCACCTCTTGAGCAATCTTTAGAGCTACCTCTTTTGCATCGCCTGTTATGATCTTAATTTGCACACCAAGTTTTTTAGCCAAATTTAACGTCCTTTTTGCATCTTTCTTTAATGGGTCAAAAAAGCCAAACACGCCGAGAAATTCAAGATTTTTCTCATCTTCTTCTCCGAAAGAATCACCAGTGTACTCTCTATAAGCTACAGCTAATATCCTTTTTCCCTCTTTTCCTTTCTCTTTCGCGAAATTTAAAATCTCTTCTTTATCTCCAACGTTTGAAATTTCAACGATTTTCTCTGGGGCTCCTCGTGCAATTAAAAATCTTTTTCCCTCAAACTCAATCAAAACTGAATTTCTCAATCTATGAGGAGAAAACGGAATTTCATAAATTAACTTAGCATTTTTCAATGTATTTATTCTATCTTTAACCTTCTCATAAATTGCTAAATCAAAGGTGTTTTGAATTAAATCCTTGTCTTTTTCCAAAAAAGAGGTAGTAAAAAAAGCAAAATCTAAACATCTTTGCTCATCTTTTGAAAAGATATCAGTCAAAACGAGTTTATTTTCTGTGATGGTGCCAGTTTTATCAGTACATAAAATATCAATGTTGCCCAAATCTTCAATTGCCTCTAACCTTTTCACCACTACATTTTTCTTTGCCAATTTTAAAGCCCCATTTGAAAGAGAAACACCAAGTACAAGAGGCAACGCCTCTGGCACCAAACCTACGATTAAAGCTAAACAAAAAATAAGAAACTCTAAAAGATTTGTTTGTCTTCCAATCAACGAATTGGCAATAAAAAGCAAAATAATGGTAACAACAATAAATCTAATGATTATTTTTGAAAAATCTAAAATTTCTTTGTTATAGGAACTGGGTTTTTCTATTTTGGCTATTAATTTCCCGATTTTTCCAATTTCAGTTTCTTTTCCAGTTGAGATTACAATTCCTTTTGCCTTTCCAGAAACAACTGAAGAACCAGAGAATAAAATATTCTTTGCTTCAAAAACATGATGCGCCTCTTTTTCTAATGCTTCTGAAACTTTATTAACCGGTTCTGATTCCCCTGTCAAAATCGATTCATCTACTAAAAGATTTCTTGCCTCAATTACCCTCACATCAGCAGGCACAATATCGCCTGTTTGTAAAATCACAATATCTCCTGGTACTAAAAACCTTTTATCTATAATTCTTTCTTTACCTTCTCTCACAACGTTAACATCTGGAGGAAAGTATGATTTTAAAAGAAAAAGAGCTCTATGGGCTCTATATTCTTGCAAAAATCCTAAAATAACATTTAAAGAAGCAAAGATAAAAATTAAAAGAGAGTCAATTTTTTCACCGATAAATAAAGCCACTAAAGCTGCAATTAACAAGAGATAAAAAAAGGGAGATTTCAATTGGCGCAAAAATATTTCAATAAAAGAAACCTCTTTTTCTCTTATTTCATTAAATCCGTAGACCTTTAGCCTTTCTTTTGCTTCTTCTTCGCTCAATCCACCTTCTGTACTCTTTAACATTTCAAAAACATCTTTTATATCTTTTGCGCTAAATTTTGAAAATGACATACATTATATTGTATTTATTTTACTTAAAAAATCTCAAAATCAAATAAAAAATAATTGACAACAAAAAGCTAATTAAGATGGAGGTGGCAAGGGGAAAATAAAATGTAAAATTTTCCCTTTTAACTAAAATATCGCCAGGTAATTTACCAAGGTAGGGAATTTTATCGGCAAAAGAAAAAATGAGGCCAAAAAATATTAAAATTAATCCCAAAAATATCAAAATCCTTCCTAAAAATTCAACCATTAATAAATTTTATAACAGTAAGACACTGCAAACAATAAAAATTAAAAAACCCAGAGATTATCTCTGGGTAGTTAAAATTCTATCTTTTTCTTTCATCTCGCTTCTTTAACCAACATTCTCTACAATAAACTGGTCTATCTGGAGATGGTTCAAATGGTAATTCGGTAATTTGTGCTCCACAATCTGAACAGTTCCAGTTTCCTTTGTGCATTTGCCGAGGAATCCTTTTTGCTCCAAATTTTTTGAAAACCATTAATTTTTCTCAAAAATAAAAGCGACCTTTTATCAGTCGCAAACTTAAATTTCAAAAAAAGAAATTTAAATCGCGTGCTGAATTAATTATATTTTAACAAAAATGTAGCTTTTAATAAATAATTTTGTATAATATACGACAAAACATTTTTAACAAATTGAAGATTTTAATGAAACTAATTAACCTAATAGTAGTTTTGGAATCTAACATTTCATTGTATTTTTGAGGGTAATTTTGGCTCCTTTTGTTTATTCAATCACTTAAAAATAAAAAAATAAGGGGGAGTGAGGTGCTATTAAAGGTGCCGTTAATAAGTCCTTCAAAAGACTATAACTGGATCTCGAAGTTTAAACTTTCGAACAATACTAACCAATGTTCTTTTCAAATTGTCAGAGATCTCTTTGGGAAGTCTACATTCAATAGAGAAAATTTTAAAATAAGGTCCCCTGCCTTGATACTCTTTTTTCTTCTCCACTTTGAAAAATTCTAATTTTGCCATAAACCCCATCATATCCTGGCTCAATAAACACTTTTCCTTCTCTTACTCTCATTATTCCTTCTGAAATTTCTGGTAAGGTAACAACCTCTAAATCTGAGATCTGAACGTTTATTAACACATTAAATTCGTTTTCAAACTTTTCGATTAATTTTTCATATTCCTTTTCCACTTCAATAGTTCCTGCTCCTTTTCCTAGGACATCGGCAATAATTTCTTCCAAAGGAATCAAGCTTTTAAAGGGAATAGCATTTTCTGGAACAAAACCTTCTGGTCTGTCTGCCAGCTTCTCTACTCTACTTAAAACTCCAATGGTCAAAGGTTTACCACAAATTGGACAAATGCCATTATACTTTTTTGTCTCTTTGGGAGAGAAAGAAATACCACAATTTCTATGACCATCATAGTGATATTTCCCTTCTTCTGGAAAAAATTCAATTGTGTATAAAAATTTGTTTTTATCTTTTTCTTTTATTGCTTTTATTATTTCAAAATAAGAAAGTTGGCAATTGAAAATGTTGGCTTCCCTACCAATCTTTGAAGGAGAATGGGCATCAGAGCAAGAAATTAAGGTAATTCTATCTAAAGAGGATAATCTCCAATTCATCGGTGGGTCGCTACTCAAACCTGTTTCTATAGAGTAAATATACTTTGTATAATCCTCAAAACACTCTTCTAAAGAATCAAAACCGGATTTTGATCCAAAAACGCCAAACCACGGCGTCCAAGCATGAGCGCAAACTAAAAGGCAATCTTCTGAAATGTTTAAAATGATCTTTAACAACTCTTTTGCATCCAATGACAAGGTGGGTCTGCCATCAGCTGCCAAATTACCGTAGAGTTTTAAATAATTATTTATCTTTTCACAAATTTCAAGAGAAGGAGAAAAAATTATTAAATGAATTTTTCTTTGTTTTCCTTTTTTAAAATAGACGCAAGAAACCTCTGTCGTTAAAATAAAACGGGTTTTATTTTCTGATTTTTTTAACGTAAAAAGACCAGGTTCTGCTATTTCCAATTTTTCCTTTAATTCTTGAAACCACAGAGGATGAGTAAAATCGCCTGTTCCTAGTACCAATATACCTTTAATTTTTGCCCATCTATCAAGGTTTTCCAAATCCATTTTTTGAGACGTGGCTCTTGAGTACTTGGAATGTAAATGAAAATCGGCAACAAATTGCATAAATTACTTTTTAAAAATTTTCTCTTCTACAAATCCAAAAAGGTAAAAAATCATCAAAACCAAAATAGTAGCAAAAAAAGCAACGTCGTAAAATTTTGCTCCTATTGTTAAACCAATGGCTGCTGTCGTCCACAGCCCAGCAGCCGTCGTTAGCCCAAAAATTCTATTTTCTCCTTTAAAAATTGCTCCTCCGCCAATAAAGCCCATACCCACTGTAATAGCAATTAAAAGAGTGGAGGGGTCTAAAATTTTTAAATTCCCTAACTCAAAAGCAATAACAGAAAAAAGGCAGGAACCAAGACAAACCAAAGAATAGGTTCTAAGTCCTGCTCCTTTCTTTTTTATTTCCCTTTCAAAGCCAATGAGCGCTCCAAAAATTACAGCCAAAATTAATTGGAAAAATATTTCATTATTCATTATTTGTTATTATTCTCTTTTTCTTGCCTAATTCTTTCAAGTAGTTTTACAACCAATAATTTTGGATCCCTTTCATAAATTATTTTTCTTACCCCTCTATAAGGACCAGTGGCAATCAACCTGATTTTATCTGCTGTGCCACCGGTATCTTCTAACACCCCAATTGGCTTTTGGATTTCAAAAGCAGTGGCAAATTCATGCAACGTTCCCATTCTTCCACAAACAATAATTACGCCATCAGCAGATTTTGTCATAATCATATTTCTTCCTACATAATCTGCGCCAGTGTAAATCATAATATCAAAAACATCTATTGGTAATCTATAAGTTTTTAAATGAGCTCTTTCTGAAGCAGCAGGGGAAAAACCAATAGATAAACCACCTACTTCTTTAAAACCCTGAGCTACAAAATAAGGAACGCCGGTTGTGGCACCTGTAATTAAAACGCATTTTTGTTTAGCAATCTCTCTGCCTAATTCTTTAGATATCTCAACGATATTTTTGCAACAATGAGAGACCTCTGCGGCACCAGACACCGCAATGGAAAAGTTAATTTTTTTCATATTTTTCATTTTAGCAAAATTTTATTTGTTTTATACCCTTGTCCCCGGGCTGATTCGAACAGCCATTTTCTCCTCCGGAGGGAGACGTTTTATCCATTTAAACTACGGGGACATATTCTAATTATCTTACTTTTTGACAAATCAAATAATAGTTTTGCCTATTTCCCTTTTTATTTTTTATCACTCCAGATTCTAAAATCTCAAAACCCACTCTTTCAACTAAATTTTCAAGCTCTTTTTTTGAAAAGCAATGATAGTACCTCAGTGTTTTTTTACCCCAGGGCAGAAAAATATCTTTAAAATCCAATCTTGACATTCCAACTAATTTTAACAAGGTATACTTGAAAAGAATAAAAATTTCACGAAATCTATGAATTTTCCAACAGGTTAAGATTAAAATCCCATTTTCTTTTAAAACCCTTTTTGTTTCTTTCAAAGAATCGATTCTCAACTTAAAAGAAGGAATATGGTGCAAAAAGGCAATAGAAAAAATTTTATCAAAGAAACCGTCATTAAATGGTAAATTTAAGGCGTCAGCAACAAAAAAATTCGCTTCGGGAAAATCCTTTTTTGCAATGTCAATTAATCTTTCAGAGTTATCAATTCCAAAATATTCTACACCCTTTTCTTTAAAAACCTTGTACCATCTACCATTTCCGCATCCCAAATCCAAAACCCTTTCTCCTTTTTTTAAACCATCAAAAATAAAAAGTAATTCCTCCCAAATACCTTTTCTGGTTTCAGAAAACTCATTTGCAATCAAATTGTAATCTTTTTTCGTTTTTTCTAAAATAAATTTTGCATATTCCAAGTCCATGTTAAAAGAAGAGGTTTTAAAAGAAATCATTAAAACAAAGATTGAGAATCAAGAACAATTAAATATTTTTAAAAGACAAATTTCTAAAAAATACAAAATTAGGGTTCTCAGCAACTTTGAACTCTTTGCATTGTACCAAAAATTACTAAAAGAAAAAAGAATACAAAAATCTGAAAAATTGGAAAATCTTTTGAAAACAAGGCCAATAAGATCGCTTTCTGGAATTGTTAATGTCGCTGTGTTAACCAAACCGTATGGTTGCGGTGGTAGATGTATTTTTTGTCCTATTGAACCTGGAATGCCAAAAAGTTATTTATCCGGAGAACCTGCAGCAGATAGAGCAAAGCTTTTGCAATTTAACCCCTTTTTGCAAACGAAAAAAAGAATTGAAATGTTAAAGCAAGAAGGACATGAAACCGATAAGGTAGAACTCAGAGTAGTTGGAGGGAGTTTTACTTTTTACCCTAAGGAATACCAAGCCTGGTTTATAAAGGAATGTTTTAGAGGGGCGAACGAAAAAAAAGATAAAATAAAGAAAGAAGAAAAAAATTTAGAAAAAATACTTTTTGAGTTAAAAAAAGAACAGAAAAAAAATGAAAATGCAAAAAATAGATTAGTGGGAATATCAATAGAAACAAGACCAAATTTCATCAATGAAGAAGAAATAATGTGGTTGAGAAAATTAGGAGTAACCTTGGTAGAAATGGGGGTACAAAGCGTCTTTAATGATATTTTGAAAAAAAACGAAACTGACCTAACAGATGAAATTATTGAAAGGGCAACAAAACTTTTAAAAGATTCTGGGTTTAAAGTACTCTATCACTTAATGCCAAATCTTTATGGATCAAATCCTAATTTAGATGTTGAGTGTTTTAAGATTGTGTTCTCTGATGAAAGGTTTAAACCAGATTGGATAAAGATATACCCTGTTATGGTGATGGAAAAAACGAAACTTTATCAACTTTGGAAAGAAGGTAATTATAAAACTTATTCAACTGAAGAACTTTTAGAATTACTAATAAAAGTATTAACAATAGTTCCACGCTGGGTAAGGATAACAAGAATTATCAGAGATATTCCTGCTACTAAAATTTCAGCTGGTACAAAAAGATCTGATTTAAGAAGAGTAGTAGAAGAAACAATGAAAAAAAGAGGAATTGATTGTGTTTGTATTAGGTGTAGAGAGGTGAGAAAAAATTATGATCCAAACGAAAGACTCTATCTTTTTCGACAAAACTATGAAGCTTCTGGAGGAAAAGAAATTTTTTTGACCTTTGAAAACAAAGAAAGAACAAAGCTTTTCAGTTATTTAAGATTGAGAATTCCTTCTCAAATCTTTGAGGGCAAAAAACATTTTATTGCTGCTTTAAATAATTCAGCCATCATTAGAGAAATTCAAACCTTTGGCGAGATGGTTCCAATTTTGGAAAAAAAATTGGCTCCTCAACATCGAGGACTTGGAAAAAGGTTAATAAAAGAAGCAGAGAAAATTACAAAAAATGAATTTAATTTAAGTAAAATAGCGTCAATTTCAGGTGTTGGAGTGAGAAATTTTTGGCGCAAATTGGGTTATAAATTGAAAGATACATATATGGTAAAGAAAATTTGATCAAGATTATGATAAAACCTATTGTTAAAACTACCATTCCAGGACCAAAATCTTTGAGGTTAATTGAACGAATTAAACAAAGTGTCGCTAAAACTTCTTACCTTTTTCTTTATGGAATAGTTTTAAAAGAAGGTAAGGGTTCAATTATGCAGAAAAAATCAAAAGCCTAATTCTAGGTAATTTTGAAAAGAAAGTAACCTTTGGATTATCAAGATCAGATTGCAACGATGCTGCCATCAAAGCTGTTAGAAGATTTACTGGAAAAAAAGAAAGTCATTTCTTTTAAAAACTCTTACCATGGAACTACTGGCCTTTCAATTCAAACAACAGGTTTTCCCGGAGTTAAAAAGGGATTATTTCTTGATGGTGATGTTTTTTTGTTGATTTTCTATCAACTCAAGAAAAAACAGAAGAGGTTTTAAACGAAATAGAGGATATTTTAAAAAAAAGGAGAAATTTGTGCCCTCATCATCTAACCAATCTAATGATATGGGGGAAATGTAATACCGCCTTTTAACTTTCATAAAAAATTAATTAACCTTGTTCACAAATACAATGCTGTATATATCGTAGACGAGGTTAAAACAGGGATTGGAAGAACCGGCAAATGATGGGGGTTTTTGAAAATTTTGGAATAATTCCAGATATCATAACTATAGGAAAGGGAATTACGTCTGGTTATTTTCCTCTAGGTCTTTGTGTTGTAAGGAAAGAAATTATAGACTCTCTTGACAAAGCCCAACATATTTTTACTTATGGTGGACATCCTATAGTAAGTAGTCTATTTACCGTATCCATATAATATTTAGCTTGGACAGCTGCCTCTAAAAGATCGGCATCTCTGGCAACTATTGCCTCTCCATTGTCATTAAAAAGAGCGATTAAGATACCCTCTCAGCGTTCACTCTCTCTATTTTTCCTAAAATATACGCAATTTGGGCGGCAGAACATACATAAGTTGCTAATCGAAAAGCTTTATAAAAAAATAGCCAGTTATTGAAAAAAGAGAAATTAAGGGCAAGGCAGGGATTGGTTTTCTTTCTTTTTGAAGAAAGAGTAATAAAAAATTAAACAAAACGCCAATTAAAGAAAAAATTGAAACTAAAAAAGATGTAAGAACGCCAAACTCCAACAAAGAAACTGAAAACATTAAAGGAAGAATAATATCGCCACCTCCTAAAATTAAAAATTTTCCTTCACCTGGTTTTACCTCAGCTGTACTTTTTAGAAAACCAGAAGTTTGAAAAGGAAAAACAAACCCTGGAATAGTACCAACCTCTATCATTTCTTTTGCCATTTTTACCATATGTTTTGTTTTGTAAACTGCTATGAAATCATAAATTGAAAGAACAATTAAAATTAAAATAACAACCCTATAATCTAAACTTAAACCTAATTGGGCCCCTATTCCAGAAAAAGCAAAAACCATTAAAATATCTTGATTTAAAACAGTAGGTTTTTTTATCCACCACAGACCCAAAAATAAAACCAAAATTAAAGAAAACATCGCTGGCAAAAAAGCATTAAAAAACATTAAAGAACCAAAAAGAGAAATTGAACCAAAAAGAACTTTTAAAATTTTTCCCTTAACAGTTCTCTTTTTAATGATAGTTATTAAAGCAATTAATAAAACAGTGGCTATAAAAAAAGTAAAAAGAAAATTAAACAATGAAATAGAAGGCAACTCAACGTTTTGATATTCAAAAATAGTAGCCAACCTAACCGCGCAAATAATTCCCAAAAAAAGAGTTAAATAAAATATCGTTAATTTAACTAAAATAAGAAAAAAAAGCTCACGCGTTTTTATGTTCATCTAATTTTAAAATATTCTCAATTGGATAGTGAGGCGCTATTTTTAAAATTTTTTCAATTATCTTTTCTTTATCTTCCTTTGTTTTCGCTTCAATATATAGCAATTTCAACTTCTTAATTTTATTTCTTCTCTTTTGTTTTTTTCTTATTATAAATTTCCTTCTACTAGGTAATTCTTTTGCAACCATAATCTCTTTTTTGCTTTTTCTTTCTCGTTTAATGATATTTTAGCCATTTCTATTCCTTTTTCAAGTATTTCAATTGTTTTCTCATACGTTGAACGGTCCACATAGTATGGTGTACCATCTTTACCACCATGAGCAAAAGAATATCTTGCTGGATCTTCAAAAGATGGTTTTGCTCCATAAATTATCTCTGCAACTAAACTTAAAGCTCTTATTGTTTTTGGACCAACACCTTCTATCATCAACAAATTTTCAAAGTTTTCTGGTTGTAAAAAATGAGCTTTTTCAATCGTTTTTCTCAATCTTTTGAGGTCAAATTTTTCTTTTTCAACTGGATGATTATAAAATTCTACATTTTTTAGCTCCATCTCACAAAAATTTGTGAATCTCTGTTGCTTCATTAAGGAATTGGACTTTTCACAAATTAATTGAATATCTTTCAAAAAATTTTGAGGTTCTTCTCTCACTATTTCAACTGAAATTTCTTTATTTTCTTTGCTTTCTTTGGCAACCAAATTTAATGTTCTTAGCCTCACACTTGAAACTATGCCAGAATGTGGCTCTTGAGTAAAATCTTTTATTTTAAAAGATAACCAATGATATCTCCTCGCTTTTTGAAGTTCAGTATTCATTCCTTGTTGAATTACTGAAAATTCTCCTTCTCTTGTAAAAATGAAACTATGATGGTAAATTTGAAATCCTGCTTGAACTAAACAAGAATCAACCTTTGCTGTAATTTTTGATGAGTAAATTAACCTTTCGTAAAAATCAAAACCCCTCGTTAATCCAAACATTCTAATTTCATCAGGGGTTCTTCTGGAGTTTTTCCCTTTCCCTCCGCAAATATAAATTCCTAATTCATCCTCCAATCCAAAAATTCCTTCTTTTAAAGCAGCTAAGGTAGTAGTGGTAGAACCGCTACTATTCCAATCAAAGCCCAAAACACACGCTAAGCTTTGAAACCAGATAGGGTCGCTTAACCTTTTTAAAGTACCTTCTCTTCCAAATTCTTCAACAACTGCTATAACAATCGCCCTTGCCAATCTCTTCATTCGTTCAAAAAGCCATTTGGGACATTTACCTGTATCCAAAGGAATCGTAGCAATACCTGTTTTCATTTATTTTTTTTAACCCTCGAAACCCTTGTTAATCCTGAACAAGAAACAATTTTAACCCCTCTTTTCTCCAATTCGTCCAAAAACAAATTCATTCCCAAAGAATCTGATGATGTATGACCTGCTACTACTACATTAATATGAGCTTCTCTTGCCATCTTCCAATGTTGTTCTGATTGATGCATGCTTATCACTGTTCCTATTCCAGCAAGCGCCAATTTTTCATAGAGCTTAGGAGAACCTTCGGTACCACCTGTAATTTCAGTCAAAGCAATCTTTCCACACCTTTTTTCTCGAGAGCCAACTGTAATTTTAGGACCAGAACCTATTTTCGTTGCCTCTCTGTATTCTGGAATTTCCAAAAGCATATCTACTATATCTCCTAATGTTTCTGGTTTTTCTTTCTCTATCAATCTTTTTAAAAATTGAGCAACCAAGTTATCTGTAGGGGTATGAATGCTCATTAAATTAATACCCAAAAGCTTTGCTGCATCAACTGTTTTTTGGTGAATTAAGGCGTGAACACCCCTGGCGACCTCGTCAATCCTCTCTGACATTAAATCTTCGGCTACATTTATTGGTACACCATAATAGTTCAAAATATCACACTGCAACTCCATCACATCGGCTAAATTTGCCAAACCAGATCCCATAGGATGATGGGCGATAACTAAATCAATATCGCCCAATTCTTTCGCCAATAAAATCTCCTCTGCTTCAATGTGAATGCCAGCTAAAACCTTTTTTACTTTTTTATCTTCTGCAATATTATAAATCCTAGAATCCAAGTAAGGATTTTCTAAAGCTTCTAGGTCAAAAAGTTCTTTTTCCTTTTGCGGAAGTCTTTCATATTTTTTTCTTTTCCTTTCTAAAAATTTTTTTACCCCCTCCCTTCCTCTAAAATCGGCATCAATCCCCATTTCAATTCCTAATTTTAGAATTTCTTTTATTTTCATAATTTTTAATAAATTTTTTATACAACTCTTGAATTAACCTTTCTTGTTCTTTTAAATCTAAAATCTCTTTGCGAATTCTCGCTTTTTCTTTGCGAATAAACTTCCTCACAGATTTTGGCAAAGAAACTCTTTTCATAATAAGTTTTTATATTTTTTATATCCATCATCTTTTATGAAGTGGAAAAATAACCGTAAAATTTGAACCTTTTCCTTCAATACTCTCTAATAAAATATCGCCACCCATTCTTTTAGCCATCTCTCGAGAAAGCCAAAGACCCAAACCTGTTCCGGGTATTTCTATAGTTTCCTTTTTTCTTTCTCGAAAGAATTTTTGAAAAATTTTTTGTTGCGCTTCCCCTGAAATTCCAATACCTGTATCTATTACTGAAATATAATACCTATTTTTAAAAAAATCAACGCGTGCCCTTATAATAATTTTACCTTCAAAAGTATATTTTAAGGCATTACTCAATAAATTAGAAATGATCTCTCTAAAACGAATCGAATTCAAAAAAAGTGTGGCAGGCTGAGATGGTTTTTCAAAAATCAGTTCTAAATTTTTTTCTTTGGCTTTGGGTAAAAATTCACTCACCAATTGCTCAATTTCTTTTTCAACATCAATAATCTGAGGTGAAAAATCAAGCCTTCCCTGTTCTAATCTTGAAACCTCCAAAATATCTAACATGAGGTTAGATAAATTTTGTGCTGACGTTACCATCCTTTCCAAATACATCTTTTCCTCGTTTGAAAGCTTATCTTTAAGTTGTTCTTTAATTTCTACGGCATAATTTTTAATATTTGTAATAGGTGATTGAAGTTCGTGGGTAGCCAAACGAATAAACTCATCTTTAGAGCGGTCAATTTCTTTTAGCTTTCGCGTTAAATTAACATACCCAAAAAGGGTAGTATGTTGAAAAATTAAAATTAAAGAAACAATGATTCCTCCTACAATTAATATAAAAGCTTTAAATATAATATCTGAAATTAACTCGTCTGTTTCTTTCAAAGAAAGCGCAAGAGAAATTAACCCTAATTTTTTTTCTTTTTCAATTGGAGTAATTACCTTCCAAAAACGTTCTTTTGTTTGCGGATCCAAAAAAATCGTAGCAATACTTTGATGTTGAGACCAACTTAAAATTAAACCAGGGTCTTCTAAAATTGCTCCTACCTCCTCTTTTTTTCCAGAAGCTAAAACTCTAAAATCATCTCCTTCTTTTCGTAAAATCCTCAGTTGTTTCACTTTTGGATTTTTACTTTGAATTTGAAAAATTCTCTCTTGTAAAATCTCAGGTTCTAAGATAAAATCGTCCAAAAAAGTAGAAATAGCCTGAGATAAAAAAAGCGCTTCAGTTTGTAATATAAAATCGACGTTCTTTTGAAACTGTGAGCTTATATAAAAAACAGAAAAGTATAAAAAGAGTGGCAAAAATAAAATCAGAGCAAAAGAATAAAGGATGCCAGGATAACCTTTAATAAAAAGGAAGACTTCTCGAAATAATTTCAAGTCCATAACTTTTATTAATTGTTAAATTCTTTTCCTTTGAATTACTAATCCCATTATAAAAAAACCAATGCCCAAAGAAAAAACAATTAAAGCCAAAACCAAAATCAAAAAGTTCCTTTCCAAAACCTTAGACGGAGGGGAAGCATCTTCTGGCGAAAGAAACTCAGTAATTCTTAATATCTTCCCTTGCGATTGCACAAAGGTAAACGCACTGCTTTTTTCTTCAATCTCACCTTTATTATTTGTCAAAGCAACATAAACCGTGTGGGCTCCATCTGGTAATTTTTTATCCAATACATATTCAAAAAATCCGTTCTCGTTTACCTTCGCCAAAGCAACAATAGGCTTTGAAAAAATATAAATGGTAACAAAGCTGTTTGGAATTCCGCGACCTATAATCTTCAATTTGCCATCAACTATCTCTACACTCTCGACTACTACTCTTTCTCCTACCTTCCCCTTCTCTCTGGGATCTTGCCACAAAATTTTATCAGCAGGACCTGCCTTTTTGGAATCAAATCCCAATCTGTATTCTATTCCATCTAAATAACCATCTGAATCAGTATCTGGGTTGAAAGGGTTAGTACCTATAATCAATTCTTGCCAATCAGAAAGTTCGTCATTGTCTGAATCTTGAAAAGCTTTTGGATGAATGTCTTTTTTCTCTTTTGCCACTTCTTTCAATTGAATTTCCGCTTTTTCCAAAATTTCTTCAACCTTCTTTGCGGCCTCTTGCTTTTTTAACTCAACCCTCTCTTTTTCTAGTGGCGAAAGAGGAACAATCTTCTTTTCTATAGGTTCAATGGTCTTTTCAACTATCTCTCTTTTTAAAATCTCCTTTTCTTTTTGAGCTTTTAAAGTATCGGCTCCTTTTTCTTTGGCTATAATTTCTTTTTCTACCTTGCTTTTCATTTCTTTTATTTTTGGCTCCACCTCTTTCTTAACCACGTTTCCCATCTCTTTTTTTATTTCTGGCACTTTCTCGCTTACTGTTTCTTCAATTTGAGAGCTTACTCTTTTAATGATTTCTTCAGTTTTTTCCTCTTTCTCTTCTAAATTCTGAATAACAGAGCCGACCTCTTTTTTCAGGTTTGCAATTTCTTCTTTCTTTTCTTCTACTCTATTGTCTATTTCAATTAAAATCTCTTGGCTTTTGTACTCACCTAAAGAACTAAAAATTTTGAGAAAAATAAAATACTGACCGTTGGGAAACCCTTTTGGATCAAAATCAAACTCAAAAATGCCATCTTTTCTTTCTGGTTGTCCAACATATATCTCAGTTAAAGAAGGTGGTTGTCTTAAATACACTTCGACTTTTTCAATCTCAATTTCTGAAATATCTGAAAATTTAATTTCAATTTTTTTCTGCGCAGAAATCTTCTCTCCAAGTATCAGCGAAATTTGAGGAGTAGGCAATCGAAAATGAATATCTCTTCCTACAACTTTTCTCTCTTCAGTTTGTAAATCATTTTTTCCTTCCAACTGTTTTTTTATTGCAAAACCAGGGGAAAACGTAGAAAAAGCTAAAAGAAAAATAAAGCAAAATAAATAATTTTTTCTCATTCTCCTTTAATAACTGCCAAAGGTATCAATTTTGCGACCTTTTTTGATAAATTTGCATTGTGAACTACCTCAATAACATCATCAACGTTTTTGTAAGCATAAGGAGCCTCTTCTGCGATTCCTTTTAATGAATAACACTTAACCACGATCCCTCTCTTTTCAAGACTTTGAACAATCTCTTTTCCTGAAAAACTTCTAATTGCCGCATGTCTTGACATAGCGCGACCTGCGCCATGACAGGTTGTGTAAAATGCCTCTTCTCCTTCTCTTGTTCCAACTAAAACATAAGATGCAGTTCCCATTGATCCTGGTATGAGAACTGGTTGGCCTACTTTTTGATATGCTTCTGGAATTTCTGGATGACCAGGGGGAAAAGCTCGAGTGGCACCTTTTCGATGAACCGCAAGCTCAACCTCCCTTCCATTAATTTTATACTTTTCAACTTTGATAATGTTGTGAGCTACATCATAAAGCAGCCTCAATTTCTTTCCGCTTTTTCCCAAAACATTTTTCCAAGCTTTCCTGACAAAATGGGTAATCATTTGCCTGTTTGCCCAAGCATAGTTTGCTGCAGCTCCTGAAGCAGAGAGGGCCCTTTTCCCTTCTGGAGAATTAAAGGGAACGCAAGCAAATTCTCTATCTGGAACTTTAATTTTGTATTTGTTGAGCATTAAAGGAATAAATTCTCTCAAATAATCAGAACAAACTTGATGACCAAGGCCGCGCGAGCCACAGTGCACCATTATGACAACTTGGTCCTTGAATAAACCAAAAGCTTTTGCGACTTCTTCATTAAAGATCTCAACTACTTTTTGAATTTCCAGAAAATGATTTCCAGAACCTAAGGTTCCAACTTGATCTCTACCTCTATTTTTTGCCTGAATTGAAACCGCTCTGGCATCTGCCCAAGGTAATCTTCCTTGCCCTTCGCAGTTCTCAATATCCTCTTTTTCGCCATACCCTTGCTCAACCAAATAAGGAACTCCTCCTTCTAAAATTTTATCAAGTTCTGGAATTGAAAATTTAAGTTGCCTTCCCTTTCCCAGTCCAGAGGGAACTTCTTTGTAAATTTCATTTGCCACTTTTTCCAAATAAGGTTTCAACTCATCTTCTTTCAATTCTGAAGTTAAAATTCTGACCCCGCAATTTGAAACCAAAAAATTATTAGCAATAAAATTATGATTGGAATCTGCAATGGTAAAATCAAAAACAAAATCTTGATACGGAAGTTTCTCTATCTTTTCAATCTCATCCCAAACTAACCCTTCTTTTCCAAAAGCATATTGTTTTTTGTATTCTTCAAAAGAAGGAAAATTAAAAGCTATTCTTGGATTTCCTCTTTTTTTAATTTTGCCGTGACTTTCTTCTTTAAAAAGCGAGTGATAGAGAAACTGGGGAGTAATATAATTTTTATCATATTTTTCTAATACTTTCGGAGCCAATTTTTTAAAGTCACCTTTTTTCTTATAAAGAGCTCTTATTTCTTTTCTCGCTTTTTCTCTCATTTCAGTTACCTTCAATTTAATTTTTAAATACTGAGCTGCTAAACAAGCCTCTCTTTGCTTTGATTGGTTGTATTCATAGTTGATAGTTTCAAAAAATCTTAGGAGATTTTGGGCTTTTTCTGCAATTTGTAATCTCAAACCGATCGTTTCTCCATTTTTTCCTTTATATTGGTACCCTGGAACTTTCTTTATTGGATAAGTTTCAACTCCAAACTCTTTTAATAGTTTGGTAATATCTTCTAAAAACAATCTTGCGCTTCTTTCTAATTTTTTAACTTTTGATATGTTCAATTGAGGTGCATAAAGGTTATATTTATTCAGAGTTTTAGGGGTTAAGAGCTCTGCACCAAAAAAGGAAGCTAAAAACAATCTTTTTTGCCAAAGCGGGCATTTAAAAAGCCATTTTGGAACTCGATAGTTTTGATGGGTTTTCAAACCATAAGGAGCGCCCAACGCAATTAAAAGAGCGGCAAAAGCAAAAGAGGTTACTCTAAATGAAGCTTCCTTCACATTAAATTCATATTCTTTTTGATATTGAGTTTTTATTTTATGGTTTCTTTCTCTTACCAAAATAGGAGAAGGATTAAAACCAATTTTTTTAATATCTTCTCTAATTTTTTCCAAATCTTCTTTTTTTCCATTAAAACCAACAATTGCATCACCATTTTTAGTAATTGAAATATAACCGTCTCCAAAAATGAATCCCATTATTTTCAAAAGATAAGGCAATTGCCAAGAATTATACTTTAGAGGCAAAATATTAATAACTTTTATTTGCTTTAAAATTTGTTGAAAAGAGGAACCCCTCTCTGTTTTCTCTAAATCCTTTAAATTTTTTTCAAACTTCTCCTGAGAAAGGATAACTTCTTTTGTTGGTTCTTCATAAATTACACCTTCGAAAGGAAAAATAACGATTTTTTCACCTTCCCTCAAAAATCTTGCTTCTTTCATTCCTTCTAAAGTATAAATTGGATGATCACTAGTTACCTCAATTTCTCTTCCAGAAAACGTAACGATTCGATAAATTGTTGGATTGTTATATCTTTTCAGAAAATAAATCATTTCGCACTCTTTAATCTGCTTTTTTGATAAATTAACAAACTTCACCTTTTTATCTTTCCATGATTTTCCGAGTTCAAAAATCGGAAGATAAGCTCCGTGTTCTAATAAAATGTTGGTTTTTGGAGAAAGGCAATTGATATCATAACCTTGCATTCCCGGAGAAATTATTCCTTCTTTAGTTTCAATTGCAGCTACACCTCCAATTGGTGAGGCATAACCCTCGTGCATATCTGGCATTGCCAAAGCATACTTTTGAATTCCAGGCAATGTCGACACATTGATTAATTGCTCAAGCGACTTATCTTTAAAGGCACTCTCTAACATCTTTTCTGAAAGATAAAATCTTGCAGGAACTCTCATGTCAGCTCTAAAACTATTTGGAATTTCCCAAAGAAAATGAGAAATTCTTTTTAGGTCTTTCTTAGAAATCATATGTATTAATTATAAATTATTTAAATTTGGAAGAGAAGTTATTAAAAAATAAAAAGAAAGAGGTTTTTTGCCTCTTTTTTCTATTTTCTATAACCTCCCTACTTTATTTTCCTTTTCTGTGTAGGGAAATTTCTTGGTCTTTTTAAATAGCCTGGCTCTTTTCTAATTCAATTATAAACATTTTAAAAAATAAGTCAAGTACTTAAAAAACTTGACCATATAAAATTAATTAAAAAAAATATATTGAAGTTTAAAGAAAATTTGTGTTAAAATAATTTTATTGGACGCCAATAAACCCTTGTTCTTTTTTCCCTGTATACAAACAGAGAAGAATTGCGTTCAAACCGCTTAGTGTTAGTATATTATTAAGATCACAGTGTTCTTCATCGCTCCCCCATATAAAGGTGGATTTTAATCTCCCATTAGAAGACTTCAAATTAAAAGAAACACATATAGGGCGGATACAAATATAAATTTCTGGACAACGAATGTCTAGGTCTAGTGGTACGTCAGTAACAATAAGAAGTTTCCAACCGCGTCCTATCAAAAATTCATTAGCTAAGTCTTTTATTTTTGCCTCAATTTTTTCAACAGCATGTTTTATAATTGCTTTGTCTAATGCTCCAGAGTTATATTCAAAGGTGCTGCTCATACTTTAATTACAGCAAATTCAAAACTAAATGTCAAATAAAATTTCGGCTTGCCACATTCCTTCTTTATTTTTTTTAATTTCCAAACCGTGATAAGTTACTCCCTTAATATGAACTCCCATTCTTTTTAAGGGTTTTCCACTTAACGTGGCATCAATTTCCTGTTCGCTAAATTTCTTAAATTCAATTTTCTCAAAAACAATTTTTTCTGTTTCTACTAAATATAAAATTTCGTTTAGAAAATTGACTAAAAGAGAAACGATATCAATTGACCTTATTTTAATTTTTGTTTTGAAGATTTTTCCCTTAGCTTCTTTTTGATATTTTGCAACCTTTAACATTCCCAAAAGAGCATTTTGAAAAAGTTCTTCTTTACTTTTGCCAAAAACTCTTATTTTCAAATCAGAAGTATGTTCTAAAATGTTGAATTTTCTCATAAATAAAAACGCTTTCAATGAAAACTGAGGTTAAAATAAAAGAGAGAGCTCTTTAAAACTTTCCCTTAAATTTTTTAAGTTTCTCAAGCGCCTCCTTCTCCTCTCTATCTACAAAATAAAGCTCTATTAAAAGATTTAACAATTCTTTTCTTCCCTCCTCGCCCAATTCTTCAACCTGAGAAGAAAGAAATTGCTTTTGTTCTTGAGTAAGATTTAACTTTTCAATAAACGCTTTCAAAGATTCATTTGTTAAAAGCGGATTGACCATAAAATTAAATATATTTATTAAATTATTCTCTGCATCCTACATTCTATTTTTAATAACTTCTACCAAAATTTTTATCATGCCTGAACTAAATGCATCCTCATTCTCCAAAAACGCTTCTCGTTGATTTTTATTTTTAAGTATCTCTTCAATTTTCCCTTTTATCATTTTTTCATCTCTCTCTTGAAGATTAACTATTCCCTCTAGTTTTACTTTTAACATTTTGAATAAATTATCTGTAGAAACTTCTTTTTCAGTACTTATGTTTCCAAATTCCTTCTTCAACTCCTCTTGTATCTTCAACAATTCGGGACTGAGTTTAAAATATTTATCTACAATATCCAAAATAAATTTTAAGAACCCATATTCCTTCCTTACTGCCTCATTGTATTCCTGTGGATCAATAATCGCATCAAGAATATCTTTATTAATTTTATCAATTGATTCGCCCGTCCTATTTTCAATTAACCTATTTTCAATTAAATTTGACAAATTATCTAGAGCTTGCTTGTTATAACGATATGGCATTTCCTCAAGCTCATCTGTTCTTTCAATAATAGTTCGCAACATTTCAACAATATTAACTTTTTTCTGCACATCTTCAAATTGTTTTGCACTTTTTCGGTCTTTTTTCCTTATTATTATTTCTGTTCCTTCTTTAATAATCTTTCCCCTTACGAATTGATACATTTTTTTAATCTCCTCCTCCTTTTTAATCTCATCCTCCCCTCCCACCAACTCTTTTATCCTCCTATCAATTCTTTCATATGTTCTTTTTGAGATTTCCTTTTCAATTTCATCTTCAAATTCTTTAGTAGCTAAAGCAGAAAGTTTATTTAAAGTATCATTTGTCACATCTTCAATAAACTTTTTAAAATCTTCTGGAGATAACTTTCTGCCATCTTGAGTTTTAATCTTTTTCCTAAAAATACCTACCTTCTTGAAAGTATTTGGATCTATATTATTAGATATAAGAGCTACTACGATATCTTTTACCCTGGGGTCATTTGTATCAATACCAAATTGTTGGAGTATCTCTGTATATTCTTTAACTACATCAACATTCTGCTGGCTACCTCTAGCTTTTCCTAATTCTTCTGCCTTATTTTTTATTATATTTTCCTTTTCTCTTTTCAATTTTTCGCTTATTTGTCGTTCCTTATATGAGTCTATATCTGATTGGTTTATAGGGAGAGAAGCAAGCGCACCAGTCTTATATTCGTTTTTATCTTTCCGAACTAATTCCTCCCAAACTGATTTCTCCGCTTCTTCTCTTTCCTTTTGTTCAACATCTTCACCCAAAAATTTCTTCGCTAATTCCATTTCAACACTTTGTATTTGAGAAAGCTGGTCTTTTTTGTGCTTCAAAATTTCTGGATCGGTCCCTTTTTTGTGAAGAGCATTTATTTCCTTTTCTAACTCTTCTTTTTTCTTATTTAATTTATATAAAACAATTAAGTACTCTACAACTGAAGCATTACCAGAAGAAAATCGCTCCTTCAACGCCACTATATTTTGAATTCTTTCATAATACTCTTTATAAGCATCGTTACTCTTTAGGTCCTCGAGTGCCCTTTCTTGGTTTTCCAAAAATATTTGGCGTCTTGTTTCCTTATCAGTGATTTTAGCAATGTCGATACGTTGAGTGTTTTTAATATACTCTTGATTTTCTTGAAGCCATGTGTCTATATATTTATCCAATAATTGACTTTCTTCATACCGTAAAAACTGGAAAATAAATTCTTGACTTTTATCGCTTAACTCCTTAGAAGCTTCTAAGTTTTTAGACAAATATTCTTTAATATCCCTTTCAACAACTGTTTGAATTTTACCTACCTCGCTTCCTGGTATATCCTTTACAATATCCTTTCCAGTAATTTTTTCTGGAGTTGTTTGCATCATATAAAAAGTTTCGGAAAAATAAAAATTTTTGTCAACAGCAAACAAAAATTGCTAAAAATTCCCTCTTTCAATTTTTTTAAATTCTTCAATCACTACCTTTCTATCGTCCCATGGAATTTTTTTATCTTTAATTACTATTGACGGCTCACAACCCTTTCCTGTTATTATTACCACGTCTCCTTTTTTGGCTAATTTTAAAGAATTTCGAATGGCTTCTCTCCTGTCTAAAATTTTGCGCGCAATTCCTTTTGTACCAGAGGCTACCTCTTCAATAATTTTTAGAGGATCTTCATCATAAGGGTCTTCATTTGTCACAATCACCTCGTCGCAATACTTTGCCGCTAGCTCACCCAAAACTGGTCTTTTCCATTTATCTCTTCCACCCCCTGCTGCTCCTAAAACACACACTAATTTATTTTCCTTTGTAGCTTTGAATTGAGAAACGGTTTGATATACCTTTTCTAAAGCGTTGGGTGTGAAAGCATAATCAACAATCACTTTGAAAGGTTCTGAAATTATTTCCTCCATTCTTCCTGGAATTCCACTAAATTCTTCTAAAACCTTTGTAGCAAAATTTTTCTCAATCCCCTGAGACATTGCAACTGAAATTGCAGCTAAAGCATTATATAAATTAAATTGACCAGGAATCTTCAGTTTTACCTTGGTATTTTCTAAATTAATCTCGCCATTTTTTATCCCATAAGTAATCTTCTTTTTTGCTGGAAATTGCAAATAGTAGCTTGAATTTTCATCTTCAACATTAATTACATGAATGTCTTTTGTTGCTAAAAAAAGTTTTCCTTTTGCTTCCCGATACTTTTCAAAAGAACCGTGGGCTTCAATATGTTCTGGAGACAAATTGGTAAAAACTGCGACTTTAAAGTCTAAAAATCTGTGGCGGTGTTGTTTTATTCCTTCTGAGGTTATCTCAACGATCGCATACTCGCAACCTTCTTTTACTGCCTTTTTCAAAAACTTCTGAAGAAAAAATCTACCTGGCATTGTCATTCTCAATTTGTTAATTTCTTCTTTATCTTTGATTTTAAACCTAACTGAATTTGAAAGAGCGATTTTTTTTCCTGCTTTTTCAAAAATTGAAGCTATCATTTCAGTCGTTGTCGTTTTTCCATTTGTTCCAGTAACTCCAATTAAAATCAATTTTTTTGAAGGAAAACCATAAATTAAAGCTCCCAAGAATGCTAAAATAAAATGATAAAAATCCAAAAGAAATTTTGGTAAAATTTTTTTCAAAATTTCTTTCATCAGTCAAATTTTAACATGTTCAAATTGAAGGCTCCATTTAAAGAAACTCCAGCCCAAAAAGAAGCTATTGAAAAATTAGTAAAGAATTTAAAAACTGAGCAAAAACACCATGTGCTTTTGGGTGTGACAGGATGTGGGAAAAGTTTAGATTTTTCAGAACCCGTGGTAATCATTAAAGACGGTTTCCCCACTTTGGAAGAGATTGGAAAAATCATTGAAAAAGAATTAAATTCAAGCGAAAACGTTTCATCATTAAAAGATACAATTTGGGTAAGACCGAAAAGAAAATATCAAGTGGTAAGTTTGAATCCGAAAACGCTGGAGACTGAAATAAAACCTATAAGTTTTTTCATTCGGCATTCAGCTCCAAGATTAATGTATGAAATAGAAACTAACTGCGGAAGAAAAATAATCACTACCGCTGATCACAACTTTTATGTGTTGCGAAATGGAGAACTAAAATTAATTCTTACTTCCGAAATAAAAGAAGGGGATTATTTACCTCTTCCTCAAAAACTAAACCTTCAGATTTCAAGGGAAATTAAATCTTTAAACGTTTTTTCATTATTTGAAGGGGAAAAGATCTATATCAGAGCGAATGAATTTCTTTCGAGAATCATTAAGAAATTTGGAAAATCAAAAATTAATGAGCTTCTCAAAAATCATTTTTCTAATCCTCAAAGCAAAATTGAAGCTATTCTAAAGAACAGAAGAGGTTCTGCTTTGCCATATTTTGTTTTTAAAGAAATATTAAAGAAACTAAACATCAAACTAAAAGAGAAAGATTTAAAGACAATTGAAATTGTGAGTGGGAAGGGTGGAGGGTTAAGAGGAATTTCTTTAAAAGGAAGTTTAGAAATGAGTGATGATTTCTTGAGGTTATTAGGGTACTACCTTGCTGAAGGAAATTGCCAAAATAATTTCTTTTTGCTTTCTAATACTAAAAAATCAGTTCGAAAAGAAATTCAAAAAATTTTGAAAAAAATGGGATGGAAATTTTCTATTTTGAAAAACAAAACAAAAGACATTAAAGTTTGCGGTCTTGTTTACGCTAAACTTTTAAAGAAGCTTTGCGGTTCAAAAGCTGAAAATAAAACACTTCCCTATTTTTGGTTATCTCTTTCAAAAAGACAACTAAAAGTTTTACTTCAAGCTTATTTTGAAGGAGATGGAGGATTAGAAAAAGGAAAAGTAACAATTACTACAAAAAGTGAAAAATTAAGCTCTGATTTAGCTTATGCCTTAATGAGATGGGGGATTGGGGCAAGAAGGAGAGAAATCCTCAAGAAAGCTTCAAATTCTCAACAAAAGTTGACCAAATACTATGAAATCTCCATTTATAGTCAAGAAAACTTGAAAATTTTTGCTAGCGAAATTGGTTTTCGTTTTTCTCAAAAAAATAAAAAACTAAAGAAAATTTTAAAAGCTATTCCTCATTCGAATGTTGATGTTATTCCTGAAATAAGTAATCTTTTAAAAGAAACCAGAAGGGCTCTTTATCTTTTTACTACCCAAATATCGAAAAAAATTAAATTATCTCATTCAGCAATTGTTCTTTTGGAACAAGGAAAAAGGAATCCTCAAAGAAAGACGCTAAAAAAAATAATTAAATGTTTTGAAAAAAGATTAGAAGAAATAAAACGTCTAAATCTTGATTATTTGAAGTTTTACTCTTTTTTACCTCCAAAAGAAAAAATTATTCAAGAAGTAAAAAATTGGTTAGAAATTCTCAATTGGACTAAAAAAGACTTAATCTTTTATTCAAAGTTGAATCCAACGACAATAAACAGATATCTTAAAGTAAAAATTGACAACGCGACCTCTTTTTATCTAATGATTGAAAAATTAATCAAAATTGCAAAAGAAAATAATCTTCCAGTATTAAATCCCATTTCTCACTTTCAAAAATATCCATTTAGTGAAAGAGGGAAAATTTTCAAAAAAATACTGAAAACTCTAAACCTTCCAGAACCAGATATCAGAAGTTATTCAGGAATGAGACCAGAAACTTTAACAAAATTCTCCTACCGATATTGGTTACTAATTACCCAAAATCTTCAAAAAGCTGAAAAAAATATAGAAACTCTCAAAAAACTTTTAAAACTTAAATGGACGCGTGTCAAATCCATTAAAAAAATTCCTTACACAAAAGAATATGTTTATGATTTCTCTGTAGAAGGAAATGAAACCTTTTTGGCTGGATGCGGAGGGTTGTTTTTACATAATACGTTTTTGATGGCAAAAGTAATTGAAAAATTACAAAAGCCAGCTTTAGTTATTTCACCAAACAAAACTCTTTGTGCACAGCTTTATCAAGAATTTAAAGAATTTTTTCCAGAAAACGCCTGTCATTTCTTTATTAGCTATTATGACTACTACCAACCTGAAGCTTACATTCCAGAAACTGATACTTACATTGAAAAGGATGCAAAAATCAACGAAGAAATTGATAGACTGAGACACGCAGCAGTTCAAGATGTTTTAACAAGGAATGATGTCATCGTTTGCGCTTCGGTTTCTTGTATTTACAACATTGGTTCTCCTGAAGATTATCAAAAAGTGTCTTTAGAAATTAAACCTGGGAAAAAAATAAAAAGAAAGGATTTTTTGGCACATTTGACTTCTTTGGGTTATCAAAGGCAAGATTTTGAATTTTTACCTTCAACTTTCAGGGTAAGGGGAAATGTAATCGATATTTTTTTAGTCACTGGAAAAGAAATTTTAAGGGTTGAATTTTTTGGAGATGAAATCGAAAGAATTTTAACAGCCATCGATCCTTTAAACCCTCAATTTTCAATTTTCAATCAACAATTTTCAATCTATCCTGCCCATTTTTGGGTAACTCCAAAAGAGAGGTTAAAGATTGCTTTAGAAAATATAAGATTGGAACTTCAAGAAAGAGTAAAGGAATTGAAAAGCCAAAACAAATTGGTTGAAGCTCAAAGATTAGAACAAAAGACAAACTATGATTTGGAAATGATAGAAGAAACAGGTTATTGTCATGGAATTGAAAATTATTCCAGGCATTTGGAGTTTAGAAAACCTGGGGAACCTCCTTGGACCCTTTTGGATTATTTTCGAGAAGATCCTTTAATTTTTATTGACGAATCCCATTTAACAATTCCTCAATTGAGGGCAATGGCAAATCAAGATAGAGCAAGAAAGAAAAATTTGATTGAGTATGGATTTAGATTGCCATCTTGCATTGATAATCGGCCTTTAACTTTTGAAGAGTTCAATAAAAAAGTAAAAAAAATAATCTATGTTTCAGCCACCCCTGATGAGTATGAAAAGAAAAAAGCTACAAAAAAATTCATTATTGAACAATTAATCAGACCAACTGGACTTTTGGAACCATCGGTTGAGGTAAGACCAACCAAAAATCAAGTTAAAGATTTAATTGAAGAAATTAAAAAAAGAATAAAAAAGAAACAAAGAACTTTGGTTTTAACTTTAACAAAAAGGTTGGCAGAGGCTCTGGCTGATTATTTAAAAGAAGAGGGAATTTCTTGCCAGTGGTTGCATTCTGAAGTAAAACCTTTAGAAAGGCCTCAAATTTTAAAAGAATTGAGAGAGGGAAGATATGATGTCTTAGTTGGAATTAACCTTTTAAGAGAAGGACTCGATTTACCAGAAGTTGCTTTAATTGGAATTTTGGATGCAGACAAAGAGGGATTTTTAAGGTCTGCCACAACCTTAATTCAAATTATGGGAAGAGCAGCGAGACATCCCGAAGGACATTGTATTTTATATGCAGATACGATTACAAAATCAATGAAAGAGGCAATAAAGGAAGTAGAGAGAAGGAGAAGATTTCAAATAAAATACAACAAAGAGCACAATATAGTGCCAAAACCTATCATAAAGGAAATTAGAGAGTGGCCTTTTTCAAAGAAAAAAGAAGTTGAAATTGAGTTAACGATGATAAAAGATTTAAAGATTTTAGAAAAAGAAATGAAAGAAGCTGCCAAAAACTTAGATTTTGAAAGAGCAGCGAGAATAAGAGATTTAATAAAGAAACTAAAATCTCAAAATTAAATTTTAGTTTTCTTATCTATTCTTTTCTTTTTTATCAGTTCTTCCCAAACCTCCAATGTTTTTTTGAAATCTTTGATTCTTTTTTTTAGTATATCAGGATATCTACGTATTTCTACTTCTCTTAATTCCAAAGCAGAAATTTGGGCTTTAAGAGAATTAACCACATACTCAAAGAACTTTTTTTCAAAATCTGAAATATTGCCAGAATCAAAAGAAGAGGGTATAAAGCTATCTATTCCTTCGTTTAAACTATTTTTGGGGAGAGCAATGTAAAAGAGGGGAATATTTTTTACTTCACCTAACCCTATTTCTTTTTTGTCATTTACATTTTTAATCTCTATTCCATATTTTAGTTTCCCTCCACCATAATTTAAATTTCTTTCTAAAATTTGTTGTTGTTTTTGTTGAAACCTAGGACCTTCAATATCTGCCACCTCATCGAAAGCGCACACAATATTTCCAGTTTCTCTATCAATTATTATATTATCAACCTTATTTATTACATCATCATAAAGAGAAGAGCGAAAAACATAATATTTATCCCCAACAAATTTTTGAAAAATAGCACTCTTTAATATCTCTAATTTCTCTCCATCTCTCATTACTCCTTTACCTTTTTGTTCTTTGTCCCATCTTGATCTCCATCGTTCAATCAGCTCGTTATCTCTGTTAACAACATTTTCGTTATAAACTTTTTTAATAATAAATTCCTTACTATCAATTCTTCCATCATCTAAAACAGGTAATCCTTCTTTTCTCAACTTTGAATAATATTCTTTAAGATACTCTAAAATAGAATCTATTTTTCTTTCTTCCTCTGTTTTCAAAGCATCAGGCGCTTTTTTATTTTCACGATTTATATTAAAAGCTTCAAATCGCATAAAATTTTTAAAATTTTATTTTTTCCAACCTTTGTAAAATTTCTTCCTCTACAAAGAACCGTTCTCTGCCATATTTTTGCCTTGACAGCTTTTTCACCAATTCTACAATTTCTGGATTGCCTTTGGAAGGTGGCAACGTGACAAAGCTAAATGGTTTGGAAGTAATTCCTCTAATTAAAAGGCGCATGGCTCCTCTAAAATTGTCAAAATTCACTAAATCTTGTTCATCAAAAATGGGAGTAAATTGAGTAATTAAAAACTTAGCATCCTCTGGACCTACTCTAAAAACCAACATTGTTCCCACATTACCAAAAATTGCTTTTTTAGTGTCTTCATCAAGTTGACCAATAAATTGATGGGCTAAAAATAAATTCAATCTAAACTTCCTGATTTCAGCTAAAGCATTGGCTATTGTTTTTGTTGTCACATTTTGAAATTCGTCAATATAAAGATAAAAGTCTCTTCTTTTTTCTTCTGGTATATCTATCCTAGAAAGAGCAGCCAAAAAAAGTTTTCCCACAATTACCATACCCAAAAGAAAACTATTAACATCGCCCAACCTACCTTTTGAGAGATTGATGATTAAAATCTTTCCGCTATCTATCACCTCTCTAAAGTTTATCGTAGAGCTTTGCTGGGAAATAATAGGCCTTACAATGTCATTTGCCACAAAAGAATTTAACTTTGAAGTAATGTATGGTACTAAATTTGCAAGAGCAAGTTCTCCGCCTGCCTTCTCTGCTTCCAATTCCCAAAAATTTTTTACAACAATGTTTTTACACCTAGCAAGTTTTAGTTTTCTAAAGTTTGGATCAGCTAAAACCCTTGGTACTTCCAACAATGTATTACCAGAAGCAGGATCTTCCATTACCAACAACAAGGTGTTTCGCATATACTGTTCAAAAATAGGTCCTCCAAATCCCATCGCTTTTAAATTGTAAAGCTTTTCAAAAATTTCCAATATTTCGTTCACAACAAATGTTTTTGATTCGGGAAATTTTGGGTCGTATTCTAACATATTCAAACCTATAGGATAATCAACATCGCTTGGGTTAAAATAAACAACGTCTTCTACTCTATTCTGTGGAACCAAACTCAAAACCCTTTCTGCTAAATCTCCGTGTGGGTCTATTAAACCTACCCCGTCTCCCTTTTCCATATGCTGTTTTATCATTTCCAAAATTAAAGAAGATTTTCCCGTACCTGTTTGACCTATCACATAAATGTGTCTTCTCATATCGTCTGGCAAAATTCTTATCAATTTTTCTTCGCCCCTAAAAATGCTCTTTCCAATGATAATTCCTTCCTCTGGCAAATCAGGAGGGGCAGGCGCTTCTTTTGCTTTTAGCCATTTGACCATTGGAGCGAATAAGTTAGGCAATGGTAAGTGACAAATATGAGCCAACTCCTCTGAGCTGAGGTTAATAATGGCGTTTTCATCAAAAATTCTAAAAGAATAATTGTAGAAGAAATCTTTTGCTCTTTTTGTAAAAAATTTGCCTTTTGGCGAAATTTTAATGAATCTAAATGAATTAAAGGGAGAGTTAAATTGTAAAAAAGCGCTTTCGAGCTCTGTCAAAATCATCTCTGCCCTTTCTTCATTTTGAGCTGACGATAAAATCCTTAAATTTACATCAAAAATGGGTAAATTTGCCTTTTGAGCAATTGCATTTATCATCTCTTGATGTACTGGTGTAATTTTAGTTTGCGGTTGTTGAGAGGTTTTTTCACTCAATGTCTGGGTACTTTTTTGTGGAGATAATATTTGCGAAATTTCATAAAATATTCCTCCCTTTGCTTTTGATATTGCTTCACCTATTCCCTTGCCTTCTTGAAGGTATTCGCTTACTTTTTTTCCAATAGATTGAATTTTGGGATTTTTTGTCCTCCTGAAAATCACCTGAACAGCAGCCCCCTCTCCTTCTTTTTGTAGTTTTGTAAAAACAGATAAAATTGCAGAAAGAGGATCTTGCTTAAAATTATTGCTAGATTGTAAGGGAAAAATAGCGCTTTTTTCCAAGGTTAACTTTGCGCCTAGAGAAACTCCCTGAGTATTAAAAATGTTATAATCTTGAGATTTTCTCACTACTCCTCTTGGCCAATAACTTAAAATGAGTTTTTCAACCACTTCGCTCAAATACCTGGGACAAGCCATATAAAAATGAATTTCTTCTCCAATTCTGTGAACTGCTATTTCAAAAACAAAAATGGGATCTCCAATAAAAAAACCCAAGAGTTTGTTTTTGCTTTTTATACCAGAAAGAGAAGAAAAAAAATTTTTAACGTTATGCAAATATTCAGAGATTTGAATTTCTTTTGTTTTTTCTTTATCCACCTCTTGAGGAATAAAAATTTCCAATAGATCATAATTTATAGCTCTCAAAAAATAAAGTTTACGTTTTATCAAATTCGCAAAAAAAACAACCATTAACAGTGAAAATAAGAAAAAAAAGAAAAATAGAGCTAAAAAGTCGCTTTGAAATAAAATAATATTTTCAAAGTATTCTAATGACACGTTTTTCAACTAAAATCTGAAAATATTTATCTACTAACACGTCATGAAATTCGTCTAAAATAGCAGGATTTTTTAAATTTTTTGCCACAGAGATTGCGTAATGTATGCCCTTTTCAAAAGCTAAGGAAATTAAAGCCCCTACCTGTTCTGGCGCAGAAAACTTCTCAATTTCTTTTGCCTCATCTCTCAATTTTAAAGGTGGAGCAAAAGAAGGCTTTTTTTGCGTCTCTTTGATATATTCTTTTATTTTTTCTTTCACTAACATTTCCTTCTTTCCTTTGTTATTCTCTTTTTGCAATTTTGACTCCAATTCTTCAATTTTCCTTTTGAGTTCTTGAAGTTCTCTTTGTGAAATTTCTATTTTGAGATTCTCTTTCACCATCATATTAAAATTATAATTCATTTTTGATAAATTATAAAACCCAGTTGATTTTTTTATTATTTTTTTTTATTATTCAAAGTATGCCTCAAACAAAATCTGCCAAAAAAGCATTAAGACAAAATAAAAAAAGAAGAGTTTTTAATTTGAAAATTAAAGAAAAAATAAAAGAATTAAAGAAAAAAATTAAAAAGTTAATTTCAGAAAATAAAGAAAAAGAGGCAAAAGAATCTTTGTCATTGTTTTATAAAATAATAGATAAGGCGGCAAAAAGAGGAACAATTAAAAAGGGTAAGGCAGATAGAGAAAAATCAAAACTTGGAAAAGCAATTTCAAAGATTGATCAAGAAAAAATCAAGAGCTAAATCAGGAGCTATTCTTCCGGTTTTAATCGCCACATCAACATTAAGTATTTTATTATAAATTTTCTTTAACTCATCTAATTGAAATTTTGAAGCAATTTTAACTAATTTATTCAAAATAAATGGATGCAAATTCAATTTCATCTTCAATTGATAAATAGTATCACCTCTCAAAATGAGATCTTTTATTTGTATGAGGTTTCTAAATTGGTATTTAATTAAGGCAAATAATGTTTCTTCTTTCTCCCCATTTTTTATTTGTAAATTTAAAAGTTTAAATGCAAGTTTTTTATCTTTAAAAGAAATTGCCTCAATTGTTTTAAAAACGTTCAACTCTAATCTTTCTTTTACTAAACTATCAACGTCGCTTTTTTTAATGGTTCTTTTTTCACAAAAACAAACCAACTTTTTTATTTCTTCTGAAAACCTCCAAAGATCATTCCCAATTAAAGATATTAATTTTTCTACAACTCCTCTTTCGACAAAAACGCCGTATTTTTTAAATTCGTTAATTGCCCAGGTTTCAAGAGCAACCTCATTTAAGGGTTTAAATTCTTGAAATTGGCCTCTCTTTTTAAGTTCTTCAAAGAAAGTGTTCTTTGAAACGTTTCCCTCTACGAAAAAAATAAGGAGGTGTGGTGATTTCTCGTACTTTTCAATTTCTTTCAAAATTTTCTTTTGAAATTCTAAATTATCAGTTATCCCTTTTAAAACAAAAAGTTTTTTTTCAAAAAACAGTTGAGAGGCTTTAAAATCTAAATCAAAATCATCAAAACTATTCTCGTTAAAATCAAAAAATCTTACATTTAGAGCGGTAGAATACCTTTTTTTATATTTTTCAATGATTTCTTTTAATTTTAATTTAGATCTAAAAGTATCTTCTCCAAAAATTAAATAAATCATAATTGGCACGTTGGGCAAAAATAGGTTGAACGCTGGTTCAATTTTATTTTTTTAATAACATTTCCACATCTAAAACAAGTTTCTTCACTTCTTTTATACACCTTCCGAGCCTTATCGAATTCTCCTTTTTGACCATAAATTGTCCTGTAGGTAAAAAAAGATTCGCCCCTTAATTTAATTGCTAATTTTAAAATCTTTTTCATTGAGTTATATATTCTTTTTAATTCCTCAATTTTCAAAACCTCAACCTTTTTGAAAGGGTTAATCTTAGCATCCCACAAAATCTCGTTAGAATAAATGTTTCCAATGCCGGCAATAATTTTTTGGTCGAGTAGAACCTCTTTTATTTTCTTTTCTCTTTTTTTGTAAATGGCATTTTTGAATATTTCAAAAGTAAAGTTCTTACTCAATGGTTCAAAACCCAAAGAATTCAATTTCTTTTGAAGTTCATCATTTGTTAAAATCTCAACGATAGCAAACTTCCTTAAATCAGAGAGAGCCAATTGACATCCTTCTTTAAAAAATAAAATCAATCTCAAAAAGGAATTCATTGGATCTTCTTTCAATGGACCTTCAATATCGCAAACCCATTTGTTGTTTTTTCTTTTCCATTTTCCAAAAAGCAAATGTCCGGTTAACTTTTGATGAATTAAGAGAATTTTTCCACTAGAAAGAAAAAATAGGATGTTTTTACCCCTTCTTTTAATATCTAAAATCTTTTTAAAAAGTAGTTCATTTTTAAAACGTTTGTAATCTTTGACTATTTTTGTAGATTCCACCCAGATATCTGAAAATGTTTTGCCGACAACCTCTTTCTTTAAATCTCTCACTATCGTCTCCACCTCTGGCAGTTCTGGCATAAAATCCAAAAATTTTACCTAATAATATTTTTTATCTTTTCAACGATTTCACCTGGCGTAAAGTGTGCTTTAATTAAATAATCAGTAGCGCCCAGTTTCAAACCCTTTTCTATTTCCTCTCTTTGACCTAAATTTGAAAGAATAACAATAGGAATTGAAGCTATTTCCTTATCTTTTTTAACCTTCTCTAAAACATCAAAACCGTCCATTGAGGGTAAAATTAAATCCAATAGTACCACATTTGGTTTTTCTTCTTTAATCTTTTTAAATCCCTCTTCCCCATCAATAGCTTCTATCACTTCAAAGCCTTCATTGCGGAGTTTCTTTGATATTAATTCTCTTAAAAACCTATCGTCTTCTACTACTAAAATTTTTGCCATTTTAACCTATGATATTTTTTACCTTTTCTATAACCTCTCCAGGATCAAATTCAGTTTTTATCAACCAATCTTTTGCTCCCAATTTTTTCGCCCTGTCTAACTCAACAGGTTGACCTGAATTTGAAATGATAATCACTGGAATTGTTGATAATTTTTCATCATTTCTCATTTCCTCCAAAACCTCAAAACCTCCTTTTTTTGGCATAATTATATCCAACAACACTAAATCTGGTTGAATTTCTTTTACTTTCTTTAAACCTTCTTCACCGTCTTTAGCTATAAAAACCTCATATCCCTCCTTTGAAAGTTTCTTTTGTAAAAGGTCGCACAATAGATCTTCATCTTCGATTAACAAAATTTTTTGTACCATAATATTGAATTTTAAAGGTTAATTTTTTATTTTGTCAATGCGTCTTTTTTTACATCTCTAAAAAATCAGATTGTGAATAAATTGGCAAAGTAAAATAAAATGTTGTACCCTCTCCCTCCTTTGATTCAAACCATATTTTGCCACCGTGTCCTTCAATAATGTTTTTTACAATAAAAAGACCCAACCCCGAACCTTCAGTTTCCATTTTTATAGCATTTTCACTTCTAAAAAATTTAGTAAAAACTTTATCTTTTTGTTTTTCTGGAATACCAATACCTGTATCACTTATTGTTACCTTCACATTATCTTTTTCTATTTCAAATTTTACTAAAATTTTACCTCCTCTTTTATTATATTTTACAGCATTTTCTAAAAGATTTTGAAAAACCAAATTCATTTTCTCTATATCAACCATAGTCTTTGGTATCCTTGTTTTTATCTCAACGTCTAATTTAATATCTCTTTTATCAATCTCATTCTTTAAACTCTCTATTTGAGACATACAAAGAGATACAATATCTACGTATGACATTTTATAAACATATCTACCCTCTTCAATTCTTGCTACATTTAATAGGTCGTTTATTAGGTTAATAAGCCTCTCGTTTGTTTGATAAATCCTTTCTAGAATTTCCTTTTGTTCTTTTCTCAACTCTCCTTCTTCTCCATCTAAAATTATTCGCAACCCCCATTTAATTCCAGAAAGTGGAGTTCTTAACTGATGAGCAGCAATTGAAACAAATTCTGATTTCATTTTTTCTAACAACTTCTCTCTCGTAATATCGTGTAAAATAATTAAAGAACCAAACCTTTCTTCTTTTAACATTACAGGTGCAATTGTTATTTCTAAGATAAGGTTTTCCTTTATTTTCACTTCTTTTCTAAAAATATCTTTAATCTCTTTCCCTATTGCATTTAAAATTAGATTTAATGTTGGCAAATGCGACAATTCTAAAAAATCTTTTCCTATTAAATCATTACCATTAACATCTAAAAATCTTTCAGCCTGAGGATTCACAAGCAATACTCGATTATCATTATCGAGAACAAATATACCATCAACGAAATTTTGAATAATAGCTAATGTTTTATTTTTTTCTTTCTCCTCTTCTTTTCTTGCTTTGTTCAAATCAGCTAACGCAGAGAGCAAAGATTCTTTTAATTTTTCCAATTGAGCTGTTTTATTTTCGATATCTCGGGCCTTTGCCAACTCCCTTATTCTCAATATCATTTGTTCTTCTTTTGCTCTTTCCAAATCCAAAATCTTTTTTTCAAGCTCTTGTTGAGTAATTACCAACTTCACATCTTTCCTTGTTAATAACTTAATCGCACTATCAAAATCCAATCTCTCTTTTTGGAGTTGTTTTTGAAGTTTTTCTATTTCCTTTTCTTTTTCTTTTAATTTCAATTTAACATCAGCATTATTCATTAATATTATTTTATTCTGCTAAAAGATATATGCACAAAGAAGAATTTTGCAATACAGAGAAGGAAAAATCTTTATTTTTGCTATCTAGTGGCCCAATTTCTCCGTGTGAATAAAATCCAATTAAAGGAACGTCTTTTCCAATCACCTCTTTTATAGCCAAAATCTCTTTTTGTTTTGTGGGTCCAAATAATTTATACCGACAGATACAATTAAAAGCTATGGCAAGTTTTGGTTTTTTATTTTTAATCTGACTTAAAGCATCTTTTGAAATGTTTCGCGCTGCTTCTATTCCTTCATCTATTTCACTTACCATTAATCTTACCTTTCCCTCTTTGATGATAGGACCTGCACATGTTAAAGAACCTTCTTTTGTAGCAGAAACTGTCGTTCTAATAATAACTTCTTTACTTCCTTCTACTTCAAAACCCAAAGGATAATTAAGAGAAATCGTTGAAAGAGGTTCTTTCGTAAGTTGATCAGCCTCCTCTCCTAAATATTCTTTATATAAGGAAATGCCAGTTCCCTTTTCTATTTTTTCTATAGAAAAACCTTCGGCTTTATTAATACCTTTTGGAATCGAAACAGGTTTCCAACCATGGCCCATCGCAGCCCCAAAAGAAAAATCGCCACAAAAACCTACGGCTATTGCGCTATCTGTTAAAACCTTATCGTTAAAATATTGATAGGTTTTCTTGAATTGAAAATTGTCTCCAGCCAAAGCTCCTACAATTGGAAAATATTTACCTAAAACACCCTGTATTCCTTCAATTAATTCTTGCCCATTTACAAAACCATCAACTAATATCATTAAAGACTTTAATTCTTTCTTTGAAACATCCTTTATTTTTTTTGCTAATTTAACGCCTGCTTCTTTTTCTCTGCCTTTAATTTTCTCTTCATAATCTACAACAACGTCTATTGTGTCAGTTTCAATAGCCATTATTGCTACATTACCTTCTCCCACATTTTCATCTATAATTTCACCGCCTGTCGTACATCCTACTATTTTAGCTTCTTGTGCTACAGATTTAATTCCTTCTAAAAGCTCTTTCTTTGCAAAGTTTATACTCGAAAATACAATAATTAAATTTGCTTTATTTCCTGTCTCTGACAAAGCTCTTTTTGTAGCTTCTATAGCTGCCTTTTGAACATCTAAAGATGAATCTTTACCTGTACCTACATTTATCATATTATTTTTAATGTTTATAATTTTTATTTGCGACCTTTATTTAATTTTATACCAACGTTTTTAAAAATAAAGATTTTAAAATTTTCAAAAAAGTTTTAAATTATTGCTCTCCCTTGATAAAGATTTAATTTCTTCCAATCTTTTCACTAAGCTTTTAAAGCCTAGTTTTTCAAATAACATTTTAATTAGATTTTCATCAAAATTGCCAAAACTACATCTTTTTGGATCAAACTCAACAAAAACATCTGTTTTAATCATCGCAAGCTCTCTTGATAAAAAAACTTGTGCTTTTTTCTCTAACAAAACATTTATTAGCTTTAGTGGAATTTCTTTTGTTTTTTGGGAATTATTCTCAATTTCATAATATAAATTATCCAAATCACCAAATTTTAAAATAAGGTGAAGTGCTGTTTTTGGCCCAATACCATTAATATTTGGGATGTTGTCTGAAGCATCTCCCGCTAAAGCTTTAAAATCTGAAATTTGGTAGGGTTTTAAACCTCCGTATTTTTTCTCAACCTCTTTTTCATCATATAAAATTGATTTCTTTATGCCTCTCAAAGCAAAAACCTTTGTTTCTTTCGAAACCAATTGAAGCGTATCCAAATCTCCTGAAACAATAATTTTTTCTATAGAAGGAGTTTTTTTCACAATGGTGCCTATTAAATCGTCAGCCTCAAAACCTTCTTTTTCAAAAATGGGAATTTGAAAACTGTTTAAAATTTCTTTGATTTTTGGAATTTGAGAAATTAAATCTTTTGGAGTAGGTGGTCTTTTTGATTTGTATTCTTTAAATTTTTCGTGTCTAAAGGTTTTAGCAGGAAAATCAAAACAGGCGCACGCATAATTTGGTTGAAATTCCTTAAGCACCCTAAAGAGAACCAACAAAAAGCCGTAAACTGCGTTAATTAACTCACCCTCTTTTGTGGTTAAGCGAGGCAGCGCGTGGAAAACCCTATGAATGATGGAATTGGAATCTAAAATTAACAGTCTTTCTGCCATTGAATTAAAATCTCCCTTTTTCTCTTGCCAATAATCTTAAATTGTATATTTAAAACCTGCTTTGGTAAAATTCTTTTTATCATTTCTGGCCACTCAATTGCTACTATATTTTTGTTATTTTTAATAATTTCCTTTAATCCCAAATTTAAAAGTTCTTCATATCTATTGATTCTATAGCAATCAATATGATAGAAACGTTGAAATTTTGTTTTTTGAAATAATGTAAATGTTCTCATAATAATAAAAGTAGGGCTAACAATATTATCTGTTATACCTAATGATTTAGCAAATCCCTTCAAAAAAGTGGTTTTCCCAGAACCCAATTCACCACTTAAAAGAACAATCTTTGCTGTTTTCCCCAGTTTTTCTTTTAATAGAAGTTTCCCTATTTTCTCCCCTAATTTTTTTGTTTCTTTTTCATTTTTTGTAAAATACCTTTTCATTGAGATTTTTCTTAATTCAATTTAAAATAAAACTAATAAATTAATTTTAATTTTTTATGGAAGAAACATCAAAAAATTACGGTAGCGGAATTGTTATAAAAAAAGAGTTGTTAGAAAAAGAATTAAAAAATATCTTTGATGTTAAGAAAGAATTGGAGGCTATTTTAAATAGAGAGGTAACAGATATTTTATCAGTAATTTTAGAAGGAGCAATAAAGTTGGACGTGTCAGATATTCATTTTGAACCACAAAAAAGTAAAGTAAGGTTGAGATTTAGGTTAGATGGTGTTTTGCAAGAAATATTATATTTTGAAAAAGAGAGTTATGAAAAAATACTTTCCAGAATAAAACTCCTTTCTGAAATGAAGCTTAATGTTTCTCAACCGCAAGACGGCAGGTTTTCTGTAAACATGGGAGAAATCACAATTGAGGTCAGAACCTCAACCTTACCTACTGAATGGGGCGAATCTGTGGTAATGAGAATATTGAACCCGCGCTCTCTCATTTCTCTTGAAGAACTTGGCTTGAGACAAGAACTCTTAAAAACGTTTAATGAAGAAATAAGAAAACCAAATGGAATGATAATAGTGACAGGACCTACTGCCTCAGGAAAAACCACAACGTTGTACGCTATTTTAAAAAAAATTCAAAGACCTGAAATAAAAATTATTACAATAGAAGATCCCATTGAATATCATTTAGATGGTATTGTTCAAACGCAAGTAAATCCAAAAGAGGGTTATACCTTTGCCACCGGATTGAAATCTATTTTAAGACAATCTCCCAATGTTGTTTTGGTTGGGGAAATTAGAGATTTTGAAACAGCTCAAATTGCCATTCAAGCTTCTCTTACAGGACATTTGGTATTAACAACGATGCACACAAACGATGCGGCAGGAACCATTGCCAGATTTTTGGTTTTGGGTGAAAGGTTGCAAAATATAGCACCAGCCATTAATATGGCAGTAGCTCAAAGATTGGTAAGAAAAGTATGTAAAAAGTGTTCAATTGAAATAGAACTGACGCAACAAGAGTTAAACAAAATAAAAAATGTATTAAAAAATATAAATATAGAAATCAAAGAAAAATTTAAAGTAAAAAAAGCTAAGGGTTGCGAAGATTGTAGTTTTACAGGATACAAAGGAAGAATTGGAATTTTTGAAACGCTTTTGGTCGACAAAGAAATGGAAAACTTTATCTTAACTGGACCCTCTATTTCTGATTTGAGAGAAATGGCTCAAAAAAAGGGAATGGTTACTATGTATCAAGACGGTTTGTTAAAGGTTATCGATGGAATTACTACCTTAGAAGAGATAGAGAGGGTGGTCGCAAAATAAGGTAAAAAATGATTATTGAAAAGAAATAAAAATTTAGTTAAATTAAAAAATTATGAGTGGACATTCTCACGCCAAAACAGTTAGGAAGAAAAAGGAAGCCGATGCTAAAAAGAGAGGGCAAATTTTTTCTAAAATGGTGAGGTTAATTCAAGTAGCAGTAAGGCAGGGGGGACCAAATGCTGAAACAAACCCCAAGCTTAGAATGGCAATTGAATTAGCAAAATCATATAATGTTCCTTCTGAAAATATTGAAAGAACAATAAAACGAGCGTTAGGAGAAAAAGAAAGTGAAAAATTGGAAGAAATCTCGATTGAGGCTTTTGGCCCAGAAGGTATTGCTTTAATCATTGAAGGTATTACAGATAATAGAAACAGAGCTTTGACAGAAATAAAACAAGTATTAAGTAAATTTGATGGAAAATTAGCCAGCGAAGGTTCTGTAAAATGGATGTTTGAAAGAAAAGGTTGCATTACTGTAGATATGAACCAAAATCCGAATTTTCAAAATAAAAAAGAAGAATTGGAATTAATTTTCATTGAAGCTGGCGCAGAAGATATTTATTGGTACAATAACAATGTGGATATATATTGCGAGGTAAAAGATTTAGAAAAAATAAAAAAAACGTTAATAGAAAAAGGTATTAAAATTGAATCTACGAGCCTTGATTGGAAAGCAAAAGAAATGATATCACTCGAAGAAAAAAAGAAGGAAGAATGTTTAAAACTTTTTGAGTCTTTGGATGAATTAGATTCAGTTCAAGAAATTTTTTCAAATTTAAAAATTTAAAACTTGACAATCTCTTTTTGGAAATTATAATTCTTTTTGATTCCCACAAAAGGTCGTATAAGAAAAAATAATAAAAATAATATGATCTTTGATGAAGAGGAAGAATTAGAAGAAGAGTTGGAAGAAGATATTGAAGAAGAAGAAGAATAAATTGCCCCCCAAAAGAGGGGGTATTTTTGTATTGAGGACGTGAAAAAAATTATCTTATTTTTCAAAATATTTTTTCTTTCAATCTCAATTCCAATTTTTTTTGTTTTGACACTATTTTTCTATTACATAAAGGATCTTCCAAGGCCTGAAATTTTTACAGAAAAAGAAATTGTGCAATCTACGAAAATATACGATAGAACGGGGAACGTTCTTCTCTATGAAATATTTGATGAAGAAAAAAGAACGTATGTCTCTATAGAACAAATTCCAAAGTACCTAAGAGATGCGGTCGTAGCGACAGAGGATGCTAATTTTTACAATCACGTTGGCGTAGATTTAAAGTCCATAGTAAGAGCTATTTTAACAGACCTAAAGATTTTAAAACCTGTTTATGGAGCCTCTACCATCACTCAACAACTCATAAGATCAACATTTCTATCTTTAGAAAAAACTATTGATAGAAAAACGAAAGAAATTATATTAGCCATTGAATTAGATAGAAAATATTCAAAAGAACAAATTTTGGAATGGTATTTAAACCAGATACCATTTGGCCAAAACGCTTATGGCGTAGAGGAAGCCTCAAAATTGTATTTTGGAAAAAGTGTATCTCAAATTGGCCTAGCTGAATCTGCTGTCTTAGCAGCTTTAATAAAAGCTCCTTATTCTTTATCTCCTTACACGCAAGAGGGAAAACAAAAGCTCTTGGAAAGAAAAGATTATGTATTAGACAGAATGTCAAAATTAGGTTTTATTTCGCAAAAAGAAGCTGAAGAAGCAAAAAAACAAGAAATAGTTTTTAAGGAAAAGAAAATAGAAATTTTAGCTCCATATTTTACTCTTTGGGTAAAAGAGATCTTAGAAAAAGAATATGGAAAAGAATTATTAAAAAGAGGGGGGTTGAAGATTTATACTTCATTAGATTACGAAATTCAGAAAATTGCCGAAGAAACAGTAAGAAACGGAATAAAAAACAATAAAAAATATAATGCTCACAATGCATCCTTAGTTGCTATTTCTCCCAAAACAGGCGAGGTTTTGGCAATGACGGTTGGCACTGGAAATTATTATGAAAAACCCTATCCTGAAAATTGTACACCAGGACTCAATTGTCTTTTTGACCCTCAATTTAATGTAGCAGTAGGCACACAAAAATCTCCAGGAAGGCAACCAGGCTCTGCTTTTAAGCCTTTTATTTATGCTGCTGTTTTCAAAAAAGGTTATGACGACAAATTTTTGGTTTTAGATTCTCTTACTCATTTTGGAATATGGGGTAAAAAAGAATACGTTCCTGAAAATTTCGACGGTTATTTTAGGGGGTGGGTTACACTCCGCTCTGCATTGGCTCAGTCTTTGAATGTTCCGTCAATTAAAATTTTATACTTATTAGGTATTAATACTAAACTACAAAGCCTTGGAATTTCTGACTTTAGAGGGATGGAAAACATTTTGTTAGAAGGTGTAAAAGAAGGAATCAAACTTGCAAAGGATCTGGGAATCACTACATTAAACAAAGACATTTCAAATTATGGACCCTCTATTGTTTTGGGTGGTGGCGAAGTAAATCCTTTAGAAATGGCTTATGCTTATTCTGTTTTTGCAAACGGGGGAATAAAAGCGAAATTATCTCCAATTTTAAAAATAGAAGACGGAGAGGGAAATATTATTTTTCAAAAAGACGAAAGTAAAATAAGGGTTTTAGAAAGTAGGGTCGCCAATTTAATTACTAGCATTTTGTCAGATAATGAAGCAAGGGCACCCATGTTTGGTCCAAGGTCTCATTTATATTTTGAAAATTATAAAGTAGCGGCAAAAACTGGAACCACTGATAACTTTAAAGATGCCTGGGTAGTAGGTTTTACACCAGAAATTTCAGTTAGTGTATGGGTGGGAAATAATAACAACGCTCCTATGATAAAAAAACAACCTGCAGCAGGTGTAGCAGGGCCCATCTTTAATGAATTTCTCAATAAGGTTTTGCCAAATTTAAAATAGAGATTATCTTTATTTAATTGGCATTAAAATATAAAAATAATCTTTTGAATTCAAAATAGCGGGTTTATCAACATCTGTTAAACAAAACTCTATTTCATCGTTATCAAATGATGAAATTCCATCCATTAAAAATCTGTAATTGAAGGAAATTGAAATATCTTCACCTTCTACCCTACTAAAAATTTCACTCTTGAATTCCCCGTAATCTAAACTTTCTCCCGATATTTCAATTTTACCTTCTTTTGAGTTAATTTTTAATTTAATTTCATTTGTTTTTCCAGCAAATAATTTTGCTATTTTAATTTGAGATAAAAATTCTTCTTTCTTAATAATAACCTTTGTTTTGTATTCTTTTGGAATAATTTCTTGATAATTTGGGAAATCTCCTTCAATTAACTTTGAGGTATAAATTATTTTAGGATGTGGAAAATCAGTTGATAATATCTCAATAAAAATTTGATTTGGAGAAAAATAAAAATTAATATCGTCTTTTACATCTTTTAGAATACCCACTATTTCCTTTGCAGAATCTTGAGGTAAAATAAACGAAAAATTTTTTTCTAATTTTTGAAAAAGTTTCACAGTTCCTTCTGCTAGTCTGATATTATCTGTTGCTACTACTTTTAAATTATCATTTTCAAAAAGAAAACATACGCCAAAAATCTCAGGTCTTCCAAAAGAAGGAGAAGGAATATTTATTATTTTTTCTAAAAAAGGTAATAAATCTTTAGAATTAACAGAAATTTTTTCTTTGGAGGAAATTTTGGGAATAATAGGAAATTCATCAACGTTATTACCTTTAATTTTTAAAAAAACGTTTTTATTGTTAACCTTTAAGATATTATTTTCACTTTCCAATTCGATTATTTTTTCTTTAATACTTGAAACAACATCTAAAAAAAATTTAGCATCAACGCATATTTTTCCCTCTTTCTCTATTTTTGACAATCCCCACCACATAATACCAGATTCTAAATTGGTAGCGCTTATTTTTAAAAAATTTTTTTCTGTTTCTATTAAACAATTTTTAAGAATAGGTAAGACCGATTTTTTTATTGAGATTTTATTGATAATTTCTAAACCTTCTAATAACAATTCTTTTAAAATTTTTAATTTCATTGTTGTTGTTTATTTTTTTTAACAATTTTTATTTTAAAAATGTTTAATAAATTTGTTAATAATGTGTGATTTCAATTTAGGAAAAAATCCTTTCTTTTATTTCTTTAATTTCTTCCACAATATTTTCATTGTTTTTTAATTCATTAACCACTTTATTGTAAGCATGGATAACGGTAGTATGGTCTTTGCCTCCAAATTTTCTACCTATGAAGGGAAAAGACATTTTCAATTCTTCTCTTAAAAGGTACATTACTATCTGTCTAGGTTTTACATATTCACTTTTCCTTGAATTAGAGAGTAGCTCTTCTTCTGATATTTCATAAAACTCGGCAACTGATTTAATTATTTTTTTAAAAATTGAAATCTTGTTTTGTGGAGAAATGATGTTTTTTAGAAGACGTTTTGTTGTTGTAATATCTGGAATCTTTTTATTTAATTGGTGGTAGGTAACCAAAATGTTTAAAGCTCCCTCTAATTCCCTAATGTTCTTTTTAATGTTTTGCGCAATATAGTTCAAAATTTCTTCTGGTAGAGTAATACCCCTTTCTTCTGATTTGCTTTTTAAGATCACCAACCTTGTTTCAAAATCTGGAATAGAAATATCTGCAATCATTCCACCTTCAAACCTTGATCTTAATCTTTCTGTGAGTGTTGGTATTGCTTTTGGTGGTCTATCAGATGAAATCACAATTTGTTTGTTGCTTTCATAAAGATTATTAAATATATAAAAAAACTCTTCTTGCGTTTTTTCTTTGCCTGCTAAAAACTGAATATCGTCAATCAATAGAACGTCAAAATTTTTATAAACTGATTTTAAGGTTTCAATTTGGTGATTTCTAATAGCAGCAATAATATCAGAAACGAATTTTTCACAGGATATATATCTTATTTTCTTTTGTGGAAAATCTTTTACCATTTCATTTCCCATTGCTTGTAAAAGATGTGTTTTTCCCAATCCTACGCCACCATATACAAAAAATGGATTATAAACTTGGCCTGGATTTTTCAAAACTGCCATTGCGCCAGCATAAGCCAACTCGTTAAAGGAACCAACAATAAAATTTGAGAAGGTATATTTTTTGTTAAGATTTGTTTTTTTATCTATTTCTAAATCTTGCAAGAAGAGTTGCCCAAAAGCTATATTTTCAATTTTCTTATTATCTACTATTTTGATGCTTTCTTTTTCTATTTGATAAAAGATATCTTTTATATTTGGTAAAAAGTTCTTTAAAATTTTTAAAATCGTTTTAGTATATTTTTGTTGCAGCCATTCCTTGACAAATGAATTAGGTACAGAAATCACAACCTTCTCTTTTTCAATGTCGATAATTTTTGTATTTTTAAACCACGTAGTAAAATTAGCAGGCGACGTTGTTAACTGGATTTGAGCTAAAACAGATTGCCAGATTTCTTCTTTGTTCATAATATTTCTATCTTATATTTTATTAAAAATATTACAAAATAGGAAAAAAAATGAATAATTGTTAAAAACCTGTGGATATCTTGTGAAATTGACCACAAAAATAAAAAATTATAAAATAGAAAAAATATGTCAATCACATATCAACCAAATAAAAGAAAAAGGAAAAAGACGCATGGTTTTTTAAAAAGAAAAAAGGAAGGATCTAACGTTTTAAAAAGAAGAAGAAAAAAAGGCAGATGGCGACTTACCCCTTAAAGAAATATAGACTAACAAAAAAAGGTTTTATTTTGGTTTTAAAAAATGGGAGAGCGTTTAAGGAAGATGGGATGTTGTTGAAGATTCTAAAAGACGATAGAAAAGAAAAAAAAATAGGTTTTTTGGTGAGTAAAAAAATTGTCAAGAAGGCAACCCAGCGAAATAAAATAAAAAGAATATTAAGAGACATCGTAAGAAGTAAAATAGAAAATATAAAAGAAGGAACAAAGATCGTCGTTATTGTCTTGAAACAAATAGATCGTTTTGAGGTGAGGAGATTAAAAGAACATTTTGAAAGATTATTAAAATTAGCCAACGTAATAGAAGATTAACCCATATGAGCTTTATCATGGAAATTTATAATATTTTATTTTATCAGCCCATTTATCAAATCTTATTCTTTTTTTATAAGATGTTTAAAGATTTTGGTTTTTCAATAATTGTTTTTGCCTTTTTGTTAAAGATTATATTATTCCCTTTGGAATGGAAAAACAACAAAGAGCAAGAAAAATTTTTAAAGATGAAAAAAGAAATGGACGAAATAAACAAAAAATTTAAAGGAGAACAAAGAGCAAAAGAAATACTAAAGGTTTACCAAAGGGAAAAGGTAAATCCTCTTTTTAGTTTTGTTTTTCTTTTGGTTCAATTGCCAATTTGGATTTCCCTTTATCGCATTTTTTTAAACTTAAAAACACAAAATTTTGAGGCAAATTTTTTAGGATTTTTTAATCTTGCAGAAACTAATCTTTTTTTACCCTTTTTAGCAGTGCTTTTTCAACTTTTTTATTTTAAATTAACTCTCAAAAAAATACGTAATGATATTTTTGCTAAAATGAATTTTATTTTTTTACCTTTTATTTTTCTCATTTTAATAAGCCTTCCTTCTGCAATGTCTCTTTATTTTTTAGTAAATTATTTACTTTTGATTGTCCAAAAATATATTTTCCATGTCTGATAATATAATTGAAAAAATTGAAAACGAAGTAAAAGAATTTTTTGCCAGGTTGGTAACAGATTTTCAATTTAAAATTTCGCAAAAAGAAAACGTTTTTAATATTGACCTTCAAACCAAAGAATTTCAAGAGTTGCTCGGAGAAAAGGGTAAGACATTACTTGATATTCAGCATTTGCTAAATGCAGTTTTGAAGAAAAAAATTCACAACGAAATTGTAATAGATGTGGATATTAACGGTTATAAAGAAAGAAAGATAAGGTATTTGAAAGAATTGGCAAAAGCTATAGCAGATGAGGTTTCATTAACAAAAAAGGAGAAGATTTTAGAACCAATGCCAGCTTATGAAAGAAGAATTATTCATTTGGAATTGGCTGCGAGGCCAGATGTCACAACAGAAAGTATTGGAAAAGAGCCCAACAGAAGAATTGTGATAAAGCCCTATCCTTGAGTCCTCTCTATTTTTAATTGTTTTATTCTTTCTGGTGAGCTGGTAACGATTTGATCCTCCGTGTAAGAAGAAACTACCCTCATTAAGACGTGTTTTTTACCTGCAAAAAAAATACCCTCTCCCACCTCTCCTTCCAAAAGGACATATTTTTCTTCATCAGTGAGGTTGAAGGTTTTTTGGACAGTGTCGATGGTGGCTGGCGACTGTTTAAAGAGAACGACGATTGATGAGTTGGTAATTATTGGTTGTCCATAGCTTGATTTCATAAAATCTGCCACATCTTGAGTAATTGTAGTTATTCCTAACCAATATTTTCTACACCTCTTTACCATACCAAATAAAAAGGAAGCTCCGTCTTCTTCTTTCATTATCCACCATGCCTCATCAACCATTAAAATTCTTTTTTTCAAGCTCATTCTTACTTGATTCCAAATGTATCTTAAGATAATAAACATTGCAATTGATCTTAATTCATCTTCCATATCTCGTACCCCAAACACTATTAAATGTTTGTTTAAATCTATGTTTGATTTTTGATTAAAAAACTGAGCAAAGGTTCCTTTTGTAAATTTTCTAATTCGTCTTACAAGAGATTCTGCCCCCTCCATTCCTTCCAAAATCCTTTCCAAATCTTCCATAATAGGCGTTCTTTCTTTCCAAAAAACTGGATTTGTTTTGGGGGTAATGTCTTTTGAGGCATATGTTTCAGTGATGGCTTTATCCATTATTGCGTCCTCTTCAGGGGTAAGCCCACCCAACATTATTCTCATCAATCCCACGAGATTAATAACATTTGCTCTTAAAACATCTTCTGGTTTCTCATCTTCCCTTGGGGTTGGTAGGTCAAAGGGGTTAATATGATGTGGAGAGGCAAGCGAAATATTTATAAAAGATCCCCCTACGGCATCAACCAATCTTTTGTATTCGTTTTCTGGGTCAACCACTATTACATCTATTCCTTGCATCAAGTACCTTAAAATTTGAAGTTTTACATAATAACTTTTTCCAGAACCTGATTTGCCAAATACAACCTCGTTGGCATTTTCCATAGTAAATCTATCAAATAAGATAAGAGAGTTGTTATGGCGATTAATACCATATAAAATTCCACTATTTGAGCTCAAATCCAAAGAAACAAAAGGGAAAATAGAAGAGAGGGGGGCAGTATTCATTGGGGTGAGAACCTGAAGTTTGTCCAAACCATAAGGAATTGATGAATGAAAACCTTCCCTTTGTTTGAAGGTGGCAGGTTTAATATAAATGAGTTTTGATTCAAAGATTGAGCGCAAGACATTTTCAACCTCTTTTAAATCTTTTTCTGAATTTCCGTAAATTGTAATATAAACCCCCATTTTAAACATTTTTTCTTGGGCAGTAATTAATTTATCTCTTAATTCTTCCAAATCTCTGTAAGCAGCCTCTAATTGAGGTTCTCTAATTAAACCTTTTTCTTCCCTTTCGTGAATTTCTGCCACTATTTCTGTTACTTTCTTTCTGAGCTGTTTTAAAATAATTTCGCTAGAATAAGGATAAATATGTATGGCAATGTCCATTGGCGCATTGAGATTTATGACAGAAGATAACCAAGCCGTAGAGAGGTATTTAGGATAAGAGAAAAGGAAGAAAGATTTTGCATATTTTTTTTCAATCAATAAAACATCAGGCTTCAAAATAACAGAAGAGGGAGAGATAATATCTTTAACAGTTATTTCTGGTGTTTCAAAAATTTTTTCCGGTATTTTAATTTTTCTTTTTTGCGAAAAAATGGCAAGTTTCATTTTATTAATTCAGGTGGTACCTCAGGATAGTATCCTACCTCTGCTTCTTCTGGATGGTAAATGCTCCAAAAAAGCTCTACTAATTCTTCAGTGTTAAGAGGAGAGCACGATAAACCGCATCCTCTTAAACCATGAGCCACAAATTCCATCCTTTCCCAAAGCTGTACCTTTGCTGCCTCAAATTGTTCATCAGTCATTTGAGATGAGCTTGTTTTTCCCTTCTTTTTTATTGCAATAAAACCATAAAAAGGAATTACCAAATAAAAATTTTTTGCCATAATAGAACCACCCGCTACTAAACTTTCAATAAATTGAATATAATCTCTTGTTTGAATTTTTAGCAATTCATCTTTTTGATTTCTTTCCAATTCTTTTAATCTTTCAATATATCCTGTTAAATTTAGCTTTCTTGATTGAATGTAAATTTGGACAGGAAAATCTAACGAATTCAAAAAATTTTGAAATTGATAGATGATAGCATTTTGTTCATCTTCAGATTTTAAGGCAAAGTTTAAAGAAGAGACAGCCAATATCCCTCTCAGAGATTTATCTTTTAATATTACTACCCCCTCTCTAATATCTTCAATTTCTAAAAATTGTTGTGTTGTGGGCATGTTATTTTTTACTTTCTACTAATATATTTATTGCTTTTAACCTACTTTCTTTTTTAAACCTTATTTCTATCTCCTTTTCTTTTTTGAATTCTACAGTTTCCATTGTCATTTTTCCCTTGGGGCCCTTTCCCCAAAAAAATCTCTTTGGAGAGAATATAATAAAATTTACACCAGCCAAAAAGAGTTTATAAAAAGGAATGCCTCCAATTTGGACAAAGGCAATAGAGATGCTCAAACCAATAAAAACAATAATTAAAGGAATTGAGAGGATAGCAGGTAAAATTTTATAAACGATAAAACAAACAGCACCGGTCGCCACAATCGTGAAAAATTGTCTTAAGGTGAGTGGCCCAACGATTGCGCTTTCTTTTTCAATAAATTGAGGCACAGAGAAGAGAGACATACCTATTTTTAATATATCAAAAAGAAGGTTAAAAAGAAAATCTATTCTTCGATTGGTTCTCTATAAATATCAGTTTGTTTTTGTTTATACTCTTTAACCTCAGTAGGTTTTGTTTCTTCTGAGATTTTACCTTCTGGTTTACTAAATATTTCCTCTTCTAATTGTGGCGTTGTTTCTTTTTCTTCTTTTTTAATTTCTTTTTTGTATAAACCCTCCAAACTTGACCTCACTGGTTGAAATATGAATCTATCTACTTCTTGCGCTATTTTTTTTGATTCATAAATACCCAATCCTATTTCTTTTTCTAATGCTTCTTCTAAATCCTCTGGTGGCAAAAGGCCTAATAAAACCCACCCTACATATTTTCCAATTTCGTCAATTTTTTCATCTTCTGTAATGCCGTATCTATTGCAAATGCTCACTAAGTCGTTAGAGGCACTCTCTGAAAAAAACATATCCTTTAATTCTTCTGGCAATCTCTCATACATTCTCCAAATTTCTTCTTGTTTATATTGTCTCTTCATAAGATTATCATATCAAAAATTATTTTGTTTTTGTATACTTGTTGAAAATTTTGAAAATAATTGACAAATAATAAATTTTAAGATATAATATTAATTATGCACCTTCAACAAAAGATGAGGGGTGAGGGAGTTGTTAGATGACAGGAGAAAGAGAGCACTGAAAATAACATTTGTTACCTTGATACTTCTCATAACAGTTCCAATATTATTGGAAATCATTATTGAGGAGGTATTGCCGATTATCAAAGATTATTTAGTCTTAATAGGTATAGAGGGGATAGTAGGAATATTAGAAGTAGAATTGTTAGGTGAAGCTACACTTTGGTTCCAGATAGTTGTGTGGTTGATAGTAACACCTATAGTAGTGTTTGCATTGATCTTTTTTGTTTTAACCCCTGCTAACCTCTGGTTTACTTTTGTGGACGAAGGAACAGTTAAATTTGTAGTAAGAGCAGGTAAGTTTCACAAGATCCTTCTTCAGTTTGAAGGCAAAACTTTCGCATACTACAGGAAGCATCCAGAGAGATGGACGATAATAGAAGGTCAAGAACATCATCCGTTTGGCGGTTTAAGGTTTTATGGTTTTTGGCCGTTAGACGATATTCAAGTTTACCATTTTAGATGGAGTTCGTTGCGGCCAAATGGCGAGGTAGTAGAACATAGTGAATGGTTGGATTATATGATGGTGATGGATGATCTATATTTTATGAAGATAAAAGGGGCGGAAGATATTAATCAACTTCAATTGGATGTTGAGCTCATTTTAACGATTGCTATAAAGAACCCATACCTTGCGAAGTACAAAATTCAGAATTGGTTGGAGGCTGTAATAGACAGGATAAAACCGTATGTAACAGAATATATAACTAAAAGGAGTTTTGAAGAATGGATAAAGAGGAAGGGTATTTTGGGAAAAGAAATTACTATAGCTCTAAATCCTATAATTCAAGAGCTGCTGACAGAATATGGTGTAGAAATAAAGAAAATTGAGGTTGTGAGTATCGATCCTCCTAAAGAGTATTATGAGACGATAATAAAACCGTATCTTGCTGAAAAGGAAAAAGAAGCACAGATTATTGCTGCCCAGGCAGAAAAAGCGAGAATAAATATTGTTTATCCAGAGATAAGGAAACAAGGAGAGCATATAAGACTAATCGAAGCAGTAGAGAGATCGAAGTTAGAGAATATAATTTTGTTACCCTGGATAGGGGGAATGGTGAAGGGATTTAGGAATATATTTAAGAAAAACAAGAGAGGCAAGAAAGGAGGTAGATGAAAGAATCTTTTAGTGAGGTAATTTAATACCTCATTTTTTTATCTATATCCTATTTCTCACTATCAGCTGGGGTGCCTCTTGAGCCAATATATCCAGATTTATCATCTGAGACGCCTTTTGGGTCAGTAGGTCCAGACGGTGTAGATTGTTTTTTATCAGAATTTTCAGATGATTTAGAAGTTTCAGATGATTTGTTTGTTTGTTCATTAGAAGTTTGTTGTGTTTTTGACAGTTCCTTAGCTTTTTGTAACAAATCATTTACTCTTTTCACTTCAAGAGATTTTAATTTTTCTATTAATTGTTGATCATTTAATTTTCGATTCTCTGTGCTGAATAGTTGCGATGGAGAAGGTAATAATAATCCCCTAGAAAGTTTAGATGAATATAATAAAGCTCTTATTAAACCTTCGTATTGACTAACTATGTCATCTAATGATTTATCCTGAGTATCTGATATTATAGTGGGTAATATGTCTTGTATTATCTGTGGATTATTTCTAAACAAGTATATCCAATCTTGAGGAGTAAAGCTTTTTATTACTTCGGGGTTCGTGAATGCTGTTTTATCTAATTGCTTAATCGCATCCTTACCTGTAAAAAGAGATGAAAAGTTCATGCCAGTTAATCTTTGAACGAGTGTATCTTCATTAATATTTCTCTTAGCAGCTTCTTCTGGTGTTATTATTCCTGTTTCTTGCAAAACTTTGTATTTGTCGATATTTTCAACAATCTTTTTAAAGGTCCCCATACCCCCTAGAGCTCTTCCTAATGTGATAACAGCATTTTTATCACCTATTTTCCGAGCAGCTATAAGAGCGTTAAGAGCTTTTTCATGATTTTTTTCATTTGTTAAATATGAAAGAGCAATTTCTTTATATTCACCACCTTTTTCTATTGCTTGCATTATGAGTAAAGCACGTTCATAATTTGAAATACCTGAATTTAATTTATATAAAAGCTCTGTTGGTGTTTCAAATTTTACTCTTTTATAAGCATCTTTTTGAAGTACTTGACGCATTTGTTCGGCAACAAGTGCTTGCAACTTCCTGGTTTTTGATTCACTTTGTGCCCAATTTTCTATTTTATCTTTAGGTGGTAAGTGTTGTTCTCTGAACTTCATAACTCTAGACCTTATTTGTTCTGCCATTGGTTTTGCTATTAAAGGTTTTACTCCGCTTTTCCACATAAAGCTACCAGCTGCTTTTCCTTGTTGAATTAAAATATTGGCGATATCTGGCATAAACCTTTGAGATAGCCACAGCGCAATTACCAAATAGATAAAGAGAAAAAAGTAATATGCGAAAAGTTGGTGCACAAAAAGGAAATTTACAATAGGGGTTTGGACTGAGACTGGTGGTTGCATAAACGTTAGTACTCTTAATCCGATAACTAAAAAGAACAAAAGAATGAACCCAAGCCATAGCCATTGCATAAAATGGTGCCACCATTCATCCCAGAATTTTTTTGTTTGAGGTAAAATAGCGCAAACTGCTGCAATTGGAGATAAAATGGCTAATAACTGAATTACAAAAACCCTTGCTGCAAACAAAAAAGCATAAATGAAAAATATTGAAGCTAATAAGAAGAAAGAAAAGATAGTAAACAAATAATTAAGGAATAGAGGAAGTCCCAGTGTTAGTCCTACGGCTACTACCCCCGATTGACAAAGTACTGCAATATAGCCTGGTATTAAAAAACAAGCGAGTAAACCAAGAATGGAGCTTACTAAAAATATATATGATGGTAAAGCACCGCCAGTAAGTGAATTAAAAATATTCTCAAAGAATTTGTCGGGACCCTCTGGGAATGCTGCTAATATTGCTGCTACTAAAATTTTAGAAATATCCGTCAACATTGACACAAAAAGCAAACTAAAGTTTATCAAAAGAGCTGCAATTATTAATCTTGGCAGTGCTCTTTTTGCCTGAATACTTTCTATTTTTAAAATATAACCAAAAGCAATAACAACCAAAGCAATGACAATAATCATATTGGCAATACCTGAAACAAAGCTCCATGCACTGACTACCATAAAATTATCTGAAATAGTAAGCCATTGAGGTTGAATCGCAATGGCCAAAAGTTTTGTTGCCATATAAAACAAAAACCAACCTATCACATAACCTAATAAGACTGAAACTTGTGCTTTGTTTGCTATAGGTCCTACAAGCTCTTCTAATGAATTCAACATAGTATTTGGGTCTGCTCCGAAGAGATTCAAAAATGCTTTTGCTGGTGATACAAAAACAAAACTGAAAATTAAAGAGAGGAGTAATATTTTTAAAAGTTTTTTTGGTAGTAAAAGGTTTAATAACATATAATTATCTATTCTATTCTCACAAGTTGTACACACTTTATTGGTTTGTCTATACCAAACATGGCAATATCTGGAGCATAAGCTGAGATTGTACCTATTAATTCGCCACACATCCAAAATAGAGATCCTGCAGCATATAAGTTAAGAGCACATCCTCCAGAAGGAAAATATGTGTCGTGTAAATCTATTTCGTTCTGCTGGGGTGTTCCTGCAAAGGCTTTAACGGATCTGGGTTCTATGTTTTCTTTCTTCTCGTTCAATTTGATTTCTGTGGGACTTCCCCCAAAGTTTGCGCTTGGATATAATTTTGCAAAAGTACACTTTTTTACCTCTCTTTTACAATACCCAACAGAAGTCTCAGAATTAGGTATGTCAAGTTTGTCGCACTTGAAATCATATTTTGCGCACTTTTGTGGATCCTCCTTTTTTTCACATTCAATCTTACACTCTTGATCATTGTTACACTCGGTATAGGATATAATTGTCGTTGTTCCTGTGAAGTTATAAGGAGTAAACGTTAAAAGTTGGGGGTTAATAGTGTTTAATATAACAAAAGATCCCAAAAGCAATATTAAACCAAAGAAAGCAGATTTAATTCTGTCTTTTGCGTCGGCTAATTTTGCAGGATCTCCCATTGAGGTGATATATTGGAAACCTCCAATGACAAAAGAAATAAAAGTAGCCAATCCTCCAAGACCTATTCCCCATTCGTAAATATATTTTGTTAAAACACTAAAATTACAGGTTGAAGTAGGAAGAGATCCACATTCTTTTTTCAAATCAGTTCCCATAGGAGATGGAGGCCAATCTACTTCCAGCATAGCTAAAGAAATTGAAAAAAGAGAAAAAGGTATAATAATTAAAAGAGCAAACAATAAAGGATTGATTTTTAAAAACAGGTTCATTATTTAATTTTAAAACATAAATAAAAAAAATAAATAGAGAAGGTTCTCTATTTTATTGTGTTTATCCTACCAAACTATCTGTGTATTCAAAACCTCAATTAACGTTAGCTTCATCATTGGCTGAGAAGGTGTATCTATTCTTTTTCCGTAGGACTCAATTGGCTCTGGGATTCTAATGTCGTCGACCCGTACTTTCAAGTCTGCAAATCCCCAGTAGCCAACATCTGGAAATTTCCTGGCAGGATTTACCGGACCTAATACTAGTATATCGTCGTCTGCCATTTGCAGCTCATTTTTGAGTCGGTGGTACTGATCATTGTTTATCGTCACTAGGAAAGTACAGCAGTACTCCATCGGATCTTGTTTCAGCACTAATAACGAGCGTGGTTGGCTTATGCTAACAACCTTTCCCTCATTTATTATGATAATCGTGCCTCTTAATTGTTCGATTATTTCATATGCCTTTGCTGCTTCTTCACGATCGGGTTCTTCATATTGAGTCCCTTCTAAGTATTTGTGCCGCTTAGCAAGCATAAGTAACTCGCTTAATTCCTGTATAGTAAATTCTCTGCTACTGTCCTCTTTAACACTCTCTATCTTATCTTGCCTTTCTTGTTCTTGTGTTACCGCTACTTCTTCCACTGTTACTGGCGACGAAGATTCTAGTGATGGCGAAGGTTGTGAAGGTACTGATTCTACTGTTTCTACTGTTTCTGTTGTTGGTAGTTGGGTTACCGTTCCTTCTTCTAGCGGTAGTGGTTGGGAAGAATGCACTGGTTGGTTCTGTATTTGGTTATTCTGATTCTGTATCACCAGACCTGCAGCTATCGTTATTACTATTATGGCAGCTATTATTCCTCCTATTATTGGAAGCTTCAACCTATCACCTCCACTTATTTATTTATCATTATCAAGAATTTTTGTCAAGAGCAAAAAGATATTTGAGAAAACTATTTTAACACCTGAACTGAATTTAAAATTTCTTTTATTTCTTCTTCAAAATCGCCAATATGTTGTTCTGGTACAAAGAAAGAAATAAGAAAGGTGTTGTCTTTTCCAAAAATAATTTTTTCTCTGGAAATTAACGTTAACGCTTTTCTATAATATTTTGCTTCAAAATAATCTTCTGTTTCTTGCAAAATTTCCATTTTTTCTCCCACTTCTTTTAGTTTTTCTTGAATTTCTTTTATTAATTCTTCTTTTGTTTTTATATTTTGATATTCTTGAACTGCTAAAGAGGCAAAAGAGAATTTTGGTAATTTAACTTTTTGGACCAAAAATAAAAATTTTGCGTCTTTTTTTGGAAGATAAGAATCTTCTAATCTTTCTTTTGGCATTTCTATCCAGTCTCCAGGAAATGTAAATTTAAAATTTTCTTTTTCGTCTTTAAACTCTTTTTTAGTATCAGCACCTGGCATTGGTGGCTGTTGTATTTTAATTTCAGGAAGTTTAATTTGAGAAGCGCTCTTTTGAAAATTTTTAAAGTGCCACTGGGTAATAAAAACAAAAAGGATTATTATAAAGATTAATAAAATAGAGAATCTGTCAATTCTCATAAAAATGATTAAAACTTAATTTCCCACCATCTTCCAAATGTTAAGACGTTATAGCCTATAATTCCCATAAACAAATTAACTATAAACCAAGCCAAAAAGACTATTAAATAACCAATGCCAGCATACTTCCATATTTGTTTTACTACTTGATTAGCAGGATAAGAACCAAACGCTTCTGGAGAATAAAGAGAAAAGAGATAAAGAGAGCCACTCACCAAAATCAAAATAGCTAAAATAATTAACCCTACCCTGAAAAACATAAAATCTAAAATAATTTGTAAAAGTAAAAATATATGATGAATTTTGCAAACCTCTGTTTCATCCCACGGAGTTTTTGGGTCGTCGTAATATCTACCACAAGGTACCAAAGCTCCCAAATCGGTTGTTATTGGTTTTGTTTTAAATATCCATCCTGTTGATGGTGTCCAATCACTAGACCACTCACTGGAATGTTCTTTAGTACATTGACTATCAAAACAAGATTTAGCTCTCCATTCGTACGTTCCCAAACATTTTAGTTCAATAAAGTCTTGAGGTTGTGAAATGATTTTATCAATAAAAGGTTTAACGTCTGGTAAACAATCTGCTCTCGTTTCATCTGGCGCTGTTTCAATATATCTAATTTGGTATTGATAGTATTTTGCGCCTGTTGCAGGGTCAAAAGAAATTTTTAGAGGTACTCCCCTTTTAATTCCTATTGTATCACCATCTTTGGGCAATGGGTTTGATGGAGGAAGTAATTTAGCTGTTATAAAGGTAACTGAACTAGATGTATATCCAAGGTCGACTCCGGGGGTAAGTGAACCTGTTTCCCTTACAACAGTGTAAATTGATAGTTGATATTTAGTGTTTTGCGTTACAAAAGGATAATCTAAAATATATGTTGTATCTTTTACACGTGTGCTTGTAAAAAAGGGACTTTGCAAATCTAAATCTACTGTCGTTGCGTTTGTTACATCATAAAGATAAATTTGATACCCCTGTGCTCCAGGTACTTCTGTCCACTTGACTGTTATGGGAATAGAGGTAGTGCTGTGTGGAGGGGGAGAGTATATGTCTGGAGGATATCCAGTTGTGGAGAAGTACCATGTGTCAGAAGTGACATTTTCACATTGTTTTCCTTTCAAATCCCAGCAAGGTTGTACATTCCAACTATAAAGTTTTTCTGGTTTAACTGTAGGGAAGTCTAAAGGATAGTTTAATGCAGCGACTGAAGTACTAACAACTGTAGTTTTTGCGCCCAGAGGACCGTGTTCAAATACTTTTACGATGTAAGAATGCGCACCTATTGAGTAGTTCCATGTTAACACCACCGGTATACCAACTTGTTCATAAGGTTTGTTAGGAGTATATGGAGGGTAAGTAAGAGAAGGAGGTTTAAGTTTTACGGTTTTTTCTGTGGCAAACATCCATTCTTGAGAAAATTCAGTACATTCTGTAGCAGCTTCATCTTTACAAGCAGATATTTTCCAGGTATAGGATTGATCTTTTGTGATGTAACGGTCCTTATTATCATACTCTGGCTTTGGGAATCGTTTTTGGACTGGCTTTAAAATCTTTTCACACTTACCATTTCTTTGAAAGTCTGGATAACATATATATTTACTTTTTGGTATGTCATCAGTTGTTGTTGCATAAAAAAGCGAGAATTTGAAAGAAAGAGGTAGATATTTCCATATTCCTGTAGTAGGATCGGTTCTTCCTCGATAATAATTTTTATTTTCAAAATTGCACCACTGTAATATTAAGTTAAAGGGGTCTGGTACGTTCTTTGTTTTTCTTTCGCCTGCCCAATCTGCATCGTGGGGGTATTTTAATTCAGGAGCTCGATTGGTTGTAAAATATTGTTGAGAACTTTCTGGACCGCAATCTGTGCCATTTTCATTACAACAAGCTTTTACCTTGAAAGAGTAACTTGCATCAGATAAAAAGAAGCAAGAATTTGGCGGAACAAATTCAGACCTAGTGAGTACTTCTGTGTATTTTGTTGTTGTGGCGTTATTGAAAAATATTCCTTTTTTATCTTGGCTTTCAATCGTTATGACATAGGATTTTATATATTCTTCTTCTTGAAAACACTGATTTTGATTTGTAGATGGGCAATGAGTCGTACAACCTTGAGAAGTGTTTGACTTAGCGTATTCATAATTTTCTTCTTCTGTATTTAGACACTTATAATATTCTTTTCTAAAGTCTTCTAAGGTTAATATTGGAGTTTCTATCATTTTATTTAAACACGTTTGTCTTGCATTAATTTTGCAATCACTTAAAATTTCGCACTCACTTAAGTTATCACTTAAGTTAGTGGAATAATTTACGATACATCTTCTGTTTCCGTCAGTATAATTTTCTGAACATCTTTCTACCACCTTTTTTTCAAAGCCTTTACTCCATCCATCTTTAAAACCCCTTACATCGTCCCAGTCAATTTTTACTGGAAGGTAAATGTTTAGTGGGTTCATTGTTAAAGTAGTAGTAGGGGTCCAGGGATCTAGTGGATAAATTGAATTTTGATAGTATCGAAAAGAGTATTCCGCAGAAAGTGGTTGATCTATACAAGAACCATCACAATTACATGTTGGTTTACACAATCCCCCAAGAGTAACACTACACTGGTAAGAACCAGATAAACTTCCTCCTCCATATTGCGAGCCTTCTATTGCAGAGCAGGTTCTAGACTTTGATTTTTGCCAACTTCCACACTCTTCGCAGGTTTCCCATGCCTCGCACTCCACAGTACAACCAGTGGGCCCACAACACCAATCATTTCCAGTAGGTACTCCTCTACAAGTTCTTCTATATATTTTAGTTCCGCACCCTGTATTTTCAGCTTTGTATTCTGTCCACTCTCCACCACACCTGGCGCCTCTGCAAGTATAAGTACAATCTGAACCGCAAGAACAAGTTCTTGTGAAATATTGTCCGATTGTGATACTTTCTCCACATTGTGTCTTATAAGTTATTTGAGCTTTACTAGGCTGTATTGCAATAAAAAAATAAAAAACGAAAGAAATAACAAATGTAAAAATTCCTTTTAAAAAAGTAATTTTTTTCACGCTATTATATTTTATTACATTTTTAAACAATAGAAAAAGTATTAAAATTATTTTAATGATAATGGCTTTTTTGGAAGTTATTTTATTTTTAATTTTTTTCTCTCAAAATGCAATTGCTAATTCTTTAGAGACAGTTGATATTGTAATTTTTTCTCCCCATCCAGATGATGGGATTTTGTGTTGCGGCGGAAAAATTGCTAAAGAAGCAAGAGCAGGCAAAAAAATAAAAATTGTATTTTTGACTAATGGGGAAGCGTATTCAGACGCAATTTTCAAATCAAGCCAAAAAGAAAAAAGTGAAATTACAACGAAAGATTATAAAGAACTTGGCAATGTAAGACAAAAAGAGGCAATAGAGGCAGGGCAGGTTTTGGGTTTAAAGAAAGAGGATTTAATTTTTTTGGGTTATCCTGATGGTGGGCTTTTTTCTTTAGTAAAAGAAAACTATAAAGATTATTACTTTTCACCTTTTACTCTTTCTACTTCATCACCCTATGAAAATACTTTTCGTTTTGCAAGATATGGTTATACAAAGTTGAACATTATTTTAGATTTAAAAGAGATTTTAAGAAATTTTCGACCAAAACAAATATTTTTGCCGCACCCATTAGATAGGCATAGAGATCACAGAGCGACGCATGAATTAGTTTTCGCAGCGCTTGGTCAATTACAATATGAAAGTGGTAATGATTGGTTAAGTTCTTTGGAAATTTTTTACTATTTGATTCACAATCCCAGAGTTAATATTTTGGAAAATGACATTTATTCTTGGCCCAATAAAGAGTCTGAGGTTTTTGAAGAACCACCCCTTTTTTCTCATAGAATAAATGTAAGGGAACGTACAGAGGAATTTAAGAATCAAAAAGCCGAGGCATTAAAAAAATACAAAAGCGTATATCACAGTGAGGAAAAGCTTTTTGACGGTTTTTTGAATAAAAAAGAAGAGGTGTTTTGGAAAATTTCAAAAGACAAGAAAGAAAAATTAAAAGATATTAAAGAAGAATGGAAAAAAATAGGAGAATGGTTAAGTGAGGCAGGTTATAATATAAATTTTGGTCCAGTGGCAGATTTGAACGAAGATACAGATGATAAAAGGTTTTTTTTAAACCTGCAAGAAAGGATTTTTTCGAGCGACCCTGAAATCGTAGCTGATATCGTAGAAGCAATTGTTGATGTTTTAAACGAGAAAGGAATTATTCCTATTGTAAAACACTTTCCTGTAGAGGGCAGAATAAAAATTGATCCTCATTTGAAACTTTCTGTTGTTAATTTAGATAAAAAGATTTTTTTAAAAGAAGATTTACTTCCTTACAAGAGATTAATAGAGAAAAAGAAAAATTTTTGGATAATGGTAGGCCACACTGTTTTTGCAACCTTAGATGAGAAAAACCCTGCCTCTCTTTCTTTTGAAATTCAAACAGAGTTTTTAAGAAAAGAATTAGGATTTGAAGGAATAATTATTACAGATGATTTGGGCCAAATGGGAGCTATTAAAGAATATGCAAATAAGGAAAATTTAAAATTTCCTTATCATGGTGAAGTAGTGAAAAGAGCGTTTAAGGCAGGTAGCGATATTGTAATTTTGTATTTGCCTTCTTTAACTGAGATTGAAGCTGTAATTGATGAAATAAAAAATTCTATTGAAAAGGGAGAATTACAGATAGAAGATATTGATGCTTCAGTTGAGAGAATTCTTTTGGTAAAAGAAAGAATTTTCAAAAAACCCTTTAGACATTTATTAAAAGAAATGAGTATTGAAGAAAAGATTGCTCAAAAAATTTTGGTTGATATATGGAATAATTCCCAAATTAACGTTTTGATAAAGAAGAAATATCCATTGGGTGGCATAAGAATTTATGATTTGAGTCTTTTGGAAAAAATAAAAAAAGCAATGAAAATTCCACCTTTTTTAGCAGCTCAGCATGAAGGAGGAATGGTTTATTCCCACGATCCTTTGATTTTTACCCGCAGCGCTTATATTGTGGGTAAAGAGTTTGAAGGATTTAAAGTAAAACCACAAATTTATTCTTCAATTACTGGAGAGGAAGATGAGGAAAGTTTAAACTTTTATTCGCTTTCAAAATTTAAAAGAAGTAAAATTTTAAAGTCAATTTTGTTTTTATTGGAAAGGGAAAAAGAAAGGATAGGAATAGAATGTATTGGTTACTGTTATTTATTTGAGCCAGATTCAGGTCTAATTTTGAGATTAGTAAGTTTTGGGAATTTACCGCCAGAGTGGAGAGAACATTTCACAGAAGTGAATATGAGTTACATTGCCTACTCTTTGTTAAAAAATTTATATTTAAATTGGCTGGAAAAAGAAAAACTGGCTGCTTTAAGCAAAAGTATTGAAGAACAGTTAGATTCTTTCATTGAATACTTCAAAAAGTTTGTTGAAAAAGAAGGTAAATTTAGAGTTCTTGTTTTGGCAACTCATCCTGATGATGAGGACCAAATAGCCATTTCTTATTTTAACAATGAAGGAGCTGATGTTTATTTATTGGTGGCAACGAGAGGAGAAGGTGGAGAAAATAGGATAAATTCTTTGACCAGTGATGATTTAGGAAGATTAAGAACTGAAGAGGTAGAAAGAGCAGGTGAAATTTTGGGAATAAAGAAAATTTATTATCTTGGCGCAAAAGATTTTGGTTATTGTGTTGACGAAAAAGAAGCCTGGAAGCATTGGAATAAAAAAGAGTTGTTGCAAAAGATAGTATATTTTTATCGTTTAATTAAGCCCCATATCATTATTACAAAAGATAATTTAACAGAACATTGCCAACACAAAGCCTTTCTTTCTTTGGCTCTTCAAGCGTTCGATTTGAGTTCAAACGATAAATTTTATACAAGGTTGAAAAAAGAAGGAATTTTGCCGTGGCAACCTTTAGAATTTTATCAAAGAGCGACAGAAGAAAATGGAGTTTTAGTAATTAATTCTCAAGAAAAAAATGTATTTTTTGGTAAAACCTATCAAGAGATATCGATTGAAGCGCTAAAGCAACACAAAAGTCAAGGCGCTGATAGATGGCCAATTCAATTTGAGGGCAATTTTGCCTATACCTTGGTTAAATCGCAAAAAGGAAAAGAGAATTTAGAATTGAAAGAGGATTTAGCGCTGAGCGAAACCTTACCCTCTGGCGTTCCAGGAATCAAAATTTCAAAGAGAAACGTGGGGTTGTATGAACCAAACAATAACATTCTCTTTGTAAATTTAAGTACTTTAGGTTATGACGTTTCTAGACTCAAAGAGGTAGATTTGTGGAGAGAAGATTTAACCCACTTTGATGTGATAATAATTGGACAGCTCAGCCCGCCCCTTTCTTCTATGATAATTGAAAATTTAATGAATTTTTTAAACAAAGGTGGCACCTTAATTGTTTTTCCTCAATTTGACCTAAAAGAGGAGATTTTTAAGCTAGCTCCATTTCCTTTCAAAATTGTTTTGTCGCCAATTGGGGAAAATGGCAAAATTGATGTTTTAAAGAAAGATCATAAGCTTTTTCGTTTTCCAAATAAAATTTCTTTAAAATTTTTCAAAAAATTTAAAGGAAAGCAGAGCTGGTATTTTCCAAGAGAATATGGAAAAGAATATGAAGAATTAATACAAATAAAGAATATTTACGGTGAAAATATAAAAAGTGGCATTTTAGTAAGCAAGGTGGGCCAAGGAAAATATATTTTCACAGGGCTTGATTGGTACAGCTTATTAAGAAACTATCATGAAGAGGCTTTAAAAATGTTAGCCAATATGGTTTCTTTTTAAAGATGAATTTCCTTTACTGATTGTGCCAATTTTAACCAATCTTTGAGTGAAAGCTCTTGCGCCCTTTTGTTTAATTCAATGTTATTTTTGAAAAAAATCATTTTCATTTTTTCTTTTTCAACTGAAAGATTTTGAGATAAATTGTTAACAAGTCTTTTTCTGGGATGAGAAAAACCAGCTTTGATAATTTTTAAAAATAATTTTTGGGTTACTGGTTTTTTTTCATTTTTCAGCGTAAGTTTTATAATTGCTGAATCAACCTTTGGTTTTGGCCAGAATGAATTTTTTGAAACAAAACATACAATTTCTGGTTTTGCGAAAAATTGGACCAAAAGAGCTAATAAATTCATTTTTGGGGGTTTTGCGCAAATTTTTTGAGCCACCTCTTTTTGAACTAAAAAAACTATTAGCTTTGGTTTTTTCTTTAACTCAAAAATTTTTTTGAACAAAAAAGAACTCAAATAATAAGGAATATTGGAAACTATCTTGTAATTTCCCTGAATTTCAGCTATTATTTTGTCAATTATATCTCGAACGTCTCCTTCTTTTATTTCAACATTTTTAAAATGACTTAGGTTTTCTTTTAAAATTTCTATCATCCTTTTATCTTTTTCTACAGCAATCACCCTTTTGACATTCTTTGCGATTTTTTTGGTTAAATTTCCAATGCCTGCTCCAATCTCTAAAATAATATCTTTTTTAGAAGGCTTTGCTGTTTCTTTTATTTTTTCTATTATTTTTTCGTTTATTAAGTAATTTTGACCCCACCTTTTGATTGGAGAAATTTCGTGTCTTTTAAAATAATGTTTCAATTTTGACATACCTTTTAAAATTTGAGAAAATATAAAAAAACAATGAAAAAAAGAATTTTTCTTTCAATCCTTTTTATTTTTGCCCTCTTTTTTATTTTTACTTTAAAAAAAGAAAAAATAAATACAGGAAAAGATGTTTCTTTAAAAGAAGCAGTGGCATTTTCCAAAACATGGTACTCTCTGCCAGAGGTTATTTTTTTTGATAATAATTCTTTGAAGTTTTCATTGCCTCCGTATTTTATTGAAGGAAATATTTTTGGTGCAATTTTACAAAATGAGGAAGAGAAAAAAGAAATTCAAGAATATGTAGTAGCAGAGGGAGATACCTTCTTTTCAATTTCGCAAAAATTTGGAATTTCTGTAGACACCATATTATTTGCAAACGGCCTCAATAAAAATTCAATTTTAAAGCCAGGTCAGAAATTGATTATTTTGCCAGTCGATGGAATTTTACATCAGGTAAAAGAAGGCGATACCTTAAATGAAATTGCGAATAAATATCAAGCGAAGGTTGAAGAGATTATTGCCTTTAACGAGTTAGAAGGAGAAAACAATATATATATTGGGGATATTTTAGTAATTCCTGGAGGAAAAATGCCAAAACCAAAATCTAATAATTCAAACTCTTCTTCAAAGAACATTGTTATTTATCCTTCAAATACGTTATCTTCGGGTTATTTTATTTGTCCTGTGGCTGGAGGTTGTAGAATTACCCAATCTCTTCATTGGTACAATGCGGTTGATTTTTCAAACGGAAAATGCGGCGAACCCATCGTGGCAGCAGCGAGCGGTACTGTGATTAAAGCAAAATATGGATGGAACGGGGGAGGAGGAAATTTAGTTAAAATTTTACATTCAAATGGAGTGATTACGATGTATGGACATTTACAAGTAATTTTCGTCTCGCCAGGAGAAGAGGTTTTACAAGGACAAATTATTGGAACGATGGGAAGTACCGGCAGGTCAACGGGGTGTCACTTACACTTTGATGTATTTGGAGCTAAAAACCCATTTGCTAAATAATTTCTTCTTTTATTCTATAACCTAAAGCTTCTGATATATGTTCAAAAGAAATTTTTTCTTTTCCTTCCAAATCTGCAATCGTTCTTGCCACTTTTAAAACTCTGTGATACCCTCTCGCTGATAACATTCCAGAGTCAACGTACTTTTTTAATAAGGTTTCAGACGTTGAATCAATCTCGCAATATTTTTTGATTTCTGGAATTGTCATTTCGCTATTTGTTTTATTACTTTTAAACCTTTCTTTTTGAATGTTTCTTGCAAAAATCACTCTTTCTCTTATTTTTTCGCTATTTTCTTCATCAGGTCCTATCAATTTTTCATATTTTACATTAGGAACATTAATTAAAATGTCAATTCTATCAATTAAAGGTCCTGAAAGTTTCTTTTGATAGTTTTTAATTTGGAACATTGTACACTTGCATTCTTTTTCTTCACTTCCAAAATAGCCGCAGGGGCAAGGATTTGAAGCTGAAATTAAAATAAAATTCGCTGGTAATTCAACAACATGGCGCGCTCTGGAAATAGTGATTTCCCCTTCTTCTAAAGGTTGTCTTAAACTTTCTAAAACATCTCTGTGGAATTCAGGAAGTTCGTCCAAGAACAACACGCCCCTATGCGATAAAGTGATTTCGCCAGGTTTTGGTGGATTTCCACCACCAATTAAAGCTACTTCAGAGATTGTATGATGGGGAGCTCGAAATGGTCGTTTTGTAATGAGAGCTTGGTCTTTTTCTAAAAGACCTGCAATGCTATAAATTTTTGTAACCTCTAAAGATTCTTCAAAAGAAAGAGGGGGTAAAATACTTGGTATAGCTTTTGCCAAAAGCGTTTTTCCAGTTCCAGGAGGTCCTATCATTAAAACGTTGTGAGCCCCTGCTGCTGAAATTTCCAAAGCCCTCTTTGCAAATTTCTGTCCTTTAATGAAAGCAAAATCTATTTGATAGTTTTCTTTTTTGTTTTCAATTTCAACCTTTTCTGGCTCAATTCTCTTTCTTTTTTCTAAATAATCAATGGCTTCTTTCAAAGAGGATACCCCAATTGCTTTTGTACCTTTAATCAAGGCTGCTTCTTTTGCGTTTTCTTTTGGCAAAATGATTTCAGAAAATCCCCTTTCTTTTGCTAAAATTGAAAAGCAAATTGCCCCTTTAATTGGTCTTAATTTTCCATCCAAAGCCAATTCTCCAAAAATTAATTTGTTTTTTGGATTAAAATATATTTCTTTTTCTGCTAAAAGATAACCCAAAGCAATTGGCAAATCATAGATTGAACCTTCTTTTTTCAAATCAGCAGGAGCCAAAGAAACCAAAACCCTTACAGGCTTCTTTTTGGGTGATTTAAAACCAGAACTTTCAATTGCTGTTGCCACTCTTTCTTTTGATTCATTGATTGCCTTGTCTGGCAACCCCACGATTTCAAAGTGTCTCAATCCATAAGATGTTGAAACTTCAATTTCAATGATTTTTGCTTCCAGTCCCAAGATTCCAGCAGAAAATATTTTTGCTAACATCTTTTTACTTTAATTGAAAGAAGTTTTGTTTGACATATTTAGATAAACTAATTTAAAATTAAAAAAGAAAAACGTGAATGTAAAAACTTTTTTAATAAAGAAAAATGTCATATTAATTTTCATACTGATTTTGGTTTTTGGTGTTTTTATATTATATTTCTATTTTATTTTTTCGCCAAAGAAATTGAAAGAAGAGGTTATTTTGCCACAAAAAGAGATTGAAGAGCAAAAAATTGAAAATGTATTACAATCTTTGACAGCACCTAAAGAAAAAGAGTTGAGCGAAAAAGAAAAAGGGGAGATTGAGGAAAGCTTAAAAAGTTTGAGTGCTCAAAGAAAAAATGGTAAGTCATTAGATGAGGTAAAATTAGAAGAAGAGATTCTAAAAAGTTTAACTGCACAATGATAAAAGTCAAAAAGTAAAAAAATGCAATCAATATTTCAAAAGTTAATACTTTCAATGACAGCAGTTTTGGCAATGAGTATTTTAGTGGGGTATTTGGTTTTTGCTTGGCAAGAACCTGCTCAACCACCCCCTCAAGGAAATGTGCCAGCTCCTCTTAATGTAGGACCCCAAGGTCAAGCAAAACAAGGTGGTCTAATTTTAAACACAGGTGGGGCGCCTACAGGTTTAATTGTTGCTAATGGCAACGTCGGCATCGGAATAAATGTCCCTGCTGAAAGATTAGATGTGGCAGGAACCATAAGAATGAGAGGATGGGATGCTGTATTACACTCCCTTGATAATTCAGGGAGATACCATGACCTTATTGGAACTTATCAAGGATGGGATCCTGAAACAGTGTATATCGCTGGTTCTAATGCTGTTAATAATCCTGGTGCAAGAATGACAAGAAGAGTTAGTATAGGAGGAGCAGGCACAGAGAGATTATGGGTTGATTTAACTACTGGCAACGTCGGCATCGGAACCACAGCACCAGCTTATCCTTTACATGTAAATGGAGACATTTTTTCTTCTCGTTATGTTAGAGGAAGTAGTGGTCTTTGTATAGGGAATGATTGTAGAAACTCTTGGCCAGGTGGTCTCCCCTCTGGAACCTCTGGCCAAACATTACGACACGATGGCACAAACTGGATAGCTAATAGTCTTTTATTTAATAATGGAACTAATATTGGAATTGGAACAACGGCACCAGCTTATAGATTAGATGTTTCTGGTGATATTAGAGGACGAAATAATTTATATATTTCAGGCAACGTCGGCATCGGAATAAATGTCCCTGCTGAAAGATTAGATGTGGCAGGAACCATAAGAATGAGAGGATGGGATGCTGTATTACACTCCCTTGATAATTCAGGGAGATACCATGACCTTATTG
>Ga0197143_1000071_pt1 | contig 106022 bp, 89 predicted proteins | sample GBS70_MetaG_FD_148603 | JGI IMG/M metagenome (GOLD analysis project Ga0197143, IMG submission 148603) | Sediment microbial communities from Great Boiling Springs, Gerlach, Nevada, United States - GBS 70_MetaG | ecosystem: Environmental > Aquatic > Thermal springs > Hot (42-90C) > Sediment... | reverse complement strand
GTACGGCTCGGAGCTTGTGATCGCCCCGAGGTATTTTCCATCCACGCGGCGGTGTTCCGGGTGTGGGAGTGTGGGCCCGCGTTTGAGTCTTTCTTGCCGGGTGTTTCGTTGTCGTTCGTGCGGTCTTGTCCTGGACCGCGACGAGAACGCGGCGAGGAACCTGGCATGGTACGGCCAGTTCGGTCGGAACCAACGGGCCTGTGGAGAGTCCTCTGTCGGCGGAACGAGCACAAGTGCTCGGTCTACGAGACATGACTCGGTGAAGCAGGAAGCAGACGCCACGTATCCCCTTGGGGATACGTGGGCAAGTTCTGCAGAACGGTTACTTCTTCGCCGGGAGGACGGAGTCCTTCAAGGTCTTCGCAATGCGAAACTTCAAGACCCTCTTTGCCGGGATCTTGATGGGCTCCCCGGTTCGCGGATTTCGGCCCATCCGAGCTTTTCGTTTGGAGAGGACGAACTTACCGAGTCCCGGAAGTGCGAAGACGCCTGCTTTCTTCACTTCCTTCGCCGCTAGTGCTGACAGCTCGTCGAGAAAACTGCGAGCCGTCGCCCGATTCACGTTGAGCCGCTCTGCCAACTGTCCCACGAGTTGAGCCTTTGATAATCCCTTCTTCGCCATATCTTCCTCCTCAAGCTTGAGATCCACACTCACTGAGCGCCCCTATCTTAGCACGAAATCATGGGCGTGTCATCGAGACCGCTTCTTCCTCGGGCACTTCGCGCCGGTGTAGGACCTTATCAATCAAGCCGTAAGCAACGGCTTGGTCAGCCGTGAGGATGAAATCCCGTTCGACGTCTCGTTCGATCTGCTCGAGTGTGCGCCCCGTGTGTCGGGCCAGCAGCGAACTGATCAAGCGTCGCAAGCGCATCAGCTCTTCGGCATGAATGCGAATATCGGTGGCTTGGCCCGAAACCCCGTAGATGTACGGCTGATAGATCACGATGCGGGAGCTGGGAAGCGCGTACCGTTTGCCCGGCGCTCCGGCGGCCAGCAGTAATGCCGCGATCGCTTCCGCTTCTCCCGTGCAGATGGTGGCGACATCGGGGCGGATGAACTGCATCGTGTCATAGATGGCCAATCCCGCCGTGAGCGATCCGCCTGGGCTGTTGATGTACAGATTGATGTCCCGATCGGGATCTTCGGCTTCGAGATAGAGCAGCTGCGCGATGATCAGGTTGGCAACCTGATCGTCAATCGGAGTCCCGAGAAAGACGATGCGCTCCTTCAAAAGGCGAGAGTAGATGTCATAGGCGCGCTCGCCTCGGCTTGTCGTCTCGACCACAATCGGTACAAAGTGCATAATCTCACCTCCCGCCCTGCAATTTTAGCATGAATTTTCGCCCTGGCAATTGCGGCTGTTTGTGATTTGGCTCCAGCAAGGGCCTTGCGCTTTGGGACGAAATGGACTATCACTCATTGCAAGCGAAATCGGTTATGAGGAGCGATGTGAATCAGGATGTTCAGAAGCTGACGACGCTGCTCAACGTCAGCCAGACGTTAGGGACGACGCTCAACTTGCGGCAGGCGCTGCTGCGGGTGCTGGAGATCTTGGAGGAGAATCATGGCGTGGTCTCCGGTGTGATCGCGCTTTTGGAGGAGGGAGGTGAGGAAGTGGCCATCGAAGTCTCGGTCGGACTGACGCGCGAAGCGCAGCAACGCGGTCGCTATCGCGTGGGTGAGGGGATCATCGGGCGCGTCGTTGAGAGCGGTAAACCCATCGTCGTTCCCAAGGCGAGTCAGGAGCCCCTTTTCCTGAATCGCACGGGAGTGCTCAAGACTTCCCGAGAGGAGCTGACGTTCATCTGCGTGCCCGTCTCCGTCGATCAGCAGACCATCGGGGCGATGGGGATCGTGCTCCCCTATCGCCCGGATCGCGATTACGATCAGGCCACGAAGTTCTTCAGCATCGTCGGCTCCATGGTGGCTCAGGCGGTGAAGGTGAACCAGCTCATCGAAGCTGAGAAGCGTCGCTTAATGGATGAGAATCTCGCCTTGCGCCGGGAGTTGCGCGAACGCTATGACTTCAGCAACATCGTCGGTACGAGCCGACCCATGCAAGAGGTCTATGCACAGGTCGCCCAGGTCGCTCGCACCAACACCACTGTCCTCATTCGCGGCGAGTCGGGAACGGGAAAGGAGTTGATCGCTCGCGCGATCCACTACAATTCGCTGCGGGCTGATCAACCCTTCATCAAGGTCAGTTGCGCCGCCTTGCCTGAGAGCCTCATCGAAGCGGAGCTGTTCGGATACGAGAAGGGGGCTTTCACTGGGGCCTACACGCGCAAGAAGGGACGGTTCGAGCTGGCCGATCGCGGGACGCTCTTTTTGGATGAGGTTGGTGATCTCCCGCCCTCGGTCCAGGTCAAACTCCTGCGCGTCTTGCAGGAGCGGGAGTTCGAGCGACTTGGTGGGACCGAGACGATCAAGGTGGACGTGCGTTTAATCGCGGCCACCAACCGCGATCTCGAACGAGCTATGCATGAGGGGACCTTCCGCGAGGACCTCTACTACCGACTGAACGTGTTCACGATCTTTCTTCCCCCGCTTCGAGAGCGGAAGTCAGATATTCCTCTTCTGGCGGACCACTTCCTCGAAAAGTACGCCCGCATGCACGGCAAGGACATCCGGCGCATCTCGACCCCGGCCATCGACATGCTCATGAGCTACCATTGGCCGGGGAACGTTCGCGAGCTGGAGAACTGCATCGAACGAGCGGTCCTCGTCTGCGAGGGGAGCGTGATCCATAGCCATCATCTTCCGCCCACGCTGCAGACGGCTGAGGCCTCGGGCACTATTCCCCGCCTCTCCTTGAGCGAAGCCGTGGCCGCGTATGAGAAGGATCTGATCTTGGATGCCTTGAAGACGACCCGCGGGAATATCTCGCGCGCTGCTCGATTGTTGAACACAACCAAGCGCATCCTCGGCTATAAGGTCAAAAAGTATGGGATCAATCCCCGCCGCTTCAAGGAGTAGGAAGGCCCTGTCCTCACCCCTTATTCGAGCCCTATATGAGCAAGGTTGTAAAAAACGGCGAGATTTGCGACAATATTGGCCCTGACAGAAGGCCTTTTGTGTGCGTTGTGGTGAGGTCATGCCGGAAAGAGCACTGCGAGGATTCATCGTAGGTCTGGAAGTGCGAGCGTCAGGGATGCGATCGAATTTGTCTCATGCTCGGTTAGAAAGAACATTAATGTCGCTATTGATCGCCAAGAGGTGGGGAAGCAAATTTCAGGTGAAGTCTTTGTTTCTCTATGGGTTATTGGGGTGAAGCAGAGCTCAAGCTCCTCCATGGTATGCTATTTGCTAATTAGGTTGGGGTTAGGTATATCTGGGGAGAGGAGCAGCCGATGAGAAGTGAATACGGGGAAATCATGCGATTCCTGCTCCATTTTCGGGAGCGGTTCCCATCCGAGGAGGAGTTCCGGGCATTTCTGACCGAGGAGATCAGGCGCTTGGTCCGGGATGCCCGAGACTATGGTATTGTGATCTCGATCTTACCGGAGTGCCTCACGCCGAGATCGGAGCTCGTTGGGGCGGGGCATCGAGGTCGTCTCTGAAGCTTCTTCCGCCGAAGAAGTTTCCGAACTGGTGGAGGAGGCCTTCGGGATACCAGCAGTTGATCTTTTCACAACATAAGGAGGGAAATCGTATGACGCCACAGAGAGTCTTGGAGTATGCGCGGGAGCATGGAGCTAGGTACGTGGATATTCGATTCACCGATCTCGTAGGGCAGTGGCAACACATGACGTTCCCGATCGAGCAGTTGACGGAGGAGAGCTTCGAAGAAGGCTTTGGGTTCGATGGGTCGAGCATCCGGGGATGGGCGGCGATTCACGAGAGCGATATGTTGCTCGTCCCGGATGCGCGGTGGTATTGGATGGACCCGTTCTACGAAGAACCGACGCTCTGTCTGATCGGGGATGCTGTGGATCCGATCACGCGGCAGGGATACGAGTATGACCCGCGTGGGGTGGCCAAGCGGGCTGAGGCGTACATGCGGTTCACGGGGATCGCCGACGAGGCCTATTTTGGGCCGGAAGTGGAGTTCTTCATCTTCGATGAAGTGCGCTATGACGTGGACGGCGTGCGAAGTGGCTATGAGGTGCGGAGTGAGGAGTGGGGAAGTGGCGGCTATCGCATGCGCGGGAAGGAGGGATATGTGCCGATCCCGCCGATGGATCGGTTGCAGGACGTGCGGACGGAGATCGCCAAGCGCTTGCAGCAGATTGGGATCGAAGTGGAGTGTCATCATCATGAGGTGGCGAGTGGCGGGCAAGGCGAGGTGGACTTCCGCTACGGGGGGATAGTGGAGACGGCCGATCATGTCATGGCGTTCAAATATATCGTGCGGCAAGTGGCCTGGAGACGGGGGAAAGTAGCCACGTTTATGCCGAAACCGATATTCGGCGATAACGGCAGCGGCATGCACTGTCACCAATCGTTGTGGAAGGGCGGGCGTCCTCTCTTCGCCGGCGAAGGGTACGCTGGTCTCTCGCAGGAAGCTCTGTGGTACATTGGAGGGCTCTTACGGCACGGGCCGGCGCTGGCCGCCTTTGTCGCCCCGACGACCAACAGCTATCGCCGTTTGGTGCCTGGGTTTGAAGCGCCGGTGAACTTAGCCTACTCGCGGCGGAATCGAAGCGCGGCCGTTCGCATCCCGATGTATTCGACCAATCCTGCGACGAAGCGCTTGGAGTTTCGACCGCCGGATCCGAGCTGCAATCCCTATCTTGCTTTCGCAGCGATGTTGATGGCGGGCTTGGACGGGATTCAGCAACGGATGGAGCCCGGCGAGCCGTTGGATCGAGATATCTACGATATGAGCCCGGAGGAGTTGAAGGATGTGCCGAAACTCCCGGGCTCGCTCGAAGAGGCTTTGGAGGCGCTTGAGCAGGATCATGAGTTCTTGCTCAAGGGCGATGTCTTCACTCCGGCGTTGATTGAGCGGTGGATTCGATACAAGCGAGAGCGCGAGGTGGACGCTGTGCGCCTGCGCCCGCATCCGATGGAGTTCTATCTCTATCTGGACGTGTGAGGCAGATCATTGGAGCTGGCATCCTCTGGCCGTGAGCGCGGGGGCTTATGAGCTTTCCTCTTCGACGGGGAGCTGAAGCCCCTTCCGGGTCTGCCAGCCCTCTCTTGAATTCCCGCCCTCCGCTCTGCATGACGCGTACATCTCCTGGGGCGCTCACGCGAGAGCGAGCATGCGCGCGATGGCACCTCGGGCGCGCGCGGCGATCTCCTCAGGGACGCGGATCGGATGAACCAATTCCTTGAGGGCGCGCAAGACCTTGGGGAGGGTGGTGCACTTCATGTATTCGCAGAGGGCGTCCTCCGAAACCGGATAGAACGTGCGATCGGGATAGAGCACGCGCAGCCGGTAGACCATTCCCTTCTCGGTCGCCACAAGGAATGTCTTCGCCTTCGACGTCTCGATGTGCCGCACCATGCCCTCTGTCGAGAGGAAATACGAATTGCGGGGGAGTTGACCCGCGACAGCGCGCGCCAGACATGTCGTCGCGCATCCACATTCCGGGTGGATCAAGATCTCGGCATCCGGATGTGCCTCCAGGGCTCGCTCGATTGCCGTCTCCGCGATCTTCGCGTGAACGTGGCATTGGCCGGGCCAAAGGTTCAACGGGCGTCGCGTGAGTCCGCTGATGACGGCGCCCAGATATTTGTCCGGCAGAAACAGAATCTCTCGATCCTCGGGGATGGCCTCGATGACCTTTTGCGCGTTGCGCGACGTGCAGCAATAGTCTGAGAGGGCTTTGACGTCGGCCGTCGAATTCACATAGGTGACGACGACAGCCTCCGGGTGGCGTTCTCGCCATGCCGCCAGTTGAGGAGCGGTCACACACGCGGCCAGAGAGCAGCCCGCCTCCAGATCGGGGAGAAGGACGAGCTTGTCAGGGCAGAGGATAGCCGCCGTCTCGGCCATGAAGTGCACGCCGCAGAAGACGATCACCTCCGCCTCGGTCGCCGCCGCGTGCTGGCTGAGACCCAAAGAGTCGCCGATGAAATCGGCGATCTCTTGGACTTCGGGGAATTGGTAGTTGTGGGCGAGGATGATGGCGTTGCGCTTCTGCTTCCACTCCAGGATCTCGTTCGCGAGCTCGGCCAATTCTTCGCAAAAACTCAGGCTCTCGTATCGGCCAGGATACAAGTCGGCGGCGTAGCGCGTGAAGCGTTCGTAAAAGGTGCGACCGTCGAATCGGGTCGTCTTCATCTCATCTGCCCCTCAAGGAGGAAAATTATACCAGACTGGCTTCGCTCCCGCGAGCTAGGGGCATCGAAGTCTGGCTCCATGAGCAGGAGAGCACGCGACGGAGAACGGTTGTGCCCGGAGGCACCCGCGCCGTCTGCGTCGGACGGCACGGGCGCATCGCAGGCTCCAGATGATCAGGATGGTCTCGGTCAGCTCTCCGGAATTCGGACGTCGAGCTGCCAGAGGAGAAAGCTCAGCTCATCCGTCAGGTCCTCGATCTGCTTGCTGAGCGGCAATCCGCCCGAGTGGCCGGCCTTCGTATCGTAGCGGAGAAGAATGGGTCGATCCGAGGCGGTTGCTGCTTGAAGTTGCGCGGCCATCTTCCGGGCGTGAAGCGGGTCCACGCGCGTATCGGCATCGCCGGTGATGAAGAGGACTGCAGGGTACCGAGTGCCGGGCTTCACCTGGTGGTACGGAGAATACGCGAGCAGATACCGGAACTGCTCCGGATCCTCCGAGGATCCATACTCTGGGATCCAGAATCGCGCGACCAAGAAACGGTGATACCGGATCATGTCGAGCAGCGGATAGGAGCACACGACGGCGGCGAACAAATCCGGGCGCTGTGTGAGCGCCGCGCCGACTAGAAGTCCTCCATTACTCCCCCCGGAAATGGCCAGGCGCGATGGATTCGTGTAACCGTTGCGGATGAGCCACTCGGCAGCGGCCAGGAAATCATCGAAGACACTCTGTTTCTTCTCCCGCATCCCGGCGCGATGCCACTCCTCGCCGAATTCCCCTCCGCCGCGCAGATTCGGCAGGGCGTAGACGCCTCCCAGCTCCATCCACAGGACGGCGCGGGGGGAGAAGCTCGGGAGCATGCTCACGTTGAATCCGCCGTATCCGGTGAGCAGCGTCGGACGCGATCCATCGGGCTTCAGGCCGCGCGCATGGGCGATGAACATGGGGATGCGCGTTCGATCGCGCGATTCGTACCAGACTTGCGTGACCTCGAACTGCTCGCTTCGGACCGGCGTCTTCAAGGCTGCCCACGCTTCGGAAGCGCCCGTGGTGATGTCGTACCGGTAGATTGTCGTGGGGATGTGGAACGAGGAGAACGCGTAGAAAACCTCCGGGCTATTCCATCTCCCTCTCACGCCGCCAACCGAGCCGATCGCGGGAAGCGGGATGTCGGTGAGGAATTTCCCCGCAGGATCGAACATCCTGATGCGCGCGACGACGTTCTCCAAAGCATTCACGACGATTCGGCCACCGGTCAGAGCGAAGCCGCTGATCACGGCTTGGGAGTGCGGGACGACCTCTCGCCATCGGTCGCGCGCGGAGATGTCCTTCATCGCGACAGCGAGGAGGCGACCCCGTGGGGCATTCCAATTCGTCAGGAGGTAGAGCGTATCTCCCGCGATCTGTCCGCTGAACCACGCCGCGATGTCGTTCACGACCGGAAGGAGGGGGCCGGAACGAGCGACATCTTGGAGGTAGATCTCCGTTCGATGTCTTCCCGCGCCGTGCGAGACCGTGATGAGCAGGTATCGTCCGTCTTGAGAGAGCTCGGTCGTGATGATCTTGTCCACGCCGTAGCCTCGGCCGAAGATCTCACGGTCACGAGTCGGATCCTCTCCGCGCCTGTGGAAGTAGACGCGCGGTCCTTCGGGCGTATGGCGAGCGTAGTAGAAACCGCTCTTGTCCGGCGTGAGTGAGAGACCGGAATATCGTCCTTTGGGGAGCACATCGGGCAGATCGCGACGAGCCTCAACGTCGAAGAGGCGGACGACGATCTCATCCTCTCCGCCTTGACGCACGCCATAGGCGAGTAGCGTCCCATCCTCGGAGACGTCCAGCAGGGTGACGCTCGTCGTGTGATCCGGACTCCAAGGGTGGGGATCAATGAGCGTCTCCTCCGGTCCCTGACGCCCTCGTCGCATGGCGATCACGAATTGCTCTTGATCCGCGCGTCGCTTGGCGAAGAAGTATCGGCCGCCGCGTTCGACGGGAAGCCCGAGGGCATCCACTCGCATCAGTTCCGCGAGGCGCCGTCGAATGTGCTCGCGTCCGACGACAGCGTCCAGCAGCGCGCGCGTATAGGCATTCTGCTCTTCGATCCAGGCGCGCGTCCTCGGGCTCCATTGGTCCTCAAGCCAGCGATATGGATCAACGATCTCAACGCCATGCAGGACTTCACGGACCTCTTCTCTCGGAGTTTGAGGAGGTCGCTGAGGGCGTTGCGCTATCGTCCCCTCCCGGAAGGGAAGGAGAACGGTGAAGAGGAGAAAAACGAGTCCCATGTATGGGAATCGGACTTTCACTTTTGACATAACGGTTCCTCCCCAAGAAGATCTCGGCGAGGTTCGCTCGGAGCTTGCGGCCCAGTGTCGCGACTTCCGTGCCAGGCCGCACGGTCTCCGAGCGAGCCGATGCCGAGAGGTACGATATCCTTACCGAGCGCTCCCGGCCTTCGATCCGTCGTTTTCGACCGGTACATCCTTCTCCTTACGCTTGTACTTCTCGAACCAGGCAAGCAAGTAGAGCTGCTGCGCCAACTGATGCGAAGGTCGGCGCCACCCGTGATATTCCTCGGGCATGCGCACAAGGAGCGTCTCCTTTTTGAGCATCTTCAGAGCGCGATAGAACTCTTCGCTCTGACCGATCGGGGTGCGCAGATCGGCCTCGCCCGTCATGATCATCGTCGGCGTCTTCACGTTGGCGACATAGTGCAAGGGGGACCGGAGCGCGTATTCCATCGGATCCTCCCACGGGAACGCGCGAAACTGGTAGTACCAATTGGGACCATCGGTCGTGCCGACGAACGAGTGCCAGTTGGTGACCGGACGCATGGAGACGGCGGCTGCGAAACGATCCGTATGACCCACGATCCAGGCCGTGAGGACGCCGCCACCGCTTCCTCCGCACACAAAGAGGTTGCGTTCATCAATCCATCCTTTCGCTAAAGCGGCATCCACGCCGGCCATCAGGTCGTCGTAGTCCTTACCCGGGTACGCATACTGGATGCCGTTGACGAAGTCCTGACCGTAGCCCGTACTCCCCCGCGGATTCGTGTAGAGCACGGCGTAGCCGTTGGCCGCGAAATTCTGAAAGGCCCAGTTGAACGCGACGGAGTACATCGCCCACGGTCCCCCGTGGATCCAGAGCACCATCGGATATTTCTTCGTCGGATCGAACTCGGCGGGTTTGATCAGCCACCCCTGGATCTTCCATCCGTCCGATGATGTGAACCACAGCTCCTCGACATCGCCGAGCGTGACGCCCGCCAGGACGTCCTCGTTGACATCCACGAGCTTCTTCATCGTGGCCGGATCGCGCAAGTTGAAGGTGACGAGCACGCCCGGTTCTTTGAAGCTCGAGCGCACGGTGGCGACCTGTCCATTCTTGGCGAGCGAGAAGCCCGAGAGGACGTGAGGACCTTCCAAAACCTTTCGGATCTTCCCGTCGAGTGACGCGAAGTAGAGGCTCGTCGTCCCCTTCTCTCCTGCGAGGAAGTAGACGCCGGAGTTATCGGGCGCCCAGGTCAGCCCCGTCGGCGGGCTGGGAAGGTTATCGGCGAGGACGCGCTTTTGTCTCCCCGCTGTGTCCATCAGATAGATGTTCGAAATGTGAAAGGTGTAGCCCTTTTCATCGTAGCCCGTGTAGGCAATCCAGCGGCCGTCAGGAGAGGGGGTCGGATTCGCGTCCGGGCCGCGCCGATCTGTGAGCGGCGTGATGTCGAGCGTGTGCAGATCAACGGCATAGATCTCCGTGTCCCCTCGCAGGTATTCCCAATCAGGCCTGCGGATGGCCGAGACGTAGATCGTCCGGCCGTCGGCGGACCATTCGGGATCGGTGTGGTTGTATTTACCGCTGGTGATCTGACGAGGTGTGCCACCAAGCATCGCATCAATTACGAAGACGTGCATGTAACCCCGCGGGAGCAGGCCCTGACCGTCTCGCGCCCACGTGAGCCGATCCACGACAATGGCCGGTCGCGCCCATTGCGCTCCAGCCGGTCGCTCCGGCAGCTTGATCGGCAGAATAGGATCAGTATCGGGGACGAGCATGGTGAACGCCAGGTATTTTCCATCGGGGGACCAGCGCAAGTTGCTCGGCGCTCGCTCCAGGTGCGTCAGCTGCGCGACCTCGCGCGTATCCACCCACATCACGTGAATCTGTGTTGTACCATCCCGGTTCGAGAGGAAAGCGACCCGCTTCCCATCCGGGGACCAGACCGGGGAACTATCGCGCCAATTCCCCGACGTCAGCTCGCGCACGCGCGTGCCTGCGACGTCTACAATCCAGAGATTGCTGTTGTACTCATCCCGCATCTTGTTCACCCACGTTCGGGTGAAGATGATGTGCTGACCGTCGGGTGAGATGCTGGGGTTCCCGACGGATTCCATCTCCATGAAGGTCTCTTTATCGAGGAGCTTGACCTTCTGTTGGCCGAAGGCTGGGGCGATCACGCTCGCGAGCCCCAGAATGAGTGTCACGGCGAGAACTCGGCGCGTGGCCTTTCTCATAAGCGTCTCCTCCACAAGATGGGCTCAAACGATCCGGCCGGCGTCCCCTGAGGGGACTCCGTCGAATGTGTGACTACGGTTGGGGGACATCGTTCGGTTTCAAGCTATCGCACTCGGCCTCGAGCCGCGACGCGCCAGACAGCCTCCACCTGATCCCCGCGAACGCCGTAGACCTCGTCGTGCAAGTTCATAACTGCGCAGACGTGATTGGGGATGATCGTCAACCGCTCGCCGACGCGATAGGGGCGGCGGGATCGGGAGATGTCCAGGTGTCCGTGTTCCTCCGAGAGGGCTTCCAGCTCAGCTTCCGGATCCTCGCGCACGAGGCCGAAGCCGCGGCCGTCGCCGACGCGATACCGATCACTGGAGAGGGTCTTCGATCCACCATCTATGATGGCACGACCGGGGACAGCCGTGCTGACGACCGTCACCAGGACCGAGAGCGCGCAATCTTCCAGACGGGCCACACCAAGGCCCACCATCGTGCGATCGTTGAAGATGTACATCCCGGGGCGAATCTCCGTCACGCCGAGGAATTCGTGGGAGATGTACGCCGTCGGAGTGGATCCGCCGCTCACGATGTCGATCGGGAAGCCCGCGCGATCGAATGCCTCATAGAAGCGCCGGAGGCGAGCATTGGCGTCCTCAAGGAGCCGACGTCGTTCGGGCTCGGAGACCATGAAGTGGCCGGGATAGAACATCAGGCCGCGGAAGTCTACATTCGGCAAGTCCTGAATGAGGCGGGCGAGGGCGACGGCTTCCTCCGGTTGTGGAATGCCGCAGCGTCGGAAGCCGATGTCCAGCTCCACCAGAAGGCCAATGCGCACGCCGCGCTCGTGCGCGCTTCGAGAGATCTCGCGCGCTGATGCCTCAGAGTCGAGCGAGACCGTGAGCGAAGCTCGCTCGGCCAATGCCGCCAGGCGCATCGTTTTCTCCCGACTCACGATGGGATAAGCGATCAGGAGGTCGGTGAGCCCGGCATCAACCATCACCTCAGCCTCCCCCAATTTGGCGACGGTAATGCCCGAGGCGCCACTTTTGATTTGACGATGGGCTAGCTCCGGAATCTTGTGCGTCTTCGCGTGTGGACGCAGCGCCAATCCGTGCTGTCGGCAATATTCGGCCATACGGGCGAGATTGCGCTCCATGATGTCGAGGTCAATGAGAACGGCCGGTGTCTCCAGATCGTGAACGTGCATTCCCCTCAACTCCGTAACATGTTCCTGCGGAATTCTAGAGAGAGCATGGGGGACTGTCAATCACACGAACAGAGGACGACGGGATCGCGGGAGAACCCCATCGGGATCGTTCGATTGATTCGGCTTGCGTGGCGAGATCTCTTCCCCTAGCATGGAATTCGCGCAAGAAATCAACGGGTCAGGAGGGAGCCTATGAGAAACGTGAGATTTTGGATGCTCGCGGCTGTACTCGCCATGGCTGGGGGAGGGAAGGGCATCTCCCGAACCCAGCAGGGAAACGTAGATGTCCTCCATACCGAAGAGGGAGAACTGAAGATCCGACCGATCCTGCACGGAAGCCTCATGCTGGAATTCCGAGGGAAGATCATCCACGTGGACCCCTGGAGCCAAGGGACCTACGCGGGCTTACCGAAGGCCGATCTCATCCTGATCACTGATATTCATCCGGATCACATGGATCGAGCGATGGTAGACCAGTTGAAGAAAGAGACGACGGTGATTCTCGCGCCGGCAGCCGTTGCCGAGACCATTCGCGAAGCGCGGGTCATCCGAAATGGAGAGAGGAAGACTGTGGATGGGATCACCGTCGAAGCCGTCCCCATGTACAATCTCGTCCGTGGCCCGAGTCCGGGACAGCTTTATCACACCAAGGGACGCGGCAATGGGTATGTGCTCACGCTCGGCGGCAAGCGGGTCTACATCTCCGGTGACACCGAGTGCGTTCCGGAGATCAAGGCCCTGAAGGGAATTGATGTCGCGTTCATCTGTATGAATCTCCCGTTTACGATGCCGCCCGAGGAGGCTGCCGAATGCGTGAAGGCCTTTCGACCGAAGATCGTCTATCCATACCACTATCGCAATTCCGATCTGAATATCTTTGTGAATGCGCTCAAAGACGAATCGGGGATCGAAGTGCGAGTGCGAAGCTGGTATTGACCTCGAAGACGCGCGTTGAAAGGGACGGGAAAATGGGGCGAGCAGCGGGATTTGAACCCGCAACCCCTTGATCCACAGTCAAGTGCTCTGACCAGGTTGAGCTATGCTCGCCACCGTCTTGCGGATGACATTGTACATGAAATCCGTCTCCTTGGCCAGTCCTCTCCGATGAGATTTCGCTGTTCTGTGGCTCATGGTCTCACCCAGCGAGGTAAAACGAATGACCGTCCATTTCCTGCTTCACCGACCCGATGGCTGATGTTGGCAACCCTCACGGGCCTCGATCGGCACCGTCAGAGCCCGTTCTCATAACAGCCAGGGATGGCCATGACGCTTCTTCTCATAAAGCACCACTTCCTCTTGGAGGATGTGGGGGGATAGCACAGCAGATCCACGTCTACAGGAGCAGCCAGAGATTCGTACAACATGCGCGCTCGGTCCACAAACTCTCTCTCTGTGTCCATAACGATCATGCGCGAAAGCGTGGCGACAATGCGCGGGAGCGTATGCTCCAACAAAGCGACGTATTCAGCTTTTGAGCGAGATCATAACCCCCCGGTTTCCCGCCGGTACTGAGAGGGCACATCCCCCACCCCCTCCATCTCTCTGATGAGAGGCGGCCTAGAGTCCCGATGTCTCAGCGCGTACGGACGTTCCCTACTTTCTTGCTCTCGCCTTCCTTGTCCCTTTGGCCGCTTTCTTCGTTGCCTTCGTCTTCGCTGCAGCCTTGGCGGCCTTCTTCGCCGGCTTCTTCGCCGCCGCCTTCTTGGCGGGTTTCTTGGCGGCTGTCTTCTTCGCTGCCGGTTTCTTGACCGCCGCCTTCTTCGCCGGCTTCTTCGCCGCCGCCTTCTTGGCAGGTTTCGCGGCCGGTGGAGCAGCCGGGGCGACTCCCGTCTGAGGTGGAACCTCAGGAATTGAGGATGTTGTGGTCAGGGCCTCCGGTTCAAGTTGCATAAGCTCTCCTCCTTGCTGAGATTTTTCGCTCGTCGGATCATCTGATCGGAGGGGAGCACGTCCTCCCGAGTCCTCGATCCTGACAAGCGAGTCTCAATGTTTGAAATGCCTGACGCCAGTGAAGACCATAGCCAGGTCATGCTCATCCGCAGCGGCGATCACTTCCGCGTCGCGGATTGAACCTCCCGGCTGAATGATCGCGCGAACCCCGTGCCGAGCGGCTTCATCTACACCGTCTCGGAAAGGGAAGAATGCGTCCGAAGCCAACACGGCTCCTTCCTGGGGAAGGACAGCCTTCAAAGCCGCGAGCTTAACCGAATCCACACGGCTCATCTGCCCAGCCCCTACGCCGATGAGCTGGCCAGGTCGAGCCAGGACAATTGCGTTCGACTTCACGTGCTTGCAGACGATCCAAGCGAAGCGAAGAGCATCCCATTCTTCGGCTGTCGGTTCGCGCCGCGTCACGACTCGAAGCTGTGAATCGTCCCAGACCAGCCGATCGCGAGTTTGCAGCAGAATGCCCCCACAAATGCGCTTGAGGTCGTAGTCGCTCCATCTCTTGTCCCCATCGGGCGCAGGCCGATCTACGAGCATTACCCGGAGGTTCTTCTTCCGCGAAAGGAAGGCGAGAGCCCCGGGATCGTATCCTGGGGCAATGATCGCTTCCAGGAAGAGTTCGGTGAGTGCTTGGGCCGTCTCTTCATCCACCTGGCAGTTGAAGCCGACGATTCCTCCGAAAGCGGAGATGGGATCGGTAGCCAAGGCCTTCCGGTACGCCGAGAGCGGAGTCTCTCCTGTGGCCACTCCGCACGGGTTCGTATGCTTAATGATCGCGCACGCGGGCTCGGCGAACTCCCCAACGAGCGCCCAGGCGGCATCCAGATCTAGGTAGTTATTGAAGGACAGCTCCTTCCCCTGAAGCTGTTGAGCCGCAGCCACGCCCGGCTCATCGTGAGGGATTCGGTAGAGAGCAGCCTTCTGATGAGGATTCTCGCCATAGCGGAGAGTCTCTCGCCGCTGCAGCGCGAGCGTCAACCGCTCCGGAATCTCCGCTTCCGGCCCAATGCTCACCTCTTCTCCTGCCAGATGAAGCCGGTTTACGAAGAAATCGGCGATCGCGGCATCGTATTCGACGACATGGGCGAAGGCTTTTTGCGCCAAGCGAAGCCGTGTCGCCAAGCTCACACCTCCCTGGGTCCGCAGCTCTTCAAGGAGCGACCCATAGTCAGCCGGGTCCACGACGACGGCCACATCGTGAAAGTTCTTTGCCGCTGCGCGGATCAGCGTTGGTCCGCCAATGTCAATGTTCTCGAGGGCCTCGGCGAGCGTCACCTGTGAGCGCGCCACCGTCCGGACAAAGGGATACAGGTTCACGACGACCAGATCAATAAGCGGGATGTCATAGGCAGCGACCTGGTGCTGATGTTCCGGATCTCGGCGCACGGCCAGCAGTCCGCCGTGGATCATCGGGTGAAGAGTCTTGACTCTTCCCCCCAGGATTTCTGGGAAACCCGTGAGCTCAGAAACATCGCAAACGGGCAGATGAGCCTTGCGGAGGAAGGCCGCCGTGCCTCCTGTCGAGATCAGCTCAACTCCTTGAGAATGAAGATGTTGGGCGAATTCGAGGAGCCCACTCTTATCCGAGACGCTCAGCAACGCGCGTGTGATCTTCAGAATCATTCGCCGTCCTTCCCCGTGATGTCCTCCTTTCGCTCGCTCACGTCGGCTGTTCCCCCCTCACGCGATCGCTTCACATGTTGCGACACAATTATAGTGCGATTCGCGCGATTTGGGAATCCCCCCTTGCGTTGATGGGGCGAAAAACTATGAGGAGGTGAAGCGGAAAACAGCAGGATGACACGGTGCCGACATTTTGGACGGCTGTTCGCGCCCCATGATTGGGATTCGGTGGCCGAATGCGTTCACTCCCTGGCGATGTAGCTTTGCCGAGCCACTTCGACGCGAAGTCCAGGACGTTTTACCCGGACACGAATACGGTGTCGGGTCCCGGGGAGGGAGTTTGGGGCGTAGTACCCGATGTAGTATTGGCCCTGCAGTTCTTCCACAATATCTTGGAGAATCGGTGTGAGATCGAGCGTCGCCCGGGGATGGAGCAGTTCGGGCGCAGCGCCTACGATAAAGAGCCGTCCTCCGGTGCGACGGGCGATTTCGGCGAGCCCCGCCGCTATAGGACGAGGGCGCAGGTGTCCTTGGACGGGGGAGTAGAGCGGGATGACCACGATGTAGGTTGTGATCCCGGCAGCCTCGGCCACGCCAAGGCACTGGGCAGGGCTCACTGTACTCGCTGTGTCCAATCCATCGGTCACAACCAGGACCACCTTTCGAACATGTGCCTCCGGGAGCGCGGCCAGGCGCTCGAAGGCGAAAAGGAGAGCATCGAAGATGGCCGTCTGATTCCACATCGGACGATGATGCTCCAACGCGCGTTCGAGAACGGCCGTCTCTGTCGTGAACCCTTCGATAAGAGGCTCCGGTCTTTCGTGGAAGCGAATCAGGCTCACCCGGACTTCAGGCCCGAGCCACCGAAGCAGGCTCCGAATGGCCGAAGCTTGGGCGGACCAGATCGCCGTGATGCTCCCACTGGCATCAAGCAGGAGGCTCAGGGCTAGGGGGCGAGAGAGCTTGTCTGAAGTGGACTCGGTCGAGAAGAACGCAATCTCTTGCCGTCGGCCGTTATCAAAGATGTCGAAGTCCTGTGCCGAGAGTCCTCGGACAATATGACCCTGTCGATCCCTCACCGTCACGGGTACAAGGACGAGATCCGATCGCAAGGTGATTTGAACGGGAGCTCCAAGCAACAGGGCAAGGCCGAGCCTGCGCGCCCAGAAGGAGCGTGGGGAGAGGGTTCTGAGAATTCGCCTCATCATACGAATCCTGGCGCGCGCCGCTCAGGAAATCGTGATGGGAAAGGGCATGAAGCTGAGAATGAAGACAATCAGGGCGAGGATTCCCAGGACCTTCCGCCGACGGCCGAGCGGTTCGCGCTCATCCCCGACTGGAGGATGTTTCAACCCAATCAGCAATCCGAGGAGCCCGACATAGATAAACCATCCCGCCCACCGGTGGCGGGTATAGGCATAAAAGGCCAGGCCAATCATCACCAAGAAAATCCCTCGCGCCGTCCATCGGTGACCGCGCTGTCCAAGGAGAGCGTAGGCGATATGCCCGCCATCCAGTTGCCCGAGAGGCAACAAGTTCAGACTCGTCGCGAGCATTCCTACCCACGCTGCGAAGTGCACGGGGTTCCAGCGGATCGTAACTGGCAGGTCGAAAGCTCGTTGCAAAAGGAGGAACAAGATCGGGTCGTTGAAGGTGATTACCCCTTCAGAAGGAGGAAGGGGAGGTGCAGGATCGGCAAACCAAAGGCCGACAATTGCCGCCGGTACGGCGAAAGCAAATCCGGCGAGCGGACCAGCGATCCCCACGTCGAAGAGTGCCCGGCGCGAGCGAATAGGCTCCTGAATGCGAATAAATGCTCCGAACGTCCCAATACCCACAAGGGGCGGGGCTGGGATGAAGTAGGGCAAGCTCGCCCGAATCCCATAGTATCGGCATGCAAGATAATGTCCCAGCTCATGGGCGAGCAGAATCGTCAGCAAGGTGAGCGAATAGGCCAGGCCACTAGAGACCACATGTGGATGAGTGAGGGCGGCACTCAAATTCTCCCACTCGACCTCGCTCAGGGCGAAGAACGCCCCGGCCAGAAAGGTCGTGGCCAACGTGCTCAGAAACAAAACAGCATGCACGATCAGACGGCGGGTTGGGATGCGAAACTCCCGCGTCGAGGGAGTCTCCAACGAAGGCAGGGATTCCATCGGATAGAGCGTGCGTCCGTTCACACCGATCGTTCAGCGCAGCTCCTTCCCGGGCTTGAATCGAATCGTCTTTCCTTCAGGGATCGGCACAACGGCTCCCGTTTTGGGATTCCGTCCGATTCCTCGTTTACGCGGTCGGACTGAGAAGACTCCAAAGCCTCGGAGTTCGATGCGATATCCGTTTTGCAATGCCCGCTTCATGGCATCGAAGAACGCGTCCACAGCCATCTCAATCCGACTCTTGGGCAAACCCGTTTTTTCTGCCACGCGGTTGACGATGTCTTGTTTGATCACCGGAACGGCCTCCTCGATTCAACCCGTTGAGTATGCGTAACTTGATCAAGTGGCCATTATAGGCTCCTGATTCCCTTGTGTCAAGCAACCTCAGCATGAAGTCCTACACGGCCTCTCTACTGAGATCGCTCCTCTGGAAAGGACTCGGCTCAGTCTGGAGTTAGCGAGGGACATCTTTCGGGAGAGCGTCTGTCTTGTGAGCAGCTATTTCTTTTTCTGTGGCTTCGTGAAACGGACTTCGCCCTCGCGAGCATCGGCGTTGGCCAGTTCCGTTGCCTCCAGTGCCCGCTCCAGAGCATTCAGAGCTTCAGGGCTTGTGAGCTTCTCTTTGAGAGCCTTCAGGCGCAGCAGGAACTGGTCGGTCGCTTCCCGAAAGGTCTTTAAGGCCGGATGCAGGAACTCATTCTCCGGGTCCTGGCTATGTGCATCTTCAATATTGAGGATCGTTTCATCAATGGCCTTGATATAGTGCTGGAGGAGCTCTTCAGGCGTTCCTTTCGGGAGAGGGCCCCACGCCTCTTCCTCCTTTTTCGAGAGCGAGGTGGTCGCTCGTTCGAGGACCAGGAGGCGGCGTTCGGCGATCTTCACAAACACTTTCACGCGCAGGTCAATGCGCTGCGCTTCTTTTATCTGCTCGATTTCTTTGCTCGTAAGGTAGTCTCCGGATTCCTGAGCCACGCGGATCGGTTGAAGAAGCCCCAGTGCGCTCAGGGTTACGAGCAGGGGGAGCCAGTTCCGTATTCGCATATACCGTTCCCCACGTCATTTACTGGAACCGCACTAGGCGAATCCAGAAGGGGATGGCTATCTCACCGGGGATCGTCCGATCGTCATCGGCGATGAGAATGTCGCCTTCAATATCGGTCGTTCCGGGGGGCGGCAGAGACGTCAACTCAAGCGTTACGGTGACCGTCCTGCTCTCCCCAGGCAGCAGGCGAAGCGCTGTCGCGCTGAGCCTGACGCGTGCGAGCTGAGCGCCCGAGGCCAAGACAGCGCGCAGGCGGTATTCGGTCGGCGCGGATGATTTGTTCGTCAGGCGGAAGGAGCGCTCAACAGTCGTCGGACTCGACACGAACTGACGGCCGAAGCTGAGGCTTGCCGGCAGGGCAATAGTCTGCAAGCGAGCGGCGGCAGGGAGATTCAGTAGTCCTGCGCCCCGATCCAGTACGCTGAGTCCGGCCATCTGCGGGGGCCGCGCAGCCGTCGTCACCAGGGCTGACTTAATCTCGGCGGGCGTCCAATCCGGGTGGAGCTGACGAAGCAATGCGACGGCCCCTGCGGCTCGCGGTGCGGCAAAGCTTGTCCCTTGCGAAAAGGCAAATCCCGAAGGATCGTGGAGTGTGCTCTGGCCGATACCCGGCGGGGACGTCGGGAAACGGTTCTCGCCGCGCGGATCGTCATCCTGGACTGCCGCGTAGCTCCCCGTTCCCACGGTCACCAGGTCCGGCTTGATCTGATAATCATTGCTCGGTCCGCGCGAGCTGAAGCTCGCCAGGAGATTCGGCACGTCTGGAAGAGTCTGGGGTTCTTGAAGGAGCAACAAGGCGAGCGTCACCCGCTCGCGGGCGCGATTTTGAGCCAGCAGGGTCTTCAGCCGCAATCCCTCCGAGCGTGCGATGGACAGGGCTGGAAGAGGGGCTCCTTGCAGGTCCATGCGAAAGGGCGTATCGCCGCCTTCCGGAGAGTTGTAGATGACGGCGGCAATGGCTCCGGCCTGCGCCGCATTGACGACTTTGGTTTGGAACGTGCACTGCCCTCGCTGCACGAGAGCGATAGCATCTTTCAGAACACCAGCCGGAAGAGGATCGCACAGGAGCCCGGGAGCTTCCCCATCTATGGCGTCCACGTCTAGGAGCAGACCCATAAGCCGCGCGGGAAACGGAACCGCGCCGTTAGCGCCGCGAATGCCGGAGATCTCCACGTTTTCAGCGTCCACGCGGAGTATCGCGCGTGCGATTCCATCGCTCACATGCGCATTGGTCGAGGCTCCGACGGTAAGCGCTTCGCTTGATTCTGCAGCGCCACCGATCGTTCCTCCCGCGGAATTGAACGGGGGAGAGACCCCTTTGTTCCCAGCCGCGATGACCGACAGCATACCCGCTTGTGCGGCATTGTTCACGGCGATCACCTGGGCATTGAACGCAGGATCACTCGTCGGCGGAGTGCGAGGGCCGAAGCTCATGTTGAGGACATCCATGCCGTCCCGTACAGCTTCTTCGATGGCCGCTACGATGTTATCGGTGAAGGCGCGAGGAGCGAAGATACGGTAACTGCCGATGTATGCCTTCGGGGCAACACCACTCATGGTGACGGGGCGCGCGCCGGGAATACCGCTGAGACTCACTGTCGCTCCCGCGGCGCAACTGGCGACGTGGGAGCCATGCCCGACCAAGTCCTGCGCCGTTCGATGCCCGGGATCGAGCTGCGGATCGGTCTCGTCAAAAATCGAGCGGATGACCTTAGCGACGATGACCTTACTTGTAGCGAGCGTGAGATCGCCGCGCGGGAATCCGGGAGGAGGCTGCAGATCGGGATCGTGAAACATCGGATTGCTGAAGTCCACCCCGGTATCGAGGATGCCGATCCTCACGCCGCGACCCGCGTTCTCCTGACCTCCGAGCATCTCCCAAACGGTGGGGACGCCCATCAGGTCGTTGCTGACATCGAGCACGAGTGGCGCGATAGGCTCAGCAGTCGGCTCGTATTCGACCACGGGCAGAAGGGCTTTCACCTCCGGGTGGCTGGCAAGCGCCGGAATGTCCGAAAAAGGGACCAAAGCGGCGACGCCGTTGAGCACGATGTGGTAATGGCGGAAGACCTGTACGCGGGGGGAACTCTGCCGGAGCGTGCGGAGAAAATCTTGGTGTTTCTGCTCCAAGTAAGACAGGTATTGGCGGCTCGCGTGGGAATGCACGTCTAGTTTCCCCTGGCGCTGATTTCGCGGAGAGACGCGGAGGCTGGTGGCCTCAAGCCCCGGCACGCGCCCATCGTAGGTCGCCAGGGGTTCGTCGCGAAGCTGGATGATGAATACCTTTCTGTCTCCGAGACTCATCGTCTGCTCAGCGGCTTGCTGGGCTTGAGCGAGCTTGGCCAGGAGCAAGTGAGGGGCGTCCCATGCGATCTTCAGGTCGCGCAGCGACCCATGGTCAGTGGGATCCGTCGGCGCGAGCGCTACCGCGAGCGAGAGCCCAATCCGCAGAAGGGTGCTGAAGAGATCGAGAGTGGTCATCATGGTTCGGGTTTAAGGGGCGCAGAAACTTCTACCGAGATCGGTTCTTTTCGCTCAAGGCGCAGCAGAGCGAGCCCCTTCATCGCCAGTCCATGCGCGACGTATGTGCTCGCCAGAAAGATCAACACCCACCGGGAGTAAAAGTAGATGCCGGCTACAAGGAGCGAGAGCAAGAGCAGCGTCCAGCGCGGACTGAGTGCGCTGACGCCTAAGTCTTTGAAGCTCCGGTATCGGATTGTGCTGATCATCAATCCGCTCAAGAGGGCGACCAGAAGAAGAAGGAGGAAGCCCAGGACCGCGCGATCCACTTGGAAATGGGCTCCAAGGAGAACGAAAGAGCGAGTCGGATGGGCCACAAGCGGCGTGGGGGAGAAGTGCACGATCGCCGCGATCAATCCCGCCGCCGCGGGGATGGGCAGGCCGACGAACTGCCGTCGGTCTTTCGCTGCCGTGGCGCGTCGAGTGTGCACATTGAATCGTGCCAAGCGAAAAGCACCGCAGACGAGGTAGAGGAAGGAGACAACCCACGCCGCCTTCCCCATCTCCAATCCGTAGACGTTCGGTGTCGTCCCATATCCCCACGCGTACGCGAGCAGAATCGGTGCCAGACCGAACGAGAGCACGTCGGCCAGGCTGTCCAACTCCACCCCGAAGTCGCTTGTCGTCCTGGTCATTCGGGCGATGCGCCCATCAAGGGCATCAAACAGCACGGCGAAGCCGATCGCTTTAGCCGCGTGATCAAAAAGGCGCGCCGCCTCCAGCGCGTCCGTCCAGAGCGCTTGATACCCCTTGAGGGCAGCGATCACCGCGTAGAAGCCGCAAAAGATATTGGCTGTTGTAAAGAGACTCGGGATGACGTAGGCTCCGCGACGTCTCCTGCCTTCGGTCGGGATATAACCGGGGATGGGATTTTCGCTCATTTTGTAAACCTCGCGATGATCGTGCTTCCGCCCAGGACGCGATCGCCCACGCGCACGAGTACCTCAACGTCTGACGGAAGGATGAGATCCGTTCGGGAGCCGAATTTAATCACGCCGATGCGTTCCCCCCGCTGGACGAGATCACCCGGGCGCTTCCAACAGACGATGCGGCGCGCTAGAATGCCTGCGATCTGTTTGAGAACCAGATCCGCGCGCTCTCCCGCGATTCGAATCTCGGTCTGTTCATTGGCCACGGAGGCCTCCGCCTTCATCGCTGGGAGAAACCGACCGGGACGGTGGTGGACAGCTGCAATGCGTCCTGTCATCGGTGCGCGGTTGACGTGGACATCCAGAGGCGAGAGGAAGATCGAAATGCGCACCGGCGATCGCGGATCCCTCGGCTCAAGCGGGGCGAGCGCGACCACGCGGCCATCGGCTGGAGAGACGATCGCGCACTCGTCATCGGGAATCGCTCGATCTGGATCGCGGAAGAAATAGGCGAAGAAGAGGGCGAGGCCAAGGCCGCCGACGCCCATGAGCCAGAGGCCAAGCCACAGGCCTAGGAATGCGGGGAACAAGGCCGCAATGATATAAGGCCATCCGTCTCGAACAATCACGATCTCTTCCTCCTCAGAGGAGGCTTTCGGGAATGCCCGCGAGAGATCCCGCGGGGGTGCCCGTTCCGCGTCTCTTGGCGTCCGCGTCCGTCAGCTGTTGGATCCGTTCTACTTCAGGCCCAACTGCCGCTTGTAGCGGTTGAGCATGGCTTCCATTTTGTCCTTCACAAGCAGCTTCTTCTTCTTCAAGATCGTTTCTTCTACCAACTCCTCCGGCGTGGGGTAGGGCAGCGCCGTCAGCTCGTTCAAGCGCGCTTCGTATTGCTGATGCTCCAGGACGAGGGCGCGAAACTCCGGATCAATGGCCATCAGATGCTCCTTGAGAGACACGGAGTTGGCATCCATTCCCCTCCCTCCTCGTGACGTGATCGTGGCCTCATGTCCTGTTATCTTCATGCGCAGGGCGAATAGTAGTACAAAACCCCAGCGAAGGCAAGAAGTCGCATGCTGTGGCCGCACATGGCGTGGGGAGCACCCGCGTGGCTTCCGGAGGGATGAGGGCATTCACGGAGATTCCCCTATGATCTCAGGATCGCCGGAGGCACTCTCGCGTGCTCAGGATGCGGTGAAGTCGCAGCGCATGAGGAGCGCGTCTTCTCGAGGATCCGCGTAGTAGTCCTTCCGACGGCCGCACACGGAAAATCCGAGCTGGCGATACAGGTGTTGAGCGGGAAGATTGGACGCCCGTACCTCCAAAAGCGCGCATCGTGCTCCGCGTGCTTCGGCCAGAGTTCGCCCCTCGCAGAGCAGGGCGCGCGCGATGCCCTGACGGCGAAAGTTCGGATGTGTGGCCAGATTGTGAATATGCCATTCGTCGAGCACGAGAGTGGAGCAGAGGAAGCCCAGGACGCGGCGGGGGATCTCCGGAGCTTCCGGACGGGCCACAAGAAGAATCGAGCGCTCCGGCAGGGCCAGTTCGCGCGCATAACCGCGATAGCCCCACCGGCTCACGCGAGACAGCTCTTCGATCTCGACCACTTCCGGAAGATCGTCCTCGCACATGCGATCAATCCGGAAGGGGGTGAGACCGCAACCGCCATCGGACTTCAGCATCGGGAGGCCTCACGTAGAGCGCCTCAAGTGTCGCTCCTTCGAGGATGATCCCCTCCGGGAATCGGCGGGCGGCTAAAGCTGCGACCGCGGGAGCGAGAAACAGGGGACGTTCAAGAAGCATCCATCCCCGCACAGGTTGCGGGGCATGGGTATGCGTGACGAGCGTTCGTCCCCGTTGCCGCACCGCGTCTGCAAGCGATGCTCTCAGGGGTGCCGCCGCATCGCACACGAAGATGAGCGTCTCTTCGTCCTCTAGCGAGGCGACCACTCTCTCCGGTCGCATCAGGGTCGGTTCGCCGAGCGCACGAAGCGCTCCATCCGGAGCGAGGTGAAAGAGCTGGACGTAGAATTCGCCGCGCAGCGCATCGCGACAGGCACAGATCGTCCCGCTCATGCCGGCGCTATAGGCCAAGGCCTCGAGGGCGCCAATGCCCATCACGGGTTTGGTGAGCGCCTGTGCGAATCCTTTGACCGACGCAATTCCCACGCGCACGCCCGTGAACGATCCGGGACCACTCGCAACGGCGAAGAGTGTGATCTGTTCGAGGGTGAGTCCGGTGCGACGAAGGAGGAAATCCACATCCTCGTGAAGCATCTGCGAGTGCGTTCCGGGACGCCAGCTCCCCAAGACGGCCAGCAATTCCGATCCCCGCTGAAGGGCTAGGCTCCCGCGTTCGGACGTCGTGTCCACGGCCAGAATCAGCGGCGCTTCCGAAGCGGAGATATTCCCTGTCGTCTCTCTGTGAGACTCGCTCATTTGACACGCTCGACGGCCAAATTATATATTCTGCATCCCTATGGAGACAACGCGAGCGCGCGAGGGGCGAATCGAGCCAGACATCTCCGAAGCGCGCGCACGTCGCAGGGGAGTCAGATGAGCTCCGGATCGCTCACGCCGATGCTCAAGCAGTACCATGAGATCAAGCGGCGCTATCCGGGCACGCTGCTCTTCTTTCGACTGGGCGACTTCTACGAATTATTTTACGAGGATGCGGTCATCGGTGCGCGCGAGTTGGAGATCACACTCACGGCGCGACATAAAGAGCGCGGAGCGCCTGTGCCCATGTGCGGTGTGCCGCACCATGCCGTGATGGGGTATATTGCGAAGCTCATTCGCAAGGGGTATCGCGTCGCCCTCTGTGATCAAGTGGAAGAGCCGACGAGCTCCACAAAGCTCGTCCGGCGGGAGGTCGTGCGGATTATCACGCCCGGCACGGTCTTGGAGGGGCAACTCCTGGAGGCGAGCGAGAATAATTACCTGGCGGCCATCTGCGGGATGGGGGACGCCGCGGCGGCCAGTTTCCTCGATGTTTCGACGGGAGAGTTCGTCGTCACGGAGTTCGTCGGAGAGCGGGCGTGGGAGCAGCTCTTGGAGCAGATGGAAGCTTTCGCGCCGCGTGAGGTGGTGTACCCGAAATCTCTGGAGCCGCTTTTGGCGGCGTATAGCCGGAGAGAGACAGGGCCTTCCGAGGAGGGAGTGGATCGCGAGCGTCCCGTTGAGCGCACCGTTTTCGATCGAGCGGCGCGGACGCCGCTCGACGATTGGGTCTTCGACGTCGCTCATGCACAGTCGCTCTTGTGCGAGCACCTTGGCGTCTCCACAGTGGAGGGCTTTGACCTCGCTGGACACGATCTGGCCGTGCAAGCGGCCGGAGCGGCGCTCCATTATGTGCGCGAGACGCAGCGGGCGCACGCGGCGCACATCAGTGGGATCTCCTTTTTCCGCCCCTCGGAATTTATGATCCTGGATCCGACGACGGTTCGGAACCTGGAATTGGTCGAGGCCTTAGATGGGTCGCGCGAGCATACGCTCTTTGCGGTGTTGAATGCGACGGTGACGGCCATGGGAGCGCGGCTGTTGCGGCAGTGGGTCCTGCGCCCGTGTTGTCGTCGGGCGGAGATCGAGGCCCGACTCGATGCGGTCGAAGACCTCGTGCGCCGAACTGTGCTGCGTGACCAGGTGCGCGCGCGCTTGAAGCGGATTCAGGACCTGGAACGCTTGCTCGCACGGGTGACCATGGGAACGGCTACGCCGCGCGATCTGGCCGCTGTGCGCCACAGCCTGGCCGTCGTGCCGGAGATCAAGGAGATGCTCGGCGAGGCGACGGCCTCGCTGCTCGAGGTGCTGCGGGAGAGCTTGGATGAGCTGTCGGATCTGCGCGCGCTTCTGGAGGCGGCGCTCGTCGAAAATCCACCGGCGACGCTCGGCGAAGGGCCGACGATCCGGGACGGTTTCCACGCGGAATTGGACGAAGTGCGCGCATTGGTGGCCGATGGCAAGGGCTATATCGCCCGATTGGAGCAGCGGGAGCGAGCTCGGACGGGTATCCCTTCGCTCAAGGTGAAGTTCAACCAGGTCTTCGGCTATTTCATCGAGGTGAGCAAGGCGAATCTCCATCTCGTGCCGCCCGACTACGAGCGGAAGCAGACGCTCGTCGGAGCCGAACGCTTCACGACGCGGGAGCTGAAGGAGTATGAGGCGAAGGTCCTCGGAGCGGAGGAGCGCATTCTTGAGCTCGAGCGGGAACTGTTTCATGGGCTGCGCGAGGAGGTGGCGCGGGCGACTCGACGTCTTCAGGCGACGGCGCGCGCGCTCGCGCATCTGGACGTCGTGGCGGCTTTGGCGGAGACGGCCGTCCGTCGTCACTATCGGCGTCCCGTGTTGACCGAGGGAGATGAGCTCATCATCCGCGCCGGACGCCATCCGGTCGTCGAGGTGCAGCTCGGACGATTCGTCCCGAACGATCTCTATATGAACAACACGACCGATCGGCTCCTCATTATCACGGGGCCGAACATGGGGGGCAAGAGCGTCTATCTTCGACAGGCGGCGCTCATCTGTATCATGGCTCAGATGGGCTCATTCGTCCCCGCTGAGGAAGCTCGTCTGGGCCTTGTGGATCGCATCTTCACGCGCGTCGGGTCCTCGGACAGCGTCGCCGGTGGACGCTCGACCTTCATGGTGGAGATGATCGAGACGGCGAAGATCCTGAATACAGCTACGCCGCGCAGTCTCGTTCTGCTCGATGAGGTGGGGCGCGGCACGGCCACCTTCGATGGGCTTTCGATCGCGTGGGCCGTGGCCGAATATCTTCACAACAATGCCAATCACGCCGCTAAGACGCTCTTCGCGACGCATTATCACGAGCTGACGGAGTTGGCGCGCGTCCTTCCTGGAGTGCGGAATTACCAAGTCTTGGTCAAGGAATCCCGTGGGGAGATTCTCTTCTTGCATAAGGTCGTCGAGGGAAGTGCGAATAAGTCCTACGGGATCGAGGTCGCGCGACTGGCGGGACTACCGCGGTCGGTCATCGCGCGCGCTCGTGAGATCCTGGAGAACCTGGAGGCGAACGAGCTGGATCCGATGGGACGACCACGATTGGCCGAGCATCTGCCGGGTCGAGAGGGATGGAAGCGTCAGCCCTCCCTCTTTGAGGCTGCTCATCGGTCGCTCCTTGAGGAGCTGCGCGCCCTGGATGTAGATCGGCTCTCTCCGGAGGAAGCGAAGCGGTGGCTCCAAGAAGCCAAGAAGAAGCTCCTCTGAGCCTCTCCGGAGGGGAGGCTTTGTGACCCCGTGGATCGGCATGTGGTAGAATTATGATACCAGGAGACCGCCAATGGCCGAATTGAAAAAGAAAGTGCCGCGTGGAGAGACTCTGCGCGATCGGAGGATCGCGCAGAGCGCCCAGGCGGCCGCTGCACCGATGGCGTCATCCGAGGAGCGTCCGGAGAAACGCCTCTTCTACGACTACCTTCGCCGGAAGGGATTGAAGCGGACGGCGCAGCGCGATCTCATCCTGGAGACCTTCCTGGAGAGCGAGAGGCACATCACAAGTGAAGATCTCTATCGCAAGGTTCGGGAACGCGATCCGACCGTCGGATTCACGACGGTCTATCGCACGCTCAAGCTGCTCACCGAGTGTGGAATCGCCCGTTCCATGCAACTCGGCGATCGGTATACGCACTACGAACGCCGTCTGAACGAGCAGCATCATGATCATCTCATCTGCATCGAGTGCGGAGGGATCACCGAGTTCTTCAGCCAGCAATTGGAGAACATTCAGGTCGAAGTCGTGCGGCGACACGGCTTCCAGATGGTGGATCATAGTCTTCGCATCTGGGGGATTTGTCGGGAATGTCGGCGGAAGCGCGCTCTCTGAAGGAGTCCCCGCGTGATCCGAAGGTCACGGAGAGGGTCGGTGAAGCGGTGAAAGGCGCGACTCGTGCGCGGGCGGGGTCCGAAATCGTCCTCGTTTTAGATTTCGGCTCGCAGTATACGCAGCTCATCGGTCGGCGGGTTCGGGAACTGGGCGTGTATTCCGAGATCGTCCCGTTCCATGTTCCCGTTGAACAGATTCGAGAGCGCAGGCCGCGGGCGCTCATCCTTTCAGGGGGGCCCCGATCGGTCTACGAAGCGGGAGCGCCGCAATGCGACCCCGCGCTTTTTGATATGGGGATTCCGATCCTGGGCATCTGCTACGGGGTGCAACTGATGGCGCATCTGTTGGGGGGACGTGTCGTGCCCTCGGATCGGCGCGAGTATGGAGCAGCGCGCTTGAGCGTTGTCGCCGAGAGTCCGCTCTTTGCCGGGTTGCCTCGCGAGATGACCGTATGGATGAGTCACGGCGATGAGGTACAGGAACCGCCTGAAGGATTTCAGATCGCAGCCCGCACCGAGCGCGCCATTGGTGCCATTGTCCATCCGGAGCGAGGGCTCTATGGCGTGCAGTTCCATCCTGAGGTCGCCCACACCCCCTACGGGCGCGAGATCTTGCGCCGCTTCCTCTTCGACATCGCCGGATGTCGGGGGGAGTGGCGTTTGAGCACCTTCGTCGAATCGGCCGTCGAGCGGATTCGGGAGCAGGTCGGGTCGGGACGCGCCCTGTGTGCGCTCTCTGGGGGCGTAGATTCGTCCGTTGCGGCGGCTCTCGTTGCTCGCGCCATCGGCTCCCGTGCCGTCGGTCTCTTCGTCGATAACGGCCTTTTGCGCCGTGGGGAATTCGAGGAGGTGATGCGCGCGTACGCGCGCATGGGGATGCGCGTGCGAGGCGTGCGCGCCGGAGAGCGCTTCTTGGAACGGTTGCGCGGCGTCACCGACCCCGAGCAAAAGCGGAAGATCATCGGCGCGGAATTCATCGCTGTCTTTCGGGAGGAAGCGGCACGACTCGGTCCGGTGGAGTTCCTCGTACAAGGGACGACCTATCCCGATGTCATCGAGTCTACGTCCGTCCGAGGGCCGTCGGCCGTCATCAAGAGCCATCATAACGTGGGCGGATTGCCGGAGCTGCTTGGCTTCCGGCTGATCGAGCCTCTGCGCGAGTTATTCAAAGACGAAGTGCGCGAGGTGGGGCGGCAGTTGGGCGTTCCTTCGGAGATCTTGGAGCGGCATCCGTTTCCTGGTCCGGGGCTGGCCGTGCGCGTGCTCGGCGAGGTTACGCCGGAACGCGTGGAGATCGTGCGCGCTGCGGATGCCATTGTCCTGGAGGAGATCCGGCGCGCGGGGTTCTACGAGCAGGTCTGGCAGGCCTTCGCCGTCTTACTCCCCATTCGGAGCGTGGGCGTCATGGGCGATGAGCGCACCTATGAGCAGACGATCGCCATTCGCGTCGTCAGCAGCGTGGATGGAATGACCGCCGATTGGGTTCGCTTGCCTCATGAGGTACTCGAGCACATGGCCAATCGCATCGTCTCCGAGGTCCGTGGGGTCAATCGCGTCGTCTATGATATCAGCTCGAAGCCGCCGAGCACGATCGAATGGGAGTGACCTTCGCTCGAGTGCCCTCGACAAGACCCCTCCTCGTCCTCCATGGGGACCCCCGTCATGGGCGCTTCGAGTGCTCCGTGCGTGAGGCGGCCGTTGGCCGGGCGCGTTGGACCCGGATGAGCGCCTTCACTCTCGGATCATCGGGGTAGAGCTTCGCCATGATCGTGGTGAAAGCGCGAATGAGATCTTCGCGCATCTGCGGCGTGTACGGGTTATAGTGCTGGAGGTCCGAGAAGAGCTGCCACGTGTCGTGAGTCGTTTGCTCGATCACGCCGCGAATGGCCTCGAATCCTTTAGTGGTGATCTCTCCTGATTCGAGCGGCAGCTCGCCGAGGACGCGACCGACAAAATGCGTGATGCCTTGAGAGTACGCGGCCCGGCGATCGTGCTCGTCCGGAGACATCTCGATCACTCGCACGCCGCGCCGTTCCCAAAACGCTCGCCAGAACATGAGGGACATCGCGCTCACTCGCAGTGGGCAGAAGACGATGCGCAGTCCCTGCAGTCCGTCTTTCGCGCTATCGGGGCCAAAGAGCGGGTGTGTCCCCAGAGCTTCCACCCACGGCGGCAGCTCGCGCTGCATCACGTGGAGCGGATAGACCTTAACCGAGCATGTATCCATGATCAGGCAGCCGGGGCGGAGATGCGGACGGACTTCTCGAAGCGCCGATTCGAATTCCGAGATGGGAACGGCGAAGAAGAGCACATCGGCCGCGCATGCCGCATCCATGGATACGATCTCCACGCCGATCTCGCGTGCCGCCGCATGATCGGGCTGCCGATCCGCGACCACGACGGGGAAGTCGTCGCGAAGGATTCGCGCGAGCAATCGGCCGAAGCGGCCGAATCCGATGACGGCGCATGTTCGCACATCCCCCTTCATCATCGGGGAGCTAGGGTAGCAGAGTGCCCATCTCTTCGTCCAGGCAGATCGTCCTGATCGGGGTCCCCACGCGATCTGCGGATTGCATGAGGTGCCCCATGGGAAGCCGTGGTATTCGAGATGCAGACGGCTGTGGTATAATTGCCGAGGCGCGCGAGAACATCATGGAGAGTCCCGTGCGATCGCAGCGCTCGTCAGAGCCTTGCGACGGGGACGTCGTGGAGAGTGTGTGGGGGGAAGGGAGTACGAGCAGGCGCCGGGGGACAAGGAAGGCCGATGTGCCGAGCGAGTGTTCGATGGGAGAAGAAAGGCGCAACCGGAAGCCGCTTCGAAGCGTCCCTCGCAAGAGGAGAGTTCGTGAGGTGAGCGCGTGAATCGGGTGTTTGAGTGGCTCTTCAAATATCCACCTGTCGTCTTCGAGCGAGGCGAGTTTTCGTTAGCTGCGCTCTCTTCGACGAGTGCGTGGGTGGCGCTTGGAGCTGTCGCCACAGGAGGCGCGTACGTGATCGCGCGGCGCCGGCATCAGCCACTGCCCCGCCGCGTGAAAATCGTGTTGCTCGGACTTCGGCTTGGCGCGCTCGCTCTTTTGGTCTTTTGTCTGCTGCAGCCGGTCGTGATCGTTCCTTCCGTCATTCCGCATCGCACGACCGTCGCTCTGCTCGTAGACGATTCCCTCAGCATGACGATCCCGGATGTGGACGGCCGGTCGCGCTGGGAGGTCGTGCAGACGCTCCTCGCTCCGGAGGGGTCGTTCCTTCGCCAGCTCGCGTCGAAATTCCGAGTGCGCGTGTTTTCGCTGAGCGGGGAGGAGCTGTCGTCGCGAGCCGACGCTCGACGGACGGATCTGGCGGCGGGGCTTGAGCGCGTGCTCGAGAGTCTTCGCGGAGAGCCTGTGGCCGCTCTCATCCTCCTGAGCGATGGCGCGCATAATGTGAAGCGAGATCTCTCAGGCGTGCTTCCGCAGTTCGCCGCGCGACGCATCCCTGTGTACACGATCGGAGTGGGAGCGGCATACCTGGAGCAAGATGTCGAGTTGGTGCGCGTCAACGTTCCGCGGAGCGTGCTCAAGGGATCGTCCGTGAAGGCCGATCTCCTGCTCCGTTGCGGGCGGAAGTTGAATCGTCAGGTGACGCTCCGCCTCCTCGAAGATGAGCGGACGCTTCAGGTGAAGGAGATCGAATGCGCGGGGGAGGGAGAGCCTCAGGCGGTCTCTCTTGACTTCACGCCCTCAGGGAGTGGGGTTCATCGTTACACGTTCCTTGTGGACCCTCAGCCGCGAGAGTTGATCGTCGAAAACAATCGTCTGGACGCTCTCGTGAACGTGCGGGATGAGGCCGCGCGCGTGCTCTATATCGAAGGAGAGCCCCGATGGGAATATGGGAAGATTCGCGCGGCTGTGGCTGAGGATGAGCAGCTCCATCTCGTCTCGGTCGTGCGCACGGCCCGAGGGAAATTCTACCGTCAAGGGGTTGAGAGCGGAGACGAGTTGGTGAAGGGGTTTCCGGAGCGTCCGGAGGAGCTTTTTCGGTTTCAAGGGCTGATCCTCGGCAGTGTGGAGGCGGGGTTCTTCACCCGCGAGCAGTTGGAGTGGATGGAAGCATTTGTCTCCCGGCGGGGTGGAGGATTGCTTATGCTCGGTGGGCCGCGCGCCTTCTCGGCTGGGGGATATGCTCTGACGCCATTGGCGGACGTTCTGCCGGTGGAGCTTCGGCGGTCATCGGACGCTCTGCGCGAAGAGGAAGAGGAGGTCACAGCGTATGCTCCGGTGGTGACTGAAGCCGGACGCGATCATCCTCTCACGCAGTTGAAGGCCGATCGGATGGCGAACGACCGCGCCTGGCGAGCCTTGCCTCGTGTGACCATTCCCGAGCCGTTCACTCGCGCCAAACCGGGTGCTCTCGTGCTGCTGGAGGGGATGAAAACTCCGCGGGGGAGTGTTCGCCCGATCCTGCTTGCTGTGCACCGTTATGGACGCGGTCTCGGTCTCGCTTTCACCGCCTCGGACTCCTGGCGCTGGCAGATGGAGGTGAGCGCAGCCGATCTCTCGCATGAGACATTTTGGCGGCAGATGCTGCGGTATCTCGTCAGCCTCGCGGATGATCCTGTAAGCGTCCGAACTGAGGCGGATGCGTATGAAGTGGGAGACGAAGTGCCCATTCGGATCGAGGTGCGCGATGAACTCTTTCGTCCTGTCACAAGCGCTGTTGTCGAGGTGGACGTACAAACGCCCCGCGGCGCGACAGAACGCGTGCGCGCGAGTCCCTCTTCCGAGAGCGAGGGGGAATATATCCGCGTGCTCCGTGTGCGAGAGCCGGGCCTTTATCGCCTTCGCGCCTACGTCCGGCATGGCGATCGCACTCTCGGAGAGGTGGAGGCCCACGTGATTGCGAGGGCGCCGGATCGAGAGTATCGTCAGGTTGAGCAAAACGTCGAGCTGTTGAAGTGGCTGGCTCGAGAAACAGGAGGACGGTACCATTCCATCTCGGACGCAGCGGCTCTGTTGCCTGAGCTGGAATATTCGGCCGGCGAGCATTCGGTCCTCGTCACTCAGGAGCTGTGGGATATGCCCATCATCTTCCTCCTGCTTGTGGGGCTTCTCTCGCTCGAATGGGCGCTGCGGAGAAGACAAGGATTGATATGAGAGGGCGAGTTTTCGAAAGGATAGGAGGGGGGACGCTCCTCGGTCTCTTGCTTCTGGGGGGAGCGCTGGGAAGGAGTGAGGCGCCTGATTCTCGATTCGCCGTGATCGTACGCGGCCTTGGCGGTGATCCGGCGTTCGACCGACAATTCGCGGCGTGGGCCGAGCGCCTCTGCCAGATTCTTCGCGAGCGGGGAAGATTCCCTCCGGAAGCCATCTTTGTGCTGACTCCGGAGGGTCGGGGGTGCTCTCCGAACGCCGCGCGAGCGACCGCCGAATCCCTCCGGCGCGTCTTCGAGCGGCTTCGCGCTGAGAGTACGGAAGAGAGCCTCATTGTCATCATTCTCATCGGGCATGGGAGCTTCGATGGTGAGCGCGGATATTTCCATCTGGTGGGGCCAGACCTCTCGGCGGAGGATTTCAGCGCGCTTCTGAAAGGGGTAAAAGCCCACCGGATTGTTTTCGTGAACACGGCCAGCGCCAGTGGAGCCTTTCTCCCTGTTGTGAGCCATCCTGGGAGGATCGTCATCACGGCGACGCGCAGTGGGTATGAGCGGCAGGCGACGGTCTTCGCTCCGTATTTCATCGAAGCGTTGGCGGACGCGCGAGCGGATGCCGACAAGGACGGACGCGTCTCACTGGCAGAGGCATTCACGTTCGCCGCTCGCATGACGGCGGAGCATTACGCCCACCAAGGCCTTCTGGCAACAGAGCATCCCCTTCTGGATGACAATGGCGACGGCGTGGGACATCCCGGGGCGACGGAGGGGGATGGGGAGGTGGCACGAACGGTGTATTTGGAGGCACCGAGTGATCAGGGTGTCGAAGATCAAGAGTGGCGAGCACTCCTTCGCGAGCGCGATGCCCTCTTGCGCAAGATTGAGGAGGTGAAGGCCCGCAAGGCGGAGATGCTTCCGGAAGAGTATGAGCGAGAGTTGGAGCGGTGGCTCGTCGAACTGGCGAAGCTCAGCGAGCGTATCGCCGCGCGACGGAACAAGCCATGATTCGATCGAAGAGCACAGCGCGTGTTCCTCAAAGAAGCGTGGGGACATCTCCCCCCGAAGGCACCCGCGGATGGTGGGCGTGTTGTGTGGCCGTGGCTCTCGTGCTGCTCGGACTCGGCGACGGACGCGGAGTGGCTCAGTCGGCGGTCGAGGCGGGGATGGAGAAGCTCCGGCGCGGAGAGTATGCGGAAGCGATCGCCGCGTTCCGCGCTGTAGTGGAGCGAGAGCCGGAGCAGGTGCATGCCGTCGAGGGGATGATCACGGCCCTTGTGGAGACGGGACGTTATGAGGAAGCCGAGACAGCGGCCCTCGAGTTTCTGGCGCGGGCGTCTTCGCTCCACGAGCGCCAGCGGGCGCGCATATGGATGCTGCTTGGAGAAGCATACGCGGTGACCGGTCGGTATCAGGAGGCCTTGGAGGCCCTGGATCGCGCGCGGGCGTTCCGGGAGATCATTCGGGCGAGCGTGCGCAAGGGAATGATTCTGTGGCAGGTGGGGCGTGTCGAGGAAGCGCGCGCACTGTTTCAGCGCCTTCACCAGACGGCGCGTATGTCGGAGCTTCGTTCGGCAGAAGATCTGACGTGGATGGCGCGCGCGCTCGTCTATTTGGATCGCCCACACGAAGCGAACGATCTCTATGCCCGGGCACTCGAGCGCGACCCGTCGTTTGTGGAGGCGTATCTGCAAGCGGGTGATCTTTTCGTCGAGAAATACAACTATGCCGAGGCAGCCGGGTTCTTTCGCGACGCTTTGCGGATCAATCCCCAGTGTGCGCGCGCGCACCTAGGGCTTGCGCGCAGCGTGCGGATTGATAGGGGAGGGGAAGCGTTCGCCCATGTGCAGAGAGCGCTCGCGGTGAACCCGCGCCTTGTTGAGGCTCATGATCTCGCGGCCGCGCTCCTTCTGGAGGTGGGGGAGATCGAAGCCGCCGAACGCCATCTCGAGCATGCGCTTCGAGTGAATCCACACTCGCTCTCGACGCGCGCTTATCGCGCCGTGGCTTTTTATATGCAGGATCGCCAGGCGGAACTGGAGGAGGAGATTCGACGGGTGGAGAGCGTGAATCCGCGTCCGGGCGAGGTGTATGCCGTGCTCGCGGAGTTCGCGGCACTCCACCGACGGTATCCGGAGGCTGTTCACTTCGCGCGAAAGGCTGTCGAACTCTCGCCGTGGCTGTGGCGGGCGTGGGCGACTCTCGGTCTCAATCTCTTGCGCGTGGGGCAAGAGGCGGAAGGGCGAGAGGTCTTGGAGCGAGCCTTCGCGGGCGATCCGTTCAACGTGTGGGTGAAGAACACGCTCGATCTGCTCGACACTCTCCGCACGTATCGAGAGACGCTCACTGAGCATTTCCTCATCCGCACGGCTCCTTCAGAGAGTCCTGTTCTCGCTCCGCTTGTGGCCGAGATTCTCGAACGCGCCTATGCGCAGCTCACCGAGCGGTATCAGTTTCATCCCGAAGGACCGATCATCGTCGAGCTCTTTTCGAACCACGAGGACTTCGCGGTGAAGACCATTGGGCTGCCGGGTTTAGGCGCGCTCGGCGCCTGTTTCGGACGCGTGATCGCCATGGATTCGCCCTCGGCGCGTCCGCGAGGCTCGTTCAATTGGGCGAGCACGGCGTGGCACGAATTCGTTCATGTGATCACGTTGCAAGCGACGGCCTATCGGATTCCTCGTTGGCTTTCCGAAGGCATCTCGGTGTACGAGGAGCGGAGAGCGCGACCTGGCTGGGGACAACACTGGACGCTCGATATGGTGCGCGCGTTCGGAGAGGGGCAGTTCGTTCCCTTGCGCCATCTGGAGGCCGCTTTCCTTCGTCCCTCGTCTCCGCAGGCGCTCACGCTCGCCTATTTCCAGGCGTCTTTGATCGTCGAATTCGTCGTCGAGCGCTTCGGTTTTGAGCGTCTGCGGCTGATGCTCGCGCTCTACCGACAGGGAGGGCGCACCGAGGATGTCTTTCACACAGCTCTCGGCCTCACTGTGGAGGAGCTCGATCGGCTCTTTCGCGAGGACGTGCTTCAGAAGATGGGGCCTTATCTGGCGCGTCTGGATCGCTCGCTGCTCGCGCGCGAGGACGTCTCCGAGGCCGAGTTGCGCGATGTACTCGCGCGGCAGCCGGAGAACTTCGTCGCGCATCTTCGCTTGGGGCGCCTCTATCGAGCGCGGGGGGAGAGGGCGGCGGCCCTCATCCATCTCCGCGAAGCCGTGCGTTTGTTTCCCTTCGATACGGGGCCAGGGAACGCTTATGAGGCGCTGGCGGCGATCTTCGAAGAGCTGGGGGACGATGCCGAGGCTTTGCGCGTGCTGCGGGAGTGGGCGGCTCGGGAGGAAACCAATCTTGAAGGGCATTGGCGGATCTTGCGTCTGTCCCTGAAACTGGGGCAGATGGAGAGTGCGGGGGAAGCGCTAGAGGCGCTCCTTGCGCTTCAGCCTTTGGATCGGGAGGTGCAGCGGCACGTGGGCGAATTCTCTCTGCGGCAGAACCAACCGGAACGGGCCGTGCGCGCATTCTCGGCTGTGCTGCACCTGAATCCTCCGGATCGCGCGGAGGCGCATTATCAGCTCGCGCAAGCCTTGCTGGCGGCGGGGGCGCTCAAGGAGGCGCGGCGCGAGGTCTTGCGGGCGTTGGAGATCGCGCCGGGATTCGAGAAGGCGCACGCGCTTCTTTTGAAACTTGTCGAGAGGGGGGAGAAATGAGAACGCGACATCGCCGATGGTCATGGCGCGTCGGGATCATCGGATGCGCAGCAGCTCTGTTGATCGGAGGGACTTCGCCAAAAGGGGCATCTCAGTCGGCCCTCGATCCGGAGGCCTCGTCGAATCGGTTCACCTTCGTCCGCATTCAGTTCGGAGGGCGATTCTCCTCGCGCACGTTCTTCGGCGCCGTGCCGCCCTGGGCCCACGATTATCCGCGGGGCGGACGCCACTTGATGAAGATCCTGAGCGAAGTCTCCCTGGTGCGCGTGAACCCCGATGAAGTGGTCCTTCGCTTTGATGATCCGCGACTCTTCCAATATCCTTTCGCGTATCTCTGCGAGGTGGGGTTCATGGACCTGAGCGATCGGGAGATCGAAGGATTGCGAGAATATCTGCTGCGGGGAGGATTCCTCATCGTGGACGATTTCCGCGAGGAATGGGCGCTTGAGAATCTCCGGGCCCATCTGCGCCGCGCGTTCCCGGACCTGGAGCTGGAGGAGCTGGAGCTCTCTCACCCCATCTTCAATTGCTTCTTCAGCATTCGAACGCTCGAGGTGACGCCCCCCTACGGCGAAGGCGTGCCCAAGTTCTTGGGGCTCTCGGACAAGAAGGGGCGTTTGATGATGATCGTCAACTATAACAACGACATCAGCGAATACTGGGAGTGGGCGGACGATCCGTTCACCCCCATCGAGTATACGAACGAGGCTTTCAAATTCGGCGTGAATTACGCCATCTATGCATTGACGCATTGAGCCGATGTTCACAAGAGCACCTCGCGCGATCTCGGGATCGTGTGGGGACTCCGTAAAGGAGGAGACCGAAGCGATGCACATTGACAGAGTTAGTGATCCTTCCCTCGACGAGGCGGTGTTGGAGAAGCTCGTTCGAGCAAAGGAGCAAGTTCTCAGAGAGATTCGAAAGGTGATCATCGGGCAGGATGAGGTCATCGAGCAGGTACTCATCTCGCTCTTTGTCGGGGGGCATTCGATCATCACGGGGGTGCCGGGCTTGGCCAAGACCCTGTTGATCAAGACGATCGCCAGTGCCCTCGACCTCACGTTCAAGCGCATTCAGTTCACTCCGGATCTCATGCCGAGCGACATCACAGGGACGGACGTCATCGAGGAGGATCGGGCGACGGGCAAGCGGCGTTTCCACTTCGTTCCGGGACCGATCTTCGCCAACATTGTCCTCGCGGACGAGATCAATCGAACGCCGCCGAAGACGCAGGCGGCGCTCCTGGAGGCGATGCAAGAGGGGGCGGTGACGGTGCAGGGAGTGACTTATGAGCTGCCGAAGCCGTTCTTCGTCCTGGCGACGCAGAATCCGATTGAGCTCGAGGGAACGTATCCGCTTCCGGAAGCGCAACTGGATCGTTTTATGTTCAACATCAAGATCGGCTATTTGAGCGAGGAGAAGGAGGTGGAGGTCGTACGCGCGACGACGGTGCCGCAGGACATCGTCATCGAGCGGCAGATCACGGGACAGGAGATCATTGCATTTCAACGCTTGGTCCGACAGGTGCCCGCCGCTGATCCGGTCATCCGCTACGCCGTTCGCTTGGTGGGAGCGAGTCGTCCTGAGAACGGAGCGTTCGATTTCGTCCGCCGATGGGTCAACTGGGGGGCGAGCTTGCGCGCCTCGCAGTTCCTCATCCTGGGGGGGAAGGCGCGGGCTATTTTGAACGGTCGGTACCATGTCTCCTGCGAAGATGTGCGAGCGCTCGCCTTTCCGGTCTTGCGCCACCGCATCCTGGTGAATTTTCAGGCTGAATCCGAGGGCGTCACGTCGGAGGAGATCATTCGCCGCCTGCTGGAGGCAGTGCCGGAACCCGCTTCGGGACTCTCGGTATGAATCGCTCGGCCAAAGAGGTGCGTCCGACATTTCGATTTCTTCGCCCTGAGGTGTTGGCGAAGATCTCCTCGCTGGAGCTTCTGGCGCGAACGGTCGTCGAGGGGTTCCTCGCCGGCCTGCATCGCTCGCCCTACGTTGGCTTCAGCACGGATTTCGCGGAGTATCGCCCCTATCTGCCCGGCGACGACCTCCGCTATCTCGACTGGAAAGTTCTGGCGCGAACCGATCGAGCGTACATCAAGAAGTTTCGCGGCGACACAAACACGCGCTTGTACCTGCTGGTGGATGTGAGTGCTTCGATGGCTTATCGGCTTCCTCCGGCCATCGAAAAGCGGGAGTACGCCTGTTATCTCGCGGCGTCGCTCGCCTATCTGGCCACACGACAGAACGACGCGGTCGGGCTGATGGCATTCGATCGGGCGATCCGGGAGTATATCCCGGCGCGATGGCGTCCGGGTCAGCTCCATCTGATCTTGAGCGCCTTGGAACGATTGCCCTCGGGGGGGACGTCAGCGATCGCCGAGGCCCTGCAGCGCATTGCCGAGCGCGTGCGACGGCGCGGTATGCTCGTGCTTCTCTCGGATTTGTACGAGCCGCCGGAGACGCTCGGACCGGCCCTGCGGCGACTTCGCTCTCAGGGGCAGGATCTCATTGTGTTTCACATCTTGGATGAGTCGGAGGTGACGTTCCCGTTCTCCGAATCCGCGCGCTTTGTGGACATGGAGACGGGGGAGGAAGTGCCCGTCGCTCCCGAGGCGTTTCGAGCCAGCTATCGCGAGGCCATGCGTCGGCATCTCGATGAGATCGAACGTCTCTGTCAGGCGCACGGGATCGACTATCAACAGCTGCTCACGACGCAACCGCTTGATTGGGCACTCTACGCTTATCTCGGGCGGCGGGCTCGCCCCCGGGGCACCCCACGCGATCTTGGGATCGCGTGGGAATCCCATACATAGGGATGTGCGATGTCGTTTCTGAGTCCTTGGTTTCTGCTGGGTGCGCTCGCCCTCATTGTGCCGATTCTCATTCACTTGAGACAGCGCGAGCCGCAGTCGCGCCTTCCGTTTGCCTCGGTCCTCTTGCTGCGGCGCCTTCCTGAGCCCGTGCAACGACGCCGACGCGTGCACCATTGGATCCTCTTCCTGGTACGTTCGCTGGCCGTGCTCGCGCTGGTTCTGGCGTTCGCACGTCCGTATTGGCGTGGTCAGGGCGACGGGGGGAGTTCGGAGACGGCGATGGTCCTGCTGGTGGACACATCGTTCAGCATGCGCTATGGCGCACGATTCTCTCGCGCACAAGAGAAAGCCGAGGAAGTGCTCGCGCGCGCACCCGCAGGAGCTCGCGTAGGTGTGGTGGGGTTCTCCACGGCCATCCGGGTACAGGCTCCGCTGTCCTCGGATCGGGAGAAAGCGCGTGCAGCCGTGCGCGCTCTTCGCCCGACATTTCGCGCCACCGATTACGCGCGCGGGATACGCGCGGCGCTCGCACTGCTGGGGCATTCCGACGGGACGGCTTCAGGAGGTCCCCCCGCGATCTCCGCATCGCCGAAGGGTGCCGAAAAGCTCATCTATCTCATCTCCGATTTTCAACGCTCGGAATGGCGAACGGAGGTCTTTGACCTTCGCCTCCCGCGGGGCGTGCGCTTGGTGCCGGTTCCCGTCGCCTCCGAGGAGGGGGGGAACCGTGCCATCCTGGACGTGCGCGCTCTCTCGCGCGTAGTGCAGCCGAGATACCCGGAGCGGCTCTCGGTGCGCGTGGGGAATTTCCAGGATGCCCGAATGCGGGCGACTGTTCGCTTGTTTGTCAATGATCGGCTCGTTCAGGAACAAGCGGTCGCCCTTGAGCCGGATGCCATCACGATGGTCGAATTCACCGATTTCCCACTCGATCCGGGATTCAATCGCGTCCGCGTGGAATTAGATCCCGATCGGTTGCCCGAAGACGATCGCTTCGTCCTCGTCATTCGCCGCCAGATGCCGAAACCTATCCTTGTGCTCGACGGTTCCTCTGCGCGCACGCCATCGGAGCGAGCGAGTTTCTACGTGCAGAATGCGCTTCTGGCCGATGAGACGTTCGGGCCGGATCGGGTCCTCGTGCGGACGTTCGCGGAAGCGAGGGCGGAGGAGATCGCAGACGCGGAAGCTCTTCTGCTTGTGGATCCCCCTTCGCTCGGTCCGACGTGGGACGCTGCTCTTCGAGAGTTCGTCACAAGGGGCGGAGGACTCATTCTCGCGCTCGGCTCTCAGACGGACGTGCGCGCGTTCAATGCGGGGCTTGGTTCGTGGTTGGGCGTGCGGATCGAAGGAGGGTATTCCGAAACGCCGTCCTTGCTGACGGCGATCGAGACCGACCATCCGATCTTTCGTCCCTTTGCGGATCCGCGACGGGCGAATCTCTCCCGCGCGCGATTCTACGGGTATACGCGCCTAGCGCTCGAGCCAGCGGAAGGTGCGGCTCTCGTCCTGGCGCGATTTCACGATGGATGGCCGGCTCTTGTGGAGATCGCGCGCGGGCGCGGGAAAGTCCTCGTGCTCGCTTTCGGTCTCGATGCGCGCCGAAGCACTCTGCCGCTCACGCCGCTGTATGCACCCCTGGTTCACCAAATGCTCGCGTCAGTGGGGGGCGCTGCGCAGGGTCCCTATACGGTCTCCGGATCACGGGGAGGGTCCCCGCCGTCTGCGTTCCGCGTGGGAGAGACCGTCGCTTTGCAGGGGGCGGAGTCGGAGATGCCCGGCATCGTGGTGTATGCCCCTGACGGGGAGCGTCTGCAGCCGGGCGAAGAGTTGTCGGAGAAAGGCCAATACCTCACGCCGGAGCGCGTGGGCTTTTACCGCGTGCGCCGCATGAGCGGTGATGAACCCATCGCGGTCAATGTGGAAGCGGGGGGGTCGGATGTGAGACCGATGGAAGAGGCGGAGCTCGCTCGAGTTCTGGCGTCACTTGGCGGCGACGCAGCATCTGATGTCTCTGCGTCGAAGCAGGGAGGTGCTGTCCTGAGCGTAAGCGACGAGCATGCTCTCGAATCCCCTTTGCGACCTTCGGATCGCGGTGAGATTGCGATCTCCTCTGCGAGCGAGGAGCGAGCGGCGTGGCGCACGCTGCTTGTGGCTGCGCTCTTGCTTCTTCTCTCGGAGATCGTCCTCGCGGAGCGCGCTCGTGGAGATCCCGCGTGGAGATTTCTCTCAGGGGGTCCGGGGAGGCGTCGTCGCAGGGGCGCCTCTTCGCTACGGGAGGTGGAAAAATGATGACGCTCCATTCTTCGGAGGCTCTTCATCAGTTCGTGCATCGCCTGCGTCGGCGATGGATGTGGGGACATCTGCTGCGGCGCGCAGCGTATGGAGCGTTCGCGGTCCTCGGGTGGATGATTCTCGCCGGGATCGTAGCCGCGCGCGTGCCCGTGGCACCGGAGATGATCATGGCGCTCCGCGGGGGAACGGTTGTCCTCCTCTTGGTCACGGTGTATGTGAGCATCCTCCGGCCGCTTCGTCGTCCCCCTGATGTCGTGACGTTCGCGCGCTTTATTGAGGAGCGGGAACCTCGGCTCGAAGATCGGCTGGTGACGGCTGTCGAAGTGCTCTCTCAGTCGGGGTGGGGGACAGGCTCGCCTCCGCATCCTGCGAGGCTTTCGCCGATACTCATTCACCGGTTGATCGCTGATACGCTCGCGCAGTGCTCCGCCGTGAGCGAGGAGAGCGTCCTTCCGACGCGCGTCTTGCGCCTTCGAGCTCTTCTTGCAGGAGCGCCCATCGTCCTCTTCGCAATGTTGATGATCTTCGGCCCAGAGATATGGCGCGCGGGCTGGCAGCGCCTCTACTGGCCGTGGACGATCGCTGTACCTCCGGAGTTCGCGATTCATGTTCAGCCGGGGAACGTGCGCATCCCGCGCGGATTAGATCAGGTTGTGACGGCCGCACTTCGAAATTTCGAAGCGGATTCCGTGCGCCTCGTCTTCCGAGAGGAGGGAGAATCGGAGTGGCAGGAGCGGGCGATGGAGGCCACAGATCGGCGAACATTTCGATTCCTCTTCTCCAATATTCAGCGGACGATCGAATACCGCGCAGAGGCTCGCGCCGTCCGCTCGCCCACGTTTCGCATTGAAGTCGTGGAGTGGCCGCGGGTGAGTCGGCTGGAGCTGCTCTACATCTATCCGGCATATACGGGGGAAGCGTCGCGGAGGGTAGCCGAGGGAGGGGATATAACGGCCATCCGCGGGACGCGGGTGACGGTGACAGCGTACTTCGACTCCTCTGAGGGAACACCTGTAGATGGGCGCGTGCGCGACGTGCGCATGGTCTTCGAGGATGGAACGTCGCTGCGTATGACGCCAAATGGATCCGGAGGGACATCCTCCGCGGGGTTCACGGCGCAGATCGTCGTCACGCGAGCGGCGCGTTACCATATTCGCGTGCAACCGCTTGTGGGCGAGAGTTACGTCGCCTCGCGCGAATATGCGATCACGGCTCTCGAGGATGTCCCGCCGACGGTTGTCATCGAGAAGCCCGGGCGCGATCTGAGTGTCACAGCTATTCAAGAGGTTTTCACCGAAGCGCGCGTCGAAGACGACTATGGCGTCGCGCTCGCAGAGCTACGGTATTCGGTCAATGGGGGACCGGAACAGAGCGTTCCTCTCTATCGCGCATCGGGCGCGCCGACTCGTGCGATCACAGGATCGCACACATTCTTCCTCGAAGAGCTGAATCTGGAGCCCGGCGATGTGATCAGCTACTATGTCCGCGCACGAGATAACAATACGGTGACCGGCCCAGGCGAGACGGTGAGCGATATCTACTTCCTCGAGGTGCGGCCGTTCGATCGGCGATTCCGTCAGGTGCAGCAAGCGCTGGAAGGTCAGGGAGCCGGGGAGCGCCAGAGTGCTTTCGCCGAGCGGCAGAAGGAGATCATCGCGGCGACGTGGCGCGTCCTGCGGCAGAAGGATCGCGCCTCGGCCGAGGAGGTTCGAGCGAATCTGAATACGCTCGAATTGGCGCAGACCAAATTGCGCGAGGATGTACAGACCGTTGTGGATCGAATTCGGCGGCGGTTGGGAAGGGGGGTGGAAAGGATGGAGGATTTCAAAAAGCTCGTCGAATCCTTGAGCGCTGCCCTCCGGGAGATGGACCGCGCCATTGAGGAACTGCGGGCGCGCCGGCCGAAGGAGGCCTTGCCCTTCGAGCAGCGGGCGTACCAACAGCTTCTTCGCGCCGATTCCGTCTTCCGGGAGGTTCAGGTCGCTCTCGCCTCCCGCGCTGATGGCGGAGGAAGCGCGCGCGCACAAGATCTGGCCGATCTCTTTGAGCTGGAGTTGGACAAGATGAAGAATCAGTACGAGACGATCCGACGCGATCGCGGTCAGACTCGGGATCGGCAGATGGAGGAACTGGAGCGGAAGCTTCGGGAGTTGGCCGAGCGGCAGCAGCGATTCCTAGAGCAGAGTCTGCGGCGCGAGGCGTCGCGTTTCGGGGAAGAGGGGCGCGCAGTCGAGGAGGTGCGCGAGCTGGCTCGGCAGCTTGAGCGCTTGACGCGGGAGAGACCGAGGGCCGACTTAGATCAGGTCCGCCAGCAGTTGGAACGTGCCGCGCGAGAGATGCAACGCGCGCGCAGCGCCACTACGGAGAGCGAAGCGGCGGCGCATCGGTGGCAGGCGCTGGAGCATTTACGGGAGGCGCAGCGCCAACTCCAATCCGCCCGACGGTCGCAGCTCGGAGAGGAGATCGCTCGACTGCGCGATCGCGCGCGCCAAGTGCGCCAACATCAAGAGAGGATCGCACGCGAGGTCGAACGTCTCGCCGGAGAGACCGGACGGTCCTCCTCGCCCTCCGAACGGGACTCGCTTCGCGAGCGGAAATCAATGCTCGCTGAGGAAGTGGCACGCTTGGGACAGCAGATCGAGGATGCGGCGCGACGAGCCCGACAGGAGAATCAGGCCCCGGCCGCCCGGAGCCTCTCCGCTGCCGCTGAGACCATTCGGCGGCGTCGCCTTCCTGAAAACATCGAGCAAGGGAATCGGTGGCTTGACTCCGGATGGCTCGAATATGCCGCCGAGCGAGAGCGCGCGATTCAGGGAGCTCTGGATGAGGTCGTGCGCCATCTGGACGAGGCCGCGCGAAACGCGGGTGCGCGTCCGTCGGACGATCGCGTGGCTGAAGCGCGAGAGCGCGCGCGCCGCCTGGCCGAGAATCTCGAATCGCTTCGCGATCGGCTCTCGGCTCAGCGCGCCCGTGGAGCAGACTCGCGATCCGGATCCCGTTCTTCTGCACCGGCAGTGTCTGAACCTTCGCGCGAGCGGTCCGCCGACGGGCGCACAAGCGATGTTCGGACGAATCCTCTGGGAAGCCGAGGTCCGGCCCGGGATTCCACTGCCGATGCTTCAGCCTTCGGACAGCCTCGACCGCGAGCTGATCGCGATCTCGGAGAGGCCCTCCGGCAACTTCGACGCGAGCTCGATGAGCGCGTGCGGGAAGCCGAACTGTTGGGGCGCAGTCTCCTCCCTCTGCGCGACCTGGCGGATGACGCTCATCGGATCATCGCGGAGTTGCGGCGACTGAACGAAGCGCGCCTCTTCGATGATCCCGAAGAGATCGAGCGCTTGAAGCGCCGGGTGCTCGATCCGCTGCGCCGATTGGAATGGGAGTTGAGCCGGCGACTGCAGGAAAACACGGGCGCGGACCGATTGCGGCTGGCTGAGGAAACAGCCGTCCCTCCGGAGTACCGACGTTTGGTCGAAGCTTACTATCGGCGACTTGCCCGCTCCCCGAAATAGAGTGGATCACGCGGGGCACCCCACGCGATCTTCGGATCGCGTGGGGACCCCCGAGCGAGAGTAGCAGGTTTGAGAAGACGTGATGGCAAACGGGACATTTCGGATTCCTCCGCGAGGACCTCGTCGAGAGATCCTCGTGTGTGCAGAGACATCGGTTGAGGAGGAGGTGTCGTATGCTGACTCACTCTCGCCGATTCACTCGCCTGCTCCTTTGGAGCACTCTGATGCTCGCCGTGAGCATCGCTTCGGCGTGGCCTGCGCAGCGTCCTTACGACATTCTCATTCGCGGCGGCACGGTGATTGATGGCACGGGAGCGCCGCGCTTCCGCGCTGATGTGGCGATTCGGGGGGATCGAATTGTGCGGGTGGAGCCCGCCGGGATTCCGGCGGACCAAGCTGCTCTTGTGCTCGATGCCGAAGGGCTTATTGTCGCGCCGGGATTCATTGATAATCATGCCCACATCGCCACCACTATTCACGAGTATCCGCTGGCGGAGAACTTCCTTCGTCAGGGAATCACGACCATTCTCGCCTCCTTGCACAGCGGGGATCAGCCGTGGCCACTTGATGCCTACGCCGCTTCGCTTCGCGTCGCTCCCAATGTGGGCTTCTTCGCTGGCCACACTTGGATTCGGAAGCAGGTGCTGGGGTTGGAGAATCGCGCGCCTACGCCTGAGGAGCTGAAGCGCATGAAGGAGCTCGTCCAGCAGAGCATGAAGCAGGGTGCGCTCGGCCTCTCCACAGGGTTGCTCTATGTCCCGGCTTTTTACGCGGAGACCGAGGAGGTCATCGAGCTGGCCCGCGTCGCCGCGCGCTATGGAGGGATTTATGTGACCCACATGCGCGACGAAGGGCCGGGGCTGATCCGCTCCGTCCAAGAGACGATTCGCATCGCTCGCGAGGCCAAGATCCCAGCACAGATCAATCACCATAAGGTTGTCGGAGCTGCGCAGTTCGGATGGAGTCGTCAGACCCTGGCGATGATTGACGCAGCTCGCGCAGAGGGGCTTGACATCACACACGACCTCTACCCATATACCGCTTCCAGCACGAGCTCCAGCATTCTCTTCCCCCAGTGGGCCTTGGCCGGCGGAGCTCAGGCCTTCGCCAAACGAATCGCCGATCCACAAACGCGCTCTCGGATCGAGCAAGAGATGCGCGCGATCTTTCGCGAGCGCGCCGGTCAAGACCTCAGCAGCATTCAATTTCGCACCGTGCGCTCGGCTCCGGCATATAACGGGAAGACGCTCGCGGATATGGTCCGGGATCGAGGACTGCCTCTCACCCTCGAATCGGGAATTCAGGTTGTGATCGAGCTGCAGCTCGCCGGAGGATTCAGCGCTATCTACCACAGCATGGACGAAGAGGACGTCATTCGGATCATGCAGCATCCGTGGGCGATGTTCGAGACCGATGGGGACCTTGTGGGCTATGGCGAGGGGTTTCCACATCCCCGCAGCTATGGAGCATTTCCGCGCGTTCTCGCGCGCTATGTTCGCGACTTGAAGGTGCTGACGCTGGAGGAGGCGATCAGGAAGATGACATCGCTTCCGGCGGCCCAAATCGGCCAGCATGAACGCGGCGTGATCCGCGAAGGGATGTATGCCGACATCGTCGTCTTCGATCCAGATAGGATCCAAGATCTCGCGACCTACACCGATCCCCATCGGTATCCCGTGGGCATTGTACATGTGCTGGTCAATGGCGTGCCGGTCATTCGCCAAGGTGCGCTCACTGGGGAGAAACCTGGCCGGGTGCTCAAAGGCCCGGCGCGCCCCATACGATGATCGTCATTCTCGCCTCGGGCAGCTGTGGCTGAGCTGCGACATCCTCGGAATGAAAGGCAGCGGGAGAACGCCTCTGGCGGTCATGGGAGCGCAAGAGGACTCCACAGGGTGCGCGGCCTCGCCGTCTTGAGTGGACTCCTCGTGCTCCAAGGCGTGCTCCCTGTTCCCGGCTCTGAAGATCTCCCGCCTCGCGCCTTCGTCCAAGGGGAGCGCGCATCCTTTCCTTGGGCACTCCTCAGGTCGCAGAGGGATCCCGTTTCGCATCCCACGCTCCCGACGCGCGCAGGGGAATCCCGCAGAATGCTTGAGGCTTCCGGAATGCCGTCCGTGGAAGGTGTTGCCTCGGGAACTCCACCTGCTCAAGATCGCCCGGCGAATCAAGATCCCGAGGTCTTTTGGAAGCTGAAGGAAGAGGAGGGGTTTTCCTTCGCCTCGGGCGCGCGACCGGAGCTAGGCCCCTTGCGGACTCAGACGCATGTGTTGCCCGTGCGCATTCTCCGCATCGGATTGAATCCGACGCGATTTTCCGATTCGGGAGAAGTCCTCCGGGAATTCGATACGAGCACCGAGCAGGAGCATACGCACGCCACACTCACGGCTACAGGACCGTTCGAGCTCCTGCTTCTGCCCATGAGCGCGATCAATGATGGCGACTTTCGCGCGGACACTCTTGGCGATCAGAAGATCGAGCCGAGTGCGCGCGCGCCGAGTCCTCACGTGATCTCCACATCCCGTGGAGTGTCCCGGGATGCTGCCTCCTGCCAGAGTGTGGGAGTCCCCATAGCTTCTGGGCAGGCGGGAGAGGAGTTCACCTTCACGGCCACTTCTCAAGGGATTTTCGTCGCCGGCCCCGCCAGCGTCTTCGGTCCCATCTTGAATCCGATCTGCATTGTGCCTGCACCCGATGCTTTCGTCGTGGTCACCAGCCTCCGTCGTCGGAATCTCAATCGCGCCGGAAATCCTTTCGAGCCTCCCCGGTATCGCGGCGTGCTGGAAATTCGTCCCGTCGTGAAGTCCGGTTTCGGGAGATTGCGGCTCATCAATGTCCTCGATCTCGAAGAGTATCTTCAAGGCGTCATCACTAACGAGATGCCCGCGTCCTTTCATCCGGAAGCCTTGAAGGCCCAGGCGGTCGCAGCGCGCACGTTCGCTCTGGCCAATTTGGGGCGCTTCGCCGCGCGCGGATTCGATCTCGATGATTCGACGCTCTCGCAGGTGTATCGCGGCTGTATCTCCGAACATCCCAACGGTCGCGCCGCCGTCCAGAGCACGCGCGGCCTGGTCGTCGTGCGAGATGGCGAGCTGGTTCCCACGTTTTATTCTTCTTCAATGGGCGGGCACACCGAGAGCAACGAATGGATTTTCAACGTCCCTTCCGATCAACTTCCCGGATCGAATGCCCATCCGGCTCTGCGCGCCGTCCACGATGCCGATTTTCCCGTTCCCGTTGACCTCGCGACGGACGAGGGAGCATTCGCGTTCTACAGTCAGGTGTGGGATCATTTCGACAGCCCGCAACGCAGCGGCAATCCCCGCTACCGATGGGTGGTGAATCGGAGCGCAGATTATATCGCCGAGCGCGTTGCTCGTAACTATGGCCTCTCGCTCGGTCCGATCCGCGCACTGGTTCCGGTGCTCCGTAGTCCATCGGGGCGCATCGTCCGAGTGCACATCGTGGGCGAACGAGCGACGGTGACGCTGCAGGGATGGCGAACGCTGAGAGATTTCTTCCAACTGTGGAACAGCCCCAGTGCCATCGTCGCCCGGCGGGATACAGGCTCGCACGTGACGAGCTTCGACTTCTACGGCGGAGGATGGGGTCACAATGTCGGCATGAGCCAATACGGAGCGCACGGTCGAGGCCGCAGCGGACAAACCTTTCGAGAGATCCTCGCGGCGTACTACACGGGTGCCGACGTCTCCAGCATCGAGCCCGCGGAGCGAGCGATTCACTGCTGTGATCCCCCTCGCCCTTTCCGCTCCACGACTTCCATACGGCCGTGAAGCACTGGCTGGTTAGATAGCGTTCTCATCTGCTATGATAATGGCACCCGAGACCATCGGGCGCTCGTGAGATCTCTGGATCGCACAGGGATCTCGGGGGTGGAAACCAAACACAGGAGACACCATCATGGTTCAAAGGGAATTTGAGCCGATGAACATGCCCGCTCTCTCTCTGCGCGGCTTCTTCGTCTCATCCGACTTGAGGCAGCAGGGTGGTGAAAGACGATTGGGACGTGGTTATATCTGGGAGGTTATCGCCTTAGATGAAGCACGGGTTCTAGTGATAGATGAACAAGGAGCTGGGCTGTTTGATCTGGAGAGAGGGGAGGCCTTGTGGGAGATATGGTGTTTTGCTCGGTGTGGAGCCCTGAGTCCCAATGGGAGCTTGCTGGCATTGGGAAGTGCGAATGAGGTTATGGTGTGGGATTTGCAAACGGGGCGTGAGGTGCGGCGGATGGAGCACGGGGCAGAGGTGAGGAGTGTGAGCTTCAGTCCGGATGGAGAGCTTTTGGCATCGGGGGGATTTGATGGGGTGGTTCGAGTGTGGGAGGTTGAGAGCGGGCGTGAGGTGAGGCTGCTGAATCACGGGAAGTGGGTGGCAAGTGTGAGCTTCAGTCCGGATGGACGGCTTTTGGCGTCGGGGGGGGCCGGGTGGGATTTGCATATGGCGGGTGAAGGAGTAGACGAAGGGGTGACCGACGATGCCAAAGATCGTGCTGCAAAATCCTCCTTCTGGCGTGCCGCCTGAGGTCGAGGTGACAGAGGAGGCGAGGATAGGGGGCGAGGGCGCTGTCTACTTCAGCACGGATGGTCGGTTCGCCGTCAAGGTCTATCACCAGCCGCATCCCGACAAGGAGAAGTTGCTTCAGTACGTGATGAAGCTCTTCAGCACCCTGCCGCTAGAACAAGAGCGGTTTATCTTGCGGCCGCTGGCTTTGGTCGAGACCATGGATGGTCAGAAGCGCGTGGGCTTCATCATGCGGCGCGTGCCGCCGGAGTATCGAGAGCTGGTAGCCTTTGTCCTCAACGCTCGGTATGCGGCCGAGCAATTCCGACAGGGCAAGACGTGGGCGCAGTATCTGAAGGTCGCCCGAAGCATCGCCAATGCTATCGTGGTTCTGCACGGTAAAGGGTGCGCTCATAGCGACATTCACTTCCGCAACTTTCTGGTCAATCTGGACGAGGGGGATGCCGTCATGCTGGAGATTGACGGCGTCGTGGTGGCGGGATTTTTGCCACCGCAGGTGGCGGGGATGATGGGGTTCATGGCGCCGGAGATTCTGACGCGGGGCGAGAGGCCCAGCGAGCGCACGGACCGACACAGTCTCGCCGTTTTGATCCTGCATACACTTCTGTTTCGCAATGTCATGCAGCCGTTGATCGAATACGATCCCGATCCGAACAAGAGCGAAGAGCTGGGATGGGGGGAACACGCGCTCTTCAGCGAGCATCCTCAGGATGGGCGGCATCGCCCGCGCAACGTAGGAATGCCTTTGTACCGACAGGGAGCGTTGAGCTATCGGATGCTGACGCCGGCTTTGCAGCGGCTGACAGAGCGGGCCTTGATCGAGGGGTTGCGCGACCCGGATAAGCGTCCCTCTGCGCGCGAGTGGGAGGAAGCGCTGGCGTGCGCCTACGATGAGCTGTGGGGATGTGGGCACTGTGGCCAGCATTTCCCCTATCCGTATTGGATTCATCCTGCTCAACGTCGCACATGTCCGTTTTGCGGCGAGCGATGTCCGCCGCCTCTTCCCATCGTGTTGGAACTTTATGAGGAGCGGCAACGCTCTCAGTTCTTTCCCATCGGTCGGCGGATCGTGCTCGGACATGACTTCAAGATCTTCGGCGACATGATCGAGCCCAATCGCAAGCCGCCGCTCACACGGCGAGGTGAGCGAATCCTCGGGCATGTGGAGTGGGACAGGAGGCGGGGGAGATACCAATTGGTCAATGATGAAGGAGGCGAATGGAGGGCTCGTTCTCCTGATGGGGCACAGCGGTTTTCCGCGCGGAAAGGAGAGTCGGTGCCTCTTGTCCCGGGCCTGATGATTCATTTCGGAAAAGGCAAGCGCTTGGCCTGTGTCTTGGAAGATCGTGGATAGTTTCGGAGAGGCTGTGCGCGGGAGGATACTACTGTCCGGGGCCTCACGCGATCTCAAGATCGCGTAGGGTGTCCTCCTGGGACGCTCGCGCGTGAGGAAACGGTCGGCGGGGGAACGCCTGAAGCGTCAGGAAGGGGAGGGGAAGGATGAAAAACGTTCCTGTCCGCACCGCATCCATGGCTGACTTGGTGGACTATTATCGCCGGTGTCTCGCTTTGGAGAGGCAAAGCGAGGCGAGTTTGGATGATCGCGAACTCTTCGGCACGCGTCGGGAAGAGCCTCGATTCTGTCCCGTTTCTCTGAGTGGTGGGGGGACACCCTATGCTGTTCAAAGATCGCAGGGGGACTCTATCACGTGGGAGGAGCTACTTGCGACGCCAGCAGCGCAGCAGGCGCTGGCGCAGGTGAAGCGTCAAGAAGAAGCCGCAGTGCTTTTCGCGCCGTATCTGGCTGTCTTCACCGATGCCGAGAGTGGTCAACGGCGGTGGGAACCTGTGGCGGGGGTGTATTGTCTGCTGGAGTCGAAAGGGATGCGCGCTGATCCGGCGGATCTTTGGCTCGGGCGTCCTCTGAGCGAGGAGATCAGTGCGGAGGACTTGAGCGCGGTACGGGTTCAGCTCGAGCAAGCAGCTCGCGAGGGGCCGCTCGTCTTGGCGCGCGTTGTGGGCGATTTGCTCCGACAGCGGGGGCTCCTGATCTCGGACGTGCCCTCGCTTTCTGAGGTGACGCCTCCGGCCATTCTTCCCTGTGCGGGCTTTTGGGTCATTGGGCGTTCGACGTATGATCGCATGCTTGTTGAGGAGCTGGAGCAACTCCGAAACAGATCGAATGCGAGCACAGCGCTCGCCTTTCTCTTCAATCCGCCCCAGATGGGCCGCCCTGCCTTTGAAGACGTCCTGATGGCGCTTGCCAATCCTATCGCTCCGACGTTAAGTCAAGCGATCGCATTGGCCGCCGCGATGCGACAGCCTTTGACGGTCATCACGGGACCGCCGGGAACGGGAAAGACGCGCGTGATCGTGGGACTCATCATCCATCACCTGCTCTCTGGTCGGTCGTTGCTTTTGGCCAGTCGGATCAATCGTGCTGTGGATGCTGCGGTAGAGCTGGCCGAGCGCTTGATGGGGAGAGGATGCGTCCTGCGGACCGGTAATGAGCAGGTGCGGACACAATTGGCCCATACATTGCAGGAGTTGACGGATCGTCCCCGATGGAGTGACGAGGGCGAGCTGTTTGCTTCGGTTTTCAAAGATCGGCCTCCTTCCACTGCCCGTGTCGAATGGTCTCTCGGCGCCGTAGAAGGTGAGCTTCGCTCGTTTGGGAAGGAGTTTGCTCGCCTTTGCCTCCGGCTCAATCGAAGGGCGCGGGGATTGCGCGCGTTCGGCTTCGGCCCCGATACAAGTGGATGGGAACGCTTAGGGTGGAAGATCCGCTGGTGGCTGCTGGGGAAGCGGCAATGGCGAGATTTTCAGGCGATGTGGGAGGATCTGGAGCAGCTTCTCCAACAAGCCCATGAGCGGATGCTCCCGGCAGCCCGTCAAGCCTACACCTTCGCCTTATGGGCGCGCTTGAGTGACATGTTGCATAGGGGCCGCACCACGCTCCGCGAGGCGATGGCAGCTTTGACGGATCGGCGGACGCGTCCGAGGGCTTTCGAGCAGCTCGCCCGTTTGGGCTTTCCCATCGCCGTCACGACGCTCTCGACGGGGCAGAATCTTCCGCTTTCGGCAGGCGTCTTCGATACTCTCGTCGTGGATGAAGCGTCCTCGTGCGATCCGGCGTCCTTTCTGCCGTTGCTCTATCGAGCGCGGCGCGTTGTCATCGTAGGTGATCCCAAGCAGTTAGACCACGTGACGCGAGAGCGATGGAAGCGCGTATCGCCTGTGCCGCGCTTGCGATCGGTCACGGGAGAGCTTGTTGAGGCCTCCTTCGGCGTTTCGGCGTTCGCTCTCGCTCATCAGCTTGGCGGGGGAGAGAGCTTTTGGCTGACCGATCATTTCCGATGTCCGCCGCCGATCATCGCCTTCGCGAATGAAACTTTCTATGGAGGTCGGTTGCGCATTCACAGCGAGTGGCGAGAGCCGCAGCCTATTGTCGCGGAGCGCGTCGCCGGCGCGCATCGAACGCGCGGAGCGACAGGAAGTCTCACCAACGCCGAGCAAGTGCACGCTGCGTTTCGCATCCTGGCCGAATGGGCCGAGCGTTATCCCGAGCAGACGTTGGGACTCGTCGCCCCATACCGGGCCTTCATAGACGAGGCCCTGGAGCGCATGTACACAGAACCGACATATGAGAGTTTGCAGAAGAAGCGCGAGAGCCAGCACTTGATCATCGGGACGGCTCATCGCTTTCAAGGGAGCGAGGTGGATCGCCTCGTCTTTGCCACCGTCGCTGGTGACGACGCCGCTGGGCGTCATCAGCGGTGGATCGAGCATCCGAACCTGTTCAACGTCGCCATCACGCGAGCGCGACGTCAGCTCGTCGTGCTGCTCAGCCCTGAATTCGAGAAGCGGTCGGTTCTGGTGAAGCGACTCTTGTCGGATGCTGCGCGCACCTCGAAGATCGCAGAGGGATCTGACGTGCCGACGACAAGCGCGGGCGAGGAACGTTTCGCGCGCCGAGTCGCCGAAGAGTTGGAACGTCTGGGCGTGCGCTATCGGGTAGGATGCCGCTTTCATGGCGATCTTGTGGACTTCTTGCACGAAGGAGACGCCCCGCGGTGGGGAATTTTGCTCTGTGGATGGGAAAAGGCGATGCAGCTTGTGCCGCTGGACATTTTGGAGCTGTGGGATCGTCGGCAGGCGCTTCAAAGGCAAGGAGTGCAGGTGTGGCTCGTTTTCCCCCTCGCTCTCGACCGTGTGTGCGAACGCCTCATGAGTCTGGTTCCTTCGGTTCCGCTAGGGTGGCAGGCAGAGGCGCTCGACGAGCCTCCCTTATCACCATGAGGCGAGTGGGAGGGAGTCATCTACTGAAATGACGGGCGTGGTTGCTTTCCGACCCATGGCTTCCGACGGGGTCCCCGCGCGGGGATGCCCTCGCGCGGATCAGGCGATGCAGTATTCGCCTCAGGCGAGGGGAATTTGTCCTCGAATTCAACCTCATTCCGCTTGGAGGCGCGGACATATCGTTTTCGAACGAGCATGAGGAGTCTCTACATGGGTTCGATTAACCTCGTGCGTCGTGGCTCGCAGATACAATTTAGCAACCTGCGGAGGAGGGAGACGTGGATTATGGGGGGCACGGCTGACCTGAGGCCTCCTGGGCGGGGGCAAGCTGTGCTGCGCACGTACTCTCCCTGGCACACTTTCTCCACTGCCGATCCGAATCTGTCGGACAATACCTGTGTGCCGTGAGCATGATGCTGGGGGGAGCGTTCTGTGATGCTTCTCCCTCACTTGATCCTCGCGTCATTCGTTTGTTCTGTTCACGAACGCCCACAATAGTGTGGGCACACTTCTCCTGCAGAGATAGTTTTCGTTCATGTCACTAAGAACTATGAGGGCTTGGCTGTGAGTGAGGCCAAGCCCCCTTCCAACTCCGTCCGCTCTAGCGACCGAGCTTCCTGAGCTGCTCTTCAGTGAGTGGCTCGGCGTAGAGCATCTGCATCAAATCCGCTCCGGATTTGAGGAAGACCCACTTGGTGGGATCGGTCCGTGGGTCCTTGGGATCGCCCTTGTAGTCCACAAAGTCCAGTTGGAGCGCCTCCTGCCAATCGGGCGGGATGGGGATGACGCCCTTGGTGAAGATGAGCTTCTGCCCGTCCCACTTGGAGAGCGTGATCTTGCCCGTGTTCCTGTATTCCCTGAGAGCCTCGCTGGCGTGGCACTCTGTGCACGCGCGGCCCTGCTTGGTGACCGTGTGGGCGCGGAAGGGCGCCACGGCCACAAACGACGTGCCCCCGTAGGTTAGGGTCATCAGCGTGCCCGAGTAGACCTTGTTCGTCCCTTTGCGGTTGAGCAGCAACGTGAAGTCGCGCATCACGCCGTAAGGGCGCTTGATGTCTGCCGCCACGTCGCTCTCAAAGTGGCAGTTATAGCAGGTGATGACAGTCTGGCTGTGGCAGCTGGTGCAGTGAACGGTCTTCTCGTGCACGGCGTGGGCCGCGTTCGCTGGGAGTGGAGTATGGCACGTCTCGCAGCTCGCATCCATAGCCCCGGGCTCCAGCCACGACGCGTACTTGATTCCGTCGCCGTGCATCTCGCGGCTGGTGTGACAGGCCATGCAGTCCATGCCCTTGGCGCGATGAACATCGGAGTAGTTGGCGATCTCGATGGCCTGGCGCCGATGGCACTTCAAACACGTCTCTTGCTTGACCTTATCCCCAGGCTGGACGTGACAGTCTCGGCAGCTTGGAGTGTAGGTAGCCGGATCGACACTAGTGCCGTCGGCGTAGGTCCCCGGGTGGCACTTGAGACAGCCCAACTGCTCGATGGGGATATTGGTGAGCATTTCAAAGCCCCCGTTCTCTCTGCTATACCAAGTGCGCTTGCCCTCGCGCGTCGCATGGAGGCTTGTCGGGAAAGTCTGATCCGGGTCCTGCAGTGCTGACGAGTGGGCTTGAACGAGCGCTGCCTCGAAGTGATGGATGGGCCGTGATGGGGCCGACTTCCACGGGTCCGACCCGACAAGCGCCCCGATGCAGAAGACTACGGCTGCTGCTACTAGGAGCTTCTTCATGAGTCCACCTCCTTTCTCGCGCTCTTTGGGGAAAAGCAGACGAACTCTTCGACGCCGGCTTACGACCACGACATTTCCCGTCCTGCTCTTCCCCATGTGACGTCCTCCTGTCCTTCGTTAAGAAATGCAAATCGAATGCCAGTACCCAGCGCGTGGTGAAGGCCTCAAAGATCCAACGAATTAGCTTTGGTCGCTTCACATGCGAGCCTGACCGGGGCAAGGCTGCTGGGCTTTATCCCCCATTGCCGCGCGTGTTTTCACCGGGCAAGGTGATGGTCAAGAGCGCATCAGGCGTTGGGAGAACGAGTGAGGATGTCATCTGTTAGTAATGACGACCGTGGTTGCCTCCTGACCCCTGGCTTCAGATGCCGTTCAGAAGACGACTGGGCGGCACTTCAACGGGAACGGCCTGTGTAATGGTGATCCGTCGAAGCGTGACCGAACAGAGATACGCGCAGAGCAGGACACCAGCGTCCACGGCTTCTCGTCCGGCTCGGGCAAGCTCCGGATCGGCGTGGGCATCGAGCCGCAGCCGGTGTGCATCCTCTCGTTGGATGAACCAGATCACGGCAGCGCGCATCCCCGATTGAGCCGCTTGCGCGAGCTGTCGCAGCTGGCGAGCGCCTCGTGCTGTCGGAGCGTCCGGGAAGAGAGCGACCCCTTCTTCTACGCGCGTGCACGACTTCGTCTCCACGAGCCATACGCCGTCGGCGGTCTCTACGCGGAAATCTATGCGCTCATTCCCGAAGGAGATTTCTCGTTCCCATGAGCAGACCGCGCCGACAGGCGGAAGGCCCCCAGCATGAAGGGCGGCTTCCCATAGACGATTCGGCAGATGGCTGTCTACGCTCACCCATCGGCGGCCGTGCCGTACAAGCAGTAGCGTCCCCCACGTTCGACCATATCCTTCGGGATGCACCCGCACGGGAGCATCCACCTGAAGCAGTTCCAGCAAACGCCCAGAGTTAGGGAGATGCACATAGCGCACGCGATCCTCGATGACGACTTCCGCGGCGAAGCGATTCGTGCGCCGCAGGAATCGGCCTGGAAGCAACGGCTGAGGCAGTCGCCACTCGATGCGCACCGTTCATGAGTATAGGTCATCCTAGTTCGATCCGGGAATTCGATCCAGGGAGCGAATACGGAGTCGTCCTGACAAGGTGATGATCCCTCGACATTCCGAGGGTTCTCGTCTATCATATCTCGTTTTTCAAACGGTCGTTTGATACGAGCGTCGTTCGTCGCCAAGGGGGAACGAGATGCCAACGCGAGAGGTCTATTGGAATATCTCCCATGTTTGGGTCATGTATGCTTTGCTCGTGCCCACGCTGCTCATCTTCGGATATGGGATGTATCGTCATTACCGGCTGTGGCGGCGTGGGCGGTCGTATCCGCTTCGGTGGGGAGAAGTGTGGCTCCGGGGGAAGATGCTCGCAGCGGAGATCTTCGCCCATCGGCGAATGCTTCGGGAAGCTTCTTCCGGGTTCTTTCATTTCGCCCTCTTTGCCGGATTCGTCGTCCTCTTTTTGGGGACGCTCGTGGTGATGATTCACGAGGATTTCAAGATTCGGATCATGCAAGGGGCGTTCTACCTCTACTTCCAGTCGCTCGCTCTGGACGTCTTCGGCGTGCTGGCGATCGCAGGTGTCATAATGCTTGCGGCGAAGCGCTATCTCGAGCGCCCCGCTCGCCTGCACGCAAACGTCCCTGAGCGAGAGGGTGCGCGACGGCAACGGCCTTGGGAAGACGCGGGTATGCTTGTCCTCATCTTCCTCATCCTGATTACCGGCTTCCTCATCGAAGGGTTGCGAATTGCCGCCACGCGCGACCCGTGGGGTCCATGGTCTCCTGTCGGCTGGCTCCTCGCTCAGTTGTTCCAGGCGCATTGGAACGTGGCGACGATGCGAAGTGTTCATCGGTTCCTCTGGTGGTTCCACCTTGTGCTCACTTTCGGACTCATCGCCTGGTTGCCGTACACGAAGCTCCGGCACGTCTTCACGGCGGCGGCGAACATCTTCCTGCGTTCACTAGAGCCGGCGGGCGCACGACTCAAGCCGCTTGATCTGGAGGTCGCCGAGACATTGGGCGTCGCTCGAATCGAGGATTTCACCTGGAAGGATCTGCTCGATCTGGATGCGTGCACGGAATGCGGTCGGTGTCAGCAGGAATGTCCGGCCACGGCTACGGGAAAGCCCCTCTCGCCGAAGACGCTCATTCTCGATTTGCGGGAAGCCTTATCCGCGTCAACCCGAGAGAGCGTTCCGCTGATGGAACGATTCCTCCGCCAGGAGACGCTCTGGTCGTGTACGACGTGCATGGCCTGCACGCAGGCGTGTCCGGTCTTCATCGAGCATGTGCCGAAGATCGTGAACATGCGCCGGTATCTCGTGATGGAAGAAGCGCGCGTGCCGGAGGGAATGGCCGAAGCGCTTCGGTCGTTGGAGGATCGCGGTCATCCCTTTCGCGGCGCGATGCTGTCGCGGACCGATTGGTGCCGCGATCTCCCGGTCTCGCACATTCGAGAAACCGATCGCATAGACTTCCTGCTCTGGGTCGGCTGTGCTTCTGCGCTCAATGAACGGAATCAGCGGGTCGTCCGGGCACTCACCCACGTGTTGCGAGCTGCCGGCCTTCGGTTTGCCATCCTCGGCTCGGAGGAGCGTTGCACAGGCGATCCGGCCCGGCGGATTGGAAACGACTACCTCTTTGAGCAGCTCGCGCGCGAGAACATCCAGCGCTTGAACGGGTACGGAGTGCGGAAGATCGTGACCGTGTGTCCACACTGTTTCAACTGCTTCGCTCACGAATATCCGTCGTTCGGAGGGCACTACGAGGTGCTCCATCACACCCAGCTTCTGGCCGATCTCATACGGACAGGGCGGATTCAGCCGAGGCGTCCTTTGGCGTCGGCCGTGACCTATCACGATCCCTGCTACCTCGGGCGATATAACGGCGTCTATGAGGCGCCACGGGAAGTCATCCGCTCATGCGCGCGCGATGTGCGCGAGATGTCGCTCTGTCGCGACCGTGCCTTTTGCTGTGGCGCCGGGGGGGGATTGATGTGGATGGAAGAGCTGGGGGAGCGTATCAATCATAAGCGGGCTGGGCATACGCTCGAGACCGGCGCGGAGGCCGTCGTCGTCTCTTGTCCCTTCTGCCTGATTATGCTCGAGGATGGGGTCAAGGCGCGGGCTGCAGGACGCTCTGTTGAGGTTCTCGATATTGCTGAGCTGTTAGAACGAGCCGTGAGCGAGGGCGGGGGAGAGTGATCGTGAATACCTAGTGCTTCTGCCGATGGGACTCCACAAGCGATCTGGCGGTCTGGAGTATACCCGCCTGGCGAAGATAGCTGAGGTTCAGACGTGAGGTGGGGCAAAGAGGGACGATGACCAGGAAGCAGCCCGATCGGTGGAGCCAGACCGTGGAGTCGGAAGCACGGCCACCATCCTTAATGCTTCGTAGAGGGAGGAGGAGATGGGATTCTTCTACGGGTGGGTGATCGTCCTGATCTCTGCCATAGGGTTACTCTTTAGTCTTTCCACGTTGGTTGCACTCACGTTCGGCATATTCATGAGAGCGCTTGCGGAGGAGTTCGGCTGGAATCGCGCGGAGATCTCTTTAGCATATTCGATCGCACTCCTCTTGTTGGCGATAGCTTCTCCACTGATCGGAAAGATGGTGGATCGGTGGGGGGCACGCCGTGTGATCACTCTGGCTGCTGTTCTCTTCGGAGGGGCTCTGATGAGCCTTGCGCTTCTTACTCCTCGCCTTTGGCATTTCTATCTCGTCTTTTCTGCGGTGGTGATCATCGGCGGGGGGGCGTCACTCATTCCATACAACCGAGTCATTTCCACTTGGTTCGACCGAAGGCGTGGTCTTGCCCTTGGTCTCAGTATGGCGGGCTTGGGGATCGGAGCCTTTCTGATGCCCGCACTTGCGCATTATTTGATCACCCATTGGGGATGGCGCACGGCATACGCGGTGTTGGGAAGTTTCCCCATCGCGATCGTCGCTCCCCTTGTCGGACTGTGGTTCAGAGAAGAGCCTGAGGATTTGGGACTATTGCCAGATGGAAGACCGGACAGCAGCATGCGGAGTGCGTCTGGGGCCGAGGGGGCTTGGGGAATGAGCCCGTCCGAAGCGTTGCGAACGCGAACCTTTTGGATCATGGGGACGGCTTTCTTCCTCATGTCTCTCTGCGTGATTGGGATCATGGTTCATCTGGCTCCGTTGCTGATGGACCGCGGATTTTCGGAGGCACAAGCGGCGTGGGCCATGTCTGTCTTCGGCGTCGCACTCCTTCTGGGACGAGTCACTTGTGGGATTTTGTTGGATCGGTTCTTCGCCCCGTATGTCGGGGCGTCTTTCTTCGGCGCCGCTGCCATAGGCATTCTGCTTTTGTGGCTTGAGGTTCAAGGGGTTGCTGCTTTCTTCGCGGCGTTTTTGGTAGGGCTCGTCATGGGAGCAGAGGTAGATGTGATCGCCTATTTGGTGAGTCGGTATTTCGGGCTGCGCTCCTTTGGGGAGATCTATGGATATGGCTTCTCCCTGTATCTCTTAGGCGGGATGGTTGGTCCCCCTCTTATGGGGGCGAACTTTGAGGCTCTGGGATCCTACTCCGAGGTCCTGCTGGGGATGTTGGGAGCGGTGCTTGTGGCGGCTGTCCTCATGACTCGCTTAGGAGAGTATCAAACGGAAGTCGGTTGGGGACGATGGGCTCGCGCTTGAGGGCAGAGATCTGGGATATGGGTGTGAGCGAACCCTTCTTCTGGAAGCTTGTTCTGCAGAGGGTGAATATAGGGGAACGTCCTTCTCGGAAACGCCGGCTTTGGATAGTCTCGACTTTGGTCCTCAAGTTCAGATATGAGTTGGAACAAGGAGGGAGGCGATGGCTAGGGAGGAGGTCAAAGCCGTCCCAACGATGGCTTGCCGCTGCCGGAAAGTTTCCTTGGGGATCGGCTTTCCCCCATCGAGAGGTTTTCCCCGCTTACCTGTACTCCAACTCGTGTCCGAATCCCAGGCGAAGATGGGGCTTGACTCAATGGGGAAGGTGTGGTAATTTACCAAACGGTTGGTTGATCCAGGATGCGGGGAGTCGTGACGCGCGATCAGGGGTGGGAGTGATTGGCCTCTTGGCCTTTTGCTCCCTGGAGGCGGTGCGGACGGAGAGTGCTCGAGCAGACGTGGGTGGATCATGTAATTGCGGAGTATGCGAGGCCGGTCGCGCTTGTCTGACCGGAACAGCGGTAGCTTGCCTCGCCGATTCCGCCGGAGATCCCGCGCATCCGTGATGAGGAGCCGCGTGGTGGAATCCCAAAGCGCACATGTTCCTGTAAAGGCCTTGGATCATGTGGGTATTGCTGTCTGGTCCATTGAGGAGGCGCTCGTCCTCTTCCGCGACGTGCTCGGAGGCGAGTTCCTGATGGGCGGAGACGATGAGAAGCTGGGCATCCGCACGGTCCAATTGCGGTTCCCGCCGGGAGTGAAGCTCGAACTTCTACAACCGATTCGCTCCGATTCGTTTCTCCATCGCTTCTTGCAAAGACGTGGTCCCGGCGTGCATCATCTCACGTTCATCGTGTCGGATCTCCCTGAGGCTCTCGAAGTCTTTCGCTCTCAGGGATTTGAGACCGTCGGGACGGACCTCTCCGCTCCGACGTGGCGGGAGACCTTCCTTCGACCGAGATCGGCTTTTGGCGTACTCCTGCAGGTTGTGGATACGACGCTTCGTTGGGATATCCCGGTGGAGGGGATTCGGCTGGAGGATGTTTTGGCAGGGCGCGTGCGATGGCAGGAAGACCGCCCAGTGCTTCGCCCGGAGGGCAGCCTCGCGGGAGAAGACGCATCATCTCCCTGACCTCGGGGGGTTAGGAAAAAGGAAGCGACGAATATGTCCGTTCGCAGGATCGACCTGGCTGGTATTCCGAATTCCTACTGGTCTGCTATTGATAACTTGATGGCACTCCAGATGTATGAGGGGACGTTTCGAAATACCGTTGTGGTGCTTCGATTCAGCGAAGAACGTCCCTCCCTGAGCATTGGGATCAACGATGATGGGGATCGGATGGACCCGCAGCGCGTGCGTGAGCGCGGCCATGTCCCATTTCGGCATCTCTGTTGTGGGGGAGGGGCTGGGGCGTTCACAACGGGTCTGCCATTGATTCTTTACTATTACCGAAAGCCCTACAAGAAGCCGGATGTCACCCTTCTGTCCCAATCCGATCTGAACGGTCAGGCGAATGCGATGGCTCTTCGTCGGTTTGGCTTCACTGCTGAATATCGGGCCATTGGAGATACGGAGATTCTCGTCGGGGAGACTCGCTATAAGGTCATGGCGAGTTATGCCGGCAATTATGCTCTGCCCGATTACTGGTCGGCGTGCAGTTCCATCATTTGGGGACCCCTTCCTTCTCATACGGCTCGAGCCTATGGGGAGTGCATCTATCACTATCCGGAGAAGTTCGAGGATAAGGAGACCAAGACGCCGCAGGCGCGGATGAAGCCGCTCAAGGAGGTGGCCGAACAGCAGGGAATCGCGATAGACTGCGAGGAAGTCATTGATGCTGTGATCGAGGAGAACGTGCGAGCCCTTATGGGGGAGAGTGTCATCGTCCGAGAGGCATGGGCTCCCGAGGAAGAGGAGGAATTAGCGCGGACGGTGCCCTTTTTCGAGAGCGAGACGTGGATCAAGCGGCTTTCCACGAAGCAGCTCTGTGCGATGGCGCCTGCGGGGAGCCGATTAGGTGTCGCTGTTTACAAGGCCCGCAAGCTGATCAAGGCGAGTCTCATCCTCGACGAGCGTGGAGAGATTCAGGATTGCTTGCTCACGGGCGATTTCTACTGGAGGCCGCAACCGACGCTCTTCTCCCCGGGCGCTCTGCAGTACTTCCGCGATGCTCTGCGCGGTCTTCCCTTGGTGGAGGAGGAGGCGATCAGAGCTGCTATTGAGGACGTCTTCTCTCGACCGGATTTCGAGATGCCGCTGATCCGGCCCGGGGATGTCCTCCAAGCGATTCGGAGAGCGGGTGAGCGACTTGTGCCGGTCGAGGCGTACGAGGAACCGCTCAAAGCACATGCTGGATGAGGGTGACGAGGAGGGCTGCTATGTCAGAGGCTTACTGGGAGGCGCCGTTGGAGACGATGCCGCGTGAGGAGCTTCTTCGTTGGCAGGAGGAGCGACTTCGGCAACAACTCGCCTACGTCTATGAGCATTCCCCTTATTATCGGCGCGCTTTCGACGAGGCCGGCGTCGCGCTGAGCGACATTACGGGCCTGGATGCATTTGCGGCTGCCGTACCCTGTCTGACCAAGATGCAGATCATCGAGGATCAGCGCGAGCATCCGCCATTTGGTCGGCTGGTGACTGTGGGACCGGAGGATTTGATTCGCATCTACTGGTCTCCCGGACCAGAATTGATCGTCCTCACACCGTCGGATTACGCGCACGTCATTGATCTTGCCGCCAAGGCGTTCTATACCTGCGGCGTTCGCCGGGAGGACATTGTGAACGTGACGTGCACATATCATTGGGTCATCGCGGGGACGGTCATTGACGAAGCCTTCCGAAAGATCGGATGTGCGGTGATCCCGGGAGGGGTCGGGCAGAGCCGGATGCACGTGGACGTCATGCGGACGACGCGCACGACTGTGCTCTTTGCGTTTTTCACCTTCGCCGAAGAGCTCGGGAAGGTGGCCGTCGAGATGGGGCTTGATCCCGCACGCGATCTCTCGCTGCGTCTGGCCATTGTGACGGGAGAGCTGCGCGCGCGCACCCTGCGTGGCGAGCTGGAACAGACCTTTGGTGCCCAAACGCGGGAGATTTATGGGACGAGTGAAGTTCCTTTTGTCGCGGCCGAATGTTCGGCGGGCGGTGGTATGCACCTGGACCCGCGCTTCATCGTAGAGGTTTTGGATCCACAGACGGGGAAGCCCGTCTCAGCAGGCGAGAGTGGCGAGCTGGTGATCACCGACTTGGTGAAGAGAGCGCAGCCGAGCATTCGCTATCGAACCGGCGACATCACCGAAGGGCTCGACGACGCGCCCTGTCCTTGTGGGAGGACGACGCCGAAGATGAAACCGATCCTCGGGCGGATCGGGCAGATCCCTCGGGTGAAGGGTCTTTTCATCGTCCCTCGGGAAGTCGAGGAGGTCATCGGCCGACATCCGGAGCTCGGGCGATTTCAACTCATCGTGGATCGTCCGGAGATTCGCGATCGGCTCATGGTGAAAATCGAACTGCGGAGCGCGGCTGATGAAGCGAGTTTGCGGGAGAGGCTTCTGGGAGAGCTCAAGGAGAAGATTCGGGTGACGGCCGATGAGATCATCTTCGTGCCGGAGGGGACGCTTCCGGCCGATGCTCCGGTTGTTGAGGACCTCCGGCGGGTGTGAGTTCATAGATGAGGACTCCAAACATGCGAGTCGGGCTATGATGAACAACAAGGAGTAGCAACCCGCAGTGGATCACCCTCAATCAAAGCGACCGATCTGGTGGAGTCGTCACGACATACGACCGTTCACGCTCAATGATGAAGAGGCGTGGCAGCTCATCACCTCTCCGCCCTGGCGTTGTGTTATCGCCTGGGTCACCCGAGAGAATCAGCCTGTGATTGCACCCATGGCGTATCAGGTGCTCGATGGGAAGATCATGCTCACGACCACGAAGAATCGAGATAAGGTGAAAGCCTTTCGGAGGAACCCAGCGATCTCCGTCTGCTTCCAGAACGCCGAGGGTTCCAAACACGTGACCGTGCGCGGCTACGTGGAATTTTCCGAGGACCCCGAGCTCGTCCGCCGCTGGATCACATCTTTTGTGGAGAGCTACGGGTCCAGCCTGAGCGCGGAAGAGAAGCAGCTCGAAATCGCACGCTACAGCAGCCCGGATCGGCTCATCCTCATTGTGCATGGTGGAGAAGATGCGAACCTTCGATCGGGAGAAGATGATCCAGGCCGAGAGGGAGAATCGGGACGTGTGGAATTCGGATGCCGCGTCTCCATGAAGGACGTCTCCTATGGCGACGGGGAAAGCTAACAAGATTGTGACCCTTGCCGAAGCGGCTGCGCTCGTGCGCGATGGCGATGTCATCGCCCTACAGGGCATGGGGACGCAGATGAGTCCTCTGGCGCTCGTGCGCGAGCTCATTCGAGCCCGCAAACGTGATCTCACGATCGTGATGATCGTCGGCGGGATTGGGCTTGATTGGTTGATCGCCGCCGGATGTGTGCGGCGCGTCATCGCGATCATCGTTAACCTCGACGAGTTTGGTATGGCGTATGCCTTCCGCCGGGCGGTGGAGGCGGGCGAGGTCTTCATGGAGGAGTACAGCGAGCATCAGCTCTTCTCGCGGCTTCTGGCCGGAGCTTATGGTCTTCCGTTTATGGTCACTCGATCGGGCCTCGGTACCGACCTCCTCGCTCTGCATCCGGATACGACGCAGGTCATCCGCTGTCCATTCACCGGGCAGGAGGTTGTCGCGTGCCGAGCGCTCGTCCCGGACGTGGCTATCCTTCATGCGCATCGCGCCGATCGCTATGGTAATGTCCAGTTCTTCCCCAAGCCCATCTGGCTCGACGCGGACGTCTTCCCTCGCGCGGCGAAGAAGGTCATCGTCACCGTCGAGGAAATCGTCGAGGATGAAGAGATCCGGCGCACGCCTATTCACACGGGCATTCCGTATTTCAAGGTGGATGCTGTCGTCGAGGTTCCCTATGGAGCTCATCCGTGTTCCCTTTATCCCGTTTATGCCTTCGACCGCGCGTTCTTCCAGGAATATGCGGCGGCTTCGCGGACGGCCGAAGGCACGCGCGCTTTTCTGGAGACGTACATCTACGGTCCGGCCTCGCACGAGGAATATCTACAGCGGGTGGGAGGGGCAGAGATGCTCCTTCGCATTCGAAAGTGGGAGTGATCCATGGTGGAGATCGCTCGCGAATACACGGTTGATGAGCTGATGGTCGTCACGCTAGCGCGGCAGTTCACGAACGAGGATATCGTTTTGAACGGAACGGTCTCCTTCATTCCGGTAGCGGCAATCATGCTGGCGCGTGCCACGCATGCTCCGGGGCTCACCTGGGTCGCAGGCGCTGTCGGCGTGGATGCTCAGCCCGAGCCTCTCTCGGGCAACACGCTCGATCCGACGATGTGGACGCGATGCGTCATGTATCTGCCGCAGGAACATATGTGGTCCTACGTGCATCGCGGTGTTCTGGAGACCTTCTGCATCCGCGGCGCGCAGATCGATAAGTATGGGAACGTCAACAACACGGTCATCGGCGACTACGCACGGCCCAAAGTGCGGCTCCCCGGATCGGCCGGGATGGGCGACATGGGATCCCTCGATAAACGGATCTTCATCTGGACGACGACGCACACTCCGAGGACGTTTGTGGAGCGTGTGGATTTCCGATCCTGTGCGGGGTACCTCGACGGGGGGGATTCGCGAGAGCGGCTGGGGTTGAAGAACGGCCCGCAACTGGTCATCACGAACCTGTGCGTGATGGATTTCGAGCCGGAGAGCAAGCACATGCGGCTCAAGTCGCTGCATCCCGGCGTCACCGTTGAGGACGTTCAGGCGCAGACGGGATTCCGATTGATCATCCCTTCGGAGGTCTCTCAAACGGAGCCTCCGACGGTGGAGGAGTTACGGTTGCTGCGTGAGGTCATTGATCCGCGAGGGATGCGGAAACTGGAATTTCGCAGCACGGCAGCGCGGACCTGAGGGAGGCGACCTTGTGTCGTACGAGAAGCCTGAGCGAGAGCGCATGAGGCGATCGCGCGTGGAGGTAGGCGCTCCGGGCGGGATCATGCCGCCCTTTGAGAAGGTCGTCGAGCAGGCGCAGCGGGCGGAGGCGAAGGGGTATGATGCCGTCTGGTGGCCCTGTCACCTGATGGGGTGGCATCCACAGGCGATCTGGAGACCGGAGATCACGCCTTTGGCGAGGACTCAGGCGAATGCAGATACCTATTTCGATCCCGTTGCGACGATCGCAGCCGTAGGCATGCAGACGACGCGCATTCGACTCGGGATCGGCGTCACTGATGTCATTCGTCGCCATCCGGCTATGTTGGCGCAGTCGGCCCTCACCCTCGATCACATCACGCGCGGGCGGGTGATCCTCGGCCTCGGCTCGGGTGAACGCTTGAATATCACGCCTTATGGGCTTGAGTTCGACCAGCCTGTCTCTCGGCTCGAGGAGGGTCTGGCGATTATTCGTCGGTTATGGGAGTCGGGGGGGCGGCCAATAGATTTCGAGGGAAGATTCTGGCGTCTCGAGAGCGCCGTGCTGGGCCTCCGGCCTTATGGGGACCGATACCCCCCGATTTGGATCGCCGCTCATGGGCCGCGCATGCTGCGTCTGACCGGACGCTATGCCGACGGGTGGTTGCCAACGAAGATGACTCCTGCCGAATATCGAGAGAGGCTCATGTCCATCCGTCATGCTGCTCGCGATGCTGGGCGCGATCCTGAGGCCATTACGCCAGGCATGCTCGCCTATGTGCTCGTGGATGAGGATCGCACTGCGGTCGCCCACATGATGGAAGCCATTTTAGTGAAGGCCCTCTGTTTGCTTCTGCCCGCGGATGTGTTCCTCCGATTTGGGGGCGAGCCTCCATTGGGTTGGGGAGCGAGTGGTTTTCACGACTACATTCCCGCGCGCTTCGGATACGAAGAGGCCCTCGCGGCGATCCGAAAGGTGCCGCGCGAGGTCGTCGCTTATTTCACGCTTCATGGGACGCCCGAGGACATTGCCGAGCAAATTGGGGAGCTCGCGGAGGTTGGCCTTCGGCATATCGTGCTGTGGAATATCACTCCGTTTGCCGATCCCTCGCGCACTCGTGCCTCCTTTCAGGCCTTAGATCGGGTGCGGGAGCTCGTGTCGGGGATCGGGTGATTCGCTGGGAGGGGGGAGAGAGGGGGATGCGTTTTCTCCAGAAACGAGCGTTGGTCACCGGGGGGGCATCTGGTATTGGACGAGCGATCGTCGAGCGATTCATCGCCGAGGGAGCAGCCGTCGCCATCTGCGATCTCGATGGCGAAGTGGCGCGTGCTCTCGTCGAGGCGCTTTGCGCTCGGGGAGCGCGCGTCACAGCCGTCGTCGGCGATGTCTCGCGGCTCGTGGATGCGGAGCGCATGGTCGCGGAGGCCGTGGCTTTCTTGGGCGGGCTCGACATTTTGATCAACAATGCGGGGATTGAGACGATCGGTTCGGTTACGACGGCGCAGGACGAGGAGTGGGAGCGGCAGATCGCCGTCAATCTCAACGGCGTCTATCGCATGAGTCGGTTCGCGATTCCCGAGATCATCCGGGCCGGTGGAGGAGCGGTCGTCAACATCGCTTCGGTCGGCGGTCTCGTGGCTGTGCGGGAATTCTCCGCCTATGGAGCTTCGAAAGCCGCCGTTATTCAACTCACACGCAGCATGGCCGCCGATTATGCGGAATATGGCGTTCGCGTCAACTGCATCTGCCCGGGGCCGGTGGAGACCCCCTTACTCGAACGCGCGTGTCGGCGCGTATCTGGGGACAAGAGCCCGGAGGAGGTCCGACGGATGTATGCGGAGCTGACCCTTCTCAAACGCATCGCGCGGCCCGAGGAGATCGCCAGTTGTGTCGCGTTCCTCGCTAGCGAGGAGGCCAGTTATGTGACCGGAGCGGTCCTGGTCGCCGATGGGGGATTCACGGCTCAGTGAGCGACGTTCCTTCGACGATGGAGGACGCACTATGACGGCTCAATCCGAGGATATCGTGCGCGCCTATTTCGCGGCTGTGAATGAGGGGCGTTTGGAGGAGCTGGTCGCGCTCTTTGCGCCCGAGGCCTCGCTTCATTTTCCGCTCTCGAATCCGATTGTCGGGCGCGAGGCGATCGGTCGGTTCTATGAGACCATCCTGCAGTTTTACCCCGAGCGGTTCGACGAGGTGCGGCGGCTCTTCTTCAGCCCAGAGGGAGATGTCGCCGCAGAGATTCACTTCGCGGGGACAACCCGGACCGGACGACGGGTCGTCTTCGAAGCTGTTGACCTCTTTACCCTCCGCGGGGGACGCATCGAGAAGCTCCAAATCTTTTACGACAGTGCCCGTGTCCTGGAGATGATTGGGGCACGTCCGGAGGTGTGAGACCGGGAGCGATGGTGGCGCTCTACCAAGAGGTCATCGAATGGCCGCGCCTGACGTATGGAGCGGCTTTGGACCGTCTCGCGGCGCAAGCCCCTGATCGAGAGGTATTCGTCTTTCATGACGTTGGGACGGGATGGGGAGCGCCTCGGCGCCCGTATACGGCGAGGGAGTTCGCGGCCGAGGTGAATCAGTTGGCGCGCGGGCTTCTGGCGCTCGGCATTGCGGCGGGGGAGCGTGTCGCGCTTTGGATGGCGAATTTGCCGGAGGCTGCCAGTGCGCAATTCGCCATTGCGAAACTCGGCGCCGTGGTGGTCCCGATCAACATGCGCTTCAAGGCGGGCGAACTCGAATATGTGCTCCGGCAGTCTGAGGCGGGGACGCTCATCATGATGGATCGCTTCCTGGAGACCGATTACGTGGCGATGGTGCGTCAGGTGTGTCCGGAGGTGATCCGATCGGTTCCGGGGCGACTCCGATCGCGCCGGTGTCCGCACCTCAAGCGTCTCATTGTGCTCGGGCATCGATCGCCTGGGATGTTCGCCTATCAGGATGTGCTCTCGCTCGGGCGATCAGATCTGGATCGTGCTCTTCGCGAGCGGGAGGCGGCCGTGACTCCCGACGACGTCGTGCTCATTCAATATACGTCCGGCAGCACGGCGTTTCCGAAAGGGGTCATGCTCTCGCACGATCAGACCTTGCGCAATGCGTTCATCATGGCCGGGAGGGCTGGCTTTGAGACGAGCGACCGTGTGCTTTCGGCCATGCCGATGTTTCATATCGGAGGCTCCGTGTGCGCTTTGCTGGGAGCGATCACACGGGGCTATGTTCTACACACGATGACCAAGTTCGATGCCGGGGAGACGCTTCGCCTCATTGAAGAGGAGCGAATCACCGCCTATATCGGTATCGAGACGATGTTCCTCATGCTTCGCGATCATCCCGACTTCCGGCGGCGCGATCGCTCGAGCCTGAAGAAGGGGTGGGCTGCCGGCTCTCCCACGCTCCTGCGCATGATCGCTGAAGAGATCGGCATCCGCTTCGTTTGCTCCGTCTACGGCCTCTCCGAGGCCAGCCCGAACGTCTGCATCACCGATTGGCGGGACTCGTTCGAAAAGCGAATAGGGACGAACGGCCGCCCCCACCCGGGGGTGGAGGTGGAGATCCGCGATCCGGAGTCAGGCGAGCGCTGTCCTCCAGGTCAACCGGGTGAGATCTGGGTGCGAGGCTACAATGTGATGAAGGGCTACTACAATATGCCCGAGGAGACGGCTCGCGCCCTCGATCCCGAGGGGTGGTTGCATACGGGCGATCGTGGTCTTCTGACCGAGGATGGATATCTCATTTTTCTGGGGCGGTGGAAGGACGTCGTGCGCGTGGGGGGAGAGAACGTCTCAGCTCTGGAAGTCGAGAATTTCCTGCTCACTCATCCCAAGGTCGCCGCCGTGGCCGTCATTGGCGTGCCCGATTCGCGATGGGGGGAAGTTCCGGCGGCCTTTGTAAAGCTCACAGATGGCGCGCATCTGACGGAGGAAGAGGTTATTGCTTACTGTCGCGAAAACCTGGCTTCATTCAAAGTCCCGCGATACATTCGATTCGTTCGGGAGTTTCCTATGACTGGGAGTGGGAAGATTCAAAAGTTCCTGCTCCGAGAGCAGCTCCTCGCTGAGTTAAGGGAAATGGCCTCTTGATCCTCGAGACGGATCCTTTCACGGAGAGCGTGTCTGGGAAAGATGCCCTCCCAGGGCATTTCAATTCCTTTCGGAGGTGACACCATGGGCCGATGGAAAAAGAGCGTGCGTCCGTTATGGACCATTGGGCTCTTCTTGTTTCTGGGCTTCTTGAGCCAGACCTCTGTCTTCGCTCAAGGAGCTGTGACGACGGCGACCGTCACGGGGGACGTCGCCGATAGAGCCGGCGCGGTAGTCCCCGGGGCTCGAGTCGTCATCAAAAACCAGGAGACGGGATTAGCTCGCGAGACGACAACGGGGGAGCAGGGGCAATTCGTTCTCTCCCAACTTCCGGCCGGGCGTTACGACCTGAGCGTTGAAGCTCCAGGATTTAAAAAAGCCATCGTACGGGATGTGGTGCTCACTGTCGGAGCGACAGAGACCGTGCGCATTACGCTCGAGGTCGGTGAGCTCACCGAAAGCATTGACGTGAGCACGGAGGTCGTCCCTGTTGTCGAGACGACGAAGGTCGAAGTCAGCTCGGTCATCTTGCCCGTCCAGGTGCGCGAGTTGCCGTTGAATCAACGCAGTTTCACGGCTCTGGTTACGCAGCAGCCGGGACTTGTGCGCATGACGAATGCGACTCCGCCGACGGTATTGGGAGCGGCCACGAACACCGGGTCCTATATCAGCGCGAATGGGTTGATGGGATCCTCGGTCGCGTATCTCATTGACGGCGTGAACTTCAGCAACGGGAATTTCACGGCGCCGGGGACGGCCGCCGCGGGCGACATGCCTGGCGTCGAGGCGATTCAGGAGTTCAAGGTGATCACCCATTCTTTCAGCGCCGCTTACGGAGGGGCCTCTGGTGCTGTCGTCAGCTTCGCCACGCGCAGCGGCACCAATGAGCTGCACGGGAGCGCTTATGAGTTTGTGCGCAACGACGTCTTCGATACGCGCTCGTTCTTCGATCGCGAGAAGCCACCGTTTCGACGGAACCAGTTCGGCGCGGCTCTCGGTGGCCCTCTCCGTCGGGATCGGGCCTTTTTCTTCACCAACTACGAGGGCTTGCGTCAGCGGCTGACGACGACGGAGATCTCCTTCGTCCCGAGCGAATGTGCGCGGAATGGGGGGCTTGGAGGGACGTGCGACTTCCCGGTCATTGGTCCGGGGGGACAACCTGTCGCCATCTCCCCAGCGGTGAAGGCGATCCTCGATCTGTATCCGAAGCCGAACGGCGCCGATCTCGGAGCGGGAGTCGCCGAATATATCTTCCCGAACCGTCAACCGACGCGGCAAGATTTCGGGCTCGTTCATCTGACGTCCGCGCTCTCGCCAAGCGATCAGTTCGCTGGCCGATACTCGATCACGGACGCCGATGCGACGGCGGCCTTTCATTTCCCGAACTTTCAGTTCGTGCGAACAGACCGCGTGCAGAACTATCTGCTGCGTTGGTCACGCGTCTTCACGCCTCGTCTCGTCAATACGGCCAGCTTCAGCTACTTGCGCTCTCGCGTCTTCGCGGCCACTGAGCCCACCTTCCCTTTGCGTCCGGAACAATTCACAGGCAATCCCGCTCGAAAGACGATCGGCGTGATTTCGGTTGGCGGCGGTACAGCCGGCACCGTGAGCGGCACCCTGACGCTTTTGGGGAACGATGACGCCAGCCCCTTCCGTCTCGTGCGCAACAACTTCGTCTTCAATGACGATCTCGTCTATACACGGGGCGCTCATACGCTCAAGCTCGGTGGGATGGTGAATCGCTTCCAGTGGAACTGGAATTCGGCGGTCATTCCAGGGGGGAGCTACACTTTCTTCACGCTGAACGACCTGCTCGCAGGGAACCCGGCGGTCCTCATCATTCGTCGGGATGGAGCGGACGCCAGCTTCGGCATCCGCACGACGCTGTTGGCCTGGTATGTGGAGGACTCCTGGCGTCTCTCCCCTCGAGTGACGCTCACGCTCGGGCTGCGACATGAGTTTCAAGTTCCCATCCTCAAGGACATCCATAACAAATTGGGGAATTGGCGGCGGCCGGAAGACAAGGAGATCACCGTCGGACAGCCGTACGACAATTACTCGCTCACGCAGTTTCAACCGCGCGTGGGGATCGCCTACGATCCCTTCGGCAACGGGAAGACAGTCCTTCGCGCGGGCTTCGGCCTCTTCAACGAATTCCTCGGATTTGAGGGAATGGCTCAGGGCATTCTCCAGTGGAATGCGCCGCAGCCGGTGCTCAACACCTTCTTCGGGGAGCCGTTAGCTCCGGGCTTCCTGCCGCAGATTCCGTTCCCACAGTGTCCGGCGTGCACGCAGCCAACCCCGTATGTGGGACTGGTCACGGGATTGCTCGACCCCGTCAATTCGCCGACTTCCGTACAATGGCATGTAGAGATCGCGCGAGAGCTTCCGGCGAAACTGAGTGTGACGCTCACCTATGCCGGCTCTCAGTCTTATCACATCCCGCGGAAAATCGAGGCCAATCATAATCTCCCCTGCCGCTTCGAGAATGGGCAGCCCATTTTCACGGGCGGATGTGGGACGGCGGCCCCCGCGGTGAGTCGGATCGCGTTCTCCCTGTACGCGCGCCGATTTGACGCGACGGCGAACTATCATTCGATGAGCGTGCAGGTGGCGCGCCGCCTCTCCGGAGGACTGACGGTCCACAGCTCGTATGCTTTCTCCAAAGCGCTCTCGGAGTCTGACGCCTTCAATTCCAACAATATCATCCGCGGTGTCGCGCAAGCCAGCCAGTATCCGCCCGATCGCAAGCTGGACCGTTCGGAATCGCTCTTCAGCATCCGCCATCGTGCGACGGTGAACGCCATATACGAGCTGCCCGTGGGACGCGGCAAGCGCTTTCTCAGCGATGCGCGCGGCCTGGCGCAAGCGCTCTTCGGGGGGTGGAAGATCACGGCTCTTGGGGAATTCCGAAGCGGTTATCCCTTCTCGGTTCTCGCCGGATTTGGCATCACGGGCGTGGGGGATAACATTGACGTCCCGGATCGTCCGAACATCCTGCGGGCGAATCCCGTCATCGGGCGCGTGGATCGGTATTTCGATCCGAAGGCCTTCGCCTTGCAGGAACCGGGCCGCCTGGGGAATGCCCCGCGCACGTCCGTCCGGGGTCCCGGATTTCACACTCTCGATGTCGGGCTCTCGAAAGAGTTTCCCATTCGGGAAACGGTGCGGCTGCAGTTTCGCGCGGAGGCTTTCAATGTCCTCAATCACCCGAACTTCGCGCTCCCCTTCAACCAGCTCTACATCGGCTTCGTGCCTCAGTTCCGGCGCGTTCCCACGCCAGCGGAGCTGGAAGCGCTTCCGTGCCGGTTGACGGCCGAGCAGGCGCAGATCCACTCCTGCAATCCGCAAGCGGGGCGGATCACGAGCACGGTCGGAACGCCGCGCCAGATTCAGTTCGCGCTGAAGATGACGTGGTAGGGGGAGAAGATCGCGTCGGCGAAACGGTCCGAGGGATCGGTGATCCCTCGGATCCTCCTTGGGAGGTCGAGAGATGAAGTTCGGCATGCTCGTCAACACGCAAGATCCGCCCGATGGAGCGCGCATCCCGGCATTGTATGATGAGATTCTGGAAGAGGCGGAGCTGGCCGAGGCCGTGGGATTCGATGCCGTTTTCGTCCCCGAGCATCACATGATGCCCGATGGGTACTTGAGCGCCCCGCTCATTTTGTTGGCCGCCATCGCCGCACGCACGACGCGCTTGCGGGTGGGGACCTCCATTTTGCAGCTCCCCGAGTGGCATCCGATCCACGTCGCTGAGGAGGTCGCTGTTTTGGATAATCTCTCGAAGGGACGCGTCATTCTTGGGGTTGGGCTCAATCTCGTCGAGGAGGAATTTCGGCTCTTTGGGATCGAGCGGCAAGGTGTCACGCGACGCTTCGTCGAACAGATCGAGATTCTGCGACGCGCTTGGAGCGGAGAGCCGTTTTCTTTCGAGGGCGAATTCTTCACCTTGCGGGATGTTCGGATCACTCCTCGTGTTGTGCAGCGGCCACATCCGCCTATTTGGATCGGGGCGATGAGCGAGCCGGCCCTGCGGCGCGCCGGGCGCTTGGGCACGGGGTGGATCTCCGATCCTCTACATGTCCTCCCGGTCATGAAGGCCTGGGCTGAGATCTATCGTCAATCGGCGATCGAACACGGACATGCCGATCGCGTCGAGGTCGTCCTCATCCGCGACGGATGGGTCTCGCACGATCCCGAGGAGATTCGAGATCTATGGTGGCCGACTGTCCGCGAATACCATCTCTTCTACAAGCACCTCGGCTTCTTCGAGTCCGGTCGGTTCAACGCTCAGTGGGAGCCGTGGGTCCGTACGGCTCGCGATGACGAGTGGACCTATGAGCGCGTAGCTCCCAACCGCGTGATCGCCGGCACGCCGGATGAGGTCATCGCGGAGATCGAACGCTATCGTCGCGAGGTCGGATGCGAATACATCGTCTTCTACTTCCGCCATCCGACCGGACCCGATCACCGGGCGACGATGCGATGCATTGAATTGTTCGGGAAGGAAGTCATTCCCTACTTTCGGCAGTGAAGCGATCGTCGCACATCGCTGCGGCGGGGCGAAGGAGGAAGAGGCGATGAGGTTGCACTATCTCCTGGACACACATGCCGGGGCGTACAATCGCTCGATCCCGACGCGGGAGGAGGTGAGCGCGTTCCTTGACCAGCTGTATCGTGAAATCGAGCTGGCCGAAGAAGGTGGGTTCGAGGCCATCGTCGTGCCCGAGCGTCATGGTCGCACCGAATGTTTCTTCCCCTCCTCGCTCGTGCTCCTCTCGATCATTGCGGCCCGGACGAGCCGCATTCGTCTCGGCACCTACATCCTCGTGCTCCCTTTGCACCATCCGATTCATGTGGCCGAGCAGGTGGCCATGATCGATCAGGTCTCGCGGGGGCGAGTGATCTTCGGCGTCGCTGCCGGGTACCATTCCGGATATAGCCAGATGTTCGGCGTCCCTCACCATGAGCGCGGCGCGCGATTCGAGGAGCAAGTTGAGATCATTCGGCGCGCCTGGACCGAGGAGCGATTCTCCTATCACGGCCGATACTATCAGTTCACGGATGTGCTCGTGACGCCTAAGCCCTATCAAACGCCGATGCCCGAGTGGTGGGTTGGAGGGATGTTCCCCAAGACCATCGCTCGGGCCGGACGCATTGGCGACGCCTGGTGCAGCGATCCGTTCCCACTTGATCGAGAGGTCTGGCTCGAACAGGTTCGGCTCTATCGGGAGGCAGCGCGCGCGGCTGGACGTCCTTCGAAAGTCGTCCTCATGCGCGATGGATGGGTGGCGCCTACGCGCGAGGAAGCTGAAGAGGTGTTCGGTCGGCTCGCTGTCGAAGAATGGCTCTTTTACTTCCGCTGGGGGATTCTCACGCATCATCCGGAGTTCCAATCCGAATCCGATTTCACCCTCGAGCGCGCGAGCCCGCACTTCATCCTGGGTACGCCCGAAGAGTGCATCCGACAGATCGAACGGTACGCCCGCGAGTACGACGTGGACGAGATCGTCCTCCGTTTCCGGCTTCCCAAGGGGCCTCGATGGGACCAGGTCGTGCAATGCCTCGTCCTCTTCGGGCGCGAGGTCGTTCCATATTTCCACGGACGAGGGAGATGACGAGGATCCTCGAGCGGAACGTCAACGTGAAGATCTTCGATGATGGGGGGCCGTCCCTGCGCGTGCAGGGATCGCTTCTGGATGTCGAGCATAGTTTTCACCTTGAGTTGATCGTGGAGGTCGAGACCGGGCGAATTCTCGATGCCCGTGCGGAGATGGTGAAACGTCCGTATCCGACGCTCTGTTTGCCCGCTTTGGAGAACGTCGCCCGTCTTAAAGGAGATGTCATCGGGCGCGGGATCAACCGGAGGATCGCCGAACAGCTCGGGGGAGCGAATGGCTGCGTGCACTTGGTTGAGATCGCGCAGTCTGTCGTTCGATTCACCGCCACGTATTTGATCGATCGGCGTACCGGGATGAGCGAGGAGGGATTGGGGGGACTCTCCGAGCACGAACATCGTCAGCGTTGGCTTCCGATCCTGAAAAATACCTGTCAGGTTTTCCGCGTGGAGGAGGAGACGATGTCATCATCCGCCTCCCGCGTGGGGGCTTCGGAGCCTTCGTGAGCGAAGGCTCGATCTCTATGTCTTGACCACATCCCCGCAGAGGGGAAAAGGAGGGGGAGTATGCGTGCATCCTATGGTGTGAACGGAGGTCGAATGTGGCGTGCGGGCTTCGGCGGGATCGTCGGGCTCGCACTTGCGTTCGCCGGCATCGCGTGGGCCGGGCAAACTCCGGCCATGGCGAATCTGACGGGGACTGTGAGCGATCCGACGGGAAATGTCATTGTGGGAGCGCAGGTGAACGTCCGGAATTTGGACACGGGCGTCTCGCAGCGAGCGGAGACCAATGAACGGGGGATTTATCAGCTGGTCTCGCTCCCGCCGGGGCGATATGAGGTGAGGGTCGAGGCAGCTGGGTTTGCCACAAGCGTCATCCCGGAGGTGCGCCTGACGGTCGGGCAGGTGGCGACCGTAGATATCACGTTGAGAGTAGGGGCCGTCCAGGAGACTGTCGAGGTGATGGCACCGACGCCACTGGTCGAGCCGGCGCGCACGAGTCTCAGCCAGGTCCTGGAGGAACGACAGGTTCACGAGCTTCCCATCAATACCCGTAACTTCGTTCAACTCACCCTGATCACGCCCAAGGTCGTCCCGGCCAGCGCTGCCAGTGGACGCGGCGCGTACATGGGCGATCGCTATAAGGAGAATCAGTTCAGTTTCAGCGGCCTGCGGTACCAGTTCAATTACCAGACGGTGGACGGGGCTTCGTCCTTTGTGTGGACGGCCAACGTCGTCAAATCGTTCTACTCGTTGGAGACGATCAAGGAATTTCGCGTGCTCAACAGCCTCTACACAGTCGAGCAGGGACATGCGATGGGGGGGATCATCACGGTGATCACGCGATCTGGGGGGAACGAGTGGCATGGGACGCTCTACGAGTTCTTGCGCAACAACAAGCTCGATAAGACGGATATTCTCACGACGCCGGGATTCAGCGCGTTCCGTCGGAATCAGTTCGGAGCGGCTGTCGGAGGACCGCTGCAACGGGACCGCGTCTTCTTCTTCGGCAACTATGAGGGGCAGCGACAGGCCAAGGCGCCGCGCTTCCCGGCTGTTTATCTTCAGAATCTCGAAGCCATCAATGCGGCCCTAGGGCGTCTGGGTTTTCCTCCGGAGACGCCTTACGTCCTGCAGACGGCCGATGCGGATCAATTCCTCGTGCGATTCGATGCTCTGCTCAGCCCAATCCATAACCTGATGGGGCGCTACAACTTTTACAATATCGAGAACGAGAACGATCGGATCGGGGCTTCCGGTGTGACCGGCGAGCCGATCACGACGCTCGCCGCTCGACATCATCGGCTGCGCGATCAGGGCTTGGTCCTCTCGCTGAATTCCACGCCTTCTTCCCGCTGGGTCAATGCAGCTCTCTTCGGCTTCGAGAAACATCGGTATCGGCTCGATCCGAGGCCCGGCGTGCCGCTGATTGAGTTGGCTGTCGTCGGGGCGTTCTCCACGGGCGTCGAGGCTGCTGATGAGCAAGGGCTCAACGAGCGGCGATTCCATCTCTCGGACACGCTCACTTATCTGCGCGGACATCACCAGCTCAAATTTGGCGCTGAGTATTTGCGGACCGATGTCTCCAACCATGTGACTCCGGGGAGCCTCGCCATTATCCCGGGACTTTCTGCGCTCCTGGCTCCGGAGATCGTCGTCGCGCAGGTTCGCATCCATCCGGAGCAGTATAAGTTGCGCCTTCGGATGAAAGCGAATCAATGGGGCGTCTTCTTCCAGGATCAGTGGCAGGCGCGTCGGGGTCTCACGTTCACTTATGGTGTGCGGTACGATATCGAGCTCATTCGCGGCATCATCGCGCTTTCCGAGGACGATAAGAACAACATCCAGCCGCGCGTGGGATTCGCCTATGCCATCGGCGCGTCGCGTCCGACGGTCTTGCGGGGTGGGTACGGCATCTTCATCTCGGACCGATATCACCCTTATCTCTTCATTGATGGCTTCGTCCATGGGACGAACTTCCCGAGCTTCAACGAGGCGTACTTGGCGGCCAATCCTTTCGCGCGGATGTATCGGCGGCTGCCCGATACCGTCGCTCCGTTGATCATCACCGGTGTCGGTCCGGCGACCGCGGCCTTCAAGGACTATGTGCTTCGGGGGATTATCCCCTCAGGACCGGCCGCGCTCTTTGTCGTCATTTCGGCGCCGGATCTCCCCAACCCGTATGCTCAACAGTGGAGTGTAGAGGTCGAGCGGCAGGTGACGTCATCGTGGGCGGTGACCGTCGGATATTCGGGCTTGCGTTCGTTTAAGTTGCCGCTGCTCATCAATCACAATCTGAAACCCGCTCGGGCCAAGCTTCCCACGGGAAAGAACGATTACGAAGCCGTAGGGCCGGGGGCGGCCGAGCGGCTATGGGATCCGCGATTCGGCGTCACCTATATCGGTCAACCCGTCGGCTACTCGATCTACCATGCGGGGGTGCTCACCGTGCGCCGGACGTTCGCTCGGCATTTCGGGCTCATGGCCAACTATATCTTCTCACGAGCGATTGATAACGGAGCAGGCAACAGCACCTTCATCGCGCCGGAGGATCCGTACAACACGCGGCTCGAGCGCGCGCTCTCGGCCGAGCATGCCAAGCACCGGTTCACTCTGAGTCTTCTGGCGGATGCCCCTGCTTCTTGGCCGGTGCTCAGGGGATTCGGCGTGAGACTTCTGGCCATCGCGCAGAGCCCGCGGTATTTCAACGTGACGGCCGGATCCGATGTCAATCGCGATCAGAATGCGGTGACGGACCGTCCCGATGTGCTCGGTCGCAATACGTGGCGGGGCGATGACTTCGTCACCTTCGACGTGCGGATCATGCGACGCTTTCAGATTCGCGAGCGATATGGAATGGAAGCGGTGGTTGAGTTCTACAATCTCTTCAATCGCGTGAACATCACGGATCTCTTCACCGTCTGGGGGCGTCCGACGCTGGCGCAGCCGCCGATCGCCACCTTCAATAAGCCGCGCGCCGTCGGCGACGCCTTCAAGACGCAGCTCGCGCTGAAGTTCACTTTCTGAGCGCGTTCTCATCCCGAGGTGAGAGCTGTGGGGTCGAAGCTCGCTCTCGCCCGGGATGAGTCCTTCACGGAGGGGAAGATGCCTGCTGTTACGTTGAAGGCCACACATGATCTTCCGTCCGATCTTCAGGACATCATCGCCCAGTATGAGGCATGGATCGGCGATACGGTCTTTGCTCGCGTCGTCGCGCATCGGCCGGAGGCCTTCCGAGCGTTCCACATGTTCTATGTCTCGCTGCTCGCTGGCGCCGTCGAGTCGGAGATCAAGGAGCTCGCCCGACTACGTTTAGCGCGCCTGAACGGATGCCACTACTGACAGGCAGTGAATCTCGCCTGGGCCAGGCGAAATGGTATTCCGGAGGAGAGGGTTCGTGGGATCGAGGATCCCGAGCGCGGGCCTTTCACGCCACGCGAGCGGGCCATCTTACGACTGGCTGAGTTGATGGCCCATCGCTCGGACGCTGTCTTAGAAGGTGCCGTGCTCGAAGAGCTGAGGCGGGAATTGTCGGACGAAGAGCTCGTGGAGCTGGGCATGTACTTTGCGCTCGTCACCGGATTCCAGAAGTTCAATTCCGTATTCCGGATCTTTCCCACGTGCGAGCTCGAGCCCTCGAGGTCATCCGGTGAGACCGATTTGACAAGCGGGTCGAGGGTGGAGTAGAGTTTCGATTTCAAACAAGCGTTTGGTTCAGGGAGGAGGATGATCGGCGGATTGAATCACATCGCTCTTATCGTCGCCGATCTGGAGGCGAGCATCGAGCGATTCCAGCGCGTGTTGGGAGCGACGCTTCGCGAGAGGAGTTTTCTCCCGGAGTCGAGGACGGACGTTGCTGTGCTGGAGATCGGCGGCGTTCATCTGGAATTACTCAGTGCTCGAGAGGAGGATACTAAGGTCGGGCGTTTATTGAAGGAACGGGGGGAGGGGATTCACCACATCTCGTTTCACGTGCAGGGACTGGAAGCGGAGCTCGAGTGCCTTCGCGAGCGGGGGGCGCGCGTACTCGATCCGCGGCCTCGCGCTGGACTACATGGGCGGCGGATCGCCTTCCTCGATCTGGGAACGAGCGGGGAGATCCTTATCGAGTTGGCCGAGGAGCCGAGCGAGCCTGTGGATGGGGGGAGCAGGGATGAAAGGTGCGATTGACGTCTGGTGCAATCCGTTCACCCCTTCGGGGATCAAGCATCTCTTTCTCGACAACGAGGAAGTCTACTTCATGATGGGGATTCAGTGGGGGCGGGCCGAGAACATGAAGGGATACGAGCCGCGCGAGTTCCTGGCAATGATGGACCGGCTCGGGATCGAGAAGGTCTGCGTCCCTGCTCTCAAACAGGCATTCTATCGAAAGAACAAGATGGGCGCCGACTTCTCTTACGAGGAGATCGCCGAACTTGTGCGCGCATATCCGGATCGCATTGTCGGGCTGGCGGGCATCAATCCCTTCGAGCGCATGGAGGGTGTGCGCAAGCTCGAGCATGCCGTTCGCGTGTATGGCTTTCGCGGTGCCCATATTCATCCCTATGGGTTTGGGCTGCCGCTCAATGCGGCTGAGTGGTATCCCTTTTATGCCAAGTGTGTGGAGCTCGACATTCCGATCGTCATTCAGACCGGGCATTCGGCCGAATTCATGCCGAGTGCTTGCGGCCGTCCGATCTTGCTCGACGATGTCGCGCTCTACTTCCCCGAGCTGCGCCTGGTCGCGGCGCACACGGGGTGGCCGTGGGTTGAGGAGCTGATCGCTTTGGCGTGGAAACACCCCAACGTCTACATCGCCGTCAGCGGTCATGCCCCGAAATATTGGGATAAATCGCTCGTCCATTTCTTGAATTCGCGGGGCATTGGGAAGGTGATGTGGGGAACGGATTATCCGCTCATCCTCCATGAGGAGAGCTTGACGCAGATCGAACAGCTCGGGTTGAAGCCGGAGGCCAAGCGAGCGCTTTTGCGGGAGACGGCCGTGAAGGTTTTCAAGTTCGAGGAATGAGCCGTGTCTGACTATCGGTTCCTGGCGATCTCTCGCGCCGAGGGGGTGGCAGAAGTCATCGTGCGAAAGCCGCCGCTGAACACCTTGGATCCTGAGCTGTACGACGAACTCGGGCGGGTGAGCGAGGAGCTGGAGGCTGATGAGGGGACGCGCGCCATTGTCTTCGCGAGCGCTTTGGAGAATGTCTTCATCGCCGGCGCCGATATCAAGCAGATGGCGCAGTATCGGTTCGAGCGGGAGCCTCTGGAGCGCAAGATCGAGCTCGTACACGCGACGTTCCATCGCCTGGCGAGTCTCAGCAAGCCGACTGTAGCGGCCATCACGGGGCATGCGCTTGGCGGGGGGTGCGAATTTGCTCTCGCTCTGGATTTTCGCTTCATGTCCAAGGGGAAGGCGCGCATTGGCCTGCCGGAAGTCAAGTTGGGCATTCTCCCTGGGGGAGGGGGGACGCAGCGACTGCCTCGGCTGATTGGGTTCATGCGGGCGGCGGAGCTGATCATGACCGGAGCGCTTGTGGATGCTGAGCGGGCGGAGGCCATCGGCTTGATCACGCGTGCATGCGAGCCAGAGCGCACGCGGCATGAGGCATTGGAGTTCGCGCGCCACTTGGCCGCGCAGGCTCCGCTGGCCGTGCGCGCTATCAAACGATGTTTGCTCGAGTCGGCGGGGACGGATGTGCGGACTGGTCTGGAGATCGAGAAGCGGTATTGCCTGCAGACTCTTCTTTCGGAGGACGCGCGCGAGGGGATCTCCGCTTTCCTCGAGAAACGCCCTCCACAGTGGAAGGGACGATGAGACGGGTTGCCATTCTCGGAGCCGTGCAGACGAGATTCGAGGCGCGAAAGGCCTCGCTGGCTTATAACGAGTTGGTCTATGGCGTTGTTCGCGAGCTGCTCGACCGCACGGGTGTCTCGATGCGCGAGATCGAGAGCATGGTGACAGCCTCCCAAGACGCCTATGATGGAAAGACCATTTCGGGGATGGCCATCAATGAGGTCGTCGGGGCCTACTTGAAATCGGAGGCGAAGGTCGCGGCCGATGGACTTCAAGCGCTGCTGTATGGCGTCGCCCGTATCCTCTCAGGTGAGTTCGATCTGACGCTCGTTGTGGCCCACTGTAAGGAATCCGAAGGCGACCCGTCGACGATCACTGGTCTCATGTTCGATCCTTTCGTGCAGCGTCCGCTCAGGCTCGACGAGGATGTGGCGGCGGCGCTCCAAGCGCGCCGGTATTGTCGGCAGCGAGGGCTCGCGCCGGAAGACGTCGCGCTCGTCTCGGTGAAAGCGCATCGGCAGGGCCTGAAGAACCCGTATGCCCAGCGTGCTGGGGAGTTCACGGTGGCGGATGTGTTAGCGTCTCCTCTGGTGGTGGATCCCATTCACGAATTGGAGGCGGCTCCGCGGTCCGACGGCGCGTGCGCGCTTCTGCTGGCGAGCGAGGAGCGAGCGCGCGCTCTCACCGAGCATCCGGTAGTCATCGTGGGCATTGGGAATTGCACGGACGCGTATTGGACCGAGCGCGATCTGGCCGACGCCCGCGCGTTGCAGGAGGCGGCGCGGCGTGCGTATGCGATGGCAGGGATTCGCGAACCCGCGCGAGAGATTGACGTCGTCGAGGTCTCGGCCCGGTATGCGCACGAGGAGTTGATGGCTATTGAAGCTCTCGGTCTCCACCCCTCGCCCGTGGAACTGATTGCTGAGGGGCGAGCGGAGTTCATCACGCCTTCTGGTGGTCCGCTCTGTGGGAATCCACCGACGGTGAGCGGCCTTGTGCGGGCTGTTGAAGCCTATTGGCAATTGAGCGGGGAAGCCGGAGCACATCAGATCGAGGGAGCGCGCACTGCGGTGGCTCATGGGGCAGGTGGCATCTGCGGTCAGAGTCAGACGGTGGTGATCCTTCGGAGGGAGTGAGACGTATATGCCGCGGCGCGTCGCCATTATCGCTACGGGACAAACCAAGCACACGGCTCGGCGGCTGGACGTCAATATTGCGGAGCTGATTACTGAGGCCGTCACGCGTGCTCTCGAGGATGCGGATCTCACCCTGCGAGACATTGATGCTGTGCTGCTCAGCAACATGGAGCCGTTTGAAGGGTTTCTCTTTCCCGATCTATGGTCCGTGGAAGCATGGGGGGGATATTTGAAGCCCTCGGTGAAGTTCAACACCGGGGGGACGGTGGGAACGACGACGGCCATCGCGGCCTACTATTATGTCGCCAGCGGCATCTACGACACGGTCATGGCCATCGGGTTCCAGAAGCAATCCGAGGGTCACACGCAGACAGCCATCACGACCGTGGGTGATCCGATTTGGGAACGCTCGGTCATGGCTGGGGCTATTGGCAACTTCGCCGTCATGGCGACGACTTACATGCACGAGAGTGGCGTGACCGAAGAGCAAGCGGCCAAGGTCGCGGTCAAGGCGCGACGCAACGCGTGTCTCAATGAGTACGCGCACCTGCAGATGCCGGACATTACGGTCGAGGATGTCTTGAAGTCGGAGATGCTCGCCTATCCCGTGAAGCGTCTCGATATGTGTCCGCAATCGGATGGAGCGGTCGCGGTCGTTTTCGCTGAAGAGTCGAAGGCCGTGCGTTTGGCGCCGCGCCCGGCGTGGATCAAGGCTGTCGCGACGGCTCACGAGCAGCAGTATATGGGGGATAGTCCAAAGCGGTTGGCGGAGATGCGGAGTCTGGTTGCGGCCTCGCGTCGAGCCTATCAGTACGCGGGGATCGTGAACCCTCGCAAGGAGCTCGATGTCGCCGAGATCTACGAGGTCGCCTCCTTCGCTGAGCTCGCCATGTACGAGAACCTTGGGTTCTGCGCCAAGGGCGAGGGGGGCAAGCTCATTGATGCGGGGGTGACAGAGCTGACCGGAGAGTTGCCGGTCAATCCCTCCGGCGGTGTCTTGTCCACGAATCCGGTCGGGGCGACGGCACTCATTCGGGTTGCGGAAGCGGCTCTGCAGATCATGGGGAAGGCGGGAAGACGGCAGGTCGAGAATGCGCGCACGGCTCTGGCCACCGGATATGGGGGGAATGCGTGGACCGATGTGATCATCCTGAGTCGGGAGAAGCCATGAGCGCAGAAGAGAAGACGCTTCGCGTTCCTTTCCTCTTGGACACGGAGTATCGGTACGCCGTGGGGCACTATGGGGCGCGATTTTTCGCCGAATTGCGGGACCATGCCCGGTTGATGGGGATGCGCTGTCCGGAGTGCGGGCGCGTGTATGTGCCGCCCCGTCCCGTCTGTGGCATCTGTTATCGGGAATTGCATGAGTGGGTCGAGGTCGGCCCGGAAGGGACGATCGTGGGATGGACGGTTGTGCGCATTCCGTTCATTGATCCGATGACGGGCGAGCAGCGTCCCGTGCCCTATGGATTCGCCATCATTCGATTGGATGGAGCCTCGACGAGCCTCTACCATTTCCTGGATGAGACGGACGAGCGTCGGATTCGCGTCGGGCAGCGGGTGCGTGCTGTCTTTCGCGAGAAGCGCGAAGGATCGTTGCGCGATATTCTCCATTTTCGCCTTCTCGAGGTTTGAGATGAGTGAATGGGTCGTCCGACAGAAGATTCGCATTCCGTTTCAGTACACGGCCGGTCGTGCGCTCACGCGCTTTTTGCTCGGGCTCGCCGAATGCCGCATTTGGGCGACGCGGTGCGACGGATGCGCGCGTGTGTATGTCCCGCCGCGCGGCTTCTGCGGGCGGTGTTGGCGGGAGATCACGCGGTGGGAGGAAGTACCGGCAGAGGGAGAATTGATGAGCTATGCGGTGAGACCGACGGAGCCTCCAGTGATCCTCGGTCTCATCCGATTAGATGGAGCGGACAGCGCTCTTGTGCACTATCTGGGCGGTGTCGCACCGGCCGAACTGGAACGTGTCCAGCGCGTTCGCGCCGTGTGGAAGGAAGATCGAACAGGGAGCATTTTGGACATCGCCTATTTTGTTCCGGTGTGGTGAGCCTCGTGGCGCGCGAGTGAGGGAGAGCCGATGGATTTCGGATTCACAGAGGAACAACTGCAGATCAAGAAGGCTGTTCGAGAGTTCGCTCTGCGCGAGATCGCCCCCTATGTGGCTGCGTATGATCAGGAGGAGCGATTTCCCGTGGAGATCGTCAAGAAGGCGGCGGCGCAGGGATATATGGGGGGTGTTGTCCCGGTCGAGTACGGCGGAGCCGGACTGGATCACGTCACTTATACGCTCATCATTGAGGAGATCTCGCGAGTGTGTCAGATCGTCGGCTGCGCCCTTTCGTTCCCGAGTGGTCTGGCCGGTTCGGCGATCCTCCGCTACGGGACAGAGGAGCAGAAGCAGAAGTATCTGAAGCCGCTCGCTCAGGGTGAGGCGTTCGCTTCAGTGGCGCTCACCGAACCGGGCTCGGGCACGGATGTCGCCGCCATGCGCACGACGTGTCGACGGGACGGGGCATACTATGTCCTCAACGGGTCGAAAGCATGGATCAGCTTCCTCGACGTATGCAATTGGGTTCTGACCTTTGCCACGCTTGATCGGAGTCTAGGCCGTCGGGGGATTTGTGCATTCGTCATTGAGCGTGGGACGCCGGGAATGACCTTTCGGCCCTACACGCACAAGCTGGGATTCAAGCCGTTGTGCACGGGCGAAGTGGTCTTCGAGGATTGTCGGGTTCCTGTTGAGAATCGGATCGGGGAGGAAGGTCAAGGATTTCACGTCGCCATGTGCGCGGTCGAGAACGGGCGTCTGGGTGTGGCCGCACGCGCGGTAGGGATGGCACAGGCGTGCTTGGACGAGGTCATCGCCTATGCTCGCGAGCGCGTTGTCTTCGGCCAGCCCATTGGAAAGTTTCAACTCGTCCAATCCAAGATTACAGACATGGTGGTGGGGATCGAGAGCGCGCGCTATCTGACGTATCGTCTGGCATGGCTCAAGGATCAGGGAGTTCCGGACGTGCGTCGCGAAGCTTCGATCGCCAAGATGGTGGCGACGGATGTGGCCCTCATGGCCGCCACGCATGCTGTCCAGATCTTCGGCGCCTACGGGTGTTCGGGCGAATATCCCGTCAGCCGGTATTATCGTGATGCCAAGGTCTTTCAGATCGTTGAAGGGGTGAACGAGCTACATCGCGTGCTCATCGCCGAATACACACTGGGCTATCGCTAGGGCGGGAGGGGAGCGGAATGGCTAAGTACGATGTCGTTGTCATCGGGGCCGGAGCCGCCGGGCTGACGGCTGGGGCTCTCTTGGCCCGGTTTGGGAAAAAGGTGCTCATTGTGGAGCGGGATGCGTATCTGGGCGGGCGCGCCATGGCCATCCCCTATGAAGGGTATCGGCTCAATCTCGGTGGCCATTTGCTCGAGGACAGTGGGTCGGGGATCACCCGCATCTTCGAATTTCTCGGGAAGCGTCTCGAGCACGGCGTTGTCAATCAGGGGCTTCCCTTCTGGGATAATCGCGAAGGGCGGTGGCGGCCCATTCAAGAGCGCTATCGCGTAGACAAGGGCGAGTTGAAGAAGATCATCCGGATCCTGTGCGAGACCGATTTCCAGGAGTTCGATCGCTATGACCATCTTCCGCTTCGGGCTTGGCTGCTGGAGCACACTCGCAGCGAGGGTGTGATCGAACTGTTCGAGTATATCGCCATGGCCGAGTGCCTCACGGAGAAGTGGTACGATCACTCGGCCAGCGATAATCTCTACGTCCGCAAGATGCACTATCAAGAGAAGCAGACGGCCGGATATTCCTTCTGGCCTGTTGGAGGATGGGATGGGTTGTTTCACACGCTCGCCGAAGCGGTTCGCGAGCATGGGGGCGAGATTCGGCTTCAGACGCGCGCCCATCGCGTGATCATCGAGAATGGGCGTGTGGTGGCTGTGGCGCTTGAGCCAGTCCAGAAGGCTATTCCCACGGAGGCGTTCAATCTCGAGTATGTGGATACCGAGGTCGTCATCTCTACGTTGCCCGTGTGGAACGTCCTGGAGGTCGTGCGCGAGTGCGACTTGCCTGATTGGTATGTGGCGCAGGTGAAGATGCTCGCGCAGGATCGCTTCCGCGTTTGCTGGTTGGGCTTTTATGTCGCCTCCCATGAGCCGATCTACACAGGCACATCGCTCACGGAGCTGGCCGTGTGGTTTGAGGCGCCTCACAGTCGGTTGCCGGGATGGGCTTTCCTGACGTCGGGGATGGATCCGACGACGGCTCCTCCGGGAAAGCACCTCTTCAATTGTGGATTCGCGTTTCAGGGGGTGCGGGATCGGGATTGGATCGAGCAAAAATTCGAAGAGGCCGAACGGGACCTGGCCGCCATGTATCCAAAGACCTTCACGCCGGCGAACATCATCTGGAAGAGGCGCCATCTGGTAGCGTATCCGCCGTTTGGCGTTATTCAAAAGCCCTGTTTGGTCGGTCGGTATCGGCCCGACTATCAGGTGCCGAGTGTCGAAGGTCTGCTCTTTGCGTCGGAGACCTTCCGCTCGCGGGGGATCGGCGTGGATCGCGCGGCGCGCGCGGCGTTAACGTGCGTGGAGCAGATCTTGGGCTTTCGCATTCCGGAATTCAAGGATTCTTGGCACTACTGAGCGGGAGTCTATGGCTCCGGAACGGAAATCGCTGATCATAGACGAGCGGGAAGCCGCCTCTTGGATTCAGGATGGGATGACGATCGCTATTGGGGGGTTCATCAACTCGAGTCATCCCATGGCCATTGTGCGGCAGATCATCCGGCGAGGGGTGAAAGACCTCACCGTCGTGGGGCCGGCCTCGGGCGGCCTGGATCTTGATCTCCTCATCGGGGCCGGATGCGTGAAGAAACTCGTGACGGCCTACATGGGAGGCGAGCACTATTGCCCAGTTGCTCCGATGTTCCGCGCAGCCGTTGAACGGGGTGAGCTGCAGGTGTGGGAATGCGATGAGGGGATGTACTACTGTGCCTTGCGGGCGGCGGCTCAGCGGTTGCCCTTCACGCCGTGGAAGGCCGGAATCGGTACGTCGTTCCCCGATGTCAATCCGGATATCAAAGTTTTCGCGGATCCGATTTCGGGCGAGCCACTTCTGGCCATCCCGGCGATCACACCCGATGTCGCCATCCTTTATGCTGCCTATGCCGACCCCTATGGGAACGTTCAGCACGTGGGGACGGGATTTGGAGATCGCGCGCTCTGGCGAGCTGCCCATCGAACGATCGTTCAGGTCGAACGGATCATTCCCAATGAGGAGGTGAGGAAGAATCCACTGGCCACATCACTCTACGGCGTGGATGCGATCGTGCGTGCCCCCTACGGATCGCATCCGTTTGCCGCGCCCGGGTTCTACATCGAGGATGCCGAGCATTTGCGCGAGTACGTAGCGGCAGCAACGGCCTATGCGAAGCATGGCGATCGTGGGCCTTTTGAAGCATATCTTCGGCGGTATGTCCTCGAGCCGGAGACGCACGCCGACTACCTGGAGGTCATCGGGATTCGTCGTCTCATCAGTTTGCATGAGTACTGACCTATGAAAGAGTACGCGACGGACTTCACGACGAAGGAGCTTGTGGCGGCGTTCATCGCTCGCCAGGTGCGTGACGGCGAGCGCGTGGCCGTTGGCGCTGGGCTTCACGTGCCTCGGGCGGGGATCTTACTCGCCCATCTCCTCTATTGCCCTAACGTTCGGCTCTACATCGTCATGACATTCACGAATCTCCTCAAGGAACCGAGGATGGAGCCCTTTTATACAGTGACCGATTTCCGCCCGGCGAAGTGGGCCGAAGCCTACGTCCTGCACGACGACTTTCAGGAGAATCCGCGCCTGGTCTCCAACATGTTCGTCGTCGGCGCGTTGCAAATTGATCCGTATGGAAACTCGAACCTCATCGGCGTCGGCCGCGACTATCGCCGGTTGAGCTTTCGCGGACCCGGGGCCGTGGGCACGACGTCAATGGCGCATTATGTGGACCGCTATTATCTCTACGTCCAGTCTCACGACCGCCGCATCTTCGTCGAGAAGTGCGACTTCATTTCGACCATCGGATGGGGAGAGGGCGGGCCCGAGGGGCGCCGACGGTTGGGGCTTCCCGAGAATGGGCCGATCTATTGCATCACGCCGCTTGCCATTTTGGACTTCGAGCCGCAGACCAAACGCATGCGGCTCAAGTCCGTCCATCCTGGGGTGACTGTAGACGAGGTGGTGCGGAACACGGGATTTGAGCTGATCGTCCCCGAGGACGTGCCGGAGACTGAGCCCCCGACGGTGGAAGAGCTGCGCACGCTCCGGGAGCGGATTGACGTGGAGGGGATGCTGCGACGATGAGCTTGAAGCTTTTAGAGCCCATTGCGTTCAGTGGTCTGCGCGTGAAGAATCGGATCGTCATGCCGCCGATGGGGATGGGGTATGCGAACGAGGACGGTACGGTCTCCGAGCGCGTGATTCGATATTACCTCCGGCGCGCCCAAGGGGGCGTCGGTATGATCGTCGTCGAGAACTGCATTGTGGATCCTCGGGTCGTGGGCGTCGGGCCGGAGCTGCGCATTCACGAGGATCGGTATATCGAAGGCTTACGTCGGCTTGTACAGGCGCTCAAACCCTATGAAGTCGTCGTCGGCCTTCAGTTGAATCACATGGGGCGGCAAACGACGTTGGGCACGCCCGTGGCGCCTTCGCCCATTCCCATCTCGCCGAAGGGACCGATTCCCCGGGTCCTCACGACGGAGGAGATTCGATTCATCGTGGAGGAGTTCGTCGAGGGGGCGCGTCGCGCGCGTGAAGCCGGTTTCGACTTCGTCGAGATTCATGGGGCGCATGGGTATCTCGTCTGCGAATTTCTCTCTCCGGCGTCGAATCTTCGAGAGGATGAGTATGGCGGCTCTCTCGAGGGGCGGCTCCGGTTTCCTCTGGAGATCGTTGCGGGGATCAAAGAGCGGGTGGGCGCCGATTTTCCCGTGCAGTTTCGTCTCTCGGCGCGAGAGTATGTGCCCGAGGGGCTGACGCTCGATGACACCCGTGAGATCGCGCGGCGCTTGGAGCGCGCGGGTGTGAGCTCGATCAGCGTCTCGGCGGGCAATTGGCAGACGCTCCATTACATCATGGCCCCCATGTTCATGCCCCCGGGGTATCTCGTCGAGGATGCGGCGGCTCTCAAGTCGGTTGTGAACATTCCGGTCATTGCCGTCGGTCGCTTGCATGATGTCGAGCTGGCCGAGCGCGTCTTGCGGGAGGGGAAGGCGGATCTCATCGCCGTCGGGCGCGGCCTCATTGCCGATCCCGAGTGGGCGAGGAAGGTGAGCGAAGGGCGCATCGAGGACATTCGCCCCTGCATCTCATGCAATTACTGTGTGGACTTCGTCTCTCGCGCGCTGGAAGCACGGTGTACGGTCAATGCCGAGCTGGGCGAGGAATTCGTCTTCCAGATTCGGCCGGTGCGACAGCGAAAGCGTCTCTTCATCATCGGTGGAGGCCCAGCCGGATTGGAGGCTGCGCGCGTGGCAGCTGAGCGCGGGCACGAGGTGTGGCTTTTCGAGAAGGACCGCCGTCTCGGGGGGAAACTCCACGTCTCCGCTGCGGCCCCTTCGAAGCAAGAGATTCATCGGTTCACGGAGTATCTGATTCGGCAGGTTCGGAAGCATCGGGTTCGCGTCGAAGTGGGCGTGACGCTCGCGCGCGACGAACTTCTCGCCGAACATCCTGACGTCGTCGTCCTGGCGACCGGAAGTGTGCCTGTGATCCCGCCGTTGGTGGGCGCTGACCTCCCGATGGTAGCTCTCGCGGAGGATGTGTTGCTCGGTCGGGCCTTGGTGGGACATCGAGTCGTCATCGTTGGGGGCGGCGGGACCGGATGCGATGTGGCCGAATATCTGCTTCATCGCGGTCATGAGCTCACGATCCTCGAACTCCTCGCGCACATTGGGAGGGGCGTGGAAGCAATCACGCGTCGCTACATGTACTATGAATTCAAGAAAGCGGGTGTGCGCATACTGACGCGCCATCGCATTGCGCGGATCGAGCCGGGGCGGGCTATTGCTCTGGACGAGCACGATCAGGAGAAGAGTATCCCCTGCGATTCCGTTGTTCTCGCCCTGGGATATCGGCCCAATGACGACATGGCCTTCTGCTTGGAGGATGATTTCCCCATCCCCGTCTATCGGATTGGGGATTGTGTCCGTCCGGGAACGATCTTGGAGGCAGTGACTCAAGGCGCCCACCTCGCCGCAAAGTTGTGAGTCCAAGAAGGAGGATGGTGCGACAGCCTTGGGATTCCTCTCTCGCTTCGGCGACTTGCCGAGGGCGGGTCGGGTGAGGCAAGCTTGAAGCGCGGAAGAGCTCTGCGAAAGGAGGCTAGAGTGTGGCTGTTGCCAAAGGACGCATAAGAAGGCGCTCCGCCGAGGAAGGAGAACGTTTCGAGGAGATCCTGAGGGCCGCTGCCGAGCTGTTCTATGAGAAGGGATATCATGCGACGACGATGCAAGATGTCGCCGATCGCGTGGGAATGCTCAAGGGATCTCTCTATTACTACATCGACTCCAAGGAGGACCTTCTTTACATCACGCTCGATCAAGTCATCAAGAAGGGCGACGATTATTTCCTGCAGAGAGTCGCCTCGGCCCGTGATCCAGTGGAGAAGTTGCGGAGGGCCATCGAAGCTGAGATCGAGTATGTCATTCGCGATCAGGTCACTGTGGGGCTTTTCCTTCATGAGTTCGACACGCTCTCGGATCAACGGCGGCGGCGCATCCTCGCTCGCATGCGCCGATTTCAAAACCGTTACATCGAGATCATTCGCGAGGGGCAAGCGGCGGGGGTCTTTCGCGATCTCGATCCTCGGCTGGTGGTCTATGGGATCCTGGGGATGTGCAATTGGGTGTATCGTTGGTATCGCCCCGATCTCGGGTTCACGCTCAAGCAGATTGCTTCTGTCTTCACATGCCTCGCCCTTGAAGGCATTGTGAGGGAAGGAGCTCGGTCGGCATCTCCCTCGCAGGGTCCCCGCGCGATCTCTGGATCGCGCAGGAGGTCCGCGTCGCGGGTGCGTTCCAAGAAGTGAGCGGGTTCTTGAGGAGAGCAGCGACGGGTCCTTGGGAGCACTCCACGCGATCCGAGGATGCGTGGAGTGCCTCGTGCGGGTGGAGGATTCGAGTGCAATATTCTCGCAGATTTCTGGGGGACCGGGGCGACTGATCCATTGGATTCTTCAGTAAGGAGGAGAACGGTATGGTGATGCCGCACTCTGAGCTGAACGTCCCCTTGGACGGGGGGCTGAATTTCGATCTCGGGAAAGAGAAGGAGTTTCTGCGACAGAACATCCGCGCCTTCGTTGAGCGCGAGTGTCCGCGAGAGTATGTACGGGAGCTGGATGAGCGGGAGGAATATCCGGAGCGCATCTGGCAGAAGCTCGCCGAGTATGGATTTCTGCAGCTCCCTATTCCGGAGGCGTATGGGGGGGTCGGGGGAGATGTTCTCGATTTGGTCATCGTCACCGAGGAGCTGGCGCGGCGAAGTGGTGCGATTGCTCTGACATTTTGGATGTCGGCGTGCTTTGGAGCGATGACGCTGCAGTTGGCGGGGACAGAAGAGCAGAAGCGTCGCTATTTGCCGCTGCTGGCGGAGGGGAAGATCAAGTTCGCGATCTCCCTGACCGAGCCGGATGGGGGGACGGATGTGGCGGGCGCCATGAAGACGCGCGCGGTCGAGGAGGGGGATGCGTATGTGATCACCGGGCAGAAGGTGTGGACGACGGCCGCTCATGTCTCGGATTATCTCATCGTCTTCGCGCGGACGAACGAGAACGTCGTGAAGCGGGTGGATGGCATCTCGGCCTTCCTCGTGGATCGGCGCAGTCCGGGGATCACTTTGCGGAAGTTGGAGAAGATCGGCATTCGCGCGACGCAGTCCTTCGAAGTCTTCTATGACAACGTGCGGGTTCCGAGAGAGAATTTGCTCGGAGAACGGGATAAGGGCCTCTATCAATTGTTCGGCATGCTCAACGAAGAGCGGATCCTCACTGCGGCCATGTGTGTGGGTGAGGCCCAAGGGGCTTTCGAGGATGCCCTCGCTTATGCCAAAGAGCGATGGGCTTTCGGGAAGCCGATCGGCCAGTTCCAGGCGATTCAGCACAAGCTCTCGTGGATGTATACGAAGCTGGAGCTGGCGCGGTTGATCACGTATAAGGCGGCATGGTTGCAATCTCGAGGGAGGGAGTGTGCCGTCGAGGCGAATATGGCGAAGCTCGTGGCGGCCAATTTCGGTTTTGAGATCGCCGACATGGGGATGCAGATTCTGGGGGGATACTGTTACAGTCGGGAATACGACATGCAGCGTTATTGGCGCGACGTCAGGCTGCATCGCGTAGGTCCGGTCTCCGATGAGATGGTCTTGAACTTCATCGGGGAGCGGTTGGGACTACCGCGGAGCTACTGAGAGAGGGGAAGATGATCTCCTTGGACGGGAAGGTCGCCATCATAACTGGGTCGGGGCGCGGGATTGGGCGGGCAACGGCTGTGATACTCTCCAGGCTCGGGGCTCGCGTTCTCATCAACGACGTGGATGAGGAACCTGCTCGCGAGACCGAGGCGCTCGTCGGCAAGGAGGGAGGACAAGCAGTCGTCGTCGTGGGAAGCATTGCGCGCGCTGACATAGCACAGGCGCTCGTTCAGATGGCTCTCGCGCGATTCGGGCGGCTCGACATCCTCGTCAACAATGCTGGGATCACGGCTGATGCTATGCTCCATCGCCTGACCGATGAGCAGTACGATCGCGTCATGGATGTCGTGCTCCGCGGCACGTTCTATTGTATGCGTGCGGCGGCCGCGTATTTTCGGGAGGTCTTCCGAGAGGATCAGCGGCGGGGCGAGCGGATCCATCGCAAGATCGTCAATGTCAGCTCCATCGCGGGGATTCACGGGGCCGTGGGAAACGCCAACTATGCGGCGGCCAAGGCAGGGGTGATCGGGCTGACCAAAGCGGCGGCTCGGGAGTTAGCCCCGTTCCTGGTCAATGTGAACGCTGTCGCGCCTGGATTCATCGAGACGCGGTTGACGGCGGCGCGCGGTTCGGAGGCTCCCCCGGGTTTGGGGCTCCCCCCGGCTGTACGCGAACGAATTCTTCAGCAGATGCCTTTGGGGCGTCCCGGATATCCGGAAGACGTGGCCTACGCGATCGCTTTCCTCGCTTCCCCGCAGGCGGATTTCATCACGGGACAGGTTCTGCAGATCGATGGGGGATTGGATTTCATTAATCCCGTTTCCGGGGTGTGACCGATCTTTTGAATCCTCGGAGGAGATGGTATGCCGAAACTGAAGTTCGATCATGTGGCGTTCCTCGTGCGCGATTTGGATCAGGCGGTGCGCGATTATCAAGAGATCCTGAGCGTCCTTGATCCTGAGCAGGCGAAGAACATTGTTTGGGACGAAGGTGAGGCCGATGGCTATAAACTTCGCTGGGCGACCTTCGTCAACCCCAATGGGACTTCGATTCAATTCTTCGAGAGTCAGCATCCGGCCGATCAGCGCCTCTTGGAGAAGTATGGCGAGCGCGTGCATCATCTCGCCTTCACGACGAGCGATCTCACGCAGACGATCGAGGACTTACAGAGGGCGGGGATCCCTCTGACGAGCGCTGAGCCGACGGGGCCGCCGAACATCCCGTGGCTGAAGTGGGTCTTCGTCCCACCACGTAAGGCTCATGGAGTGCTCATTGAAGTCGCCACGCGGTATCGCGTCGAGGGCAATCGGTGGGTACCGGATCAGGAAGAGATGGGAGAGGGGACGTCTTCCTGAGCGAACACGGGGTGGGAGCTATGGTGCGTATCGGGTCGCCATCGGAGGAGTATTTCGAGCCGCAGTGGGAGCTGATGCCGCGCGAGCAGCTTGAGGCCCTGCGCATGGAGAAGCTGCGGCGGCAGCTCCGCTATGCGTACGAGGCTTCAGCCTTTTATCGGGAGAAGTTCCGTCAGGCGGGGGCTCATCCGGAGGATATCCGTACACTGGAAGATCTCCGCCGATTGCCGATCTTCCTCACACCGGAGGTGCATCGGGAGAGCCAAGAGCAGTCGCTTCGGGAGGAAGGGCACCCTTTTGGAACGTTCCTCTGTGCACCCGTGGAGGCGGTCGTCGCCGTAGCAGCGACGTCGGGGACGACCGGGGAACCCACCTTTTACGCTTTCACCCGGCGCGATGTGGAGATCACTAATCGCCTTTGGGCGCGAGGATTCTGGCGTGCGGGGATTCGGCCCGGGGATACGGTGATGCACGCCTTTGGGCTGAGCATGTTCCTGGCCGGCGTGCCTGTCCTCCGCGCGTTGGAATGGATGGGAGCGCGTCCCATCCCGTGTGGTGCGGAAGCGGGGAGCGAACGTCTGTTGAAGCTCATTCGATGGACGCGACCGCGGGCGCTTTTGTGCACGCCTTCTTATGCCGAATATTTGATCGAGGTTGCCCCGAAGGTCCTCGGGATCGAGGTGGGCGATTTGGGTATCGAAATCATCTGCTGCGCGGGTGAGCCCGGGGCGGGATTGCCGGAGGTTCGTCGGAAGATTCAACAGGCTTACGGAGCTCGCCTCTACGATATGCTCGGTGGCGCTCATGGGATCCTCAACGTCTCCTGCGAAGCCGCCGAGTATCAGGGGATGCACGTCGTTGGCGACGATTTCTCTATCTCCTATGATCTGGTGGATCCGGAGACGAAGGATCCTGTCCCGCTTGTTGATGGGGCCATTGGCGAGCGGGTGAAGACGGCGCTTGAGTGGGAGGCGCAGCCGCCGATTCGGTACTCTGTTGGGGACATCTATCAGGTGTTCACCGAGCCCTGCCCGTGTGGGCGGCCGGGGCCGCGCATTAAGGTACTGGGGCGCGTGGACGATTTGCTGATTGTCAAGGGCGTCAAAGTCTATCCAGCCGCTGTGAAGGATCTCATCGAGTCGTTCTCCCCGCGCGTGACTGGGGAGATGCGCATTGTGCTGGAAGCGCCAGGGCCGCGGGTAGTGCCTCCATTGCGGCTCCGCGTCGAGTACCGTGCCGGTTTGGAAGGCGAGCAGATCGAGCGCTTGAAGGGGGAGATCATCGAAGCCATGCACGCTCGGTTGCGCGTGCGTCCGGAGATCGAGATGGTCCCGGAAGGGACGCTCGAGCGCACGGCGCATAAGACGAAGCTTATCGAGCGGCGGTATCAGGGATGACGAGGCGGGCGGAGAAAGTCGTCGCTCTTGCGGAGGCCGTTCGCGAGATCGAAGATGGAAGTACGATTGCCATCGGCGGCCTTTCCTATTTCAATGCGCCGATGGCCATAGTGCGCGAACTGATTCGGCAGCAGAAGCGCGGGTTGACGGTCATCACCTCTGCGGTGGCGGGCGTTCAGGTCGATCTGCTCATCGGCGCCGGATGCGTGCGTCGGCTCATCAGTCCATATGTGGGGATGGAGGAATTGGGGGCAGCGCCGAATTTCCGGCGCGCCGTCGAGGGCGGGGAGATCGAGGTGTGTGAGATCGGGGAGGCCTTCCTCGCCTTCGGGTTGAAGGCGGGGGCTGCCGGCGCACCGTTCTTTGCGCTGCCGCGCGCGCTCGCGGAGACGGATCTTGTGCGGGTGAATCCGGAGTATCGCTTCACTCGAGATCCGTTCACCGGAGAGGAAGTCCTGTGCGTGCCGGCGCTCAGGCCCGATTGGGCGTTGCTGCACGCGCAGCAAAGCGATCCGTTTGGGAACGCGCGTCATCTTGGGTCGGCCTATATGGATGCCTTGCTGGCGCGCGCAGCGCGCCGCGTCCTCTTGAGTTGCGATGAGCTGGTTTCGCATGAGGCGGTTCGTGCGGAGCCACAGCGCACGACGGTGCCGGCTGTCCTCGTGGATAGAGTCGTCCCGCTTTGGGGAAGTGCTCATCCGACGGCGAGTGAGCCGCTCTATGATGTGGACCGCGAACATTTGCGCCGGTATCTAGCGCTCAGCCGGACGCGCGAGGGGATAGCTCGGTATCTCGAGGAGTTTGTGTTTTCTGGAGAGGAGCCCGCATATCTTCGGAGCGTGGGCATACTCTCGCGGGTGGCAGAAGAGGACTTGGTTGAGAACACATCGGCAGCCGGGGATGAACCCTACTCAGTGGGGGAACTGCTGGCCGTCCTTTTCTCGCGTCTGGTCAAGGACGGGGATTTCGCGGGCGTGGGTACGGGATGCTGGGAGGTTGCGGCCGGTCTTCGATTAGCGCAGCTCACGCATGCGCCCACTCTCTCGTTCACTATGGGGGGGACGGGAGCTCTTAATCCGGAGCTGGATGAAGTGTTGCTCTCGGTGAATTCCGCTCGGGCGGTTTCGCAAGCTGAGGCTGTGTTGCGTTTGGAGGATCTGTTCGATCTGGAGATGAAAGGGGCTTTCGATGTGATGTTTCTGAGCGGATTGCAGATAGACCGATATGGGAATGTGAACCTCGTCGGTCTTGGTCCGTGGTCGGCACCGCGGGTGAGGGGGCCGGGGAGCGTCGGATTGGAACTGGCCCCTCGGGCACGGCGCCGTGTGGCATTCTTTCGTCGGCACACGCGTCAGGTCTTTGTCGAACGCGTTGATTTCATCTCGGCACCGGGATATGCTCATTCCCTCATGGCGGACGGATCGTTTTGGATCGTCACGGATTTGGCCGTGATGAACTTCGACGCGGAGGAACGGGTACAAGTCGTCTCGCTTCATCCCGGCGTGACGATGGAACAGGTGCGAGAGCAAACGGGATTCGAGCTGGTCGTTCCGCGTGGGGACCTCGTGCCGACGACTCCGCCGCCGACGCCGGAAGAGCTGACGCTTTTGCGCACGCGTGTGGATCGTCGAGGACTGTTGCGAAGAGGTGATCTTTGGGGACGAAGAGGGAGATGATCGGGATCACTGGACACGTCGTGTATTTGCCGCGGCATCGGATCGAGCGAGAGAAGATCGCGGCTGCGCATGGGGCGCGACCGATCCTGGGGGGCGAGCGAACGGCTGTGGGGTTCGATGAAGATGCGGTGACGCTCGCTGTGGATGCTGTGCAGGCTCTTGGTCTTTCCGAATGTCGAGGGATCTATTTTGCCTCCACGACGGCGCCCTATCTGGAACGCATGAGCGCAGCGCTTCTGGCGACGGCGTGCGATCTCTCGGAGGAGGTGACCATCGCCGACTTCGCCCATTCCTTGCGAGCGGGGACGACGGCCTTGCGGGCGGCGTTGGATCGCGTGGTGGCGGGTGAGCAGGGGCCCATTGTGGTCGTGGCGGCGGATGTGCGGGAAGCGCCTCCGGAGTCGCCCGAGGAGCAGTGGTTCGGCGATGGGGCAGCGGCTGTGGCCGTCGGTCGGGAGAAGGTTTTGGCGGAGGTGAAGGCGTGGGCGAGTGTGACCGATGACCTGCTCGATTTCGTCCGCCGCGATAAGGATGAGCGGATCACGAGCTTCGCCTCTCGGTTCACCGTGGAGGGGTATCGTCGAAGTGTCGGTCGCGCGATTGCGCGCGTCTTAGAGATGAGTGGCGTGGGCCCCTCGGAGATCACACGGGTGATCCTCCCGCCGGTGGATCCCAAGCTCTCCGCTCGTGTGGCCATGGAGCTTGGGTTTCGAGCCGAACAGGTTCAGGAGATGTTTCTCGATCGGGTGGGAATGATCGGGTGCGCGACGCCGCTTTTTCTCCTGAGCGCCGCGTTGGAAGCGGCGCGGCCTGGGGATCGCCTGCTCTTAGTCGGGTATGGAAGCGGGGCCGATGCGCTGCTTCTTGACGTGACGTCAGAGATCGAGTCATACGTTGTGCGTCGCCCAGTCGCCGAGCAGCTTCGGTGGGGGATTCGATTCCCCTCCTATGAGCTGTTTCGGAAGGCGCGGGAGTACTTCCGTCATCACGATGAGGGACCGATTTTGTCGAACATCTTTTACGAAAAGGAGGAGGTGCGGACGATTCGTCTCCGAGGGATGGAGTGTGGCGAGTGCGGGTTGCGACAATTCCCGCCAGCGGCGATTTGTCAAGGGTGTCGCAGTCGGAAGAGCCTGCGGGAAGTGAGGCTCGGGCGGCGGGGTGAGGTGTTCACGTATACGGTGGATTGGCTGACCGCATCGCCCATGCCGCCGACGGTCTTGGCCGTTGTGGATGTCGAGGGAGGTGGGCGGCTGTATCTGCAGATGACTGATGTTGAGCCTTCGGAAGTGCGCATCGGGATGCCCGTACGTTTGACGCTTCGGCGCCTGGGAGCGGGTGGCGGCCTCTATCACTACTACTGGAAGTGCCAGCCGGAGGAAGGAAACAATGGGAGAAAGTCTTAAGGATAAGGTGGCCATCATTGGAATCGGATGCACGAAGTTTGGAGAGTTGCATGATCGGAGTCTTCAGGAGTTGATTGTGGAGGCGGCCTATGCCGCTTACGAGGATGCGGGGATCGAGCCCGAGCGCGTGGAGGCGGCGTGGTTGGGGACGTTTTCGCCGGGATTCGGAGGAGGGAAGGCGAGCGTCACCTTGGCCGATGCGCTGCGGCTCTATGGGAAGCCGATCACGCGTGTGGAAAACTATTGCGCGACGGGAACGGACGCCTTTCGGAACGCGTGTCTGGCGGTCGCCGCAGGGGTGTACGATGTCGTTTTGGTCGTCGGAGCGGAGAAGCTCCGGGATCGGCCTGTGCGCGGCCTTCAACGGGAGGGGACGCATCCGTATTTGGAAGCGGGCTCGACACCTCCGGGCCTTTTCGCACTGGCGGCCGTTCGATATTTTCATCGCTTTGGGGGGGATCGGAGGACTCTCGCGAAGGTGGCTGTCAAGAACCATCGCCATGGAGCGCTCAATCCGAAGGCGCATTTCCAAATGGAGGTCACCGAGGAGCAGGTCGTGAACGCGCCGCTTATCGCCTATCCATTTGGCCTCTACGACTGTTGTCCGACGACGGATGGAGCAGCGGCTGTGGTCATCTGTCGGGCCAGTCTGGCCCGGCAGTTCCGGACCGATCCCGTTTACGTCAAAGGGATTGGGCTGGCCGTGGAGACGGGGTGGCCGTTTTTCGATCCCACGTTCGAATACATCGGGTTTCCGGCGACCGTGGCAGCAGCAGCCGAAGCTTATCGGATGGCGGGGATTCGCCATCCCGCGCGCGAGATCTCCGTGGCCGAGGTCCACGACTGCTTCACGTGGACGGAGATCTCCAATTATGAGGATTTAGGTTTTTGTCGGAAGGGGGAGGGGCGATATTTCATCGAAGAGGGTCGGAGCGCGCTGACAGGCGATCTGCCTGTGAATCCGAGTGGGGGGTTGAAGTCGTTCGGTCATCCGATCGGCGCCAGTGGCGTGCGTATGCTCACGGAGATCGTTCTGCAATTGCGGGGTCAGGCCGGAGCCCGGCAGGTGAAGAATGCCGAGTTAGGGCTCGTCCATAATCTGGGCGGACCGGGCGCCGTCGCCTGTGTTGTCGTCTTAGGGCGATGATTGGAGCTCCCGGGGACATCTCCGGGGTTCCCATGAGATCCCGAGATCGCGTGGAGCGTCCTTGACGCGCCCTGTTTCGATCTTCTCTGTAGTTTTTGTGCGATGACTCCCCTGGTATGTGAGGAGCAGAGGGAATGCGTATCGTCGTGTGTCTGACGCAGATTCTCGACCCGGAGATTCCGCCAAGCGAATTTCGACTCGATCCGGAGCGGAAGGCGGCAGCCGAGGGCGTTGGACGGCTCGTCCTCAACATCTTCGATGAGAACGCGCTGGAAGTGGCGCTTCAGCTGCGCGAGCGCCTGACCGAGAGAGTGGAGATTATTGCGCTTACAGTCGGTCCGCCTTCGGCGGCCGATGTTTTGCGCAAGGCGCTCAGCGTGCGCGCCGATGGGGCCATTTTGATCGTCGCTCCGGAGGGGGTGTCACTGAATGGTTTCGTGGTTGCGCGTCTTCTGGCGGCGGCTGTCCGGAAGCTGCAGCCGGTGGATCTTGTGCTCTGCGGGCGTGAGGCGGGGGATTGGCATGGGGGACAGGTGGGTGCGTTTCTGGCTGAGGAGCTCGGGTGGGCAGGTGTGAGCTTTGTCGCGCGCGTGGAGGTAGAGGGGGGAGGGTTTCTCATGCGGCGCCAATCGGACGAAGGGTGGGAGATCATCCGTGCGACGCGACCCGCCGTGGCGACGGTCACCAATGATGAGACGAATGTCCCGCGCTTGCCAAAGGTTCGGGATACGCTGTTGGCCGCTCGCGCGGAGATTCCCATGTGGATGGCTTCGGAGCTGGTCGGAGATCAGGAGAAGTTATGGACGGTCGGTGCACCTTTAGAAGTGCGGGAGATGTTCATCCCGAGTGACTCAAGGGTGTGTGAGATGATTGAGGGCGAGACTATTGAGGAGAAAGCGGCGCGTCTGATACAGGAGCTGCGTCGCCGACGGATCCTTTGATGGATCTCCACGGGGGGCGCCCCACGGTGGCATGGAGATTCGAGGGGGTCATACTATGCGCACTGTCTTGGTCATTCTTCCGGCATCCGAAGTGAGGCGGAATGAGCGCGAGGCCATCGGTGCGGCGCAAGCGGTTGCGAGGGAGCTTGGGGGAAGCGTATGCGTGGCGTTCATCGGCCCGACGAGTGAGATTCGAGGACTCCACGAGGAAGACTCCCGAGCACCAGAAGCAGAGATTGAGCGTCTGTTGGTCGTTGCTCATCCGCACCTGGAGCCATATGCGCCCGAGCTGTATGTGAGCGCGAGCGAGCAGCTCCTCTCGGCGGTTCGTCCCGATGTGATTCTCTTTCCTGGGGGGACGATCGCGCTGGAGATTGCGCCGCGTCTCGCCCATCGGATTGGGGCAGCAATAGTCACCGATGTCGTTGGGCTTCGAAGTGAGGGCGTCCCATCGGGATCCTGTGAGGAGAAGGCGCTTGTTCTCATCAAGCCCGTCTATGGGGGTAAGGCGCATGCGGTGCTGGTGGCGCCTCGCCCGCCCGTGATCGTGTGTGTGCGTCCTCGTGCGTTCGATCCGTTTGACGGTCGCTTGTTGAGAAGCCATGTGCGCTCGGTCGAAGTGGTGCTTGATCCTTCGGCGGCTCGGGCGCATCTTGTTGAGAGGATTCGCGAAGCTTCGACGATGGAAGTGCCGCTTGAAGAGGCGCGCGTCATTGTAAGTGGTGGGCGTGGTATGGGGGGGCCTGAGGGCTTCCGGTGGCTTCAGGAACTCGCGCGCAGGCTCGGAGGCACTGTCGGCGCGTCGCGCGCGGCGTGCGATGCCGGTTGGGTGCCGGCGAGTTGGCAGATCGGTCAGACGGGGAAGAAGGTCGCTCCCGATCTCTATATCGCCGTCGGCATCTCCGGAGCCAGCCAACACGTCGTTGGCATTTCCAAGGCGAAGTGCATCGTCGCTATCAACACGGACCCGAAGGCCCCGATCTTCAAGATCGCGGATCTTGGAATTGTCGGGGAGTATCAGAAGGTCGTTCCGGCGCTGATTGCCGAGGCGGAACGGCTTTATGAGGAGCATCCCGCGTGATTCGGAAGATCGTGCGGGGCTAGGATCCCCATGCGATCCCGAGATCGCGTGAGGGACCCGTATGGGTGAGAGGGGGGGAATGGGCGGGAACACGGTGCATCTCACAGCAAGCGAAGGTGTGGCCACAGTGACGCTCCATCGGCCTGAGGTCTTGAACGCCATTGACGCTGCACTGGCGGTTGAGCTCCGGGAGGCCTTTCGCGCCATCGAAGCGCGAGAGGATATTCGAGCGGTGATCCTCACGGGAGCTGGGCGGGCATTCTCGGCAGGCGCGGACTTGAAGTATGTGCAGCGGCGATTGGACGAAGGGGCATCAGCCGGGTCGTTGCTCGATGAGTTGCTCGGCCCTTTGAACGACACGATTCGGCTCATCCGCAGGATGCCGAAGATCGTCATTGCGGCCATTCGAGGAGTCGCAAGTGGTGGGGGGTGTAATCTCGCGCTCGCATGTGACTATCGCATAGCGGCGGTCGGGACGCGCTTCCATCAAGCGTTTGTGCGGCTGGGGATTGCTCCGGATTGTGGGGGGACATTCCTCGTTCCTCGTCTGATTGGGTGGACGAGGGCTTTCGAGTGGATGGTGAGCGGGGAGATGATCGAGGCCAAGGAAGCGGCCGCGTGGGGACTCGTGCATCGCGTTGTCCCTGAGGACCAGCTGCTTGATGAAGCGCACGCGTTTGCGCATCAGATCGTTCGGGGACCTGTGCAAGCGCTGATTGCCATCAAGCACCTCCTCGCTCTGAGCTTTGAGGCATCCCTGGAGGAGCAGCTGGAGCGCGAGCGGCATGTCGTCGGCCGGCTCGCCGGCACTGAGGACTTTCGCGAAGGCGTGCGCGCGTTCCTAGAGAAGCGTCCCCCACGCTTTCTGGGGAAATGAGGATATCCCGTATAGGGGCCAAAGGAGGGAGGATGTCGGAAAGTCCGGATTTCGTTCCCGTCGGTCTCAAGCCGACCGATGATGATATTCACAGCGTCGGTCCCGAGCCGTGGTGGCGCGAAGCGTGGTATTTCGAGTTCTTCGATCCGGCGTCGCGCGTTCAGTTCCAGGCATATCAGGGAGTCTTCCCGAACGCCGCTCGGGGCGATCTCACGCTCTTTGTGTTCGTGGATGGACGCTTGCGCTACGAGTTGATGAAGATGGATTTCACGATCCCGCGCGATATTGGGCGAGAGCGGTTGTGCTTCGGGCCGCTCGAGCTGGTAATGCTCGAGCCATTTGCGCGATGGCGCTTGCGATACGATAGTCCCAAGCTCGTCTTTGACCTCTCTTTTCGCGCGCTTCATCGGGCCTTCAGTTGGGCGGAGGCCGGGGTATGGATGGAGGAGGCACCGGCGGGGGAGCAAAGTCGCCATTTCGATCAAGTCGGATGGTACGAGGGGTGGATAGAGGTGGAGGGGGAACAGATCCCCGTCTCTGCGATCGGGATGCGCGATCGGATGTGGGGATGGGGGGGGCGCGCGCTCTGGCGCGGATATCTCGTTCTTTGGGCACCCTTCTCGGAGGCCTTCGTCGTCAACGTGGTGGCCATGAACTTCGCTGATGGTCGGCGTCAGCTCTGTGGGTATCTCTATCGGGACGGTGAACGCGTCCTCCTGCGCTCAGCTCGATTGGCTGTCACCTGGAGCGAACGACGGTGGAAGACGATCGAACGCGTGGACGCGGAGCTTCTCGATCAGCGGGGACGATCGCTCGCGCTCTCGGCGCGACCGCTGGGCGTTATTGACACGTCGCATCACTGGCCTCATCGGTTCGATCACCTGCTCTTCTCCATTGGGGAGTATGAGTGTGAAGGGGATTCCGGTTACGGATGTCTCACGTGGAGCTTCGCCACCGCGGACGAGAGGCCGGGCGTGATTGCCATTTGATCCTTCGATTCAAAAGTCCCCTGGGGGCATCGAGGATGGAACGTGCTGATATCACTGCCCTTCTTTTCCGGTTCGGCGAAAGCGTTCGCCGCTTCTTTCGGTCCGAGCAACGCGCGCATCTGCTCTCTCCTGTCTTCCATCTCCCTGGGCGGTTGATTCTGGGGAGCTATTGCTACTATGAGCATTTGATACCGCTGCTGCGACGTGTCGCTGAGCACTCTCCTCCGGAGGAGCTTGCGCGCGAGGCGAAGCGGTTTGGAGCGCGGCCCAATGGGATCCACATCAACTCTCTGCTTTTCGGCTATCTGAACGGAAGAGAGCAGCAGCGCCTGCTCGGCCATCGTTTGAGGGATGATCCGGAGGATCTCGGCTTCCTCCTCGATTTCTGGATGCGCTTCCTCTCCATTTATCGCGCTGATGGCCGGCTTTTGCCCGAAGAGAGCGACTTTACGTGGCCGGTGCTCACGGGTTCCCCGCTCGATCCGAGGATCGCGTGGGGTGTCCCGGAGGTGCAGCACCTCGTGCGATCCGAAGACCGCGAGAGGATCCCGTCGCGTGTGCTCGAGGCGGTACTGCCGAAACTTCGTCCGGAGCCTGATCAGGGACGGCGCCGGCGGGTCCATCGCGCGTGGGCGATGCTCGAGCTCTTCACCTTCGTCTTCAACGGCGAAGCGCGCGTGGGTCTGTTTCATCACGGGCCTTATCTCTGGTCCGAAGGGACGAGTGTGCTCGTCAAGGAGTTGGTCGGGTTGCGAGATGACTTCTATAGCTGGGCGGAGGAGTCCGTGTGGCTGCCGGTGGAGAATCTTGTGTGCCTCATGGTCGTGAAGGATGTGGTGATGAGGATTGGCTTGTTCGGATCGCTCTGGACGGAACCTCGAGAGTATCATCCGCACATTATTGCCT